>Ga0310914_10002802_pt1 | contig 11884 bp, 11 predicted proteins | sample GREbulkMGAN108_FD_203450 | JGI IMG/M metagenome (GOLD analysis project Ga0310914, IMG submission 203450) | Lab enrichment of tropical soil microbial communities from Luquillo Experimental Forest, Puerto Rico - GRE.bulkMG.AN108 | ecosystem: Environmental > Terrestrial > Soil > Tropical forest >...
GCGACCGGCGCGGAGCCGCGACGCCGGAACAGGTTGAAGACGTTCATGCCGCTCTCCGTCCGAACAGCTTGTCGAGCAGACCCTTGCGGTCGCTGGGGATCGACATCGGCACGTCGTCGCCCTTGAGCCTGCGAGCGGCATCGACATAGGCGCGTGCCGCGGCGCTGGCTGCATTGTTGAGCGTGACCGGCGAGCCGAGGTTGGATGCGCGCAGCACCTCCTCGCTTTCCGGAATGATGCCCAGCAGCGGCGTGGAGAGGATGTCGAGCACGTCCTCGATGTTGAGCATCTCGCCGCGCGCCGCGCGTTGCGCGTCGTAGCGTGTGATCAGGACATGTTTGTCGATGCGTTGACCCTTCTCGGCCTTCTCGGTCTTGGAATCGAGGAGCCCGATGATGCGGTCGGAATCGCGCACCGACGACACTTCCGGATTGGTCACGATGACCGCTGCGTCGGCAAATCGCATCGCGAGCGTTGCACCGCGCTCGATGCCGGCGGGGCTGTCGCAGATGATCCAGTCGAATTTGCCCTGCAACTCCTTGATGACGCCCGCCACGCCGTCCTCGGTCAGAGCATCCTTGTCGCGCGTCTGCGACGCCGGCAGCAGCCATAGCGTCTCGAGCCGTTTGTCGCGGATGAGTGCTTGCGAAAGCTTCGCGACCCCTTGGATCACATTGACGAGATCGAAGACCACACGCCGCTCCGCCCCCATCACCAGATCGAGGTTGCGCAGCCCGACGTCGAAGTCGACCACCGCGACCTTCTGCCCGGCTTGCGCCAGCGCTGCGCCGAGCGCGGCAGTGGAGGTCGTCTTGCCCACCCCGCCCTTGCCGGACGTGACCACAAGGACCTTGGCCATGCTTGCTATCTCCGCCATCTTTCAATCCAACGCTGCTATCGCAAGGACGCGGTTTTCGAGCCAACATTGCGCCGGGCGGCTGCGGAGGTTTGCGTCCATTTCCTCGGCCGTCCGGTAATAGCCGTCGATCGAGACCAGTTCGGCCTCGTTTTTGTTGCAAAAGATTCGCGCCCGCGCGTTGCCCATCGACCCCGCCATGGCCCGGCCGCGCAGCGTCCCGTAAACGTGGATCGATCCGCCGGCGACGACCTCCGCGCCCGAAGCCACCGAGCCGAGCACGGTGACGTCGCCGTTGGGGAAAATGACGGATTGACCGGAGCGGATCGGGCTTTCGATCAGCAGTGAGCTTGGCTCCTGACGTCGGGGCGGTTTCGCGGCGGGTGGGCGCTTGCCGGAGGACGAAGCCAACGCCGTCTCGCTGCCGGCGGCCGGGCGTTCCCGCTTGAGCACAGGTGGTAACGAGGGGCTGAGCTGGTCCGCCTTGGTGCCCTCCAGCGCCATGACGCGGATCCCGCGATCGCCCAATCCTGCGATCAGCTCCCCGATTTGGGGTTCAGTTAGATCGACCGCCGCGAGGTCGAGAATGATAGGTCGGCCCGCGAAAAAAGCGGGGGACGTTGCACTCCATTTCTTGAGCTCAGTAAGCCAATCAACGATCGGCGCAGTCGGGGTGAGCACGAACGCCATGAGCGAGCGGCCATGCAGGCGCATCGCTCCTTGCGGTCGAACGGCAATCGCAGTCGTCACCACGGGGCCTCGAGGATTTTGCCGGCTGGCTCATCAGATTAGCGCGCTCCGTAGTTAATGGTGGGTTAACGGCCACGCATTTAGTCGCGTTGCAGCCGCGGCGGCGAGCAGATCGCATCAGTACGGGTGGCGATCCTGCTTTTTCTCCCAAGCGCGATAGGCCCGCAGGCCGACCTCGCGTTCGAAGTTCGGCGTTACCTTGATGCCTCGCCGCTTCTCCCAGGGCTGCGCGAAGTCTTCGTACTGGAAGGCGTCGGAGAAGCCGATGTGATTCGTGTCCTCCAGGCTGGCCCCGAAATAGAGATGATCGATGCGCGACCAGTAGATCGCGCTCATGCACATCGGGCACGGGGCGCCGTTGATGTAGATCTCGCACCCTTTGAGCATGCGTGCGCGCTGTGGCACCAAATCGGGCGAGCCGGGCGGGCGCGCGATCATCTCGAGCATGGTGCCCGCGTGATAGTCGCTGCCGAGCAGCGCCTTCGGATTGAGCCGGCTCGACGCGTCGATGATCGCAGTAATCTCGGCGTGGAATACCGGGCATCCGGTAAGCAGCACGCGGTTCTGGCCACGGCCGATGACTTCTCCGTCCTTGACGATCACGGCCCCGAACGGCCCGCCCCAGCCCTTCTCGACCGACTCGATCGCCAACCGCGTTGCCTCTTCCATGAATTTGCGATCCATTGCGATCATCCCTGTTTGCGTGGCGCCGAGCCGGTGCGCCACCATCGCACGGGTTTACGGGCGGAAAAATGCCCGGTTGCGAGGAAGCCGAAACGCAGCACGTAGGCAAGCCTTGCCATTATCGTGCCATGCGATAGAGAGGTGGACCAATGCGGACGTCTCGACGCGAGTTCGTAAAAGGGGCTGCGGCGAGTGGCATCGCGCTCAGCCTGTCGCGTTTGGCTTTGGCTGAGGAACCTGCATTTGCGGCGCGCGAGACGCTTCCCGGAAGACAAGCCTGGAACCCCGCTGCAACGGGCGTGGGCCGCATCGACGGCGTCGCCAAGGTTACGGGAGCGAAGCTTTACGCGTCCGATTTTCGTGCTGCCGATCTGCCCGGCTGGCCGGCGAATACGTCGCATGCCATGCTCATTCGAGCAGCGGACGCGACGCACGTTTACGACGGGCTCGACCTTTCGCGCCTGAGCGGTGCGTTGAAGCCTGCGGTGGTGGTGACCGCCGCCGACCTCGCGCGCATCGGCGTGCGCGTTCCCCAATTCTATGCCGGCGACCTCCTTTGCCCGGTGGGCAAGACGCCGCTCTATCTCGGGCAGCCGGTGGCGCTGTTGATCTTCGAGGATTTCGACACCTTCGATCAGGCGCGGCTGGCGCTGCGCGACGCAGCTGTCCTGAAGTTCGGTAAAGAAACCGGCCCGGTTAAGATGCCGAACTACGGCGCGTTTCGTTTCACGCGCGTGGGCGGCCCGACCCCCGACGCGCCCGATATCTACTCTCCGGTCAAGAACGGCTGGGTCAGTCCGGGAGTCTTCGAGAGCTCGGGACGCCCGGTCTGGGCGCGCCTCCCGATTCCGAGCGGGCAAGACTATGCCGAAGCCGCGAGCTATGGCGAAAAGATCCGCGCGGAACTCGCAGACAACAATCCGGCGCTCTTGGTGCTGGAGCGCGAATTCGAGACGCAGTCGGTCGACCCGATGTTTCTCGAACCGGAAAGCGGCCTTGCCTGGTATGACGCCAGCCGCAAGAACCTCGAGCTCGTCGTCGGCGTGCAGTCGCCCTACGAGGCCGCGGAATCCGTCGCCTATCTGCTCGGCAATGCGCAGGCGGCTTTCAAGCCGGCACGCATCAACAACAATTTCGCCTATTGCGGTGGCGGTTTCGGCGGTCGCGACCATACGCCGTTCCCACTCTACGTCGCACTTGCTGCGGTGTTTTTCCCGAACCGTCCGGTGCGGCTCGCGAACAACCGCTTCGAGCAGTTTCAATTGGGCATCAAGCGGCACGCGTTCAAAATCCGCACGCGCATCGGCGTCGATCGTGCGACCGGCAAGATGGTCGGATTTGCCGCCGACCATGCATTGGATGGTGGAGGTCTCGCCAATTTCTCGGGCCAGGTGGCGACCGTCGGCGCCAACGCCGCGCTTGGTATTTACTACGTCCCAAAAGTCGATGTGACGACGTATGCGTTCCACTCGCGCGGCGTGACCGCCGGCTCGATGCGCGGTTATGGAACCTTGCAGACGATGACCGCGCTCGAAGTGCTGGTCGATGAGATCTGCACGGCGCTGCCGCTCGACCCGATCGAGTTCCGGCGCCGCAATGCGCTCAAGCCCGGCGGCCGCACCATGGCGGGAAACCCCTACATCGTGTCGATCCGCACGCCGGAGATCCTGGATAAGCTGGAGCAGCATCCGATCTGGAAGGAGCGCGCCGAGCACAAGGCGCGCGGACAGCAGGCGGGAATTCTCGTCGGTACCGGAATCGCTTGCGCGACCAAGGACTACGGCACCGGAGGCGATGGTGTTCTTGGGTCCGTCGAGATCGACCCCGAAGGCCGGATCACCATCCATTGTGATTACGTCGAGATGGGCACCGGCATTGGAACAGCGGTCGCCAATCGGATCGCAGCGCACCTTGGTCGCGTTGCTGACGAAATCGCGCTCGCGCAGGTGGACACATTCGGTCCGCTGGCGCTCGTGACCTCCGGCGACTCCTACACGATGAGTCAGAAGACGCAGGACGCGGCGGCGCGCAATCCACGCTGGGTGCCTGCAATCAGTACAGCCAGCACTGCCTCGATCGGCGCCCATGTCGGCACACACGCGGCGGCCGAGGCCGCGCGCATCATCTTCCGCTTCGGTCTATGGCCGGCGGCGCTCGAATTGTGGGGCATCGCGCCGGACGATCCTAGGGTCAACGAATGGAAGACCGCGCGGTGGAAAGACGGGCAGTTGGTCATGCCGGGACTCCCCCCACTCGCGTTGCCGGCGGTCGCCGCAAAAGCGCATGCGCGCAATGGCGTGACCGGGGCGATGGCGCATGGCTTCAATCGCTGGGCATGGTCGCAGGCGACCTTCGTGGTGAGCGGACAGACGTGGACGGCCGACATCGATGCGCTGGCCGTGCGCCGGGGCGCGGGCAAATATGTTCGCATCGATCGTTCCAACGTGAAGTTTCCGCCCACCGACTTCAATCGGATCGGACAAAGCTACACGTCGCAGTGCGGGCACGTGATGCGCATCGAGATCGATCGCGCGACCGGCGCATTGCGGATCGCAAAGGCATACAGCGTGCTGGAATGCGGCCAGGCGTTGGTCTCGGAGCTCGTGATCGGACAGGCGCAGGGCGGCTTCGCAATGAGCGTTGGCTATACGCTGCTCGAGACGCTGCCGCCTTACGAGGACGGACCCGGCAACGGGACATGGAATCTCGGGCAATACGTCGTCGCCCGCGGGTCGGACCTGCCGCTGCGCGACCTTCAGGTTGAGGTGCTGCCGCCAGTGGATGAGAACGAAAGGCCCAAAGGCATAGCGGAAGTCGTGATGGTCCCGGTGGCGCCTGCGCTGCTCAACGCGATTTACGATGCCACCGGTCACCGCTTCCGATCCTTGCCGGTGACCCAAGCCATGATCAAGGGAGCACTCAAGTGACGATGCTGACCGTCACGATCAATGGACGCGCTTACGGTTCGCGCGAGGTGCGCGACGAATTGTCGATGAACGATTTTCTGCGCGAGTATCTCGGGATGACCGGCACCAAGTTCGGCTGCGGCGCCGCGCAGTGCCTGAGCTGCGCGGTCATCATCGATAATCCCGACGGGACGAGCTACACCAGCCCCACCTGCATCGTTCCGGCGGTGAGCTTCAACGGCAAGTCGATCCGCACGGTGGAAGGCCATGCCAAGAACGGCGAACTGTCGCCTTTGCAGAAGGCGTTTATCACGCATTTTGCCTTCCAGTGCGGCTACTGTACCGCGGGTTTTTTGAACGAAAGCCAAGTGCTGCTCGAACGTCTGGAGCGCAATCCGGTGGCGCGGGCCGACCTCGAGAAGACCATTGCCGAGGCGCTTGACGGACACCTGTGCCGTTGCACCGGCTACATCAAATATCACGAGGCCGTGCGCGCCGTGATTGTGGCCGATCCAGGACGTTATCTCTCGCGGGCTTGAGCGAAGCTCGGGTCGCGACCAGCATGATGATTGGCCGCTTCCCCGCGATGCTGGCGATGTTGTGATGGGGTGAAGAAATGCGGATCACGGTCCTCGCTGCGCTCGCGGCCCTGCTGACCGGCACGCCGACGGCGGATGCCGTTTCCGAACAATCGGATAGCCTCGCAAGACCCGAGAGCTTCGCGGCGATCGCCGACCCGGCGGCGCGATCAGCGGCAATGTTCGTCGAGCTCGGAAAAGTGTTGACGAATCCGCGCTGCGTGAACTGCCATCCAGCCGGCGACCGCCCGCGCCAGGGCGAACAAGGTCGGCTTCACCAGCCTCCGGTGGAGCGCGGTGCCGACGGTCATGGCCTACCAGCCATGCACTGTTCGATCTGCCACCAACAGGCCAACTTCGATCCCGCCGGCGTGCCGGGCCACCCGGAGTGGCATCTCGCGCCGCGCGAGATGGCATGGGAAGGCAAAACGCTCGCCGAGATCTGCGCCCAGATTAAAGATCCCAAGCGCAACGGCGGTCGCTCTCTGGAGGAGCTGGTGCATCATATCGGCACTGACACGCTGGTTGGCTGGGCTTGGGCGCCCGGCTTTGGCCGCAAGCCTGCTCCCGGCACCCAGCAGGAAGCGGGCGCGCTCGCTGAAGCATGGGTGAAAACCGGGGCAGGGTGTCCGAACTAAAACCATTCCGCGAACCTGCGGCGGTCTTTGCCGGGTATACCGGCTCGATCGTTTAGCTCCTCACTGAACGTCGGCCAGCGAGGTGGGTCCTGGCCCGGGCGTGATCAGCGTCGGCCACTGCTTCGAGCCGAACGGCACCGCCGGAGGAAGGAACGGCTTCATGCCGCGCTTCTCGGTCTCGGCAATGATGGCTGCGCGCGCGTCGCCGCCCATCAGCTCGTAGTCCATGAGGTAGTAGTTGCCGAAGTACAGCGCGCCGACCGAGCGATCCGCGATGATGCGGGTGAGCGACGTCAGCATGTCGTCCGGCGTTGAGGTGAACGAGATCGTCTCGATCAGCATCAGCCGCTCGTTAATGGCTTCCGGCCCGAAGTACTGCGCCAGCACGCTGAACAGGATGTTGTTCTGCCGCGCCACGTAGATGGTGTTGCTGGCGGCGTAGGTCTTATCCCAGTCGGCGCCGAGCATCGTCTTCCACTCGCCGATCACCGACATCCAGTGCCCGACTTGCGTTTGCGCCGCCCAGTGGATGTTGTGCTTGAGATAAGGGCCCTGCTTCTTGGCAAATTCCTGCAGGGCGGCGAGCGTGATCGTGCCTTTCGCCAGACAATCGTCCATGAAGGCAATGTTATTCTCGAGGATGGTGCGGTTGTTGCCGCGCCAGTCGGGCGGCATGGCCGTGGCGTCGAGGCCGTCGAGGGCGGCCTTCATGCGCGCGCGATAGGCCGCCATCGAGCTGCGCCAGGATTGATTCTCCGCATTGTCGAGATAGGGACCCACCACCTCGGTCAGCGCCATTGTGCTGTGGCCGACCGATTTGAGCAATTGATAGACGATGGGCACCGAGGGCGCCTCGAGCGGCTCCTTGCCGGGCCGATAAAGGATGAAGCGTCCACCCGCTCCCGTGAACAAGCCGAGGATCACTGGGTGCTTGCTCAGGATGTTCGCCTGGAAGACCCTAGCGGCGTCGTCGTAGAGTTCGAACATCATGCTATTGAGCGCCAGCACGTTCTTCGTCGCCGTCTCGGCCGGGCTCGAAGCCGTTCGGCCGGCGATGGGCGCCATGAACGACGGCGGGTCTTGGGCTTGGGCCGCCGGGCCCAGCCCCAGCAGCATGATCGCGGTCATCGTTGCGTAGGCGCAACGGGTCAGGAGCGAGTCAATTCGCATGGTTTTTCCTCTCAGGCACGCCGTTGCGTGTGCCTGCCAAGATCCAGCACGTCGGGGAACAGCGAACCCGCTCCCGTCGTGGGCAGACTCGGCGCACGCGGTTGCCGGTCGGTTGTTGACGGCTGACGACTAGCAAGGTGCGCAAACCGGTGCAACTGCGGCTTACTGGCGCTCGCGGTTGAAGCTTTACAGCTTGACGCGCAGGATTTGCGCAAGCTCGCCGATGATGCCGCGGCGGAACAGCAGCACGCAGACGACGAAAATCACGCCCTGGACGACGAACACCCATTGGCCGATCGTGGTCAGGTAGTTTTCCAGCGTGACCATGAAAAACGCGCCGACGACCGGCCCGAACAGGGTGCCAAGGCCGCCGACCAGCGTCATGAGAATGACTTCCCCCGACATCGGCCAATCGACGTCGGTCAGGGAGGCAAGTTGAAAGACCAGCGCCTTGGTCGCCCCTGCCACCCCCGCGAACGTCGCCGACAATACGAAAGCGACGAGCTTGTAACGCTCGGTCCTATAGCCGAGTGAGACCGCGCGGGGCTCGTTCTCTCGTATCGCCTTGAGCACTTCGCCGAAGGGCGAATTGATGATGCGATAGATCAGCAGGAAGCAGCCGAGGAAGATGACTAGCACGGTGACGTACATGTTGGTCTGGTTGGCGAGGTCGATCAACCCAAACAGCTTTCCGCGCGGCACCGCCTGGATGCCGTCCTCGCCATGCGTGAACGGCGCTTGGATGGCGAAGAAATACATCATCTGCGCCAGCGCGAGCGTGATCATGGCAAAATAGATGCCCTGCCGGCGGATCGCGAGCGCACCCACGATCGCGCCGAGGCCGGCGCCGGTTGCGGTTCCCGACAGGATCGCGAGCTCCGGCGGAAAGCCCCAAACCTTGGCCGCATGCGCGCCGACATAGCTCGCCCAGCCGAAGAATAGCGCGTGGCCGAACGATAACAGGCCGACGTAGCCGATCAGCAGATTGAACGCGCAAGCGAACAGCGCGAAGCACAGCGCCTTCATCAGGAATACGGGATAGGCAAACATCGGCGCGATAACGAGCGCGCAGGCCATAATGACGAATGCAATCGCCTCGCTGCGCGCGCGCACGGCGTGGTCCCCAGTCGCCTGCGCAACGCGCTGCATGCTATGTGGCCCTTCCAAACAGACCGGCGGGCCTGATCAACAGCACGATCGCCATAATGATGAAGATCACCGTGTTCGAAGCCTCGGGAAAGAACACCTTGGTGAGACCCTCGATGATGCCCAATCCGAACCCAGTCACGATCGCGCCCATGATCGAGCCCATGCCGCCGATCACCACCACGGCGAATACCACGATGATGAGATTCGCACCCATCTGGGGGCTTACGTTGTAGATCGGCGCCGCCATCACGCCCGCAAGCGCCGCCAGCGCCACGCCGAAACCGTAGGTGAGTGTGATCATACGCGGCACGTTGATGCCGAAGGCGCGCACCAGCGTCGGATTCTCGGTCGCGGCGCGCAGATAGGAGCCGAGCTTCGTGCGCTCGATCACGAACCAGGTCGTCAGGCACACCGCGAGCGAAAACACCACCACCCAGGCGCGGTAGTTCGGTAAAAACATGAACCCGAGATTCTGGCCGCCTTGCAGCGTCGGCGGCACGGAATAGGGCAGCCCCGAGGAGCCGAAAAAGTTGCGGAACGTGCCCTCGAAAATGAGCGCGAGACCAAAGGTGAGCAACAGTCCGTAGAGGTGATCGAGCTTATAGAGCCATTGCAGAAACAGCCGCTCGATAATGATCCCGGTGATCCCCACCAGGATAGGGGCGATGATTATCGCCCACCAATAGCCCAGTCCGGCATAGAGCAAGAGAAAGTATGCGGCGAACGCGCCCAGCATGTACTGCGCGCCGTGCGTGAAGTTGATGATGTTGAGCATGCCGAAGATGACGGCGAGCCCCAGGCTGAGCAGCGCGTAAAACGAGCCGTTGATGAGTCCGATCAGCAACTGCCCGAACAGGGCCTGCGAGCTGATGCCGAGCAGTTCGAACATGGCTGATCACATCGTTGGCCGGGGAATGGAAGACTTCCGCTCCCCGGCCTCGTATGAGGACTTCAGCTCTTCACCAGCGGACAGCCGCCATCGGCCAGGGGGCGGAAGGCTTCGTCGGCCGGGATGGTGGCACGGAGTTTGTAATAATCCCACGGGGCCTTCGATTCCGCCGGCTTCTTGACCTCGAACAGATACATCGGGTGGATCTTGCGGCCGTCGGCGCGCACCGTGCCCTTGCCGAAGAGCTTGTCGTCGGTCGGCATCTCCTTCATCTTCGCGACGATCGCCTTGCCGTCGGCATCGCTCTTGAGCGCCTCGACCGCCTTGAGATAGTCCGTGACCGCCGAGTAGACGCCGGCATGGACCATGGTCGGATGCACACCCTTGAACTGAGGCGCAAATTTCTTCGCGAATTCGCGATTGGCGTCGTTCAAGTCCCAGTACCAGGCTTCCGTCATGATCAGACCCTGAGCGGTCTGTAACCCGAGTGCGTGCACGTCGGTGATGAACGCCAGCAAGGCGGCGAGGTTCTGACCGCCCTGGGTGATGCCGAACTCGGACGCCTGCTTGATGGAGTTGATCGTATCGCTGCCGGCATTCGCGAGCCCGATGATTTTCGCCTTCGAAGCCTGCGCCTGCAGCAGGAAGGACGAGAAGTCCGTGCCGGGGAAGGGGTGGCGGACCTTGCCCAAGACTTTGCCGCCGTTCTTCTCCACCACGGCAGCAGTGTCGCGTTCGAGCGCGTGACCGAATGCATAATCTGCGGTCAGGAAGAACCACGTGTCGCCGCCGGTCTTCACGATCGCTTTGCCGGTGCCGTTGGCGAGCGCCCAGGTGTCATAGGTCCAGTGGATCGTATTGGGAGTGCATTTGGGGCCGGTCAGATCCGAGGCCGCCGCGCCGGAGACGAGAAATACCTTGTTCTTGTCGCGTACGATCTCGTTGACTGCGAGCGCAACGGAGGATGTCGGCACGTCGACGATGACATCGACCTTATCGACGTCGATCCACGTGCGCACGACGTTCGAGCCGACGTCCGGCTTGTTCTGATGATCGGCGCCGACGATTTCGACTTTCATGCCTTTGGCGGCGGCGCCGAAGTCCTCGACCGCCATCCGCGCGGCAATGACGGAGCCCTGGCCGCTGAGATCGGAATACGTTCCGGACATGTCGTTCATCACGCCGATCTTGATGCTGCCGTCGCTATATTGCGCCTGGGCGCAGCCGCACCCGAACACGACCGCGAGCGCCGTGAGACTGAACAATCGCTTCATAAGGCATCCTCCTGTTAAGGGCTTTTGATGTTTTGCACCCCGGCAGCCGTGGTCGCAGCTTAAGAGTCACACGCCCAGATAATCGTGAAGTTTGTCGAGATTGGCTTCGAGCTCGGCATTGGCGAACCGGTCGATGATGCGGCCATTTTCCATCACGTAGTAGCGATCCGCAACCGTCGAAGCGAAGCGAAAATTCTGCTCGACCAGGAGGATGGTGAAACCCTGCTGCTTGAGCATGCCGATGGTCTTGCCAATTTGCTCGATGATGACCGGGGCAAGACCCTCGGTCGGCTCGTCGAGGAGAAGAAGCCGCGCACCCGTGCGCAGGATGCGCCCAATGGCGAGCATCTGTTGCTCGCCGCCCGAAAGCTTCGTGCCTTGGCTCGACAGGCGTTCCTGGAGATTGGGGAACAGCTCGAAGATGCGATCGAGTTCGAGCCCGCCGGGCCGCACCTTGGGTGGCAGCAAAAGATTTTCCTCGACGTCGAGGCTGGCAAAAATTCCGCGTTCCTCCGGACAGAGCGCAATGCCGAGCCGCGCGATCCGGTCGCTAGTCAGACCGATGAGCTCTTTGCCCTCATAGCGCACCGACCCGGTGCGCTGGCCGACGATCCCCATGATCGATTTCAGCGTGGTGGTCTTGCCGGCGCCGTTGCGACCAAGCAGCGTCACGACCTCGCCGGCCAAAACCTCGAAGCTGGCGCCGTGGAGCACATGGGATTCGCCGTACCAGGCTTGCAGTCCTTCGACCGCCAGTAGCGGCGCGGTGCTGGGACTAAGCATGGCCGACCCCGAGATAGGCCTCACGCACCAGCGGGTCGGACGAAACCGTCTTGTAGTCGCCTTCGGCGAGCACTCGGCCGCGCGTGAGCACCGTGATGCGATCGGAAAGGTTGGCGACCACGCTGAGGTTGTGCTCGACCATCAGCACCGTGCGTTGGGCAGCGACTGACTTGATGAGCGCGCTGATGCGATCGATATCTTCGTGAC
>Ga0310914_10002816_pt1 | contig 11860 bp, 13 predicted proteins | sample GREbulkMGAN108_FD_203450 | JGI IMG/M metagenome (GOLD analysis project Ga0310914, IMG submission 203450) | Lab enrichment of tropical soil microbial communities from Luquillo Experimental Forest, Puerto Rico - GRE.bulkMG.AN108 | ecosystem: Environmental > Terrestrial > Soil > Tropical forest >...
CTGCAACAAAATCTGCCAACAACGGACATGTGCGCCGCAGCAGACAGACCCTTATTCGATCACCTCGTCGGTGCGGGCGAGCACGGCGGCCGGCATCGGCGCTGAACCGCTCGCGTCGAAGTTCTCCGACTACGCCACATTGAGACTCATCGTTGCGATCTGGCGGCTCTCCGTGGCAACCTACATAGGGCCACTGTACTGGCGGGTCTGATGCGGACACGCACCCGCCAAAGCGGGCAATCGATCATCGTGGCCTTGTGCCCAGCGATATTCGACCGAGAAATCCGATCACCGGCATCGCCGGCTGCTGCGCACGCGCTGCGAGCGGCCATGCCGCCGCGCCGCCGAGTGCGGCCAGCAATTCCCGCCGTCCGATGGTGACTGTCATGCGCCCCTCCCGTGCGAGGTGCGTAAAGGGAACGATACCACGTCACGAACGTGCAGTCTTCACGTTCAAGGAGGCAGGATGCTGGTTGCGTCCACCTCGGAGGTCGGCTTCGACTACTCCCGCCGCCAGCTTTTCGCGAACGCCGCCATCGCGGCCTCGCGCGTCCGCTCGTAGCCCTTGCGTCAAACTGCTCGCGCGAGACCCGACGCCCAACGTGGTCCACCGCGGCGCACCGGCCGCCGCAGATAGCCCAAATTTCTCAACAATATCGTGGGGCCTAACGGCACGCCTCGATCGGCATGCGGACGAGACGGAAGGTTCTGTCGTCGGAACGCGTCGCTTGCTGATAATCGTCGTTCGGCTCGCTCTTTTGCTTAGCCTGGCAGGGTGCGTCGATCGGCAACCCCTCCTTCCGGTTGATCAGTAGGATGTCGTCGTCCCTGCCGCGCGCCAAGTGGATCGTGTTGCCGTCACAGCTCGAAACAGCATCCGGCACCCACTCGGCAGTGCATTCCCAGCTGGCCTCTTGCGGATTGCAGACGTATGTCAGCGCACGGCGGGTGGGGGCCGCCTTGACAGTAAGCGTTACCGAGAGCTTCACGTCGTCCGGCCATTTCTGGCCCAGGGGGTATAGGTTGCGACGCTCCGCCTCAGGATTGAGCCGGCCGACGCGGATCGATCCCACTTTCTGTTGCGGGTGCTTCGCCAGGTGGGCGGCGTCGTAGTCACGGCCGAAGCAAAATAACTCGCTCTCTCGGAAGCGCTCGCGCAGGGGCTTGCCCGGACGGATGGGTCCAGCCTTCCGTTCTTCGGCGCGGCAGATGGCGAGCGCTTTGGCCTCGAGCCGGAAGACCTTATCGTCCCTGCCGGGAGAGAAATAGACCTCGTCGTCCTCGCCGCATCCGCTGAGAGAGAAGCCATTGTTGTTTAGCAGCACCGTGCCTGCGCTTTCGCGCTTAAGGTTGAAGGTGCCGCCGTCGCATTCGACGAAGCAGTGCGTGCCCTCTTTGGCCTCCTTGGCGCAGACCAGCCAATTGTGGAAATAGCCCGTCCGGTTGCGAAAGGTGACGAAGGCCTGCACCTCGGCGTATCCGGTCTCTCGGAACCGCTTGATCTCTTCGTCGCGTGAGTTCGCCCGCCAGTTCTCCGCCTCCGGCCGCTCGCCGAGGTGGCGAAAGATATGAACGCTGGTCACACGTTGATTCGGACGGGCCGCAAGATGCGCCCGATCGTAGACCCGGCCGAAGCAGGCTTCTTGATCTGCAACGAATAGCGGTGCCCCCGCCTGTGCCCCGGCTGGGCGCGATAGCGTGAGAGCCGTTGTCACGAGGATTATGGACGTCAGCGTCCTGATTGCCTCCATCCACAACGCGCCTGAAAATCGCATCGTGTTTTCCATCAGTGGGGGGTACACGGCTGAGTCAACTTAATAGCCCCACATTGCCGGCCGGGGCGCCAGGACAGAGGCCGCCGATGTCGTTGCTGCCATACTCGGCAACATTGCCTGGAGCCATGTATCTCGGAGCTAGTGGGCCTCTGGCGATTTTAATAACTGGCGCAGCGGGTTCAACGGCCCGATCGGGTAGAGTTCGAAGGTCATCAGGTACGCCTTGCCCAGGGGTAGCGCTTCCAGCCTCCGCACCGATGTCGGTGACATTCAGGATGAACACCACCCCTGGGCGGTTCTCGAGCGAATACCACTGGTCGATCTTGCCTTCGAGATAGAGCGGCGCAAAGATTGAATGTGCCTACTCGGCAGACTGATAGAAGGGAGGAACGCAATGTGGAAGCGAGTAGCGATAGCGGCCATGGTCGCGGCCATGGTCGCCAACTTCGCGGGCGGTGCCTACGCCGGTGTGTACGCGGCAAAGGGCGACAAGTATCGGCGTCCGGACGGTGTTGTCGAAATCGTCGCCAAAGTCAAAGGCATCAGTGGCGACTCAGCCGAGACCCGCGTTTGCATGCGCGCGCAAGGCGCTAAGGGCTGCGTTTGGCGCAAGGTCGGCGACATGACGGGCGAGTGGCTTGTCTATGGCGGGCAGGAATAAGAAGGCACCAAAGGGTTCAGCGGCCCCACCTTCCTCAGCTTCACGTCGTGCTGCCGGTGCCGCCGGATTCTTGATCTTGAGCCAACACAGGTTCCCTCTAAGCCTTGGGCCCGGCCGGCGCCAGGCGCCAACTTGAGTATTCAGTCGGCGCGCTAGCCAAATTGCCAGCATATTCGAACGCGGTGCCAGTGATTAGTGCGTTGCCATCTGCGAGCCCTCAGAAGCCCAGGAAACCGAGGTCGGTATCGTACGATAAAAAGGTAACCGGCCCCAGAACCCAGCGGCAGTGGAGGTCTCCGGCCAAAAATCCAACTTATGCCGATGAAATGGGAACAAGTGCTCGGCAGTAGCGGCGGTGGACGTATACTGGCGCAGTTTGCGTAGTAGCCGCCTCGCGCGCGCGCGTTTTTTTCTCATTTTTGGGACTATGAGAATCCCAGCATACTTCCACTGCCGTCCACTGCCGGCCCTTCCACCATCGTTGGAACGGGCTTGAAACCATGCCTATCGAATGATGATAACGAAAAAGGCAGAACGCAATTTGTCCGCCAGCACGAAAGACCAGCAATCACACCGAGCCTGCGCCGCGGTGCTCAGGATCGAGCTTTTTCCTTCGCTGCTGCCAAGCGCTTCTCGGCGGACATGTCGCTCCGCACGTAGATGGCCTGGCGCGTGCCGTTGCACTTCCACAGCCCGTCTTTCGGTCGGTCGGGGTTGGGCATGACCGTATAGCCGCAGCGCGCGAGCCGGTGCGGAAGCGAGCGGCGGTTGCCGCGGTTTGCAATCCAATCCGAAATCTCGCCCTGTGCTTTGGCGATCAGTTCCGGGATCGTGAGCGCCTTCACGGCTTCGATGAGGTTGCCGTTCGCATCGCGCTTGCCGAGCGTGTCGATCAGGTCCGCCAGCTCGGCGTCCTCCGGCGCGATGCTGACGTTGACGATCTCCCAGAAGGCGGCCGTCTTCGGCGGCGGCGCTTTCGGATCAAAGTGGGAGAGATCGTAGGAGTGCAGATAAGCCGCAATGTTCTCGAAACCGCCGTTACGATAGTTGCCCCAAATTTTCTTCCAAAAGTCTTGCTCGAACTCCTCCTTCTCGCAGTCCGACCAGGCCACGTAGGTGCGGCGATCGTCGGCGGGCAAATAGAGTCCGTCGGTCTTGTGGTTGGTGGTGATGATGGGCGCACAAACGTTCGGGAGGTAGTGCTCGGGGATGTTCTTCTCGTTGACGCGGAGCACTTGCGGCGGTGAAGCGCTGTAGATTTTGAGACGCTGGTAGAACTTGAAGCGGTCGGTTTCGCCGAGGTCGTGCGCCTCGTTGATGCGCAGGATGACTGATCTGGCAAACGAGTTGAACGGGGCAAACAAATCCTTCGGCGTCGCGTCGAGAAAATTCCACTCACCGACGGCGTGCTTCAGCGGCTCCAGGATGGTGTCCTTGCCGATGCCCGGCGGCCCGGCGAGCACGAGCGCGTGGTTGATCTTGTCCTCGGGGCGCTGCACCCGGTGCGCAAAGTACGCGACGATGTGGGCGGCGTCGTTCGGCAAAATCCGCAGGATGTGAGCGAGCCAAAACTCAGCTTTGCTCGGATCGCCGAGCTTGATCCGCGGCGGCCGGTAGAGGTTGAAGCAGCTCACCCGCGTGCGCTTGATCCACCCGCCGAGCGAGATCAGCCGATCCGGGATTTGCATCGGTTGACCGGGCGTCCAGGTCAACACCTCGACCGGCCGATATTTGTCGAGCCACTTGTTCGCTGGCAGCTTGATAATCTTGCCGTTGGAATCGACGAGAGGCTGGCCGTTCGCATCGAGCAGCACCACCGGCGGGATGCGCGCGTTGACGGTAGTCGCGGGCCAGAAGTCGCGGCAGGGGGCGTAGATGTACCGGCTCCCAGTCTTGTTCATGAGGCTGAAGAAATTGTCGAGATTGACGCCGGAGGGAGCGCCTTCGTCGGTGCTGGCGGTGGGTTTAACGACAGTCGCCGTGAACGTCCCCTTCGTCGCGGTCTTCTTCGTCTTTTTGGCCATGAGCATCACTCCGGCATGACGAGGTCGTTGAAATCCGCGCCGGGTTCGTCCGGCATCAGCCGCACGACGGTGCGGCGAGCTCGGCTCCAGCGATCGGCGCAGAGGTTGGCGGCAGCGATGCCCGGATCGTCGTGGTCGATCAGCATGATCAACCGCTCGATGTCCGGGATCGCGGGGAACTGGGCGTAGGTGTAGGTCGAGATCATCGCCCACGCCGGGCGCAGAGGCGCGTTCTCGTACGGAATGCGGGTCGCGGCAGCGAGCACGGTTTCGAGTCCTTCGCCGATGATCAGTTGCCCGTTGGGCTTCCAAAGCTTCACCACGCCGAGGTTGCCGAGCACCTGGCGGTCGATCTTCTTGGCGAAGCGGGTGAGCGCGATGCGCTGGATGCCGACCGGCTCGTCGGTCGTTACGTCGCGCATGAGCGCGAGCAGGCACGGGTGGTAGACAGAGCCAAACACGCAACTGCGGTGGAAGCGCAGCGCCTCGTCCACGTCGGCTGGCAGTTGGGAAAGATCGATACCACGCGTATCGGCAAGATAGTGCGCGGCGAGCGTGCCTTTGATCGGGCGCGCCTCGTTCCACCACTTGAGGGCGTACGCGCGTTTCTCGGCCTTGTCGTGCTTCGGCTTGGACGTGCGCTCGATCGTCGGGCCTTCCCAGGTCTTGAGCTGCGCGATCGCCTCGTCGCGATCCAAGCCCTCGACCTTGGTCAGCCAGTCGAGCTGGTTGCCGCGCGCACCGCAGCCGAAGCAGTAGTAGTGGTCGTCGTAAACCCGGCAGCTCGGCGTCCTGTCTTCGTGGAACGGGCAACAGAGCGCGCCATTGGTCAGCGGCTCAGTGACGAGGTCAGCGAGCGGCACGGTGGCGAGCACCCGGGTGAGGTCCAGGTCCGCGCCGATGTCGTCGGCGTCGTCGATGGGGGACGGCGTCGCCGCCGGCGTCTTCGCTGCGTCGGGCTTCGTCTTGGTGTAAGCGGCGCGCCGCAGCTCGCGCCCGGTCCGCACGAAGGGATCGTCGGCGATCTCCTTCGGCGTCTCCTTCGGCGTCGCCACCTTCGTCTTGGTCTTCGCGGGCTTAAGCTCCGGCAACGGAATCTTCGGCTTCGCCGTGATGATCGGGATCACCACCGGCTTGCCCGGCGCAATCGTGGACTTAGCGTAACGCGGCCGCTCCCAGACCTTGGCAGCGATCGGCCACCCCGCGGCCCAGTCCGGGACTTCCACCATCAGCCGATGGAAGTCCTCGATGCTGCCGAATCCCTCCGGCAGCTCGCACACCACCTCGTCGTGAACGTGCAGGACGACGGGATAACCGGCGGTCTCGAGCCGCACGATCGCGGCGGCGAGGATGTCGCGCGCGGCCGCTTGCACCAGGTTCTCGACCAGTGCGCCATACCATGCATCGTAGTCAGCCCATTTGCCGTGGGCGTTGTCTTTATAGCGGAGCGCACGCGTGCCTTCGTATTTCCCCGGCACAACGCGGGCCTCTGGATAGGAGAGCAAGCGGCCGGACGGCAGTGTGAGCAGCAGCGTGCCGTTCTCGATCTCCCACGTGACGCGGTACCTCTCGGAGGAGATTCTCTTGCCGGTGATGACGGCCTGGTGGGCAGCACCCGCGAAGCGATTCCAGAAGTTCTTGGTCGCTGGATGCGTGCGCCGGAAATCGTCGCGGAAGCGCTCGATCTCGGCGTCGGTGTAAGTGCCGGAGCTGTCGAACTTGCGCCAAGCGCCGACGCCACCGCCGTAATTGAAGGCGAGACCGAAGACCTTGCCGAAGCTGCGCCCCTCTTCGTCCTCCGGCGTGACCGTGCGTTTGAGTGCGCGCGAAGCCAAAATGCAGTAGTTCTCAAATTTTGGATCGCCGGTCTCATCGTACTTGAAGTAGTTCTCGACCACCCATTCCTCTCCGGCGATCCCCACCAGAATGCGGTCCTCGATCGCGGAGAAATCACCGCCCATCAAGCGATGGCCAGGTGCCGCGCAGATCACGGCGCGCGAGATGTCACCGGCGACGGTTAAGGGAGCGCCCAGCGTGCGCACCTGCGCGACGTTCTTCGCAAAGATCGCGGTGATCGCGGCGTCGAGGTCCTTCGTTTCCGGCTTCTTCAAGTTCTGCGGCTGATACCCGCGGCCGCTCCAACGTCCGGTCGAGGAAGCATGAAATCGGAGCGTCTGCCGCAGCCGATTATCGGCGTCGACGCTAGTGAGCAGGGAGTCGAATTTTTTGGTCGAGGCGCGAGCGCCGGCGAGCCGCAGGTCGAGGAGCTGGCGGACGAGATCGGACGGATTGTGCCTCAGTACCTGACTGATCGAGCGCCGGGTGAGCGTCTCGATCGTGTGCCCCTGGCGCCGGATGAACTCCTTGATCTTTTTGACCTGGCCGATGGAGGTGATCTCGCCGTTCGTGAGCGCGGCGATTTCGGCGTCGACGGTCTCTTGTTCCGCGCGCGAGAGGTCGCCAGCGGCGATGGCCAGCGCCACGTCGGCGAAATATCCGCGCTCGTTGATGACGGCGTCCAACTCCCAGAGCTGTTGCTCCTCTGGGGACAGCGCAGGCAGGCGGGGATGGCGATAAGCCGCGCGCTCGGTGAGGGCGTCATTCATGCAGTAGATTCCGAGCCGCTTGCGCAGCTCGAGACTGTCGACCCAATAGATTCCGTTCGGGTCCTCGCCCTTGCGCGGCTTCCGCGGCCGCGACATCTTCCGCATCAGGAGATAGCCCTCGCGGTCTTTCTTGATCGGGAGGTCGAGTGCTTCAGCGAGTTTTGCGAGTTCGGCAGGCAAGGCGGCGGACAGCGCCATCGCCATGGTGCAGCGCTGCGCCGACAACGGCGGCATCGGCGGGAACCCGTGGCGCGGCGTCAGGACGTGCGTCCAGACTCCGCGCTCAAATGCCATGTTGTGGGCGACGAGTTTCGTGGCGGTGAATAGAGGCGCGGGCAGGGGATCGCCGACGTGCCAAATCTGCTTCGGCATCATCGTCGAGGACGTAGGAGAGGCACAAAACCTCGGTCATCGGATCGCGCGCATAACGCGATACACCTGCGACTTCCAGGTTGACGCAGGAGCGCGTCTCGATGTCGATGATCGCAAATTTCATGATGCGCCCTACTCAAAACGGGGGAGGGTCTTCGCCCTGCACCAGGTGGTCGAAGGCATCGAGAGCGGCGCGCTGATCGGCGAAGAACCCAAGCACGTTCCCGTCGCGGTCGCGGCACTCGTAACCGGCAGCACCGCGATCGAAGACGTGTCCGAGGAAAATCCTGCCGTCGTAGACTGAGACCATCGGCGTGGTTTTTTGCACTCGACGAATCCGGAACTCACTCGTGCGGTAGTGCTTCATGTTCAGCTCCACCGACGCAGCCACTCCGGCTTGACGCCGTCGCGGTGAAGCCAGCGCAGCTCCGGCCGTCCCCGGTGCTTGCGGTCGAAGACCGTCCAGATAAAGTCCTGTCGGCCGCCCTTCGGCTTCTCGCAAGCGAGGATTACGCGCCCCGGGGGCATCGTGGGTCGAGGCGTGAGCAAATGGATGCGGGCGAGCGGCAACGGGATGAGCCAGTGCGCGGCGTTGAGCCTGCGCGCCTCCATGATCATCGCGACCTTCCCGGGGGCGAGCATCAACGCGTGCTCGATGAACTCGCGGACCAGGTTGTACGGCGGATTGCAGACGACGTTCTCCGCGAGCGGGCGATCGAGCAGCAGGAAGTCGAGGCACCCGTCGAAGTGCGGATAGCCGCGGTTGACGATGTCGGTGGCGATGACCTTATAGCCGTTCCTGTAGGCAGCTTCGGCGACGCGGCCGATTCCGCATCCGGGATCGTGAACCTCTCCGGCAAATTCTTCGGTCTCGAAGAAACGTTCGTCGACCCAGGCTGGCTCGACGTAAAAGCCGAGCGGGTCCCGCTTCCAAAGGTGGGCGCGCAGCGGACACTTGTTAGAACGGTTAAGCATCGATCGCCGCCTCCGTGAGTTTGCGGATTTGCGAACGCAGCGAGCGCTCGAAGAACGATTTCACGCGATTGCCGCGATGGATGAGGATGGCCCCGCCACCGCGGACACCGCGGACGCAGATCACAGTGTGATTGCCGCCTTGATCGATCTGCTCGATCTCCAGCCCGGCGCGGGTGATCTCGGTTACGGCATGACGGAGGACCTTACGCATGGCGCCCTCCCTCGACGCGGATCGAGCGGAAGGAGGGTGAGGTAGCCCTTGCGGATTTACCGCGATGGGTGAGCCCCGCCATGGCCGTCGTGGGCGTCCAACGGAAGGTTCTCGGGTCGCGGCCCGCGCGCTCGGCGAAGGCGATGGCGGCGTCCCTCGCCCGCGCGGCGTTCACCATGTCGGAGACCTGGCCGCCGGCGGACACGCGCCACGTGCCGGGCCAGGCGGCATCCGGCACGATGACGGCGATCGTCACGCTGCCGGAACGGAGAATGAAGGAGGTGGGGATGCGCCCTTGAAACGGCGGGCCGCCGTCGAGTAGTTTCACGTCGCAACTCCCAAGTTGTGCCCTTTCGCGAGGGCAGGTTTCCGATCTCAGAAATCTCTCAGTGGCGGCGGCTTCCTTTCGCGAGGGAGCCGGCCGCCGCGGGTCACTCAGACTGGAAGCGACGCTTCCGCCTGCTTGCTCTTCTTCGGTCTCGGTGTGGATGGGACTTGGAACGGTGGAGGGAAGTCGCCGTCGCGTACCTTCTTGTTCAGGTGCTGGCGCGAGTACGAGATGCCTTTTGCCTTCAAACCCTGTTGGGTGAGAACGCGGCGACTCTTGCTATCGTCGGCTTCCGCCTCGATCTGGGCGACGGCTTCGCGCCAGTCACGGCCTTCCGCGCATGCACGCAGAAAGGCATCAACAACATCCTCGAACCAGAAATTGAGAGCCATGAGCGCCACCTCGAAAGACGCTTTGCGTCTGATCGAGGCGCATCAGGGCGCGCGACAGAAAAGACAAAAATTTGCGCGGGAATTCTGTCCCGAAGTTTGGTCTCGCGAGACAGAATTCAGCAGGGGAGCTTTCTGTCCTGACGGACAGAATTCAGCGATTTCTGTCCGCGCGGACAGAATTAGGTTTGTGCTGCTCGGGGTGAGCCTTGTCCCAAGCCTTAATCCGTCGATCGAGGGTTTTCATTTGCCTTTTGGCGACGACTAAAAACTCGGCGACGAAACGCTTCCGCTCGCCGGGGTCGAAAAGGTTCTTGTTCTTTGCCTGCGTGCGTATCAAAGCCTCCATGGCCTTGTCGAACCCCTCGAACTCTATGCGCGGGTGGCCCCGTCCGCGTTTATTAGTTGGGGGCTCGCTCTGCGCCTGTTCGAGCCTGCGCGCCTTCGCCGCCGCCTCCTCCTCGCGCTGGCGCGCTTCTTCCTCGGCTTTCCGGCGTGCCGCCGCCTCCTCCTCCTCGGCTCTCCGCGCTTCCTCGGCCTTCCGCGCTTCCTCGTGCTGGCGCTTCTTCTGCTTTTGCTTTCTGCTGCGCTTGCGCTTCGCCGCCTCACGCTTGGCGGCGTCCTCGGCAGCGGCCCTGGTGATGATTCCTGCCTCAATCTCGCGACGGCACTCTTCCTCTAACAGCTTAGCGAACTCCAGCTTTGCCGGCACAAGCTGCTTGAACGCAGCCATTCGCTCAGACCAGTTGCGAGCCTGTTGCTGAAACGTCATTCTGCCGGCCGCAATCGCTTCCCGCTGCTGGGCTTCAAACAAGCGTTGCGCGCGGCGTATCTCCGCATAGGGACCAGGAGGGGGCGGAGGCGGTGGAGGCGGTGGTGCTTGCGGTGCTCGGCGTGACCGCCTACGTTGACGTGGCATTGGCCTGCTCCCAGGTAGGTCGATGTGCCCGGCCCTGGCGGCTGTCTTGAAACCCGGCCGCCGGGCCTTCCCCACGTCTTCAGCATATCAAGTCACCTTGCGCAACGACACGACCTTGTCCGGCAGCGGCGTGACGACGTTCATCACGTGCTGTGCCCAGGCGGCAAACGCGTGGCGTTTCTCGGCATCGTACTTGTGCTGGTCATAGACCTTGTGCAGCCCGCGCTGACGGTGAGCGATGCACAGCTCCGCGATGTGGGGTTCGATGCCGATGGTCGACAGGCCGGTGCGATAACTTCGTCGTAGATCATGCCAAACCCAGCTCGGGATCGGTTTGCCGCCGTTGAGCGCAGTCATACGCGCGTCGAGCCGATCTTTCGCTCGCACGTAGTGGATCGCCCCGCCGCCAAGCACATAGCCGCGGCCTTTGCCTTGCATTGGCAGCAGCCGCATGAGTTCGGCAGCTATCGCCGGGGCCGCCACCGGTACGACGTGCGGCTCGTCCGACTTCATGCGCGTGGCAGGGATCGTCCACAGTCCGGCGCCAAGATCGACCTCGCTCCAGGTCGCACGCCCAAGCTCGGAGCGGCGGACGCCGGTCAACAGCAGCAAGCGGGCGAAGGGGCCGAAGTAGCCAGCCTCCGCTCCTTCGGTCGCGCGCCACAAGAGCGCGATCTCGTCGGCATCGAGCACGCGGCGGCGGATGCGCTTGGGTCCGATCAGCTTCTGGGGGCTGACGTGGTCGGTGGGAGCGCGATCGAGCAGGTCTCGGCCGATTGCCCAGCTAAACAGGCTGCGGGCGTAGGTGAGTGCTTGGCGGGCGGCTTCGGGGTAACCGCGGTCGACGATGTCGTCGACCAGGGCGATGACGTCGGCACGGGTGATGTCGGTGATCCGCCGGTCGCCCCAGCGTGCGATGAGTTCGCGTCTGATGATCGACACGATGTTGCTGGCGGTGCGCTTGGTGGCGACGTGGCGGGCGATGAAGGTCTCGGCCACGGCGGCGAAGGTCGATGCCTGTCGTGCGGCTTCAGCAGGGCCGCTTCCGCTTTGCGAACGCGGGGGTCGACGCCACCCTGGAGCGTGAGCAGCGTGGCGCGGGCTGCCTCGCGGGCATCACTCAGCCCGAGCACGGGGTAGCGGCCAAGCGTGAGGCGGACGAGATTCTTCTGTCCGCTTGGTCGGCGCATCACGAAGAACGAGACAGTGCCTTGCTCGCTGACTCTGCAGCCGAAGCCGGGGAGCAGTTGGTCCCAGATTTCCTGCGGGCGATCGTGCGGCCGACTGAGCGAGCGGATGAGCCGGTCGTTGAGGGGGCGTTTCATGGGCGGTCCATTGGTAACACTGCTGGTAACACCGGACGTCAGACGCCATCAGACGGCATCTGGCGCGATACGACAGAAATGGCGCGGTTGTGCCCGTCCTGCAAGGGTTTCTCCTTGGTGGGCGGTGGAAGATCGCGTCTGCTTGCGTCGTATGTGCTATCGCTGGTGACGACGGACTCACCCATCGTCAAGGCGATCCTGCGCGCGAGCGAGGTCATGTTGGGCAAGCCGGCCGAGACCTACTACTCGCCGTCCGCTTTCGACCAGGGCTACCT
>Ga0310914_10002817_pt1 | contig 11859 bp, 6 predicted proteins | sample GREbulkMGAN108_FD_203450 | JGI IMG/M metagenome (GOLD analysis project Ga0310914, IMG submission 203450) | Lab enrichment of tropical soil microbial communities from Luquillo Experimental Forest, Puerto Rico - GRE.bulkMG.AN108 | ecosystem: Environmental > Terrestrial > Soil > Tropical forest >...
ATCCTCGCCATGAATCGCGCGTGCTCAATGCTGACGCAGAAACCCAGCGCCCGAATCTTTCCGGAGTCCCCGACTCGCTCACTGAATTCCTTGACGACGAGGCGCGCCCAGGCATCCGACGCCGTGTAGACATTCGTGAGCCCGGTTACGTCGTAGCCAGTTCCGCGCCTCCAAGGCACCTTCGAGAGATCCAGGCCGTCGTGGATACCGAAGTAGGTGAACGGGCTCAAGTGTTGCTGATCGATGGCGTCCCAGAGTCGCAGCTCGGCCGCTATCCGGTCCCCGAACCAGTGAAGTACCGGGAGTCCGTCGGCCCGTTCCGGCGTTGCCGTGAGGCCAAGAATCTCGCGAGGGCGTAAGTGCTTGAGCAAACTGTCGTACGACGGGGCTGCGGCATGGTGAAACTCATCAACGATAAGCACATCGAACTGTTCAGGCGGCATGTTGTCCAGGTCTGCGTGGCGGAGACTCTGCACGGAAGCAAATACATGCTCGAACCTGGAAGGGCGACTGCCGCCAACCCACGGCTCGCCAAACGATGCGTCCCGCAGTGCGTGCCTGAATGTGGCCTGACTTTGGTCGAGTAGCTCCTGACGATGCGCGACAAATAACAGCCGTGCTCGAGGTAGGGTTGTTCGCAGTCGAGCGTAGTCAACAGCAGCCATCACCGTCTTCCCCGTTCCCGTGGCGGCCACCAGGAGGTTGCGGTGGAAGCCAAGCGATCGACTGATCGCGAGATCCTCCAGGAGCCGCTCCTGGAAGGGCATCAGTCGAATCTCGATTGGGCTAAGGATAACTGTTGGCCCACGATCGGTCGGATTAGCCACGCGCTCCGCGAATTCCATCCGGTCATACGGTCGATAGTCTTGGCTTTCCCAGTAGCTATCAAACGTGGCGCTGACCTTGTCGACGACATCGCGATTACGTGCGCCTGAAATACGGACGTTCCATTCCAGACCCGTCACCTTGTGCCGAGTGAGTCAGATTGGAGGAGCCGATGTACGCGGTTGAAAAACCCGTCTCACGGTGGAACAGCCACGCTTTTGCGTGAAGCCGAGTCGTGCTCGTGTCGTACGACACGCGGACTTTGGCACCGAGTTCCTGGAGGAGGTCGAGAGCTTTGCCCTCGGTTGTGCCGGTGTAGGTCGTAGTCAAGAGTCGCAGCTGACGCCCTTCGCCGCAGTGTCGGCGCAGTGACTCGCGAAGGGGCTGGATGCCACTGTGCCGGACGAACGCCATGAGGACGTCGATACGATCGGCAGACGCAATCTCTGCTTCCAACTGACGGCCGACCCGTGGCTCCCCCGGCGCGTTGGTTAGCAAAGTCGTGTCGAGAAGTGGAATCAGCGGCGCTTCGATCGAAGCTCGACTACCGTCCGGGTTTACTCCGAGTACTGCCCGTAAGACCGCGGCTGGTTCGACTGGAAAATCGAGGGCGGCCTCGTCTTCTTTGATGAATTCATCGAGGCGCGTCAGCAGGCTACGCGCGATCTGAACACCGACCTCAGCCCGGTTCTTCTCGTTGATGGATTCAATCGCCCGTTCAAGAGCGGCACTCATATGAAGCGCAATGCGCTGGGCGGCCTCGGCTGGATGAAGGCGGCTACGATCGATGACCCATCGTTCCTGGATTTGGGCCAGACGTTGTTCGAGCCCCGCAGTCAGAAGAAGCTCGTAGAGTCCCCGCTCAAGCGATTTGGTCATCCGCTCCCAGTCGTGCCGGCTGGCCGACGCCCCGTCCAGCACCCGAACGCCCGGGATTCTACGTGCGGATGCCGAAGGAGCAGACTAGAAGCTTCCGCCATGGTCTGGCGGGTTCACGGCTGGTAGGGGGTACGCTCTAGGGTTCATTGCTGGTCGAGTCAGGCGCCTCCCCCCTCCAACCATCTCCTCAACTCCGTCAAGTCATCCTTCCTTACGTGCCCCGCAGCTCCTGCCCGGCCGGCGGCCTGCCGGATGTCCTCCTGGTCGTGCTCGCTGACGACGAGTACGCGGGCTTCGGGATGGACGGCGCGGAGGGCGGCGGTGGCGGCGATGCCGTCGAGGCGGGGCATGCGGATGTCCATGAGGACCCAGTCGGGCGCGAACGTCGCGTAGCGGCCGAGGACCTCGTCGCCGTCGGCGCATTCGGCGATCTCGAGCGGCAAGCCGTCGAGGACGTCGCGGATCATGCGGCGGACGAGCGGGTTGTCGTCGACGATCAGGACTCGGAGCGGCTCTCCCATGGGCCGGAAAGGTATCGGGCGGGCGCTTTCCGGACCATGGAGGGGATCCCGCGATTTCCACACGTGCGGGAACGCATGGTTCAAGAAGAAGCCAGAAGGCGCTCGCGGTTTTCCACCGCGAACTTCGTCAGCGCGTGGCTGCCGGAAAGGCCGAGCTTGGCGGCGATGGCGGTGCGGTGGTTCTCCACGGTCCGGTAGTGGATCGACAGCTCCTGCGCGATCTCCTTGCTCGTCTTGAAGTCGGCGATCAGGCGTAGCACGCGCAACTCGGCGGGGGTCAGGCGCACCTTCCAGTCCGGCCCGGCGGAGGGGGGCGGGGGGACCGCCGTCGCCTTCCCGGTCAGGAGCGTCGCGGACAGCTCCGAGCTGATGTACGGCCGCCCCTCCCGGACGGCGCGGATGGCGTCCACCACGTCGATCATCGCCCCTTCCTTGACGAGGTAGGCCTTTACGCCCATGTCGAAGGCGGCGCGGAGCAGGTCCTCGCGGCCATGCATGGTCATCAGGACGAACTCGGGACGGGAGGGCGCGTCCTTTAGCGCCTTGAGCACCGTGAAACCGTCCGCCTTCGGCATGTCGACGTCCAGGATTACGACGTCGGGACGGTCGTTCTCGATCGCGCGCAGCGCGGCCTCGCCGTCCCCCGCCTCGGCGACCACGACGAACCCCTCGACCTCCTCCAGGACCTCACGGAGCCCCTTCCGGAAGATCGGGTGGTCGTCCGCGATCAGGATGCGGACCTCGTCGCTCATCCCGCGGCCTCCCCGCCCCGCTTCGGGAGGATGACGATCAGGCGCGTCCCCCTACCCGGCGCGGAGTGAATGGTATGCCGCCCCGAGAGGATCCGGACCCGCTCGGCGATTCCGGACAGGCCCATCCCGCTCCGCCCGGACGGCTGTGCGGTGGGCTCGAACCCTTTGCCGTCGTCCTCGACGAGGATCTCGACCGCTCCGTCGGGGGCGGAGATGGAGACGCGGGCGTTCTTTGCGCCGGAGTGCCGGACCACGTTCCCGACCGCTTCCTGCACGATCCGATACACCTGGATCTCGTCCTCGCGCGGGAAGATCCCGTCGAGCGGCGCGATCTCGGAGGTGAGCGCGATCTCGGACGACGTCCCCGCCTGCTCGAGAAGGGCCTCGAGCGCCCGCGTCAGCCCCAGGCGGTCGAGCTGATACGGCCGGAGGCCGTGGGCGACCTTCCGGATCTCGTCGATCCCCTGGCTCGCCACGTCGACGATCAGCTCGACGTGGCCGCGCGTCTTCGGGGCGGCAGGGTCGCCGCGCAAGCCCAGCAAGGCGCGATTGCGGATCACGACCAGGGTCTGCCCGATCCCGTCGTGAAGCTCCCCCGCGATCCGCTTGCGCTCCGCCTCCTGGGAGGCGATCAGCCGCCTCGCGAACGCGTCCTGCTCGGCGCGGCGCCGCTTGAGCCGCGCGACGCGGGAGCCGAAGAGGCCGACCACGATCCCGATGAGGGCGACGAGCGCGCCGCCGCGCACCCACCCGGTCTCCCACCACGCAGGCCGGACGGCAAGGGCGAACGACGTCCCCGCCTCGTTCCAGACGCCGTCGCTGTTCGAGGCCATGACCCGGAACGTGTAGTGGCCCGGCGGGACGAACGAGAGCCGGGCGAGGCGGTCCGGCCCCGCGTCGGCCCAGGAGCCGTCGAGGCCTTCGAGCTTGTACCGGAACCGCACCTGGGCGGGGCGGACGAAGGTCGTCGCGGTGAACCGGACGTCCAGGCGCCGCTCGTTCGAGTCCAGCACGACCTCGGGGCCGGCCGGGTGGGCGCGGCGCTCGCTCGCGATCTCCTCGATGATCACGGTCGGCGCAATCGGGTTCGAGGCGAGCCGGCGCGGGTCGACGACGGCGATCCCCTCCTGAGTCGGGAACCAGAGCGTCCCGTCGCTCTTGCGGAAGCCGGCCGGCTGGTACCCGCCGTTGCACTCCGCGGAACGCATCCCGTCGGCGCGGCCGAACGCCCGGCACGAGACCGAGCGGGCCTTCCCGTCGGCGAACGCGTCGAGCTCCGCGCGGTCGGCCGCGAAGATCCCGCGGTTGCTGCTCATCCAGAACCGCCCTGCCCCGTCGTCGACGATCGCGAACACACCGTCGTCGAAGAGGCCGTCGCGCTTGCGGATCCGGACGATCTTGCCGGCGGACAGGCGCGCGAGACCCGAGTCGTAGGTCCCGATCCAGAGCGCGCCCTTGTCGTCCTCGTAAAGCGCGCGGATGGCGCCTCCCGGAAGGCCGTCGGCGACGGTCCAGCTCCGGACGCGCCCCCCCTCGATCCGGCTCAGACCCCCGGGGGTCCCGGCCCAGATCGCGCCGTCCGCCCCCGCGAACAGAACGGTCGCGGACTCCCCGGCGAGACCCTGCGCCTTCCGGAAGCGCGACTCTCCGGTGCCGTCGACGCGGACGACACCTTCGCGGGTCGCGAGCCACAGCGCGCCGCTCGGGTCGCGAAGCATGTCGGAGCACGGCGGTCCGTTGAACACCGTCTCGACGGCGCCCTGCCTCGTGACGCGATGGACCTTTCCATTGGTCGACCCGAGCAGCACTCCGCCGTCGGGCTCGGGCTCGATCGTCTGGACGACACCGAGCCTTGGCGCGAGGTCGTCGCGCCGCGCGAAGCGGCCGTCGGCGACGACGAACAGCCCCGCCCACGAGCCCGCCCACACGCGCCCGTCCGCGGCTTCCGCGAGCGGATAGAGGCTGCGCTCGCCGACGCCTCCGCCGGGGACGAGGGTGCGGATCGGCGTCGGCACCGCCTGCACGAGCCCCGAATCCCCCCCGATCCAGAGCGATCCCTCGCGATCCTCGAGCATCGCGATCGGCGGCGGCAGCGGAGGAGACGTCGACGGATCGAGCACGCTCCACGCGCCGTTGTCCAGCACGGCCAGCCGGCCCTCGCGCAGCAGCCAGGTCCGGCCCCCGGCCCCGCGAGCCGCTCCCCAGCGGGGAGGCTCGACCTTGGTCTCGTCGACCTCGGGAGCTTCCATCGGCGTGGCCCGTCCGTCGTGAAGCTCGAGGAACGAGCGCCGGCCGGCCCGGAACCAGCTCCGCCCGCGTGAGTCTCCGAACAGGCCGACGGTCCACCCTCCCTGAGGCGGCGGCCGCGGGTAGTCGACGAGCGCGCCCGACGGCTCGAGGAGCCGTATCCCGCCGTCGCGCCAGACGGTCCTCCCGAACACCTCGAGCTGCTCGCCGGGACGAAGCGCCGCCTCGGGCGGCATCGTCCACTTCCCGTTCTCGAAGCGGGCCAGCCCGGACGGGGTCGACGCCCACATCCTCCCCTGGGCGTCTTCCATGAGGCTCGCGACGAAGAGGTTCGGCAGGCCGTCCGCCAACCCGAACGACCGGAACCGGCCGTCCGGCCCGCGCCGCATCGCACCGCCGTCTTCGCTCCCCAGCCAGAGGCTCCCGTCGCGGGCCGCCCGAACGCACAGCAGGCGGTTGGAGGTCATCTCGGGGACCTCGGACCGGTTGAACACTTTCATCCGCACGCCGTCGAAGCGCACGAGACCGTCCAGGGTCGCGATCCAGAGGTAGCCGTCCGCGGTCTGGTCGATCCCGTAGACGGAGCTCTGCGGCAGACCGTCCTCCGCGGTCCAGACCCGGTAGCTCAGGTCGAATGCGGGCGCGGCCGCGGCGAGCGCGACAGCGAGGCCGAACGGTGCCAGCAACGTCACCCCCCCGCGCCATCCTACTCATAGTGGTTCCGAGAATGTCTCGCCCGGGATGCTCATCCACCCGGGTCTCCGCAGCCGGAGGGCTTGCTCCGATGGGCTGGGGGTCGGCTCCACCGCGTCCAGAGGTGTTGCCGATGCGAGATCTCCGAGTCTCGAACCGGCACCGTCGTGAGGGAGGCGGTCCAGCGTGCAAGGGCGCGCATTTTTCGTTTGCGGAGCGCCTGGGCGGTTCGAAGTCGAGACATTCTCGGAACCACTATGTGCGTGGTCGCACGTGTGGAATTTGGGTGATCCCCTCTATGGGCTCGGCTTCTCGACGCCCGTAAAACCTTGGCCATGAGCCAAAGCAACGGGGGTGCGACGATGAGCAGCGCGCGGAGCTCCGGGTGGGTCCTGGTCATGGCGATGGCGGTCTCGAGCGCCTGGGGCGTCACGGAACCGAGCCTCAAGCTGAAGTCGTTGCGGCCGCTTGGCGGTGCCGTGCGAAGCCCCGGGACGCGGCCGACCGCGGTGGCCCTCGTCGACCTCGACGGCGACGGGAAGCCCGAGGTGATCGGCGCCTACCGCACGGGCGCCGGGTCCCACCTCGTCGTGAACCGGAAGACGGGTCCGGTCCGTCTCTCCCTTTCCGAACCGGCCGACATCCTCGTGGGTGGCGACTTCAACGGCGACGGCCGCGCCGACCTCGCCCTGGGGCATCTCGGATCCCGGTTTGTTCGTCTGCTCTCGGGCGACGGCGCGGGCGGCCTGATGCCGGCCGGTGACATCTTCCTTCCGGGCGAGCTGACCGCGCTCGCGGCCGGCGACGTGAACCGTGCGGACGGCCTGGACGACCTGGTCGTCGCGATCGCGGGGCCTTCGGGACCGGAGCTTCTCGTGTACGAGGGGCTGCACGGAGTCCTCACGGCGACTCCCGAGAGCTTTCCGCTTCCGGCTCCAGCCACAACGGTCGTGACCGGGATGTTCGACGACGATCCGTGGACCGACGTCGCCGCGGCGGCCGGCGATGCGGTGGTCGTCGTCCACGGCCGCGATCGCCTCCTCGCGTGGGGGAAGCGGAGAACGGCGCCGCCGGCGCGAGTCGAGATCCTGGCCCAGGAGGCGCCGGTCGTCTCCCTCGCCGCCGGCCGGTTCGGTCTCCCCGCCATTCACCGGCAGGAGCTCGCAATGCTCGCGGCGGATGGAAATCTCAGGATCCTCGGACGGCCCGGCGTGGCCGCGGTGGGCGGTTCCGGACTTCTCACCGGGCGCGTCGCCGCTCGACCCGATGAGCAGATCCTTGTCGTGGATCAGAACGCCGGCGTCGTTCGAGTTCTCGCCGGTGACCTGAAAGAGCTCGGCGCTCTCCCCACGGAGACCGGCTCGATCGCCGCGACCGGCCGATTGAACGGCAGCGGGCTCTCGGACGTGGTCGCGCTGTCGCCGGGAGCCGAGGCCGCGTCCTACGCCCCCGCGGCGGACCCGCTGTTCCTGATCGTGAACTCGGCCGCGGACGGCCCCGACGTCAACCCGGGCGACGGCATTTGCGACGACGGGACCGGCTCCTGCACGCTGCGCGCGGCGATCGAGGAGGCGAACGCCACCCCGGGGAGCGACACCATCAGTTTCTCCGGTGTGACGGCGATCGCACCCGTCGTCGCGCTCCCGGCGATCACCGAGGCCGTCACCATCGACGGGTCGGGAGGCGTCGAGCTGGACGGGAGCTTTGCCGGCGGGGGCGCCGACGGGCTGACGGTCGCGTGGCCGGGCAGCAGCGTCAGCATCCAGCACATGGCGATCCACGGCTTCGACGGCGCGGGGATCGTGATCGAGACCGCCTTCAACACCGTGGCCTTCTGCAACGTCGGCCTCGATGCCGCGGGAGGGTACGCGTCTCCGAACGGGGGGGGCGGCGTGATCCTCTCGGGATCCGGAGCGGTCGCGAACGTCATCGACAACAACTTCATTTCGGGCAACAGCGCTTACGGCGTGCTGATCTTCCAGGGCACCCAGAACACGGTGTCCGGAAACGTGATCGGGCGGACCGCGAGCGACCTCGCCGACGGGAACGGGGGCGACGGCATCGTGCTCGCGGGAGGGGCGTCCTACAACGTGATCGCCGGCTCCAATCGAGTCTCGTCGAACTTCGGCTACGGCGTGCGGATCACCGGCCTTGGCACCTGGAACAACCTCATGCAGAACAACCTCGTCGGGACCGACCAGGCGGGGACCGGCGCGGCGGGAAACCTCGGCGACGCGCTCCGCATCGAGGACGGGGCGAGCTACAACACGTTCGGCGGGTTCTATTCCAGCGAGGGCAACGTGCTCGCCGCCTCGTCCGGCCCCGGCGGCGACGGTGTCGAGATCGCCGGCACCTGGGGCGGGGCCGACACGACGGGGAACGAGGTCCTCGGGAACACCATCGGGCTCGGCGTCGCAGGCGGTACCCTCGCCAACGCCGAGGACGGGATCCTCGTCGATGCCGGGGCGAGCGGCAACCTGCTGGGAGTCACGCCGACGGTAAAGGGCGAAGACGGGGGCGGGAACGTGATCTCGGGAAACGCGCGGGATGGGATCCGCATCCAGGACGCGATCACCTCCGGCAACTGGATCCGGGCGAACGCCATCGGCCTGACCGGTACAAGGCCGCGCCCGAACCTGGGGAACGGCATCACCATCCTCGGCGCGCCGAACACCACGATCGGCGGCACGGAATACGGCGATGGCAACACCATCGCGGGAAACAGCGGCGTCTCGTCGTTCGGCATCGACATCGGCGAGTCCGGGGCGAACGGCACCGTGATTCAGGGCAACACCATCGGCTTGTCGCTCCCCGGGCTGGGAAACGGTGCCGGCGGGATCCTCGTCCAGGCCGACACGGGCCCGGCGATCGTCGGTACCTGGGTCGGGCCGGGAAACCAGATCGGGTCCAATGGCGGGGATGGAGTCCTGGTCTCGGGGGCGGCCGTCACGGGCGTCACGATCGAGGGGAACGGGATCGGAAGAAACTCCAGGAGCGGGGTCGACCTCGCGAGCGGCACGACGGACAATCTGATCGGCGGCGGCACGGCGGAATCGGGCAACCAGATCATGAGAAACGGTCACGACGGAGTCGCGATCACCGGTTCCGGGACATCCGGCAATCAGGTCCAGGGGAACACGATCGGGACGAGCGGGGGGAACGGTAGCGACGGCATCCAGATCGGAAGCGGTGCGACGGACAACACCATCGGCGGCGCCGCGGCGACGTTCGGCGCACCTCCGGGGAACGTGATCTCCGGAAATGGAACCGGGATCCTCGTGACGGGAGACGGGACGACCGGAAACGCAATCCGCGGCAACATCATTGGCGCCACCGCCGACGGAGCGGCTCCGCTGCCCAACGCGGGGAACGGCATCTCGCTCAGCGGCGGCAGCTCCTCCACGACCGTGGGAGGCGAGGCCGCCGGAGAGGGAAACCTGATCTCCGGCAACAACACCGACAGCTCGAGCGATGGGATCGAGATCGGCGGCTCCAGCTCCAACGTCGTGAAGGGCAACTGGATCGGCACGAGCGGCGACGGGTCGCAGGCGATCCCGAACGGCGGGAGCGGGATACGCATCGACCCCGACGACGACGGCGATTCTTCTTCGGCGAATCAGATCGGCGGGACCACGACCGGCGCGCGGAACGTGATCTCCGGCAACTCCGGAGACGGGATCCTGCTCTCCGGGTCCGGCACCACGGCGAACGTCATCGAGGGGAACCTCATCGGTCCCCTCCCCGACGGCTCGCCGGGGTTCGGAAACGGGGGCGCCGGAGTACGTGTGACCGACGGGGCGTTCGGCAACACGATCGGCGGCACGGACGGTCTGACTCCGGGGAGCTGCACGGGGGCTTGCAACCGGATCTCCTTCAACGGTGCCGCCGGCGTCGCGATCGACGACAACGGCGCGAGCCCGGACGACATCGCGGTCCGGGGGAACTCCATCGAAGGGAACGCGGGCCTGGGGATCGATCTCGGTCCCCCCGGCGTCACGGTGAACGACCCCGATGACGCCGACTCCGGTCCGAACGGCCTGCAGAACTATCCGAATGTCTACACGGTCGCGCTGTCCGGCGGCGTGCTCCAGATCGGGGGAGACTGCTACAGCTCGGGCTCGGCCACGCTCACGATCGAGGTGTTCGGGAGCGCCGCCCCGGACCCCTCCGGCTGGGGCCAGGGCCAGATCTATCTCGGCACGACGACGTGCGCGCCGGGCGGCTTCTGGGGCATCACTTACTCGGGATCGGTACCCTGGGCGACCGCCACGGCCACCTCCCCGTCCGGCCAGACGTCGGAGTTCTCCGTGGCCGTAGCACTGGACTCCGACTTCGACGGGGTGCCCGACGCGTCGGACAACTGCCCCTACACGTACAACCCCGACCAGGCGGACTTCGACGGGGACGGGATGGGAGACGCGTGCGATCCGGACGACGACAACGACGGGGAGCCCGATGTCACCGACTGCGCGCCGCTCGACGCCGGCGCCACGCACGTGCCGGCGGAGGCCGTGAAGCTCACGTTCTCCTCCAAGGTCGACCTGAGCTTCGGCAGCCTGGCCCTCCAGGCGGGAAGCGCGACGGTGTACGACACGATGCGCGGAGTTCTGCAAGCGTTCCCGGTTGCGGCCGGGAATCCCGATCAGACCTGCGTCGCGTCGGGGAACGCGGCTCCCGCGGCCACCGACTCGAGCACTCCCAAGCCGGGCACCGGGTTCTATTACCTGGGCCGCGGGCGGAACGTGTGCGGGAGCGGGACCTACGGGTTCTCCACGGCGGGTGTCGAGCGCACGGGGAGCGTGTGTCCCTAGAGGATGCGTGCCAAACGGCCCGCCGGGATGCATATTCCGCCGGGAGTCGCTTCGATGCGGAGGCGTGGCCATGAAGAAGCTCTTGTTCTTGGGTGTCGTAGCACTTGCGGCGTACGCCGTGTGGGCGCACTTCGGAAATCAGGGTGGAGACGACCGGATCTCGGATCTCGAGCGTCGCCTGCAGAGAGCGGAGAGCACCTACATGAGCGCCGGGCGCTCCTCCAACCTGACCGGCATGGACAATTCCGCCGACGCAGAGGTCGCGCTCAATGAAGTGCAGCAGGTCGAGCAGGACCTCCGTGAGTTGAGCCGCACCACCACGAAGAAGGAAGACAAGGACAGGATCCAACGCTTGCTGAACCGGGCGGAGGAGGTCCGGGGCAAGATGCGGTAGTCCCCGCTCGCCAGCGACTGCACGAAGGCCGCAAGAGGGACCTACGGGTTCTCCACGGCGGGTGTCGAGCGCACCGGGAGCGTTTGTCCGTGAGCTTCCGTCAGCCGAACGACGAGCGCAGCGAGCGCTCCGGCCGCGTGCGCGACCGGAGCGTTGCGCACGCCCGCTGCCATCTCGCCGGCAAACAACGGCGCGCCGTTCCAGGCCTCCGCGAGGACCTTGAGCAGGAAACCGAGAAGTGCGGCCCAACCCAGCCAGGACCAACCCGTCGTTCCGCTCTTCGGAGCCCGGATCAGCTCCAGCGCGACCGCCACGAACAGGGCCGCGTCGATCCCGGACAATCCCCGATAGGTGTCGAAAGAAGTGAACAGCAAGATCGTGCCGCTGACGGCCGCCGCCGAGACTCCGACCAAGAGGAGCAGGCGGCGGCGTGACCGCTGCTCGAGCACTACGGCCAGACCGACCAGCATGCCGAGATCCCAGGCCAGGTGCGTTCCGGAGTAGTGGACCAGGTGCGCGGTGAAGACGCGCCACCATTCTCCCGCGGAAACGGCGGCGCGATCCAGCTGGAGCGCGTCCCGGAGCGGCTCGAACGCATCCGCTGCGAGCGCCAGCGCGGCGGGGGGGCCCCGCGCCGGACGGGGGCGGCCCGCGGGCGGGGCGGCGGCGGGGGGGGAGCACAGGCGGCCCCCCCCGCGGGCCACCCCCCCCCCCGCGCCCCGCGCGGGCCCGGCGGG
>Ga0310914_10002821_pt1 | contig 11849 bp, 3 predicted proteins | sample GREbulkMGAN108_FD_203450 | JGI IMG/M metagenome (GOLD analysis project Ga0310914, IMG submission 203450) | Lab enrichment of tropical soil microbial communities from Luquillo Experimental Forest, Puerto Rico - GRE.bulkMG.AN108 | ecosystem: Environmental > Terrestrial > Soil > Tropical forest >...
AGCCGCTGAGCCGCAGCCCGTAGTCCGCGCACACGTGTCGCCGACACGGGACGCCTACCGAGTTACCCTACGCCCTGTCAGGTATTCACCCGTCCGTCACTCGGGCGCCCTGCCATCGCGCATGGGGCCGCCGCCCGGCATCTTAGCCTTCGTTCCCGGGCCTTTGAGCGCCTTTGCGGCACCCGCGCTGGTTCAGTCAGCTGAGCCACGAGCAGGTGGCTGCGCGCCCCAACCCAGCCCTGGTGCAGCGCAGGATCGATGTTCAAAGGGATGGAAGGTTCAGTTACGGGTCGGCGTCTGGGTTGGCTGGCATGAACCGCGAACAAGCCCCAATCGGACATGACAATCGAATGAACTCGGGCCGGCAGGAGAGCAAGAAATGACAGCCGAACGGATCATGACAGTTCAGTCGGCCCCTTTTTCAACAGCCTGTAGACCGCGGCGCAACACCACCACACAGCGCTACGGCCGCACATGAGTCGCATCGTTTCGTCCGGCAACCGCATTCTCCTGGTCGACAATCAGCAGCTCTTTCGCGAGGGCCTGCGCTCTCTGCTCGCCAGGGAGGATGAGTTTGTCGTGGTGGGCGATGCCCGGGAGGGGAACGAGGCGCTGGAGCTCATCGCCGCCCAGCAGCCGGACGTGGTGATCACGGAACTGCACCTGGGTGCCGGCTCGAGCGTGCAGCACCTCGAAGAAATCCACGAGCGCTTCCCCAAGGTTGCGATCCTGGTGCTCACGGAGTTCCGCGCGCGTGACGTGGCGGCACGAGTCAGGAGCGCGGGTGCCCTCGGCTACCTGCTCAAGGAGCAAAGCGTCAGTGAGCTGCTGGCGGCGCTGCGGGAAGTGGCGTCGGGGCGTTACTTTCGCCCGGATTCCCGCGCACCCGCGAGCAGATTTGTCGTGTTGGAAGAGGGCGCCCGAGCCATCGGAGTTGCGGACCTGACGGAACGTCAGCGGCAACTGCTGCGGTGGTTGGCGCTTGGCTATCGTGCGCGCGAGATTGCGCAGCTGTGGGGCGTCAGCGTCAAGGCCGTATACCGGCAACGCGAGCGGCTGCGCGAAACGCTGCAGCTAGACAGCACGGCCGCACTCACGCGCTTTGCCGCACGCGAGGGTTTTGCCGAAGAGAGCGACGCGAGCGGCTGAGCCGCAGCCAGCAGTCCTGCGCGCACGCTTACCTGGGAGCGCGCGCGGGACGTCTACCGAGTAACCCCACCCCCCTGTAAGGCACCGACCGGTCCGATTCTCGGGCGTCGTGCCATCGCCCGCCGCGCAGCCGGACGGCATCTTAGCTCCCGGTCAGGGAGAACCCTTACGAATCCGCACGTACAACAACAAGCGGTCGCACACGGCCCTTGTCAGGTTCGGTCACGAAATGCACGCGGCGCGGCCGCGATTCTGGCTGGAGGCGTTATGTATAAGACCCGCTGTTGGCTTGCACTGGGACTGTTGAGTCTGTGCGCCGCGCCCGCAATGGCGCAGTCGTTCCGCGTGCAATGTCCGACTTCGACCATTACCCATCCCGATCCGACTGGGGGCGTTTACACCTCCGCCACCGGCGAGCCGGAATACCTCGGCCCGGTAGCAACGACGACGCAGTTGGCCACCACGCCGAACGTCGCGACCGGGCAGGTGAACGCGGCCTCCTCGGGGTACTCGGTGCCGGCGGCACCCGTCGCTCCCGCGAGCCAGGCGGCCGGCCAGCCCAACGGGGCCATCAAGTGTCAGCAGATCTCGGGCGGCGACGGTTACGCGACGACCGCCGACGGCCACCAGACCTTCATGTTCTCCTTCGGCCCGCTGTCGGGACTGCAGCAGGTCGCGTATGGCAACCCCGACGGCGCGTTCGACCGCGGGACCGGGGCGGTGTATCCCGACGTCTTCAACACGCCCTATGGGGGCAATCCCGTACCGGGCGACCCGGCCACGAGCGATGGGGCAAGCGACAGTGGCAGTGCCTACAACGCCGGCAACGGCGGCACGACCAGCCCCGGCTTCACATACAACGGCGCGATCGGCCTTCAGAAAGACCTGGACTGCGTCTCCGGCAATGCGAACGCGCTGGCAATGACGGCCGCCGGCACACCGACTGCGCTGCCGTGCCCGAATCTGCCTGCCTCCGGCATCGACGGCCACGTGGATCCGCGTCAGATCATGGATGTCGGCGTGATGAACGGCAACATCCCGGCGCCTCTCATCACGATGGACGAGGATGACGAGTTCTTCCTGACGCTGACGAACGTCGGCATGCTGATGCGGCCGGACCTCTTCGAGCAGCACACGGTTCACTTCCACGGCTACCCCAACGCCTCGTCGTTCTATGACGGCGTACCGGATGCCTCGGTGGCCATCAACATAGGCGGCAGCTTCACCTACTACTACCTGGCACCGGATGCGGGCACATACTTCTGGCACTGCCACATCACCCCGCCCGAGCACCTGCAGATGGGCATGGTGGGGCAGCTGTATGTGCGGCCCCGTCAGAATCGCCTGCCCCAGGGCACCAATCTGTATTACGCGCTCGCGAACACCGCCGGCACCGGCGCAATCGGGACGCCAACCGGGCCGGGCCAGGAGGGTGACCCGCGCACCAGGTGCGATTCGCTCCACGACATCCTGTGCAGCAATCCCCCGCCGGCGACGAACGGAGTGATCAACAACCCGGGCGGAAACGGGGTGACGCGCGCTGCCAACGGCCACTATGCCTACAACGACGGCGACGGCTCGAGCTATTACGACGTCGAGTACCCCATCCAGATGCACGGCTTCGACCCCAACTTCCACTTCGTCGGCATGACGTTCAACCCGGAAGCGTTCGCCGACATGAAGGACAAGTACTGGCTGCTCAACGGACGCAGCTACCCTGACACGACGACCCCGGGTCCGCTGCAGACCCAGTCCTCGGACACGCAGGTCCATTACTCGCAACCGCTCGCCTCGGTCATCAATATCCCGGCCGGCGAGCGCGCGCTGCTACGGCTGGTGAACCTGTCGGTGTCGGAGTACCACACGCTGGCGACACAGGGCATCAAGATGTACGTCGTCGGGTACAACGCCAAGCTGCTGCGCGACCAGGCCGGCAACAACACCGGCTACTTCACCAACTCGATCACACTCGGCGGGGGCGAATCGCTGGACGTGATCCTTGACAGCTGCCTGGCGCGCTCCAACCCGGCCGACCCGTCTTCGGCATGCAACACGTCGTTGCCCTCGGGCAGCGTCTTCTTCCTGTACACGCCCAACCTGGATCACTTGGCGAACGACGCCGAGAACTTCGGCGGCGAGATGACCGAGATCCACGTCAACTAGGGGATGCGGCAATGCGCACAACGATCACGAAAAAGGCGACCTCGATGAAACGGCTGCTCCCCCTCGCGACGGCGGCGGCGCTCAGCTGTGCGGGCCTGGCCCAGGGCGCCGCGCCGGGGATTTCGAGCACCAATGGTACGGCCGCGACGTTCAACCTGGACGCGGCTCCGGCGTACATCAACCAGCCGGACGGCAATCAGGTCTACTCCTGGGGCTACGGCTGTACCGCAGCGTCCGGTACGGTGAAACTGAATCCGACATTCGTGCCGGCGGCGATTGGCGGAGGAAGCTGCTCGACGATGCAGATCCCGGGCCCCACGCTGGTGGTCACCGAGGGTCAGGCCGTCACGGTGACATTGACCAACAACCTGCCGATCGCGGCGGGCAACACCTCGATCCTGTTTCCCGGTTTCAATGTCACGGCAACGCCTGGCACTGGCGTGCCTGGCCTGCTGACGCAGGAAGCCCCTCCTGGTGGTACGGTGACCTACACGTTCACCGCGACCTCTCCTGGTACGCGCGCCTACTACAGCGGCACGCAGGGTGACCTGCAGGTGGAGATGGGCCTGTACGGCGCGATCATCGTGCTACCCGCCACCGCGCCGACCACCTGCACGAGCGGGTTGGCCGCCGCCAATCTGCTGGTCGAGGCAGCTCACAAAGAAACGGATTTCCGCCTGACCAACGCGAGCGGCACGGTGGTGGGCGCCGCCTACGACCACCCCGACACCTGCTACGACCGCGAGTACCTGTTCCAGTTCTCCGAGATGGACGTGAACATCCACCGCGCCGCGCTGGCGCAGGTGAACGATCCGAAGCGTGCAGCCGCCTGCGCGACGTCGGCGACGACTCCCGGCTGCCCGCTGCAAGTGCCGACCGAGCCCTATCACCCGGCGTACTTCCTGATCAACGGGCGCTCGATGCCGGATGACATGGACCCGAACTACGACAGTCCCTACCCGCACCAGCCGTACAACGGCAATCCGCACATGCATCCGGGCGAGAACACGCTGCTGCGCGTGATCGGACAGGGGCGCTGGGAGCATCCGTTCCACGAGCACGCCAATCACGTGCGCATCCTGGCCCGTGACGGCAACCCGGTCATCAGCGCTTCGCAGCTCAGCTACCCGGGCACCGGCACGACACCCGCCAGTATCACCGCACAGGCGCTGGCCGGCATGCTGATGTTCACGACCGACACGATCCCAGGTCAGTCGTTCGACGGCATCTTTTATTTCACCGCCAAGGGCTTGAACTGGGATGCCTACGGGCACACCCCGACCTCCCAGGATCCTACCGCGTTACTGGCGTGCCTCCCGGACGCCAACGGCTACTACACGGTGAACAGCGGGGCCCCTGTCGGCGCGGTCAACTACTTCGAGTGGTGCGCGGATCACAACAAGCCGCTCGAGGCCAACCCGTTCGGCGACGTGAACGCCGGCGGACCGATGACGCTGCCCAGCCCGAACATCTTCACCAATGGCGCCTGGTACGGCGGCAGTCCGTACCTGGGCCCGGATGCCACGGTGCGTGGAGATAACACTCTGCGGGGCGCCAATGGTAACAGCGGCAACCCCTCGGGCTGCCTCGGCGTCTCGGGCGCACCGACACTCGATCCGGTGACCGTCGGGTGCACCAACCTGCAGCCCGCCAATACTCAGGCTAACCCGGCCAACGAACGTGGCTGGGCCTTCATGTGGCACTCGCACAACGAGCGCGAGATCACCACCGACAATGTGTTCCCCGGTGGAATGCTCATGATGATGCTCGTCGACTCGCGTGAATTCGTTATTGACGAATCGAAATAGTAGGCGGAGAACCGTACATGCTACCCAATAACTTCAAGGCGTCCCTGATCAAAGCGGGGCTCGCGGCTTCCGTCCTCCTGCTGGCAAGCGGCACCTCGTTCGCTCAAACGACGCCGCAACAGATCAACCTGACAGCAGCGCCTACCACATTGACCGTGCCCGATGGCTCGGTCGTGCCGATGTGGGGCTATTTCTGCAATGCGACACAGGTCAGCGGATCGACAGCCGGTTGCGCCGCTCTGAATACCAATGCAGCGGCTGGCACCTGGTCGCCGGTCGTGATCACGATCCCCTACACCACGGGGACGGTCAACGGTGTGCTCAACTCGAGCACCACTACCCTGCAGATCAATCTGACGAACAACCTGCAGTTCACGGCCCCCGGCACCACCACGGTGACGGCCAGCCTACCCACCTCACTCACCATCGTCGGTCAGTTGGGCGGTGGCCTGGGAACGGTTGGCACGAGCTGTCTCGACACCTCCGTAACCCCGAACATTCAGCACGGCGGTACGACCTGCACCACTAGCCCGAGCCACACCGGACTGCCCACCAACAGCGTGACCTGGTCGACCCCGGGGACCGCGCCGGCCTTCACGCCGCCGCCGCAGGGCCCGCGCGTGCAGTCGTTCGGTACCGAGATCGCGGCGACGGCCGCCGGCACCGCCAGCACACCCGGCGCGTTGTGCTTTGGAAACTGCACGACCACCATGCCGGGTCTGACCCCCGGCACCTACCTGATCGAGTCCGGCACGCATCCCTCGATCCAGGGGCCGATGGGCCTGTACGGCATCCTGGTCGTAACGACCGCTCCCGCAGCGGGCGTGCCGGGTACTGCCTACCCGGCCGTCACGACCCCGACGATCAACGGTGCGGCTGGCGTCACGACCCCCGCCGTCACCTACAACGCCGAAGTGCCGATCGTGTTGGGCGAGATCGACCCGGTGCAGAACACCGCGGTCGGCGCCGCAGTCACGACCGTCGGTTTCTCCGAGACAACGGTGTGGTCCGGGCAGCCTGGCGGGTGTGGCAATCAAGTAAACGCCAGCGGTTTGCCAAACTCAGGTACCACGGCGTCGTCCACCCCGTTCGGTACTTGCTACCCGCCAACGGTGAACTACACGCCGCTGTATTACACGATCAACGGCGTCGCTTTCGACCGCACGCACACGGGCAACTCGCTGTTCCCGGTGACCCAGGGAACGGCCACTGGCGCGATTCCCACGACCGGTACCGTGTTGGTACGCCTGGTCAATGCGGGTTCGCGCATGCACGTGCCGTCGATCGTGGGCGCGCAGACGACCCAACTGACGTTGACTCCTGGAGGAACCGGCACCGCAGCGCCAGCCACGGTCCCGGGCTTCTCGATCGTGGCGGAAGACGGCAACCGGCCACCCGGCGTCCCCCACGTGCAGAGCGACGTGTTCATGGCCGCCGGCAAGACTTTCGACGTGCTGGTTAACGTGCCGGCCCCACCGTCTGGCGGCACTATTACACCGCCGTTGCCGGTCTACGACCGCGAGTTGAGCCTGTCGGGCGACGCCATCGAGCGCGACGCCGGCATGTTGGCTTACATCGGTATCAACGGCGCCGTGCCGCCCAAGACGGCAGCCACCACTTCGGCCGTGGCCCGCCCGGACTCGTATCCATCACTCATGCCCTGTCCGAGCACTGCAACGAGCTGTTCACCGCTAGTGGTCTCCGACCCCGGCAAAGGCGTCATCGCCAACGACACCAACGTCTATGGTGTGACGCTGCTGACCGCCCCGCCCACAAGTGCCGGAACCGTCGTGCTCAACCCGAACGGCACGTTCACGTTTACGGCGACTCCCGGAACCACGTCGGCCAGTTTCACTTACTGCGCCAACACGTCTGCGGCTACGATTGCAGCGACCGGGTGCCCTGCTGGTTTGTCTGCCCTCGTGACATTGAGTGCGGCGACCGCCGACACCGGCCTCACCCTGGCGGCCAATACTTTCACATCCAACACCACAAGCTACCTCCAGGTGAGGAACCCCGGCCTGCTGACGGGCGCACGCGACAGCGCGGATTACCCGCTGACTCTGGTCTCGGCCACGGCGCCGGCAGGTGTCACGCTGGTGACCGACCCGAATGGCGGCTTTAGCGCCACGGTCGCCAGCGGCACGGCAGGCAACGTCACGTGCCCGACTCCTCCGGCAGGAGCTCAGCCCTACCCACCGGGTACGCAGTGCTTCGCGGTCAATTACACGGCGCGGAGCGCGTACGGAACCCAACTGGCTTCGACCGCCTCGACGGCTGCCACTCTGGTCTTCCTGCCGGCCGGCGGGGTCAAGGTGACGGTTCTCGACGGCTACGACCACGCGACTACGATCGGCGACTACCGCTGGGTGATCGAGGAAGACCAGACGTTCTTCGTCGATCCCAACAGGACGAATAAGTGCCCGCTGGGCTCGACGACCTGTACGGCGATCGTCCCGACCTTCGGCACCAACTTCCACACCAGCTACATGCGCTTCGTCGCGCAGGGCTGCACCGGACCGGTGTCGTGCGAAGGCGGTCAGACGATGCTCGACGAGACGCCCGGCAGCGCTACGTTCGGGCAGCACATCCCGGTGGTCTGCGACGTGGGTAACGGCCAGTGCCGCCCCGATCCCAATGGCTCGAGCACGACCGCCTGGGGAACGACACGCCTCGATCCCAGTCAGGTGTACCTCGACCCGACCAAGCGCTACTACATCTCGGTGCTGCCGGGCGATGCGGCCAATCCGTTCGAGGCGGGCAACACCTCGGCCAGCTGCAGCCAGAACGGCGTGGCGAGTTCGTCCAACTGCGGCCACGGCATGGGCGGCGCGCCGATACCGGCGGTCAGCTGCACGGCGAACGCCACCGGCGGGACGGTGTGCTCTTTCGCGGCCCTGGGCGCGACTGCAGCTACGACGTGCACGCCGACCACAGGATCCACGACCTGCACGCCCGCGAGGGCCGTGACCGCGCTCACCCAACCGTCACCGTATCCGCCCGCGAAGCTTTCGGTGTTCGTGTTCGAGGACGACTTCCCGTTGAACGGTGAGCACGATGCCGGCGGCCTCGGGACCAACCCGGCCGGGCTCGATACGGTGGCGCCGCTCGAGCCGGGGCTCGGCGGCTTCCAGCTCCACCTCTGGGACGCGATGGGCGGCAACGGTGACTTCACCGGGCAGATGACCTATGACATGTTCAACATGCCGCTCACCAACAGCCTGGACGGAATGATCGATCCGTCTACGGGATTCAATGCCTGCCCGATCACTCAGATCGGCATCAACAACCAGGGAACCAATGCGACCGGCGGTCCCGTCGGTTCCGACGGCACTGCGGCCACCACGGCCGGTATCACCGGCATGATCGTCACGTGCCCGACCTTTGAATCAGACGGCCAGACCCTCTCGCCGCTCGCGGGGCAGGCGGTGATCTCCAACCTGATGCCGGGACGCTGGGGCGTGATTGCCACCCCGGGTGCCGACCGCATCGCACGCGGCGAAGAGTGGCTTCAGACCAACACGCTGGACGGTCAGAAGGCCCACGATTCCTTTACCCGCGTCGGTGAGCCCTCGTACTTCCAGGAGTTCGGCCCAGCCTCCTTCCACGTCAGCATCGGCTTTGCCAACCCGGCAATCATCAACTCCCGACTGGCGGGGGTTTGCGCCGGCACGGACGTCAACGTGACGGGTAACTGCAGCCCTGGCAATACACTGACTGGCCGGGTCGTCGGCGAGCGCCTGAGCCGTACGCCGGATGAGCGGTTGTACGGCAGCGGCTCGCACGACGCCTTCGCCTGGACGCAGTGTTACGTGAGCGTCGGCGACCCCGACGGCGAGGACTTCGCGTTCGCCAAGTGCGACGCCAACGGCAACTTCAAGCTGACGGGCCTCCCCGACGGCGACTGGAGAATCACGACCTTCGACCAGTGGAACGACGCCCTGGTGGACGGCCTGTCGACCCCCGTGCGCCTCGGTAATCCGACCCAGTTCTGCTCAGGGACGGGATCGAGCCAGCACGTCTGCAATTTCGGCGACATCGCGACCACACAGTGGCAAACCAACCTGCAGACGAAGACCTTCATCGACGACAACCAGGACGGCATCGCCCAGTCCAGCGAGACCGGCATTCCGTTCGCCAACGTCGCGGTCCGCCTGCGTGATGGCAGCCTGGAGAACCTGCAGGCCACGGACTTCACGGGCACAGCCAACTTCAACGAGACATTCCCGCTGTTCAGCTGGTACGTGGTCGAGACGGATGTGACGCGCTACAAGAACACCGGTACGCACGCCGTCTACGACGCGGGCGGCCCGGCCGACAACTCGCAGGCCTGGTGCGGCAGTGCGGCCGCGGCCGCAACGGCCGGTTACCCGACCTGCGGAACCTCGACGATCGCCAGCAACCTGGCCAATACCTCCGAGCAGGTGTCGCTGCCCAATGACCTGCGCGTCCCAGGCTCGGTCTATTGCACGAACGCGGACTGCACGGGTTTCTCCATCAACCCCGTGGCGACCGGCACCACGAATACCCCGTCGACCTGTACTTACAACCCGGGCAACCTGACGGCCACGACGCCGGTGGCGCCCTCGGTGACCTGCTCGCCGGCGCTCTCCACCGGCCGCATCGACAATCCCTGGTACGGCGGAGTGGAGGGCTGGCAGGGATTCCCGGGCCAGTTCAGCTTCCTCGAGTTCGGCAAGGCGCCCTACGCGGCCGGCGAGAACGGTGGCATCAAGGGACACGTGGTCTACGCCTCGACGCGGCCGTTCGACGATCCGCAGATGCTGGTCCAGACGCAGTGGGAGCCGCTGGTGCCTCGCGTGCAGATCAACCTGTATCAGGAGGGCTTCGCCCAGGATGGCGTCACACCGACCCTGACCCTGGTGGACTGGACCACGACCAGCAGCTGGGACGACTGGGCGCAGGGCTTCAACTCCGCCGGCATTCCCAACATGAGCTGTCCCGGTCAAACCGGCAATGACCTGTTCTACTTCACCTTGTGGAACCAGCCGCAGTACCTGGACTACTACAACAACGTGCAGCACGGCACCGCGACGGCTCCGACGCCGGTGCCCTACAACTCCCAGTTCAAGTGCTATGACGGCATGCACAACTGGAACCAGTTGCAGCCCGCGCCGTATGACGGCATGTACAAGTTCCCGAGCGTCACGTCGGTCGACGCCACCGGCAGGCCCGCCGGTACCAATTGCAAGATCTGCATCGCCGATCCGGTAGCCGGGCCCGACCTGTACCACGGCGTGGCGATGCTGCCCGTGGGCAAGTACGTGGTGGAAATCGTGATGCCGCCGGGCTTCGAGCTGGTGAAGGAAGAGGACAAGAACATCCTGATCGGCGACAACTTCATCGCGCCGGCGCTCCAGGAGTTCGCGGGCGCCTCGGCCGTGTTCATCGTTCCCGACCAGGCTTCGGTGGCGGCGTCGCAGCAGTACGCCGGCCCCTCGTACAATGCGTTCAACCCGCAGAACCCGACGACATACCTGGGAACCTCGCCGCAGAACGGTATCGTTCCGGCGTTCGTCCCGGAGCCGCTCTGGCCCTGCGTCGGTGAGAAGCGCGTAGTTCCGGACTACATCAGCCTGTATCCGCAGAGCCATCAGGCTTCGCCCTTCGCCGGCGCAACCCGGGCGCTCTGCGATCGCAAGGAAGTGACATTGAGCGATCAGACGGGCGCGATCGCCAAGTTCTACGTGTACACCTCGACCCATACCGCCTCCAAGTTCACGGGCGGCATCACGGACGACTACACCTCCGAGTTCGATCCGTTCTCGCCGCAGTTCGGCGAGAAGTTCGCCCCGCCCGACCTGCCGGTATCGGTCAAGGACTGGACCGGTCAGGAGATCTCGCGCGTGTATGCGGATCAATGGGGTGCCTACAACGGCATGACCTACTCGACCTGGGAAGTGAACCCGCCCAACCCGACGGGCTACTCCCCGACGATGATGGTCATGTGCATGAACGATCCGGGTCCGATCCTGGACACGCGGCAGACCATCGTCAACGCCTCCGGCGTGACCGTCGCAAACCCGACGTTGGGTCAACAGGTCACCGATCCGGCGTTCACCGACGGCTACAGTCAGTTCTGCTACGAGCTGCCGTTCATGCCGGAGACGACCCAGTACCTGGATACGCCGGTCGTGCCGACGTCGGCCTTCGCGGGCGCGGGTTACAACAACCCCGACTGTGCCTACCCGACCCTGACGCCGGCGATTCGGGAAGTCGATACGCAGGACGGAGTGGGACCGTGGGTGAGCACTACGGGTCACACCATCACGATCTACGCCCAGGGTGACACTGCGGTGCCCAACAACGCGTACAACGGGCCGTCGGCGACAGGCAAGCCATACAATCAGAAGACCGTGATGCGCCACTACGGGTTTGGCAGCACGCAGGGCTCGGGGTCGGCGGTGTTGGTAAGTCTGCCCAACAATGGCGTGACGGGGACGGCGACCGCCGCCCTGAACATAACTTCCTGGTCAGACACCAAAATCGTCGCCACTGTGCCCAACAGTATTGGGAGCAACCCGCACTTCGTGTGCCCGGTGCAGCAACAGGCCCAGTACGGCGGCCCGAACGGCGGAACCGTTACCTCGACGCGGTGCGGCCAGCTGGTGATTACCACCGCGAACACGGCGGCCGCAGGGCAGCCGTCCAACGCCATGCAGTCCGTCGACGCCGTGACCGTGACGGTCGGCGGCAAGACGCCGACTC
>Ga0310914_10002825_pt1 | contig 11841 bp, 9 predicted proteins | sample GREbulkMGAN108_FD_203450 | JGI IMG/M metagenome (GOLD analysis project Ga0310914, IMG submission 203450) | Lab enrichment of tropical soil microbial communities from Luquillo Experimental Forest, Puerto Rico - GRE.bulkMG.AN108 | ecosystem: Environmental > Terrestrial > Soil > Tropical forest >...
AAGCATTTAGTGTTTTTCCCAACCTGCTTTGCAAGCAGGGGGCCGCGGGTTCGAGTCCCGCCACGTCCACCAACTATATTTTTTTCAATGAAATAGCGTCGATGTTTTCTCAGCTTACCACCTGCTACTTAGGCAGGGGGTCAGGGGTTCGAATCACCTCGCGTCCACCACTACTACTCTTGCCTCGCTATGAATTACGCTGCATTTTTTGTCGAAATATCCGCTTACTAACTCAAAACTGAGTTTTTCCGTTGCAATTCCTCGTCCCGAGCGGCATCGGTTAGCCATCAGCTCTCAGCTAGGAGGAAGACAAACTTGCCAGATGTGTCCTGTCCCTAGCAAAAATCGGTTCTCGTTGAGCCAGTTGAATTTGAACGATGGCAACTATAGCTTGTGTATGCCAGGTTCACGTCTACTCGCTGTTCTATTCGATCGTTGTCGGAAGAAGGCCGAGACCAAGATCAGAGCATAACGGGATCGCCAGCCAGCCGAGTTCGAGAGATTCGAGCACGACAGAAGGAAGAGTTTCAAGGTTTTCCTGCCCAAGATAGCCGGAGGCGGGCAGGCATCACAACTTTTGTAAATTGTCAGAAATCAAAGGCTACGAGGTTTTTCGGGCAGTCAGCATGGCTCATTTTCGCGGCCAATCGACTGTGCATGATCATGTAGGGCACTTTCTGCTCTTTAGCAGAGAAGAAAAACGGTCAACCGAATATATTCAGTGCTGTAATCCTGAATCGTGTGACCAAAGGCCGCGAGTGCTGTCTTTGGCGCGGGGATGTCGCCTTTGTCGTCGGGATTGAGACCCTTAACAAGACTTTTTATCTGTTCCCCAACACAGAGAACGCCTCGATTGGCGAGGATGGTTTCTGTCGCTTTTTCTCGAAGGTCACTTGCTGATGCTGATTTTCCCTTCCAGGTCCACAGGCGAAACATGTTTTTGTCGTCCTTGTTGTCTTTGGCCAGTTCGAATAGGGAAATTTGCGCGTCTTTGTCAGTTTCGATCATGAACATGAAAACCCTTCGGTTAGGCAAATCCATGTCAAAATGGTCTAATTTGGCGGTGACGGCAGGCGGGTCACCATAAAAACTGAACACTTCTGGTGTCCAGGACGACCGACGGCATCCGGACGGGCTAACAGCTGTGAACACGGGTTTCTTGTCTTTGCTAACTTCCTTTTGTGCACTTAGCGCTGCGAAAATGCCAACAGTCAGGAAACCACCCATAATAAAGAACCGAGAAGAAAACCATCTCATTTTCATCTTTGTCTCCTTACGCGCCTAACCGGGGCCAAACCTCACGCTTGTCAAACATTAGGTAGAGCAAAAAGCAATTAGCCTACTACGGGAAGCCTACCCGACGAAGCAGATTTTGAAACCGAGGACTCGAGCGTAGATTATCGAGGCTCGGGTCCACCTTCAGGTTTACGATCGAAGGAAGGCGCTGTTCGTAAGCTTGTTCAAGCAGTTCAAGAGCGTGGTCGGTTTCTCCAAGGCCAGCATAAACAAGGGCCAAGTCGCTAGGGGAGACATAGGTCTGCTTCGAACGGATTTTCAGATGTTCGAGGATTGCATTTGCTTGGCTTTTTCTACCCCACAATCCGTATGCCTGCCCTAGGCAAGCTTCGTTTTGCGAACTGTCACCTGAAAGTGTCAACGACTTTTGCAATTCACTCACGGCCTCTTCATACCTCGAAAGCTGCACGTATGTTTGCCCCAGAAGACGGTGCGCTTCCGCGAAGTTAGGATCCAATTCTAGGACCTTGTGAAGTTGTTGCACCGCTTCGTTGTTCTTCCGGGCTTCGTAGAATATCTCTCCTTGGGCCGTGTTGACGTTCAGTGATAGTGGATCTACATCGTGGGCTCGTTTGATCTCCTCAATCGCTTCTTCAAATCGCCCCAGCTCAGCTATGAACTCCGCATACCATTGGCGAGACGTCGCATAGCTTGGGTTTAGCTCGATGGCTCGTCTGAATTCCGTCTCAGCGCCTGACCAATCCCAATCGTAATCTTCCTTGATAGATGCAAGCGAGCTGTGGGCTTCCGCAAGCGTACCGTCCATCTCAAGTGCTTTTAGGACCGACGTCCGTGCTTTTGGTACCGCGTACTTGGCCGGGAACGTTCCATACTCCACAAGCATCAGATAAGAGTCGGCCACACCAGCATAGCCACGGGGATCCTGCGGATCTTTCGTGACGACCCCCTGGAAGCACTCTAGGCTCTTTCGCAACCCTACTTCAGTCCTTTGGTTCCAGAAATATCGCCCTTTCAGGTAAAGCTCATAGGCTTCTGGATCAATCTGGCGAGTGCTGCCCAACGGGAGTTGCCTTCGGGGACTCACCTTGACCCTAATCTCATTAGCAATGGAGGTTGCAACTTCATCCTGCATTGCCAGCACGTTTTGCAGGTCGCGCTCATAGCTCCGAGACCAGAGATGCCGATCGGTCGGTGCATGAATCAATTGCGCACTAATTCGCACACGATTGCCAACCCGTTCCACCGAGCCTTCCACGACCGCTTCAACCTTTAGCTCTCGTGCAATCTGCGGCATAGGTCTCTTCACGCCTTTGTACTGCATCGAGGATGTGCGTGAAATTACACGCAGTGCCCCGATCTGGCCAAGGTCGTCAATCAGTTCTTCAGTCATCCCGTCGACAAAGTACTCCTGTGAAGGATCGCCCGAAAGATTCTCGAGGGGCAAGACAGCCAAAGACTGAATGTGCGGAGGCCCACCATTCACGACCAACCAGTTGTTCCAACCACGGACGCTGACTCCAATTGCCACCGCGCCAAGGAAGACGCCGATGATTGACAGAACTGCCCCTCGCGACAGAAATTTTCGCGAGTCGGTGGTGGATCTAATGCTGTGCGTTATCAACCGGCGCAAGTCTATCTCGAGCTCTTTTGCGAATTGAAAACGGTTCTGACGTTCCTTCTCCAGGCATTTCAGAATGATTCGCTCTAGTTCCGGCGTGACATCGGGGTTGAGGCGCACTGGCGGGACCGGCGAGCGATTCAATATTGCTTCAGTTATAAGGGCTGAGGTGTTGCCGCGAAATGGCTTCACGCCCGTGGCCATCTCGTAAAGCACGACACCAAACGAGAACAGGTCGGTACGTGCATCCAGTTCCTCTGCCCGCACTTGCTCTGGTGACATATATGCGACGGTGCCCATGGTTGTGCCTGGCAAAGTGAGGTGATCAGGGTCCACCTCCAGCGACGTGGTGCTGCCTGTTTTTCCGGACGTGTCTCTTGCAGCAATGATCTTCGCCAGACCAAAATCCAAAATCTTAACGTTCCCCCGTTTGGTAACAAAAATGTTCGCTGGTTTGATGTCACGGTGAACGATACCTTGAGTGTGCGCAGCATTTAGAGCATCGGCGATTTGGATTGCAATGCCCAACAGTCTGTCCAACTCCATCGGGCGACCCATGATGGCGTGCTTCAAGGTGACACCTTCCAAATACTCCATAACTATGAAGGCTCTGTCACTCTCCCTATCAGTGTCGTAAATCGTGCAGATACCCGGATGATTCAAGGCCGAGGTGGCGCTGGCTTCACGTTTGAATCGTTCCATATGCCGGGGCCCGTGCGCCAGGTCTTCAGGTAGGAATTTGAGAGCCACCAAGCGGCTGAGTCTCGTGTCTTCGGCTTTGTAGACTACACCCATCCCGCCTCCGCCAAGCTTTTCTATGACGCGGTAGTGCGAGACGGTCTGGCCGATGAGGGCGTCGGTGTCCGCCACAGTGCTCGTAATCTTAGGTTGTCGCGAAGAGACAAGTCAACAAAGCTCTTTTAAACTCTTTTAAAGGTGTCAAAGCTCTTTTAAAGCTCTTTTAAAATGGATTTCGTTTTCCGCGTTTTACCGAGGCAATCACATCCTGATTTAGCCATTAGTTGACCCCGGCTGCCATGGCGATAAACCCAACGATCAGCATGCGCGACCTCCAGCGCAGCACAGCAAGGAGTTAGACTGCTTGCAGCTTCGTCGCCCGCATAGGACCGCGACGACGGCAAGCGCGGGATGGCTGGCGATTAGGGCTCCAAGTAGGACTTTCAGTGTCAGTGGAAGGATGAACATTTGTCTCCTCATAGTTCAACTGAAGTTCGGGACAACTTCGGGACATTTGAGGAGCGGGAATTTCGATGCGTTTCGCTGTAAGCGACACCAACAAAGCAACTTAGTGTTTTTCCCAACCTGCTTTGCAAGCAGGGGGTCAGGGGTTCGAATCCCCTCACGTCCACCACCCTAACTTGGTCCGGCCCGGAGTGTAACGATCGAAGATCTTGTAGCCCGTCTTGCGGGAGATCCCAGACTCCATACAGAGATCCGCCATTTGCTCGCCGGCTAGCCGGCGAGCAACGAACTGTAGCCTCTCATCCATGACGGAACACTCTTTCCACGGCATCCACTTCCTCCTCAAAAAAGGAGAAAGTGTAACCTATGTGTCGGGTCGCTCATTACAGACATGCTCTGATCGTCGTCTGGAAATTGTGATCGTTTTGTGATCAGCAATTCCTTACTCAACCGGGTCTTCCGCTACGGGATGTTTCTCCTGACGAATTCGGAAATATCAGCAGAGACCAAGGCGGAGCCGAAGCCCGAGCCCTTCGCTTCGCTGCCATGGCCTTGATCGCGATAGGAGCCCCCAACCTGGTTCTCAATCGACGGAACTGCGCTCCGAGATTTGTCCGGTGAACTCAGGGAGTGTCGATTACCCACGCCACTACTCTCCAACGCGCTTTCTCCTTGGTCCAGAGCAACAGAAATGTAGGAGATTGTTCCTCTCCGAAATTCAATTGGCTGGCGGACAAGTAATATGTTCCGTATTTGGCTTCCGCTGGCTGCAACTCCGGCAGCTCTTCTGGTAAATGGCGATTTTCGCACAGAAAGCCATCGGCCATCTGGTCCGGCACCGCCATGATTGCGAATGCGTTTGAGTTTTCTTGTTCGACTGGGCGCCTCAAGTCATTGACGGGCTGCACACGCGACATCATGTCACTGAGGTTCCCACCGGACGGGATTTCATTTAGCGGCTGTTCCAACCCTGATTGGATTCTAGCGAGGGGCGCCAATTTCTTCTGATCTTTGGAGGGCGCCGGCAGACACTGGTAGGAGCGCTGCGACACGAACTGCAAAGCCTGTTTAGTATCCCTTTTCAAAATCCAAGCCTGGTAGAACTGCGTGATGTCTTTTACTGCCGTGGGATCAGGGGCAATCTTCTGCGGTTCTTTTTCGACCGGCTCAACCTCGACTGCCGCGTTGTGTGGGATAATTGCCGCGTCGCTGCTGTCCTCGAGGCGGATCGCAACGATCTTCCAATATCCCCTCTCCTGCGTCCAAACAAGCAAGAAGACTCGCCGGCCGGCTTCCTTTTCGCGAAACGCGGTTGCATAAAACTTTTCTTTCGATTGCCTCCCCGAAACGTCTTCTGATACCGACACGCACTCTTCGTCGTTAGCCATGTCCGCCGGCAGGGCCACCAGCCGGAACTCCGGCGCGAATGCGTTCTTTGCCTCTTTCAATTGTTGCGACCACTCGTCGTCTGCCACGAACACGTCGCTGACCGAACGCACATTCCCAGTGCCGTTTGCATATTCCCTCATCGCCATCTCTGTGCGCAACCGGACCATACCCGGCGAAGTGTTTTTTTTCAGCTTCTCCGAGATTGCTTCCAGGCACGCGTAGCTGAGGCGCGAAAAGTACGCAACCGACTTATTTGGTTGCTTATCCACGACCCACGTCTGCAAGAAATCGTGAGCGCTCTTGTCAACTCCTTCGGCCACTTTCACGCCCGGATTCAAAGGGATTTGGCCGTACCTTTCAGTGGCACTCTCCTTGGGCGACTTCGCGACAGCGCCGAGCTGCGCAAACAAATCTCGCCACCAGCCATCGAGGCCAGCCCACCGGCTATCATGGCGACCCAGGTTGTTACCCGCACGGACGTCCGAGTTTGCAGCGGTCAAATGTCCATTGAAGAGTGCCTGAGGAAACTTGCTGGAGCGGTAGTCCACATCAATATCGGACAGCTTCTTGTCGCGGGAAATTGAAAACTGAATGGACGGCGGGCCATTTTTCAGACGAAAGCAGAACGGAAAACCCTTGTGATAAGTGACGTTGTCCTTGTCGCGAAAAAACTCTTGGCTACTGCTGAGAATGTCGAAGGCTTTAGGCTTTAGATAAGCGTACAAGCGGAACTGGCGGTCACCTGCAACGGCGGCTTCCTCACCCATTACTTCGTCAATAGCCTCCACCAGGTCTATCGCGTGCCCCAGGTTTTTTCCCGTGGTATCCGTGATCTTCGCGTTCAGCAGCGCGTGAGTCACAGCGTCAAACGTTGTTCGGGCGGACAGCCTGGCCTTGTCGTACGATTGCTCGGGAACAAGTCGGCTTCCCGTGGCCTGGTTGTAACGGCTAACGAAATCGTCGACCAGACGTTGCTGCTCGGGCCGCAGTGTCGCGTAGGACTTTCCAATCTCTCGCTCACCGCTCCGCGTGTTTTGTGAAGGAGTCGCATTTTGAATTTGCGGCGTTTGGGCGACAACAGAGTCGACCAAGACAAGTGAGAGAAGAATGGAAACGATTAGTCGGGCCTTTAGTTTGATCATGGACTTCCCCTCAGGGGAGGACGAATTTGGGGACGAGGTCCGGGAGGTCTTCGGGATAACTGCATTATAGTAGACGATTCTTACCCCATCATTGCTGGCTTTCTTTCTTGGGTCACGGAACTGTTCGTTGGTATGGTCGCGCTCGCCAAAATCAACGAGAAGCCGCAAACATTGCCGTGAAGGAAGTGCAAAGATACTGAGAATCGTTCGATCACGTTCTTTCCCTTTGCTTTGATGTGGAGGCCGCAGACATTTTTCCGCAAGCTGTTGATGCGTTCGCTAGCAGGAGCAATCTGTGAGTACAGGAGACCAATTTGAGAAAAGCAAACGGCCCTCCGCACGGTTTCAGCCTTGCGGATGCGTGGCGCGAGAATGAACAATGGAACTTTGCTCCACTGACGACCAGGGTCGCCCCGACGACGAGCGTACAGGAGTTCCTGAAACTCGGCAACGAATGAAATTCACGACTGCTGTTTTGCCTTTAGCAAGTGTTCCACGACCAATTTGGCAATGCCATATTTTCCAACCTGTTTTGCTATTCGGGCGACGAGATGACGTTGAAACTCTGGATCGTAGGCTTGAATCAAAGCCGCCTCAAACACTTCAACCTTTCCCCGCGCGTTCAGTGTGAAACCCTCCGTTTTCACCAGCTCGTCAATCGCTTTTGAGGAGAAAAATATCTTGCATGAGACTCATCGGGGCTCGCTGAATGGCCGAAAATGCCTGCTATGAATGGCGTGAGTTACTTCGCGCACCTGCTTTCGCATTGCGAGCTAGCCTCTTGCACATGTGCACCTCGGTGCCTCCCTGCTGGAACAAGACTTCGTCCATCGCCGACCTCATGAAATGGATACCGCGGCCATGCTCCGCTTCAAGATTTTCGACGGCCAGGGGATCGGAGATGGTGCGCGGATCGAACCCTTGACCCTGGTCTGAAGCCGCAAGCAAAAGAATACCTGAGGCGCGTCGTGAGCGCTTCGACACAGTTTCTGGCCGACACGGCGGTCACCCTGATCTACAACATGATTGCAGTAAAGGGCCTCGCGACGATGTATTTACTTGGCCTTTGGCCAAGCCAGCTAGCTACGGCTGAAAGCCGACGCTTCGCCAAAGGGCCGCACAGTCATAAATGGCACCACCTTGGATCACTGTTTCAATTCGGCGAATGTTGCTGATGTTATCCAGCGGATCGGCACCTAGGATCACGAGGTCCGCCCTTTTTCCAGCCTCGAGGGTACCAACCTCTTTTTCGAGGCCCATAACTCGAGCGGGCACCATCGTAGCGGCCTGAAGAGCCTCCATTGGCGTGAAACCCGCTTCAACGTAAAGTTCCATTTCACGATGCACGCTGTGTCCGGGAACGGCCTGATCCGTACCTGCAACGATCGGTACCCCCGCACGATGGAGAGCAGCAACAGCTTTCAGAGAAGCGGCAAACCTTGCTTCGCCCAAGTCGGCTCCAGCTGGACCGGGTCCGACGTTGCGGAGCTGAGCGGAAAGTGGCGGGGGGACTTTTGCGACGCCCGGCTCAAAGCTTGCCAGGGATTTTCGTCCCGTTCGCTCGAACATTTCAAACAGGGTCAGAGTTGGATCCACCACCGTGCCGTGAGATTTCAGGAATTGGATCGCCTTCCGCGACGGTTCGGAATCTGGATCGAAATTGCGGAGGGCGTGCAGAACCTCGGCCCGATTTGCCGCGGACGCGCGTCGAGGAATTTCGGGAGCCATCATTTGAACTATATAGCCGACGTGATTGATCTGATCCATGCCGGCGGTGATGCCGTCGAATGTAGTGAGTCCTTCAGGGATATGTCCAGTCACAGTCATACCTAATTTGTGAGCTTCGGCGGCGACCACGTCGAGCTGCTCTCTCTTGACGGAGCTATAGATCTTGATTTGCTGGAAACCGGCATCGTGATAGCGATGGACCCATTCGCGAGCCTGTTCAGGGTTGTCCACGCGAGCGACGCCTAGCGCAATTGGTGACGAGCCATCCACGATGCCAGCCAGCAGCAACCGAGGGCCAATGCCGCGAGCGGAATCAATGGCCTCGCGCACGGCAGTGATGAATTCGAATTCGTTGCCGCAATCGCGGATGGTGGTGACGCCGGCAGCAAGATACACCGGCCCCCATTCGACCTGTTCGAAGTGCGCATGCATGTCCCAAAGGCCAGGCACAATCGTCTTGCCGGCAAGATTCAAGATCATGGCATTGGGGGGCAGCGATATTTTGCCGCGTGGGCCGATGGACAAGATTTTTCCGCCTTGGATTACCACGACGGAATCTCGCAGCGCTGGCGCGCCTGTGCCATCAATCAGCGTGGCTCCCACCAAAGCGAGTGTGTCGTGTGTGCTTCCCCGGCGGAAACTCTTGGATATTTCCGCTAGGGCGGCCATCTCGTCTGCTGCCGCGCGCTGCACAAAGCCGCCTAAGTTGTCTTCGAATTCTGACCGTACCGCTTCAAAATGGTCGTATTCACCGTCGACAGTGACGAGTGCGGCCAGCCGGCTTTGCGAGTCCAGCCAAAGAGTTTCTCGGCCCCACGCAAGGTCCGTAATGCTAAAGCGCTCCAAATTGACTCTTGCGCCTCCGACGACGAATTCATCCGGCCCGCGGTCCTCGATCGCCAGCTCCCCTGCAGGAAAAGTCTGCAACTTCTTGGGACGGCCCGCCATTTGCCACTTGCGAATGAGCATCATCTGAAACGTCGCGGGAGCGTAAGCGGCGATAGTAAAGAACTGCGGGGGCCGCGCGGAAGCGTGCCATTCATTCCGGTTGCGCGTCAGAATCCTGTCCTGCTCAACGAGGACAGTGTCATCGATGGGCGTGCCTCGGGCCATGTCGCCATGGATTTCCATCGAACGCGGCGCGAAATCGCGGCCCATGCGCACGTAGGCCTCGAGCGGCACATCCTGGCCCCGATCGTTGAAATGAAAGGTGACGGAGAGCTGGAGTTCGTCACCGTCTTGCTGAACGGAGTACTTTTCCTCGCCGATGGCTTGCTCAAACTTGTGAAGACGGAATGTGCCTTCCTCGACTAATGCCGTCGCGCGCGGGTGCCGGTTCCGGGGGCAGGGCCAAGCAGAGATCGCAGCCGCGAATGCAAGGCCAATCGAGAACAGACCCAGAGATAACTTGAAGCGCTCCGTGAGCATCAGCCTCTCCTCCAATGTCTGCTACCTTCGCTCTCGATGCAAAAACTGTCAAAGGATTCCGAGCGGGACGCCAGAAGATTGCGGTTGGTGTCAGGTCTTCGCGAGAGGGCTTCGGTGTTTCGTCAACTACTTCTTAACGACTACCTCGAGCTCTCCCGATTCTTCTTTCACTCTCGCCGTTCCGCATGTGGTTGGCTTTCCAGTCGTGTCAAACCGGCAGCCGAAGAGCCCCGCTTTTTTTTCGCCGCATTGTCCCGCCTTCACAGCGACCACGAACCATCCCGATCCGACTGGCCGGCCCCCTGGGTTTCCTTGGGCGTAAATTCCCATCAACACGTCTCCATTTTGCGACGTCCCGTCGGCGCACTGGAAATTGTCTTCTCTGTACGTGTACAGAATTCCGCGTTGCTTATCGAACAGAAACTGATTGTCCTCTTCCACTCCGTCCGCATCGATGTCCACCAGGTCCGTCCAATACGCTGAAGGTCCGGAAGCTTTCACGGAAGCTGCTCCTTTTCCTATCACCGTTTTTTGCGTTTGATTTTTGGCCGTCGCACTCGGCGCAGGATTCGCGGCCTTCTCGGCCACCACCGGACCCACGTTCACCGTTGGTGCTGGCATTGGCCCTGGCGGCAGTCCCTGGCCCGAAGTCATCACGGCCAATGCTGTCCCGGCCACCATCCCCACCCACGTCCGCTCTCTACTCATCTCGCAGTTCCTCCATCGCTCGCCTCGGGTGGGCATCATGAAGCTTAATCCGCTCGCTGTCAACGCACCGAGAGTCGCTCCTTCGAGCGATACTCGGCATGACGGTCGAGCGCTGAATGGCCCATTTGAGCGACTCTGTGAGCGGTTGGGTGCGGCTTTACGCCGCTTGCCGCCAGCGCGGAGGTAGCGTTTTTCTTCAGCAGCGGCTACGATCACACCGTGCCGCCAATTGAAGATTCACAGCTCGGTGATCTGCTCCGTAGTGGCGTCAAGGTCTGGAACGCAAAGATCTGGACCTGCGTAGCGCCGACCTTTCCAACGCAGGGATGTGGGGTTGTAACCTCAGCGGAAGCGACCTTTCTGATGCAATCCACGGCGAGGCCGATCTGTCGTGTACCAAACTATTCCATGTTTGAGCATCTGCTTGGGTACCCTTGGGCGCGGAAACCAGTGGAGTTCGTAGCGGGATTGTTGCCCAGGTCTCTGCCATTAGCCCTGGACTGGGTTAATTCACGCGTGCTTATCAGAGTGAACGGTCGTCGCTGGAAGCAGGTGAAAACCTTCGCGAAATCTGGTCCAACCGACCGCCACTACGTCTTAGAAGTTAGTGGCGATAAGACCACGATTGTTTCGGGAACGGCGTTCAGGGCGTGCAGCCCCCTCCTGGTTCGAACGTGGAGGCCACGTACCGGACGGGTTCAGGGAGTGCCGGCAACGTCAGCGCCGGGAACGTCGTCGTAACTTACCGGGTAGCAACCAAACCAACGCCGGACCAGACTCTTTGGGTAGCCATACGCAACAGAACGAATGTAATCAGCTTCCAGAGATTTAGGCGTTTCCCTGTTCATAGACCATAGCCGAGAGAGGAGCTCTTCAGGGTCACAAGCTTAAGTCTTATTCCTAGACGCGTAGCTTTCTCCAAGTGGTTATCGCGAACCTCGCTAGAAGCGATGGAATTTAAAACGAGCAGACTGAAGATAGCCACCCAAAGGGCATAACGCGGAACGTAACGCCGGATAGCAGTACGTGCAGGGACATTTGAAGAGCAGGAATTTTCGCTGGTTTTCCGTGTAAGCGACACCCGCAAAAGCATTTAGTGATTTCACCTCTCTGCTTGGCAAGCAGGGGTCAGGGGCTTGAAGTCCCCTCACGGTCCACCAACGTTCTTTAGGTCTCAAGCGTGACGCTGTTGCGGAAAACTATTGCATACTCTTGTCCTTCTGATGAGCAAAAGTTTGCGCTTCTCGCGTGTGAAGTTCTTGCCCTCTGTTATAAATCGTTGGAAACTTGGCATGTTACGAGCTTTCAGAGAGTTTGTGACGTGGGCCATGGCATGCTGAGTACTCTACAACTTAGGGGTGTCCCCAT
>Ga0310914_10002826_pt1 | contig 11840 bp, 10 predicted proteins | sample GREbulkMGAN108_FD_203450 | JGI IMG/M metagenome (GOLD analysis project Ga0310914, IMG submission 203450) | Lab enrichment of tropical soil microbial communities from Luquillo Experimental Forest, Puerto Rico - GRE.bulkMG.AN108 | ecosystem: Environmental > Terrestrial > Soil > Tropical forest >...
TCTACGAGGTTTTGACCGCGCTGCGAAGTGCCGTCAAGCCCGGCATGACCACGATGGACCTCGAGAAATTGACCGAGGAAAAAATCGCCGGACAGCCGGGGCACGCCGCGTTCAAGGGATACCGCGGGTATCCCTGCATGCTGTGCACTTCGGTGAACAGCGAGATCGTTCACGGCATTCCGTCGCCCAAACGCAGATTGCGCGAGGGCGACATCGTCTCGATCGATTTCGGGATGGAAGTGGACGGCTACTACGCGGATTCGGCAGTGACCGTTCCTCTAGGCAAGATTCGGCCGGAGGTGCAGAAGCTGCTGGATGTGACTCGCGAATCGCTGGACCGCGCGATTGACAAGATGCGCGCCGGCAACCGCCTGGGCGACGTCGGCCACGCGGTGCAGAGTTGGGTCGAGCAGAACGGGTTTTCGGTGGTGCGGGAGTTTGTTGGGCACGGCATAGGCACCAGGATGCATGACGAGCCGAACCTTCCGAACTACGGAGAAGAAGGGCGCGGCGCGCGGCTGCAGGAGGGCATGGTCATCGCTATCGAGCCGATGGTGAATGCCGGCGGCCCGGAAGTGCGAATGCGGGGCGAATGGGTCGCCGAGACTGCCGATGGCAGTCCGTCGGCGCACTTCGAGCATACCGTGGCGGTCACCGCCAACGGGCCGTGGATTCTAACGCGCCCGAGAGAGGTCACCGGCCCGTCGTGGTAGTGAATTCCAGAGGCCGGGCTTTAGCCCGGCTCTCGTAAGCAACAGGAGAATATGGCGAAGCAGTTCGAGGACAAAAAGAAGGGCGACAAAGCCGACTCGGGAAATCCCAAAGAGGACGCCATTGAAGTGATGGCCACGGTCATCGAGCCGCTGCCCAACGCCATGTTCCGCGTCGAGCTGGAAAACAAGCACCAGGTTCTGGCGCATGTCTCCGGCAAGATGCGCAAGAATTTCATCCGCATTCTCGCGGGAGACAAAGTGGCCGTCGAGCTCTCGCCGTACGATTTGACGCGCGGCCGTATCGTCTATCGCTATAAGTAGCGCGGGCGCAGCTCTCCCGGGATAGAGAGCCGTGGTCGGCTGGAGGACGGCGGTTTGGTAAAGGATTGAGGGGAACATGAAAGTTCGAGCATCGGTGAAGAAGATTTGTGACAAATGCAAGGTGATCCACCGGCGCGGTGTGGTGCGGGTGATTTGCGTCAACCCCAAGCACAAGCAGCGCCAGGGATAAAGGCGGTCATTCGTTTGAAGTTGTGGGTTCTCAGTTCAGAACGGGGAAGCATCGGCAGGAAGGTCGCATAACGACTCTGAACCAAGAACTTATCACTTAGAACTTGGAGAAATCATGGCACGTATCGCAGGTGTAGATCTTCCGCCGCAAAAACGCCTTTGGATCGGGCTGACCTCGATCTATGGCATCGGGCAAGCGCGCGCGCGCAGGCTTGCCGCGAAGGCCGGCGTGGATCACACGAAGAAGATCCGCGACCTGACGGAAGACGAAGTCAACCATATCCGCCAGGCCATCGAGCAGGAGGGCCGCGTTGAAGGCGATCTCCGCAAGGAGATTCAGATGAACATTCGCCGGCTGATTGAAATTCAGGCTTATCGCGGGATTCGTCACCGCCGCAATCTGCCGGTTCGCGGCCAGCGCACGCATACGAACGCGCGAACGCGCAAGGGTCCGCGGCGCGGCGCCATCGCAGCAAAGAAGAAGACCGTCGGCAAGAAGGGCTAGTGGGATCTGCTGTGGAGGGTGCGGGATGCCGTGCCTCTCCTCGCGACGGATTTGGAATTCGGTACTCGAAAGAACGGAGTGCATCGTGCCAAAAGAACCAAAAACCGCGGCGACCACGCCGGAAGGCGCGGCGCCGGCGAAGCCGGCGGCAAAGCGCAAGAAGGAATTCAAGAAGAAAAGGGAACGCCGCGTCGTCCCGCACGGCGTCGTGTATGTGGCTGCGTCGTTCAACAATACGCAGATCACCATCACCGACCCGGACGGCCGCACCATGTGCTGGTCCTCGGCGGGAGCGATCGGCTTCAAAGGCTCGCGCAAGGGCACGCCTTACGCCGCGCAGCAGGCTTCGCTGGCCGCCGCGGGCATGGCGCGCGATCAGTATGGCATGAAGAGCGTGGAAGTTCGCGTCAGAGGCCCGGGCTCTGGACGGGAATCCGCCGTCCGCGCGCTGTCCGCCGCGGGATTGCACATCGTGCTGATTCGCGACGTTACGCCGATTCCACACAACGGCTGCCGGCCCCCGAAGCGCCGCCGTGTGTGAATTGGGGGTTGGCTGGGCACAGACAGCAGTGCCGGTGCTACCGCCGCCGGACGGAATCCGGCGATTGCCTAAGCTTGGAGATTTTTTCGAAGGGAGAATAGAAGTTGGCCAGACATCGTGATGCCGTCTGCCGCCTGTGCCGCCGGGAAGGGCAGAAGCTGTTTTTGAAGGGCCTGCGCTGCTTTACGGAGAAGTGCGCCATTGAAAAGCGCAACTTCGTACCGGGGCAGCACGGCCAATCGCGGCGCGCCAAGGTCGTCGGTTACGGCCTCCAGTTGCGCGAAAAGCAGAAGGTGAAGCGCGCCTACGGCCTGCTCGAGCGTCAGTTCCGCAACTACTTTGAAAAAGCCGTGCGCATGAAGGGCCCCTCGGGCGAGAACCTGATTATCACGCTCGAGCGCCGTCTCGATAACGCGGTGTGGCGGGCCGGCTTGGCGGCCTCGCGCTCACAGGCAAGGCAGCTCGTGCTGCACGGCCACGTGCGCGTGAACGGCAAGAAGGTCAACATACCTTCCTATCTCGTCAGCGTGGGCGAGGAAATCTCCATCAAGGAAAAGATGCACCAGAACGCGGTGGTCCTCGAAGCGCGGAACGTCGCACAAAGCCAGAACGCAGTGCCTTGGCTCGAGCAGCAGCGCGAGCAGTTCAAGGCCAAGGTTGTCGCTCTGCCCAAGCGCGAAGATGTGCAGACACCGCCGATTAACGAGCAGCTCATCGTCGAGCTGTACTCGAAGTAAGCTTCGCGTTTTTAGTTCCCAGCTTTCGGTTTAGAGGCTCGGTCTAAGGGGGCTCAAGCGAACGTGAACCAGCTTTAGGTTGTCGAGATTTCTGCTTAGAACTCAAGACGAACAAGCAAGAGCTTTTCAGGGATTTGTGGGCTGGTCATTCCGGTCCGGAAAGAAGGAACAAGATGTGGAAAGGTTTTCAAAAGCCGAAGCACCTCGCGTCCGATCTCGAATCGCTGACCGAGAAGTACGGGCGTTTCTCTGCGCAGCCTTTTGAGCGCGGCTGGGGCACCACCGTCGGTAACGCTCTGCGCCGCGCGCTGCTCAGCTCGATCGAGGGTGCGGCGGTAACCGCCGTCAAGATCGAAGGCGTGCTGCACGAATTCTCTTCGATCCCCGGCGTGGTCGAGGATGCCACGGACATCATCCTCAACCTCAAGCAGGTGCCCATCAAACTGAACACCGATCTGCCCAAGACGATTTATCTCAACGTCGAGCAGCCCGGCACGGTCACCTCGTCAAACATCGAGGAAGACGCCGACTTCGCGGTCCTTGACAAGAGCGTGTACATCGCCACCGTCAGCGAAGGCGGCAAGCTGCAGATCGAGATGCGCGCGAAAAACGGCCGCGGCTACGTGGCTGCCGACCGCAACTACGATGAAGACCTGCCGATCGGCTACATTCCGGTGGACAGCGTCCACTCGCCGGTCCGCAAGGTCAATTACTCGGTCGAAGCGGCGCGTCTCGGCCAGATGACCGACTACGAGAAGCTGATGATGGAGGTTTGGACCAACGGCGCCATCACCCCCAAGGACGCTATCGGCTTCGCCGCCAAGCTGGTGAAGGATCACATGAGTATCTTCATCAACTTCGAGGAGCCCGTGGAAACCCCCGAGGTTCCGCAGGACATTTCGCACGATCCGCGCCTCGAACATCTGGACCGCTCCGTCGAGGAGCTCGAGCTCTCGGTACGCTCTTACAACTGCTTGAAGAACGCCAACATCCAGACGATTCGCGAGCTCGTGCAGAAGAGCGAAAACGAAATGCTCAAGACCAAGAACTTCGGCCGCAAGTCCCTCAACGAGATCAAGGAGATCCTCACCAAGATGGGCCTTTCGCTGGGCATGAAGTTCGATGAGCACGGCCGCATCATCTGGCCGCCGCTCCCGAGCCAGACCGCCGCGCCTTCGCCGGAAGACACTGTCGGACTGTAAGGGACCGTTTCATTAGCGGCGGCTTACGCCGCGGTCTCAACAAGGTTTTGCCGTGGCCTTTTTTAAGCTCGGTCTATAGGGGCGGGCCTGCTGCCCGCCCCTGTTTCGCGCCAGTTGATGAGGCGGGGTTTTAGCCCCTTTTTTCAAGAGCAACTGGCGGTCAGCGTTTGACTGAAAACTGGGAACCAAAAATTAACAACGGGAAACAACCATGCGACATCTCAACTCCGGATCAAAACTCGGGAAGCAGCCCGATCATCGCCGGGCCGTCCTGCGCAGCCTGGTCACCAACCTGCTGCAGCACGGGCGCATCACCACGACACTCACGCGCGCCAAGGCCGCTCGCCCCATGGCCGAAAAGATGATCACGCTCGGCAAGCGCGACACGCTACAGGCGCGCCGCCAGGCGGCTTCTTATCTCCTGGTGCCGGCCGTCACGCAAAAGCTCTTCAGCGAGATCGCACCGAAGTTTGGCGATCGTGCCGGCGGCTACACGCGCATCATCCGAGCTGGCAATCGCATCGGCGACAACGCCAAAGTGGCCATCCTTGAAATCATCGGCTACCAGTACAAGGAGAAAGAAAAGAAAGAAAAGGCCAAGAAGGAAGAGCCCGCCGAAGCCGCCGGCTAGCCCCCGCTCATTCGCAGAATACTCGTTGCCGCCGGGCAGCTGTACCCCGGGTGATGCGAAGGCGTGCTCCAGGCGGTTGCTTCAACTTCCCCTTTCCATTTCGCATTCTTTGTTCTACCGCTACCCGACGAATGCTCCGACGGCAAGCCCCGCAACTCCCCTTGCTTACCGAGGGGAAAGCGTGTATCTTAATCCTCGGTAACCGAGGAGTGTGCATGAGCAAGCCTTCCGACCTCGTCCAGGGCACGCTGGACCTCTTGCTTTTGAAAATTCTCGCGCTCCAGCCACGGAACGGCTTCGCGATCAGCCAGCGCTTGAAGCAAATTTCCGGCGACGTCCTCCAAGTCAGCGACGGCTCGCTCTATCCGGCTTTGCACAAACTGGAACAGGAGGGCTGGATCACCGCTGAATGGAAACTCAGCGAGAACAACCGTCGCGCCAAGTTCTATTCACTAACGCGCCTTGGCCGCAGACAACTCGAAAGGGAAGCCGGCAACTGGAACCGCCTTTCCGCGGCGATCTCGCATGTCGTGAAGCTCGAAGAGGCATAGCCGGACGTTGTCGTTCGATGCCCTCCAGTCGAGGGAGCAGACCAAGCGCGTCGAAGATTTGCTCTGCACCCATTCCGCTGGAGACTGCGCTGGCTCTTCCGGCGCCAGCGCCTCGAGCAGGGAGATGGATGAAGGGCTGCAATATCACTTGCAGCGAAGGATAAGAAGAAAACCTCGCCCGCGGTCTGAGCGAGGAGGAAGCGCACCGCGCCGCCCGCCGGGATTTGGGGTTTCGAACAAAGCAAGGAGGAGTGCCGGGACATGCGCCGCGTAAATTGGTTCGAAGATGGCCTGCAGGACCTGCAATACGCTGCGCGAACCCTGCTGCGTAATCCGGGCTTCGCGCTCATCGCGATGATCACGCTCGCCCTGGGCATCGGCGCGAACACCGCCATTTTTTCCGTGGTTCACACCACGCTGCTCCAACCGCTTCCGTACGCCCGCCCTGACGAGCTTGTCGAGCTGCGCCAAACCGAGTCCGCGCCCGGCGACTACCCCCTCACCGGTGAAGACTACCTCGACTGGCGCGCTCAGAACTCGACTTTCAACGACATGAGCCTGTATTCCTGGCCCATTGGCATGAACGCAAGCGGCGCCGACGCGCCCGAGGCCGTATCCGTGATCTCAACGCAAGCAAACTTCTTCCAGGTGCTCGGCGTTTTACCCCAGATCGGCCGCGCTTTCGCCGCCGGCGAAGATCAGAAAGGCGCGGACCGCATTGTGCTGCTCAGTGACGCGTTTTGGAAGGCGCACTTCGGCGGGCGCCCAGAAGCACTCGGAAAAACGATCGAGCTCAATAGCAATCCGTACACCATCATCGGCGTGATGCCCGAGTGGTTCCGCGGTCCAGGCGAAGCCGATCTGTGGGTTCCTCTCGACATGTCTCTCCAGAATATCGGCAGACGAGGCTCCCACAACTGGAGAGGTATTGGCCGCATAAAAGCCGGAGTGACGCTGGAGCACGCCCGCGCCGACCTGCGCACCATCGCCGAACGGCTCGAAAAACAGTTTCCGGACTCGAATCGCAACGTGGATGCCGTGATCATCCCCATGCGCGAGTGGCTCGTGGGCGGCTTTAGCGACCAGCTCTGGATCATGTTCGGCGCCGTGGGCCTTGTCCTGCTCATTGCTTGCGCCAACGTCGCGAACCTTCTTCTCGCGCGCTCGACCAGCCGGCGTCGCGAAATAGCCGTCCGCATCGCTCTGGGAGCCGGGCGCGTGCGTCTGCTTCGCCATTTGCTCACCGAAAGCCTCTTACTTTCACTCCTTGGCGGTGCTATCGGAGTCCTTGTGGCTTACACAAGCGTGGGCTTGTTGCGCAGCGTGTTGACGAACGTTCTGCCGCAGCCCACTCCCCTCCGCGTAGGATGGGTGCCTCTGCTTTTCACCCTACTGGTGTGTGTTGCCGCCGGCGTCTTGTTCGGGCTTGCCCCCGCTCTTCAGTCTTCGTCGGTCGACTCCAGCGAAGCGCTCAAATCCAAGGGTTCGCTCCACGCGAGTATCACCCGACGGGGGAACTGGATTCGCAACACACTGGTCGTCGGAGAAATCGCGCTTTCGCTAGCGCTCCTGACGAGCGCGGGATTGTTGCTCCGCACCTTTGAGAATTTGCGCAAGACCAATCTCGGCATCCAGCCGGACCACGTGCTCACCGCGGCGGTCAAGCTGCCGGGCGCTCGCTACAAGACGCTCGACCAGTCCCGGGAGTTTTACGAACAGTTGCTGCAGAAAATCACTGCCTCGCCGGGGGTCCGGGCAGCAGCGCTCACTTCCAAGCTGCCGCTCCGCGGCGGAATGAATGGCTATCTCATCATTCCAGGCAAGCAGACGGAATCTCAAACCGGACCCTTAGTAGAGTCCTCCTATATCTCACCCGGCTATTTTCGCGCGATGGGCATTCCCTTGCTCGCAGGTCGCGATTTCACCCAGGCGGATTTGGCAGACACGGCAAAGCCGTTGCGGGAAATGACTCCTTCGATGCCTCAGCCGGATGCCGAGGCCGTTCGCAAGAAGTACGTGCTTCCTTCCGTGATTAACGAGACCATGGCACGCACTTTCTGGCCCGGAGAAAGCGTGCTCGGCAGGATCTTCGAACATGGCTACACCTTTCGCATCATTGGCGTGGTCGGCGATGCCAACCAAGGCAGCCCGCGCGGAATCCCCATGCCCGAGGCCTACTATGGCATGCCATTGCTATTGGACAAGCCAGGGTGGCCTTTCAACGTCGTCGTAGAGAGTTCGAGCGCTCCAGAAAATCTAGTGGGCGCGGTTCGAGCCGCCGTCGCCTCTCTCGACAAAAGCCTGGCGCTCTTCCACGTTCGCACCATGCCGCAGATCATTGCCGAATCCATGACCACCACGCAATACGAAGCCGTTCTGCTGCTGAGCATGGCGGCACTGGCGGTACTCCTTGCCGCCGTGGGAACGTACGGCGTGATGTCTTACGTCGTGGGCCAGAGAACGAACGAGATTGGCATCCGCATGGCTCTGGGCGCACGGCCGGCGGAAATCCTGGCAATGGTTCTGCGCCAAGCGTTCCTGATCGTCATGATTGGCATGGTTATGGGCTGGGGTGGCGCGGCTGGCGGAGCCAAGGCTATCGAAAGCTTGCTTTTTCACGTTCCGCCGTTTGATCCCGTCACGTTTGCCGGCGTTTCCTCCGTGCTTGCCCTGGTGGCGCTGGCGGCGTGCTGGATCCCGGTGCGCCGCGCCATGCGGGTCGACCCCATGGTCGCTCTCCGCGACGAGTAGCAAGGGAGTGACTGCTCGTGAACCTGGCGTGGCGCCTTGGCGTCTATGCCTGCAAGGGTGCGCACCGGGAGGATGCGATGCGCCTCGAACATTGGATCTACACGATTCCATTGAGGCTGCGCTCGCTCTTCCGCCGCCATCGCGTCGAGCGGGAACTCGACGAAGAGCTTCAGTATCACCTCCAAGGCAAGACCGAGGAGTTCCTCGCGCAAGGCATGGCCGCGGAAGACGCGCGCCGAGCTGCGCTGCGCGCGATGGGTGGATTGGAGCTGCGCAAGGAACAGTGCCGCGACGCGCGCGGCGTGCATTTCTTTGATACGCTACTCCAGGATGTTCGCTTCGGCCTCCGCGTGCTCCGCAAATCCCCTGGCTTTACTGCCGCCGCCGTCCTAACCCTCGCCCTCGGCATCGGCGCAAACGCCGCGATTTTCGGTTTAGTGGACTCCGCATTCTTGCGCGGCCTGCCTTTCCGTGAGCCGGAGCGCTTGGTCCACATCTGGACGATTGAGGCGGATGGTGAGGTCCACACTCCAACTCCCATGCAGTATCAAGCTTTCCGTAAAGACAGCAAGTCCTTTGAGCAAATCGCTGCGGCTGGATGGGCTGAGTATTTTTACGGTTCCGATGGCCTGGTCTCGCAAGACTTGCCGGGGTTTCTGGTCACTGCCGATTGGCTAACCACCCTTGGCGTACAGCCTTTGCTCGGCCGCAACTTTCGAGCGGAAGATCAGCAGGCCGCCCAAGACGCAGTCGTCATGCTTTCCTACGACTGCTGGCACAATCGATTTCACGCGGACTCGTCCGTCGTAGGGGAGCAAATTGTTCTGAACCATCGCCTCGTTACAGTTATAGGCGTGCTACCGCAGTCGTTGGGGCCGTATTTCGAAGAGCTCGAAATCTTTGCACCTTTGGTTCTGGACTCTTACGCAAAACAAGGAAACGTCAGAGCGGGCAAAATGAGAGTCCAGATCATCGCACGCTTGAAACCGGGAGTAACCCTGGGGCAAGCGCGTTCGGAGGCAGACGTCATCGGCGGCCAGTTTAGAAACCCCGGTGCACCAGCTGATCGAAGTAATCGTTTCGTCGTAGAAGACTTCGGGGAAATGTTCCGTAATCCCGGACCGACCGTACAAAACGCCCAACGCGGCTTGTGGATGACAGCAGTCGCGTCTGGCGTGGTGCTCTTGATCGCATGTGCGAACGTTGCAGGCCTGCTCCTAGCACGGGGCGTGAAGCGCCATAGGGAGGTAGCTGTGCGGACAGCTCTCGGCTGCACACGCAGGCGGATGATGCGCCAACTGCTCACGGAAAGCGCCCTGCTGTTCCTGAGTGGCGGAGCCATCGCCGTAGTCATGACACGATGGTGTGAGGAAATCATCACAAAAGTAGCGTCCGGTATGGTTCCGGGCGCGTATTTGCATGTGGATACTCGCGTTCTCGTGGTCAGCTTGGCCGTCTCGCTTCTGACCGCCTTGGCATTTGGAATGATTCCGGCGTTCGAGGCCACTCGCGTGAATCTAAATGAAAATTTGAAAGAAGCGGCTCCGAGGGCGGGCGGAGGATTGCACCCGCGGCGCCTGCGAAACGCCTTGGTCGGCGGCCAGGTCGCGCTCGGAATGGTGCTGATGGTGGGCTTCGGTTTGTTGTTGCGCAGCTTTCTGCACGTGGAATCCTCACGCCTAGGCTATGACCCGCGCAACGTTTTGACGGCCACAATCCGCTTGCCGTTCACGCGTTACACCGCCCCGTCCGATCGGGCTCGCCTTATGCGCGAAGCGGCTGAGCGGATGCGCTTGATGCCGGGGGTCGAGTCGCTGGGCCTTACGGACTCGCTACCGATGGAAGGAGCGGCCAGCGACCGACTCAAAATTGAAACGCCTTTACCCAATGCGAAACCCGTGGAGGACCGCCTATATTTTGTCTCCGCTAGCCCTGAGTATTTTTCAACGTTGAAAATCGCCATGCGTGCCGGGCGTGCTTTCCGGGATTCCGACGGTCAAAAAAGCAGTTTGGTAGCAATCGTCAATGAAGCCTTTGTGAAGCAGTTTTTTCCAGGCACAAACCCCATCGGCTATCACGTGGCATTCGCGGATCCACCCACGACCTGGAGAGAAATCGTGGGCGTAGTTTCCGATTTCCGCCAGCGCAATCCCGAGGAGGATTTGCGGCCACTCGCGTACTTCCCGGTAGCGCAAACTGCCCCGCCACGATGGAGCATGGCGATCCGGGTTCGCTCGTCGAGCGACATGGGGTCTGCCGCGGCTCGCATCAGCGACTGGCTTCGGCCCGTGGATCCGGAGCTCTACTGGGAATTGGGAAGCATGCAGGCGCAAATCGCCAATTCCGAATCGATGACCTTGCGTCGCCCGATGATCACGCTGCTGGCTTCCTTCGGAGGGGTGGCGCTGATTCTCGTTGTCGTTGGCGTGTTTGGGGTGGCATCCTATTCCGTCGCCGAGCGCACACGAGAAATCGGCATTCGCACGGCTCTCGGTGCGGGCCGTCTCAAGATCGCCGGTCTGGTGCTGCTTGAATCGCTAGCAGTCACTTCTGCGGGCTTGTTGGTCGGTACGTTCGGTGCATTTGCTGTGACTCGTTTTCTTCCCACGGAGGGCATCGGCTGGAGCGGGTCGGGAATCTTTCTCTACGGCATCTCTCGAACAGACAGCTTGACGTATGGATTGGCAGCCGCGCTGCTTGCCTGCGTCGTGCTCGCCGCATCCTGGGTGCCTGCCCGCCGAGCCATGCGCGTCGATCCCATGGTCGCACTCCGCGACGAGTAGTCGCCCAACTAGCCGCACCGACACAGTGTCATGGATTTTCAGTCGGACCCGATGCTCTGTACCTCTACCTGATTCCGGGATCCCGTTCCCGCCTGGCCCATGAGGCGCTGCGGCTTTGTCTCGAGAGATGCCGAGGGGACGACTCTGCCCGCCCGAGTGGTGGCAATCTTTCAAAACAAGGCTGCTAAATTAACCTTTTTATTTTCAATATGTTAAGACCTATTCTGTCATAGAACGGCTGGGCCTTCCTCCGTGCCTTTTCTCGCCCCCGGGCCTTGCGCACTTTAAATACTTCCGAATCCCTAGTTGGTATTTCGCTTTTTATTCGTCTATGCTGTCACATGATTAGGCACTGCGTCCAGCGGCCAGCTACCACGAGGAGTGTCGCGATTTTTTGGTCCAAGCATGTTGCGACGCCAAGGCTATAAGTTCGAGGCACGGCCGAACGGCGAACAACTTCCTAACCTGCGGAGATTCGCGGGTGCCTGCCGTTTCGTCTACAACAAAGCGTTGGCGCTCAACAAAGAGCGGTACGAGAAGAAGGAGAAGCGCCTCGGCTATGCTGGCCTTTGTGCTCTATTGCTGAGGTGGAAAACCGAGTTCGCGTGGCTCGCTGATGTGCAGGCTCAAGCGTTGCAGCAATCGCTGAAAGATTTGGAGCGCGGGTTCACCAACTTCTTCGAGAAGCGCCCCGACTTCCCTGAATTTCACAAGAAGGGTCGGAAAGACTCGTTTCGCATCCCCCAAGGCTTCCATGTGGACAACGAGAATGGGTGCATCAAACTGGCCAAAATGGGCTGGATGCGCTACCGCAGATCACGGGAAATCGCCGGCACACCGAAGAACGTCACCGTCACCCTGGTGCACGGCAGAGCCTTCCTCTCCATTCAGACCGAGCGTGAGGTCGAGACCCCCA
>Ga0310914_10002827_pt1 | contig 11840 bp, 13 predicted proteins | sample GREbulkMGAN108_FD_203450 | JGI IMG/M metagenome (GOLD analysis project Ga0310914, IMG submission 203450) | Lab enrichment of tropical soil microbial communities from Luquillo Experimental Forest, Puerto Rico - GRE.bulkMG.AN108 | ecosystem: Environmental > Terrestrial > Soil > Tropical forest >...
GTGAAGTCGGTCTGCGCCGCTAACAGGGTTAGACTTCGCAGTCGCTCATCACTGTCGCGCGCCATTGCGGCTGCCACTGTTGATAAGAGCGTCCCGCCGAGACAGTAGCCGACCGCATGCACCTTTGAATTTGGAATGATGGCTTCGACCGCATCAAGCGCAGCCCCGACGCCGAGAGCGGCGTAATCCGCCAAACTAAGATCGCGATCCTCCGCGCCCGGGTTCTTCCACGAAATCATAAATACAGTTAAGCCCTGTTGGGTGAGGTATTTTACCAACGAGTTCTCTGGCGACAGGTCTAGAATGTAGTATTTCATGATCCACGCCGGCACGATCAGGATTGATTCGGCGTAGACCTTTTCCGTCGCCGGTGCGTATTGGATGAGCTCGATCAAGCGATTGCGAACGACAACTTTGCCCGGCGTCACGGCTATGTTGTGACCAACGTTGAAGGCTTCCGCACCGACGGGTTTTTCGCCAATCAAAGCTCGCCGCCAGTCCTCCCAGAAGTTGACGGCGCCGCGAATGAAATTCATTCCGCCTTGTTCAACCGACGTCTTGAGAACTTCAGGATTGCTCAGCGGGAAATTGACCGGCGAGAAAACATCAAGAAGCTGTCTCGCCATAAATGAGACGATGTCCTCATGATGCCTCGATACACCCTCGACGCCGGTCGTCGCGCGGTGCCACCATTCCTGGCTTAGCAAAAATCCCTGATAGGACGTGTTGAATGGCCAGTGCTGCCACGCCTCCCCTGCAAACCGCTTGTCCTGCGGCAGCGGTTCGACGCAATGCGGACACTTCCGATCGGAACAGGCGCGTGGGCAATATTCGAAATAGCGGGCCCATTGGCGCGTTGCCAGTTCAACGAGCTCACGTTGTTTGTCGGGCGAAAAAAGGATGTGCTGGAGCCAGTCAGTGTAGGCCTGCGACAGCGCGGCGGGCGAAACGCCAAGAGTGAAGCGAGCCACGGCCGCGTGCAGCGGGCGATCGAGCGACACTTTTGATGCGTTCGTCGCCTTGCCCGACATGATGCACAGCTTAGACATGGGTTGTCAGGCCGGCATAGGGCAGCAGGCATGTTCCGGCTGCGGAGCCAAGTGGGGCCTCGGCTCAGGCGCCTTAGGGATCGTCGGCATCTTCGCCATCTGGTGATGCACTAAGGCTGCCAGCGCGAGCGAAGCGAGCCGGGCCGGTGCCGGATCGGCGCGCGAGGTTAATATCACGGGGGCTGCGAGCCCGAGAGCAATACCGGCGATGACGGCACCGGCGAGATATTCCAGGTCTTTAGCGAGGATATTGCCTGAGACGAGATCCGGCACGAGCAGGATGTCCGTGTCGCCGGCAACCGGTGAAGATATGCCCTTCTCATCCGCCGCTTTGCGCGAGATCGCATTGTCGAAAGCGAGCGGGCCGTCAATCACAGCCCCTTCTATCTGGCCCCGCCGCGCCATCAGCGTCAGACAAGCGGCGTCCAGCGTCGAAACAATTGCCGGATTGACGGTCTCGACCGCCGACAACACCGCAACCTTGGGACTGTCAATTCCGAGAATATGAAAGAAATCGATCGCGTTCTGCAGGATCTGCGCCTTGGCATTCAGGTCAGGTACGATGTTGATCGCGGCGTCAGTTATTCCCAGAAGTTTCGGGTATGACCGGAGCTCGGCGACGAAAAGGTGACTCACCCGTCGGCCCGGAACACGCAAGCCGCGCTTTTCATCCAGCAGAGAATGCATCAGTACATCTGTATGGAGACGTCCCTTCATCACGGCATCCGCCTCGCCATCACGAACAAGCGCCACGGCCCGAGTTGCGGCGTCGTTGTCGCTTCCGACCGGGACAATCCAGTCATCCTGTAACTCCCAGCCGGCCTCAGTGGCGATCCGCCGAATGGCATTCGGCTCGCCTAAAAGCCGTGGCTCGATCAAGCCGAGATTCTGCGCCTCGCGAATCGTCTCGATGATCAGGTCTTGCGCGGCAGCCGCAACCGCAACTCGGATGGCGCCAAAGGTTTTGGCTCGATCGACGAGCTCCCGGAGGGATTTTGGGGGCACCGTCATGGCGTTACGCTGCGTGCGCCCCTTCGCTGCGATGCGGGATCGGGCCGGCCGCGCCATAAAGGAGGGCAAAGATCTGCTCCTCAGCGGCGTCTCGCTGCTTTCGCGTCTCCTCGATGGCCTTGAAGACCTGCTCGCTGGCGCTCTGCTCGCGCATGATGAAGGGGTCATCCGACGGCAGCGGCCTGCGACGCTGTTCGATGATCCGGGCAAGCTCGGCCACACCTCGCATCCATGGACTGAACGCCTCCGAAAACAGATAGCGACCCGTCCGCATCGGATGGAGCCATTCGAGCAGCGCTGCAGTCCAGGGATTGGCAAAGCTTCTCATGAGCGGACTGACGAAAGTCCGATAGAGCTGCTCGTTCGCCTCGGAGACCTGGCGAACCCTTTCGAATGCCTGGTGTGACGTGTTGACCTTGATGTCGGAGACCTGGCGTTCCTCGAAACGGACGGAATACGCGGGCTTGTGGCAGTCCGGATCACCCGATGGATTGTCGATCTTCATCTCGTAGAGTCCGGGAGCCAGCGCGTCGAACTCCTGAAGACTCTCGAGGATCGCGCGGTGCTCCAGGCGCGCGACCTTGGCCGAAACGAAGATGCCGAGATGGCCAACATGAGGGTTCGTCAGGTAGACAATCCGTTGCCCGGCAGCCTTGAGGTCTGCGGTGTTTTTGTAGACCGTTGGAATCCAGTCGAGCGCCTGGTGTGGCGGAGTGATGTTGTCACCGTAGGAGGCGAAGATCACCAGCGGATTGCGGATGCGTCGGAGATCGGCCGTGCAGCCTTCGCAGATGCGAAACTTGCCTTCCTCGAGCTGGTTGCCGATGAAGAGGTTCTCGACGATCGCCAAAATCTCTTCGCGGTTCAGGAAGTACCAGCCATTCCACCAGCGTTCGAACTCAAGGAAGCGCTCCCGTTCAGCATCGATGTCGGTGAAGAGATTCGCGTATTTCTGCCAAATTGATTCGGGTTTTAGGTTCTCAAAGTTTGCAACGAGCCACGCCCCGTCGAAGCGCCCGTCGCCGAGATCGGCGAGCAAGTGTGTGAGCCAAACGCCACCGACCATGCCGCCGGCAATACGCATCGGGTTGACGCCGGATTCGCCCGCCCAATAGGAGAGAGGCGAACCGTTGAGCACCGCTGGACCGACAAGGCCCTCGCAGTCGGCGCAAAGGAGCGCAATCGCCCAGCCGGCTTGACAGTTGCCGTAGAGCACCGGAGGCGTACCAGGGTGCCGCTTTGTCACCTCTTCGACGAAGCGGCGCAACACATGGTGAACATCTCCCAGCGTTTGGCCAGGGCAAGGCTCGGGGAAGAACGTCACAAAATAAACAGTGTGGCCTTCGTGCATGGCCATACCGACTTCCGAGTCACGCTTGAAACCGCCGATCCCCGGCCCGTGGCCGGCGCGCGGGTCGACAATGACGACCGGCGGCTTCGTTGAGTCAACACAGTCTTCAAAGCACGCGTCGCCAACGCGGATGATGCGCAGCAGGGCATAATTGGCAGGATGCTCGAAGCGACGGGCGTCGAGAAGCATCTCGTAGTCGAAGTCGAGCAGCGGCGGCTTACCGGCGCGTTCGTGCGCAATCATATTGTTAGCGCGTTGTCGCAGCGTATCCCAGAACAGAATGCTGCGCTCAAGCAGATCGCGCTGATAGCGCAGCATCTGTTGAACAAGGTCCATTGGCGCAGCGGCTGTGTCAGCCGATGAGATCTCCCCCGGAAATACTAATGGCTGAGCGGGGATCGGGATTCTGCGGGTCGCGATGCTTCTGCCAGAGGAGCCCTGCCGTTGCGTTAGCCGTGCTGGACGTGCCTTTACCTCCGTCATTTAGGACCTCCTTCACTTGAACCGTGCGGCAAAGAAGTTGAACAGGGGTCCGAAGATCAGCGCCACATACCAGCCGTAGACAAAGCTCTCGACCACACCGAGCAAAAAACTCGGCCACGTCAGCCAAGTGAATCCGGGCAGGAGCCGCAACCAACTTTGATACATCGCTTGACCGGGGAACAAGAGGTCAAAGCCGACGCAGAGCACGAAGGTGATTGTGAAAAACAATCCGAGGCTCAAGCCAAGCGGGATCACCGGCATGCGGGCAGCTCGCGTCACCATAAGCGGCGTTCCAGGCCGACGAGTTTCCGAAGCACGAAGGATCTCAGCCATGAGAGTGCTCCATCTGAGTGGGTTCGGGGTTGGCGCCCGATCCAATATACCGTTGAGGCGCCGCTTCGAAGCGGTCGCGGTCTTCATTCGAGCAGAAGTAGTAAACCCTTCCGGCATAGACAGCCGACTTGGCTGTATCCGTATTCACGGTCTTGCGGCAGACCGGATCGATGTCGGTGGCAGGTGCTACCCAGCGCAAGTTCTCCCGACCACTCGATGCGTCCTTGCTGTCGTGTTGCCCGTGTCCCATGACATGCGCTCCGCAGCCGAAACGCATCATCAGAAAGATCAGGGCCGCCCAGATCGCAAACCACAGCAGTGTTTCCATGGTGGCCGCTCCTTTCGGTGGGCATCTTCAGTGGATCGCCGCCAACGCAGAGCAGCACCAGGCCGCAGCGAATACCGTGACCCGGGATTTAAGTGCCCTTACCGGCGCCGCCGTCCGAGAACAGCTGGGCGGTCGTCTCCGTCAGCCTGAAGCTGTCGGCAAAAAGGCGCTGACCATCCTCAAGGACCATCTGCATTCGCCGGCTCGCCCATTCCTGATACGCCTTTGCGGTCTCCGGGACGGAGCGGGCAGCCGTCAGTTTGCTTATCAGTTCGGAAGCGAGATCGGCCTCTGCCTTCGCGCGGCCTGTCCAATACTGGCTTATTTCCTGAAACTCCTTGAAGAGCTCAGCTTGCATTGTGGCCATCGCTTCGGCGCGTTTCTTGCCCATTTCACCTAGGTCCGCGATGATCGAAGTCGACGTCGTGGACGCAGTTGGTTTATCTGCGTGAGCCATGATCACCCTCGTGCGTGCGAAGTAACCCACCTGCCATTGCAGATGAGGGGGCGTAGCGATGTTTCTTTTTACTGCCTCTGCAGCGTGAGCGTCTTTGATCTGCATTAACTTTCATCAAGACAATGCTTCTCAAGCCACCGGCAAATTGTGCAATCCGGCAACAAGTTCGTCGATAGAACAGCTGCAGGAGCCAAGACGAATGTCGATTCCAGCGATGCGGAGCCTTTGCTTCTCGGTTTCGCCGATGAAGCCACAGACGAGCGCATGAGGGCTCAATGCCAAGATGAGATCGCAAAGCGACTTTGCGTCCAATCGGTCATGCCGATGGAATTCTGCTGACCCATCGGTCGGATTGATCAGCAGAACACCATCGCATTTGGCAAAGAAGGGACAGAGTACCGGTCCCGACCGCGAATTGATCACTAGCATCGCTGTGGTGGCGGTCGCCGGGATGTCTCCAGATACGGACATGAGGCTTTGCACGCTTTCGGGGATGGATGGGCCAGTTAGCTTGACTTTATGAGTCCGAATTGCATCCGTTAGCATGCGGTCCCTTGTTCGACCTTAAACTGGATCAAACATTTTGGTGGCAGTTCGGCAATCGTAATGGCAATGGAGTACGGACAACGCGGCGACCAGCCTCCAATACCTGATCGAAAAGACGAAATGCACTCAGGTCTCGTGGCCGATCCATGAAAACACGTCGAGAGGGCTGATGCCTGCAACGTCGAACAATTTGTCGGGATTTAGGATACGCAGTCGCCGGTAGTGAAATTCCACAATTCCATCCTTACGAAGTTCACGAAGGATGCGATTAACGTGCACGCCGGTCAGGCCGGCAGCATCGGCGATATGCTCTTGTGTCAGTGGGAGATGCATTTCGTCAGCACGATAACTTGGCCACTGCATACGGTAGCGCACAAAGAGTTCGAGGAGGGACCGGGCAACGCGCTCGCGTGCCGAGCGTCGGCCAATGCTAGACAAATGTTCGTACGCGAGGTTGCGTTCGCGCCAGACCATCCAGGCGAGGCGCAGGCCGACGCCGGCGTGCTCCTCAACAAGCGGTCCCAGATTGGTATGCGGGATAACGCCGACGGCTGCATCGGTCAACGCCTGGGCGCCGTACGGCGCGACGCTGTCGCTATAAAGCCCGAGCAGTGCACCAGGCAGCGCGAAGTGCAGGATTTGGCGGCGCCCATCCTGCAGCAGGTCGTACAAGAACACCCACCCGTCAACCAGATGGTACAACTCATCGCGTCGCTCGCCGAGCCGAAAGAGATCCTCGCCGGCTTTGAATTGGCGATTGCCTGACTTATAAGCGGCCATCACTCGCAGCACTTCCGGAGCACAGTCTTTGCATAACCCATCAATACGCGCGCGGCAGCTCGGGCAATCAACGGGAAGTCGTCGTGATCTTTTCGGCGGCCGCCCCATTCTTCCACTGTCCACTGAACGGCAGACGACTCCCTCGCCTAAGGGGGAGCGGGGTGGACGGCAGAAAGACCGATGAAGCCGAAATTGTCTCCGGGTTCGGCCTGCTTACGGCCCTAGCTTAGGGACACACCTCTCCTGTCGTTTTAGACGTTTGAGCTACGACTAGCATTACACCCCGAGGGATCCTGATCGACGGCCAATTCGAGGGTGTCTTGCCCGTAGCCGCTTGGCATATTCGCACCCACAGTCGAGGTATCCATGGATCGGGCAGGTCTCGCACGAGAGCTGTAGCGCCCGGCGCAGCGCTTGCCTCGCGCGGTGAAGGCGAACGGTAATATTGCCCGTAGTCGACCCGAGGGCTGCGGCAAGGGCTTCCCGCGTTTCATTTTCGAGGTCGGCACGACGTAGCACCTCGGCATAGTCCGGCTTGAGAACTGGTAGGATTTTGTAGAGGCACAGGCAGACGGCGCGATCGAGGTCATCAATTGGAGGCGGCGCAACCGCTTCCTTGCGAGCAAAATTCGCTTCCGCACGCGAGCGCGCCGCCGCTCGCCTGCGCCAATCGCTCAGTGCACTCCGAAGCAGACGCCGCAACCAGGCTTGAGCACTCTCGTCCTTTCGCAACTGGGCGGCGTGGGTGAGGACCCGAAGGTAGAATTCCCCCATAACGTCTTCGGCATCACTGTCATTTCTCAGATTGCGCCTGAGAAATTGCAGGAATGTGTCGTGCACTTCGGCCAGCGTTCGAATGGCCACAGGATTGAGTTCCGTGAGTCCTTCGTCCGCCTCGTGTTTGCGTTCGGGAGTCTCTGTCATTTTGAGTGAATGGGAAACCCACGCATATCGCCAGACGTATCAAACCGCGCCAACGAGCACGATAAGTAGGGCAGCCCAAAAACCGTCCGGCGATGCACGATCGCTTCCTTGATTCAAATGCTCCTTGATCTTGCTAGTCCGGAACGTCGCTGACCCGGCCCAACCTATAAGCACGTGCACCACCCCAAATTGATTAGGATCAAGCGCAATCTTTTCATAGCATTTGCGCCTGCCTCCTCTGACGACATCTGCTCAATTATGCCGAGCGTTACCAGAAGACCGTCCAAGGAAATAGTTGTTGGCTGCGGCGAATGCACGGCGTTGTTTAACTTGCATTAAAGACATCCATAAGTAATGCGCTGACTCAATTTTTGGGATGGCAAGATAAGAAGCGAGTTCCTGACACGTCCGAAGGAGGCAGTGGCACCATGCATCGTGATGATTTGAAACCAAACCTGGTGCTGACAAGATGCCAAGTTCCATCGCAGGAAATCGATCATGGAGACCATCGAGCTTGAGCTGGACGAGAACGGATCTCCGGTCACGCTGGAAGCAGCAGCCTGGTACGTCTGCTTCGTGCCAGGGCTTAAGAAGCAATGGTGGCATCCGTTTGTGAATGAGCGCCACAAACACGTCTTCGCCATGAGGCCGGCAAGAGAGGGGGAATGGACCCTCTTAGAACCGTGGTGGCATCGCCTGTTGGCAGCGACAATCACTTCAGAACAGGCAAGAAAGTTTCTGCTCTGGGGCGCCCGCGGCGACGTACTGCATGTGCGCGAATTCATCCCGGGACACGGTAGCCAACTTCGGGGCTGGATGACGTGCGCCGCCCTCGCCTCCTATCTGCTCGGGCGGCGGTACTGGGTCTGGACGCCGCATGGGCTATATAAGCTCATGTTGCGGGAACCGAATGTCTGCCGCGTGGATGTCTCAAGGTTGGTCAAACTGGACGCGGCCGGCTTCGCTAAGGCATCAGAGACGATCTTGGCCTGCAATGAATGCAAGCCTGGTGCCGCACTGCAACTGCAACGTCGACTCGGGGCGCCCAAGCCGTTCTGCATGAATTGCGGGCGAGACCTCGTAGAGCTGCCGGAAGTGAAGGATCATTTGCGGTTACTCGGTGAGATCGCCAAAGCAGCACCGAGCTGACCGTGCAGCGGTTGACCCACTCCATAACTTAGAGCGCAGCACGACGGACCAGTACCAATGTCTCTCATGCGCATCGTCACCGGCATATTCGGGTTCGCATTGCTGGCGATCGTTCTGGTTGACGCTTTTCAGACCGTTATCGTCGCAAGGCATGCGCAGAAGATTCCCGGACTTACGCGCATATTCTACCAGCTAAGCTGGGCGCTTTTTGCAGTTCACGCGAAGAAGATTAGATCAAAACGCCGGCACGAAAGGTATCTCGGCTTTTATGGGCCATTGTCTCTGCTGATGCTCTTGAGCCTTTGGGCCCTCAGCTTCATTATCGCTTTCGCAATCATTCAATGGTCTATCGGGCTGCAACTAGACAGTTCGCAATCTAGTTTTGCAGATGGCATTTATTTCAGCGCCGGAACCTTCTTTACATTGGGGTCCGCCCAGCCTCAGAATCTCGCATCGAAGTATCTCATGGTACTCGAAGCCGGGTTTGGGTTTAGCTTTCTTGGTCTCGTTATCGGATATTTACCGGTACTGTACCAATCTTTTTCAAGTCGCGAACTTCGCATCTTGCTGCTCGACGCGCGGGCTGGGTCACCGCCGTCTGCCGCCCAATTCTTGCTTCGAAAGGGCAAAGACTCGCAAAATTTGGAGCAACGTTTGGCAGATTGGGAGGAATGGGCACTTGATCTACTCCATAGCCACCTTTCATATCCGATGCTCGCATACTATCGATCACAGCATACGAACCAATCTTGGCTTGCGGCTCTGACGGCCGTCATGGATGTTAGCGCCCTTCTCAGCTTGGCATCGGAAAAGGATCTAAAACGCCAGGCTGAATTCACCTTCGCCGCAGGACGGCACGCTTTGGTTCATACGGCTTCGATCTTTCGAATGCAGCCTTTGCGTCGGCACAAAGACCGTTTGCCGCAGCAAGAGTTTTCCCGGCTATGCTCCGTGCTTTCCGCTGGCTATGCACCGTTGCCTTCGGAGCGCATCGCGGAGACCGAGCTGCAGAAGCTGCGGGACATGTACGAGCCCTACGCAACGGCCCTTGCGACGTATTTCTTGATGGATCTTCCGCCCTGGGTGCCGAGCGAGCTTACAGCGGACAACTGGCAGATCGCATCTTGGGCAGTTTAATGCATTTCAGCGAGAAGCAGATTTTCATGAAAGCCGCTGGATTAAAGACGCTGCCTTCTGGATGTCATGGCATCTCCTGGGCCATGGCGCACAACATGGTAAGCATCGAAAATATACCTGAGGTCGATCACTGGAGTGCTGCAAAGGTTTCCAATGATCGCATAAAAGGCGCGATGACACCTCCCGCAACGCATAACGCATGCGTGACGCCATGAAAAAGCTGATACCTGCCCTGGCAATCATTTTCGGCACTGAATTTTCAGCCTGGCGGAAGATATTGGGGAAATATTAAATGGCTAACTTCCTTCCATAGGACCGCCCGCTAATCCCCGCTGGACGAATCACTTTTGGCCCATGAAAGCGCAACGTGAGGGTCGATTCCGGCAACGTCGGCGAGCTTGTCTGGATTCAAGATTCGAAGGCGTCGATAGTGGAATTCGACAATTCCTTCTTCACGCAGATCTCGGAGAACGCGATTGACGTGCACGTTGGTCAGCCCGGTTGCGTCACCAATGTGCTCCTGGGTCAGCGGTAGATGCATTTCTTCGATGCTATGGTGCGGCCATCGCATCCTGAAGCGAACAAAAAGCTCGAGCAGCAAACGTGCGACACGTTCGCGCGACGACCGCCGCCCAACGCTCGATAAATGATCGTATGCAAGGTTGCGTTCCTTCCAGACGGTCCACATGAATTGCAACCCTGTCTCCGCATCGCTTTTCAGAAGCGAGCCGAGGCTAGCGTGGGAGATTACGTAGACCACTGCGTCTGTTAACGCCTGGGTGCCGTAGATTGCGACCCGGTTGGGATAGAGGCCCAGCATCCCTCCGGGGAGAGCGAAGTGCAGGATTTGGCGGCGCCCGTCCTCAAGCAGATCATACAGAAACATGCACCCGTCAACGAGATAATAGATCACACTGCAGGGCGCACCGGGGCGAAACAAGTCGCACCCGGCTTTGATCTCGCGACTGCCGCATTTGTAACTCGCAATCGTTGCACGGTCCCCGATAGGGCGGATTGTAGATGCCGGGAGAGTGCAGCGATCAGCTCGTACTTCTTTCAGCATTTGCACCGAATTGCCCATGTTCATGACTCCGAATTCCTAAAACTTAGTCGTGATTCGACTTAATCCCTGAAGCCTGAATTGCTCCGCGCCAGTGACGGCATCGGAGGCTCATCAGGAAGTTGATTCAGCTAAATCGGGGAGGTCGAAACAGACTGTTGGATTCGGTGGAGAGTAGAAGTGGCGTGTGGATGAATGGACCGTCAACGTGTTGAAGATTGCGGTCAGCTAGAGTCCAGCTTTCGGTCATGCCGGCCGAACAAGCGGAACAACAGGAACAAGTCTTACGATGGTCGCGGCAAGGAGCCGCCCCGATGTAGCCACCGGATATCTTCACGGCTGTGAACTCAAAGGCGGCTGAAACTGTAGCTGACTTCTGAACAATCATCTGAGCGGCGCTTGCCGCTGTGGGCGGAATCACGTTGTTTCCGGACTCGCAAGCTGGCGGCGTACCGACGGTAAGGAGCATGAAGAGTGTGAGTGTTGCGCCAACAAGAGCCCCGCGCGCCAGAGCGAAGCCAACGCGAAGCGTTTCTAGAACGCGTCGGGTTTTGTGCACCCGCATCGTCATATGCGAATTGGACATTGCGAGCCTCTGTCCACTCGGCGGTGAGGATATTTGGCGAGCTGAAAGCGGCGCGCATTGATCTGGGTCAATCGACCAGAAAGCAGTGGTTTTCTAGGACGTTAAGTGCCGTGGCAAATCTGCCAACACATCGCCAGTGTCGCTTGATCGCGCGATACCCTGACGGCAGACCGCGCTATCCAAGCGGCCTCCGATCAGGCCAGATAGGCAAGCACGGCGGTCGAAAAGAAACACGTTAAGGTCGTCGGAATTTAACCTGCATTAAAGTAAATGCGGGTGAGTTTCAGTAAATTTCTATAGAGGAAAAGATTTTTCGGTAAGACGGAGGCGCTTTGAAGACACATCTGTGCGAACGCCGTTTAGCGCGAATCCGGAGCCAATAATCGGCAAAGTGCGGAGGTAACAATGATTGAAGCAATCGCGCGAATAGCTTTTCCCCTTCCCGCAGTCGTTCTGGCGAGTTTCTTAGATCCGAGTTTTGGGCTCGCTCAGGTCCAAAGCAGTCCTCCGGCGCAGATGGCCTCTAGTTCGCAAGGACAAAATGGGGAAACCAAGATTATCGTCTCTGGCGGTAGCGACATGGCTACTTACATCGAAGCGGTACAAGCTAATTTTGGAAAGCCCAACGTCATAGTCACATTGCCAA
>Ga0310914_10002830_pt1 | contig 11838 bp, 16 predicted proteins | sample GREbulkMGAN108_FD_203450 | JGI IMG/M metagenome (GOLD analysis project Ga0310914, IMG submission 203450) | Lab enrichment of tropical soil microbial communities from Luquillo Experimental Forest, Puerto Rico - GRE.bulkMG.AN108 | ecosystem: Environmental > Terrestrial > Soil > Tropical forest >...
AATGGTCCTCAGGCGGCCATCACTTGGTTGGGCAAAGGCAAAGCTTCCGGCTAGGGCGAAGCCAGCGAGCGCAGAAATTGCAGACCGCATCACTGCACCTCCGCGCGTCTGAGCGCGCCATTCCGTGCACTCATCAAAGGATGCTATCAGAGGCGGCCCTGCGGAACGCAGCGATGCGAGCCTGTCCTTCCATATCGGCCGCAAGAGCACGCCGATGCACCGCACCCGCTCGCCCTGCTGCGCTAGCACCACTACCGGCCACGCTGCTGCTGTGCGAGCCAAGAGCGAGATGAACTCGCGGCGCTTCATAGGCACATCCCGAGCCTAGGCATCACAGATTAAGTATAGCAGGTCGGGGCCGTGCAGCGCCCCAAAACCGGCCCGCTCATGTCCCGAGTTGGGTCGCAACCTCGGTCATCCGGCGATGTCTGATCGATGTCCGGACTGCCCCTGAAAACGGAAACCTCAGCGCCTCATCACGACATGTCGCATGAGTGCCAACAGCTGGCATAGACCAGAGTCCGTGGGAGCAAGCTTGGGGCATGCAATTTGGCGCGTTCGGCCCCGCCGCCCAGTTATTTACTGTTGCATTGCTGCGTCCACGCTATTTGCAGAACCGGCGTTCTTCTTGAGGTTTGCAAGAAGGAACTCGATGAACGCGCGCAATGAGGCAAGGTTCTGCCGTCTACTGGGGTAGTATAGGAAAAATCCGTCGGACGGCGGTGGCATCCATTCTTCCAGCAATGGGACCAACTGACCAGTGGCGATGAACGGCGCAGCGAAATCTCGGAGGACGTAAACGACACCGGTGCCGTTCAGCGCGACGTGGACCAGGAGGTCAGCGTCGTTGGCGATCAAGGAGCCGTTGACGTCGAGCTCGAGAGTTTTGCCTTCTATGCTGGATCGCCACGGCAAAAATGCGCCGCTCGGAAACCGCAGTCGGATGCAGTTGTGGGCTTGAAGGTCCTGCGGCGGTGTCCGTGAACTAGACGGAGTCCGCAGCTCTAGCGCTTCGGACCTGACCAGGTGTAGCCGGTCCCGTATGGCGTGCGCGAAAATGGATTGGGGCGGCACCAGCCGCCTTCGGCCCCTATCGTCGCCCAGCATTGATCGAACGACGTATAGCCGCAGTTCTCGCCGCCGTGCCTAGGGTGGACCGCGCACCAGCTTCTGCTGGTCCCCGCCGCCTGGCTCCCTTGCGCGCTCGACCGGCGCTTGGCGTCAGCGTCGGTGAGCAGCAAAGCCATCATTGCGATACTGAGCAAAACAAGACCGATCGCGCGCACAGTTCTTCTCCCAGTCCGTCTTTTCGTGCGGCCAATGTTACTCGGCGACCAGGCCATCTAAGACAGCCCGAAAGAAACCCGCCCCCGCCCGGTCTGCGGCCTCAGCTCACCGCCGACGCAGCAGGAGTTCCGAAGCCCCCGCCCGCGCCCAAGATGCCCAAAATGTTGGGGGAAAGCCCGCCAGGGATCAGCGCCGGTGCGATTTTCCACCCATCCCCGCTGCCCAAAGGCCGGCCCCAAATCTTGGCAGCTGGGACCACTGTCTGCGGTTGGCTGAAACCAGCGAAGTGTGAAGTAGCTCACACATCTCCCCCATTAGCCCGTGGTACTAGGACGGGTACTGGTACCAACAGGTTACTGGAGTCAGAGGGGATACATGGCAGCAAAACCAGCTAGTTTCGTATTTGCCATCGGAATGGCGTTGACCGTCCTAGCGGTCATGACGTGGGCGATGGCTTCGCCGAGCCAGTCACTGATTTACCACCCTCAGCTTCCGCTTTTGTACTAAGGCGGTCGACCAGGATGCTGCTTGCAAAAGCGATTGGATGGGCAGCCGCCTGGCGGCGTAGGCTGCGGGCGTGGCAATGAAGTCGAGTGACAAACGGGTGACGGCCGAGTTCCTGATCGTCACCATCGAGGCGGCGATCGCACGCGGGTGTAGGCACTACAGCGAGAGCGGTGAACTGCTGGCGACGACGCTCGCTATACTCGAATGCTTGCAGCGGGAGGGCTTCGTCACCGTCGAGAGGCTGTCGCATTGATGGCAGGCGACTGGCCGGAGTGGCTCAGCAGCGAATCTTCCGGGCGTGGGACGGGCACATATTAGGCGTTCTGCCGCGTCGTTTCGGCTCGTTTCTTTAAGAGATTGATTTTGCGGAGGGATTTGGTGAGCCCGGCTGGGATCGAACCAGCGGGGCGCTATTGCGATCCGGGAAAGGGGGGCCCCCCACAGGCAAGAACAACGCACACAGCACGCCCCACCGCAGCAGAGCGCCCCATCCTACGGGCAACCCGCGTGTACCCAAGATCACACAAAACCCACGAAATCACTCGGAATGGGAGGCCTCTTCTCCAGCACGCCGACGGCGATCGTCACGCCCTGGACTGCAAGCCGCCCCTCTTCGACGCCTCGATCGCTCGCGTGAGCTGACGCGAGCGATCGAGGGGCCGTGGCGGCCCAGCCCCACCATCCGTGGGGATGCTGGATTTTCGCTGGACGCGCGGCGCGGTCGAGATCGAATAACTTAGTTATCTCAACGACTGAGCAGCGCGCGCACTTCCCTACCAGGGAAGTGGGCACTGGCGACCTGCATCTAGACTGTCGAAGAAATGCTCATTAACTCGACAGGAGTATGGCAGTAACAAAGTGACGCGCGAGCAAGATCAAGGGCTTAGCGCCGGATCAAAAGGGTGCCACCAAACATCGTAAATTGCACAGTTGATCAGGGACGTGGCCAGGTCGCCTTAGGAATGGTCCGACCCATTGCCGTTGGCTTCTGGCCCCAAACGGTCCAGCAATTCGAGCGCTTTCTCCGCGTTGAGCCCGTGAAGCCTTTCGCGCAATGCCTTCTCTGCTGGCGTCATGCGATCCCAGAAATCATTTATCGCTTTTGCAATCCGCTCATGCTGCGAGGGTTCTTTCTGCGCCTGCACCTGCACGATGTCGAGCTGCTGAGGGCTATCGAGGCCGAGCATTGCTGCCTTTCGTTCCATGATTTTCACACACAGCAGCCCAGCCTGCGCATCCTCCTTCTCGATCGCGCGCTTGTAGAAGGTCTCCAGCAACCCATCGAGACGATTTAGGTCGAGCGAAACGTGACGCCGCCGCGCATCATTATCGATCTTTGGCAGCACGCGGTCGAGTGCGGCATCTACCTTGCCGACGGTGCACCGCAGCTGCTTGCTAATGGCGCGCGCGGACTTGCCGGACAGTCGCTCTTGGAGAATGAAATCATCGCGGACGTCATCGGATGTAGAGTCAGTCATCGCTTGCCTCCGTAGGCCCATGGGAAGGCCGCTGACGGGTTGTTCGAACCTTCCCGAGGGTGCACCTGCCTCGCTTCGCTCGCCGTTCGAGGTCCCGCACTGTAGCACGTAACAGCCGGGCAATCTCGGCTTGAGCTACGGCGGTCTCGCGCGCGAGGGCTCGGTAGGGCAAGCGGGCTACCTTGCAGGCCCGATTGAGCGCCGGACAGAACCGGTTGCGATGACGACACCGGTAATCATACCCAGAGCAGAGCCGGCATACGAAGGTACCGTCCTTCTCGACCAGGAGCCGACAGCGTTGATTGCAGTCCGGACAGCGGAACCACGGACGTAAGCGTTGCTTACGCCCGAAGGTCCACTCCTCCTCGATCTGCACGACCTGGGTTTTCCCGCCGTAGGAGAGGATGACCTCAGAGTGACCTCGAAGACCTCCAACCCGAATACGTGGATGGTTCTCCAGGAGCTGACGGTTGCTCCATTTCCGTGGCCGAGATGTCCCAAAGGCTGCAACCATAATCGTGAAACGAACCTAGGGTGAGCCTTTGATGGCAGACAGCCCTTGACGCAGAGGAGTGAACCTTTGACGGCAGGTCAGGTAAAGACAGCCATTCGACCAGTCGGGAGCCAAACCATGAAATCATGAATTTCCCTACCCTGTTTGTTCAAAAAGAAGGTTATTTATTATGAATAGGTTAGGGGAGAGCGGGGTTAGGAATTTCACGATTGGCAACTTTCACGACTGTCATGAAGTCGTGAATAATCATGAATTAAAGCATCATCGGCTAAGTCACGTTACTGCTTCGTCGTTGGTATGACTCGCAAGTCGGGATTGTGCTTGCGTGACTCGACGACGATACGGTCAAGGCAGTCTTCACGTTCGAAGCAAGTGGGGCACAGCGCGTCAATCGCCATGACCATCCGTCGGCGCGCAACCGGGAATCGAAACCAGAAGGCCGCCGGGATTGTCCGGCCCGGTCCGAGCTCGGCGTCGCAGGTGAAGCAATGCGGTCCTTCGCCCGGTTTCGTCCGGGACACGATGTTAGACCATCGCACGAAAGCTTCGCACAATGGTCCCCTCGCGAGGTCAGTTACCACCCCGAACAATAGATCGTTGAGCGGCACGAGTTTGCAATCGAGCGCCCCTTGCGCGTCGCGCCTGAACTGCTCGTAGCATTTCCAACGTGCCCGCTCCGAATGGTATGCGCTCGGCATCGCTCAGTCTCCCTTGGGCTCATTAGCCACGACCAGCTTCAACCCGCTCATGAGCCTGTCCCTCAGGGCGCGCGCCGCAGCGAGCCGCTGTTCGGGCGACAACTTCTCGCGCGCGTAGATCGCTTGCCGTTTGCCGTTGATGATCCAGTAGCCGCCGCTCTGTAAGGCGTCTGGATTTGGCGCAATGACGTAGCCGCAGCGCTGCAAGCGGTGCGGAATGCCGCGGCTCTTCTTACGGTCCATCAGCCATTCCGCACTCGGCGCCTTCACGCTCAACATGGCGAGCGTCAAGGCGTCCGGGGGCTCGACGTTGCCGTTTGCATTACGCTTGTGACCGAGTTCTACGGCGACCGCGTCGATAGCGTCGGCAAGCTTGTTATGCTCTGGACCGCGGTCAACGCCGACTACTCTCCAGAATGCTTCCGTCTTAGGCGGTGCCAGTTTCGGGTTGAAGTTCGACAAGTCGTATTGTTGAAGGTACGCGACGACATGATTGATCCCGTTCTCGTGGTAGTACCAGTGGTACAGCTCATTGAAGTATTCCTGCGAGAAGTCGGTGCATGTACGTTCTGATCTGCTGACTGCGTTACGACGATCGTTCTCTGGTAGGTAAACAGCGTCGTCGTGGTTCGACGTGGTGATGAACCCCGTGCGACTTAGCGAGACGAATATCGGAACGTATTTGCGATTGATCTGATGCGTTTCCGGCGGTGAGGTCATCAGCGCTTTCATGTGATCATGTAGCCCATAGCGGTCGACACGGCCGTGATTTGCGTCGCCTACATCGCGGGCCTCATTCACTCGCACGATGACCGAGCACAGAAAATCGTTGTATTTACCGACCAAATCATTCAGCGCGATGTCGCGGAAATTCCACGGCCCGACGGCGTAGCGGGCCGGAACCAGCACCGAGTCCTTGCCGATGCCGGGCTTACCAATGTGCACAAGCCCATGGTTTACCTTCACTTCTGGATGCTGGCGGCGGTGTGCTAGCCACGCGATACTATGTTCCGCCTCGTTAGCGGGATAAAGTTTAAACCACAGGTCGCGCCAACGTGTTGCCTGCGATGGGTCGCCAAGCTTGATCGTGGGCGGCAGATAGGTGTTGTAGGTTCGCGCTCCCGGTTTCTCGATCCAACCGTCGTCGATCAGCAGCTTGTCTTCGATCACCTCGGGCTCGCCCGGTGCCCAAGTCATGCGCTCGACGCTGCAATGTTGCGCCAGCCATTTGCTGGCTGGCATCATCACCACTTTGCCTTTGCTGTTGCGTAACGGGTTTCCGCTGGCGTCGAGCATTGGTCGAGGTGGCAGCCGATTGTCGACGGCCTCGTTATTCCAGAAGTCGCGCGTCGGTCGATAGATGCAGCGGTTCGCTGGCGCGACCGCGTAGAAGTCGGCGAAGTCGATCATGCTTTCCTCCCAAGCACTTCGTCGTTGAAGTCCCACCCCGCGTGCTTCGGCACCAATGCTGCGACGGCGCGGCCCGCCGCGTCCCAAACTTGGCGGCAATGAGCGGCCGCCTTCTGCCCTTCGCCGTTCTCATCGTTGTCGACCAGGAGGATGAGCTGCGACACGCCAGGCAGTACTGGCAAATTTCTAAGTCCGCCCTTGGCCACGGCCGACCATGCCGGCGTTAGTGGTGCATTCCGATATGAGATCCGGGTGGCGGCAGCGAGCACGGTCTCGATCCCCTCGCCGACGACAAGCTGTCCGCCGTTCATCGACCACAGCTTCACCACGCCTATGCGGCCGAGCGCCATGCGGTCGATCTTGGTGATCGTGCCGTTGTCCTGCGCCAGACCGATGCGATGGATTCCGACCGGTGTATCAGTCACCGGATCGCGCATGAGGGCGATAAGGCAAGGCTTGTAGGTGCGTGAACCAAAAACACAGCGTGCATGAAAGCGCAGCGCTTCATCGATTGTCGGCGGCAATTTGCCGATATCGATACCGCGGGTTTCCGCGAGATAATGTTCGGCGATCGTCCCGCGCAGCGATGACGCCGCGTTCCACAGCTCTAAGGCAAACGCCACCCGTGCCGCGATATCACGTTGCTGCCTCGTCGAGATCGGGCCCGACCAATCCTGCAACGTGACGATGGCCTCGGCTTTGGTCATGCCTTCGACCTGCATGAGCCAATCGAGGCGATCACCGCGCGCGCCGCAGGCATGGCAGTAATAGTGATCGGAATAAATACTGCACGACGGGTTCGGATCGTCGTGGAACGGGCACGAAACATGGCCGCTCGTATCCATCGGCAGCGAGACCAAATCGGTGAGTGGGGCAATCGTCTCGCCTAAACTGGCGAGAAAATCCTCGTCCGCACTGCGGGCGATGGCTTCATTTGCCGGTGTAGCGGCAACGAAAGCGTCAATCGCGTGGTCGATAATCTCCGGTTCAGTCTCTGGCTGTGGCGGCGGCTCGCCTGTGGCCGGTGCGTCGAGATAGATCGGACCGGAGTGCACCTTGCCGCCGAGCGGCAGCCCTGCGGCCCAGGTCGGCGCTTCGAGCATGCAGGCGAGCACGTCCTGTTCGGAGACGATGCCCTCGGGCGCCTCGATCACAAGTTCGTCGTGGCAGTGAAAGACGACCTTCCAGCCGCGTGTCTTGGCGCGGATGATGGCGGCTGCGAGCAGGTCGCGGGCCGTGCCCTGCACCACATTTTCGACCAGCATGCCGTACCATGCCCGCGCCGGTTTCCACTGTCCGCGCGCGTTGTCGAAAAATTCAATATCGGGATCACCATCTTCGAACTTGCTATTTGGGACCAGGCGCGCCCCGGGGTAGTTGATCATGCGACCGCTCGGCAGCGTCAGCGTCAACGCGTAACCATCGAAGGCGGCGATGATCGGCGGCCGCGGTGCGGAAGCGACTAGGATCGGGTGCTTGGTGCGGATCGCCACCCGTGCGGCTTGTGCCAGGTCATGCCAAAACGCGCGAATAGCGGGATGGGCGTCGCGCCATTGTTTGATGATCGCCAGCACCTCAGCATTGTTGCGGCCGTCGTCGCCGGCGATCCGCCGCCATGCGCCGACCGATCCACCAAATCCGCAGGCGAGTTCGGTACACTTGCCGAGTTGCCGTTCAGGCGTCGTGATCTCGCTGACGGGTCCGTTCTTGTGCAGCATGCGGTGAGCAAGGACGCGGTAGAGATCGAGCTCCTTGTCGCCGGTCGTGTCGAAGCGTCGGAAGGCTTCCAGTTTCCAAGTCTCGCTGGCGAGCCACGCATTGACCCGGCTTTCGATGGCGCCGAAGTCGGCGCAAATGAGCACATGCCCAGGGGCGGCGTTCAACGCTGCGCGGGACAATTCGCTGACGATTTCGAGCGGATTGGCCCAGCGAGCAAGTTCGGCGCGGTTGCCGGCAAGCAGCGCGTCGATCAAAGCGAGAGGGAATGCATCGTCATTGCGGGGTAGGTTATGCAACTGCGCGCCGATTGAAGACCAGCGGCCGTTGCCGCCGCCATAGAAGCGTAACGCTCCGCGGATCCGGTGATCGGTAGGATCAACGAAGCTCAGCAGCTTCTTGAACTTGTGGGTGCTGCATAGGCACCCCGTTGGCGGAGTTCCAGCAATTCGCGGACGAAGTCTCCCGGTTGATGCGCCAAGGCCGCGGCGACGGACCGCTTGGTGAGCGAGTTCAGATTGTGGCCGCGGGCGTTTACCGCCTCCATGATCTTGGCCACCTGGTTGACGCTAGTGATCAACCCGGCAGTTACCTCGTTGAGCCGCGTATTGACGGCGTTGCGCTCCTGGGCTGCGAACGTGTGTGCCGCCTCCAGAAACGGAACGTTGGCGTGAACGCCGCGAGCGTTAAGTGTCGCGTCGTGCAGGAGCTGGAGTCGCTCCTCTGGCAATAGCGGCTGCAGGCGTGGCGAATTATAGGTGGCGCGCGTCGCCATCACATCGGATTTGCAGCGCCCGAGTAACAGTGCGAGATCGTGCTCACGAGCGGCAGGGTCGACCGGCTTCCGTCGCTTTTTCGCAGTCTGTGGCCGCGAGAGGCGTAGCATCGCTTTGCGCGCTTCGGGATCCTTGCGATACGGCAGACCGAGCGCTTCGCAGCGCAGCCCAAGCTCTGCCGGATATGCGTTCGCCAGCGCGCGACGCTGCGCGCAGTCTTGGTTCTCAATTGGGATCGGCGGAAAGCCGTAGTGCTTGACCAGGATGTGCGTGTGAATCGCGCGCTCGAATTCCCAGTTATCTGAAATGAACAAATGTCCGGTGGGATTGGCGAACGGTTCCGGCACCGGATCGCTTGGCCTCCAGACCTGAACCTCGCCGTCGTCACTGGCGAAGCAAAAGAAGTAGATGCCGGTGCTGGGATCGGTGGCATACCGGTGCGCACCATAATCCTTCGGATTGCACTGTGAGAATGTTTCGATGTCCCAGTAGATGTTCATGCCGGCCTCCCATTAGAGCGAGGGGCAGTTAGCCCCTCGCAGTGTTGTCACCCTTGGGATTACGCAGTTACTTCCAGGGAATCTCATCGGCGATCAGCTCTCCCACGGTGACCGGCTTCACCGGCTGCATGTGGTCGAGGATCGTCGATGATGACGGAGCTGATGCCGTAGCCGCGGGAGGCGGAGTAGTTGGCGTCGACGGCGTAGACGATGGTGTCGCTGGCGTCGTCGGTGTGGAAGCCGGTGGAGTTGGCGTCGACGGTCCGCTGATTTGCGGAGCCGGCGCTCGCGGCGGCACCGACTGGAAACCACCCGGGGTTCGCCAATCTCCTGTCGGCTGCAGATGCGGGCGCATCTGCATCCCGAATTTTGCCGATTTCCATGGACGCTTTTCGAGATGCACAATTGGATAGACGTGCTCGCCGCGCAGCATGCGCATGACGGCGATTGCTTCTTCCAAGTTTGTGTAACAGAGGAAGGCGCCGAAGGTGTCGTGCTCGTACGTGTACAAGGCCCCCGTCTTATTAATGTCGACCACGTAAATGACGTACGTGGACTTCCATGGCTTGCTTGGCTTGCCATCCAGTCCGTTTTCCCACTCCTCGGTTGGGATCGCGGCGTTGAGTTCGTCTGGATCGGGGAGCGGATGTTCGGTGATGTAGGATGGCTTCTTGTTCTGCCAGCGCCGAAGCACCGTTGTGTAGCCGATCACCAGCAGCGTGTCGGGAATAGGCAGACCGTCGCGATCTCGCCAACCTGTCGTTTCGGTCCACCGAGCGGGCGTTCCGCGCGAGACGCGGTTACCCGAGAGGCTTAAGGGCAAACCACCGTCACCGGATGGCGGCCCAGGTACGTGCGTATTCATGACTGAATTCCTTATGTGTCAGGGTTACTGGTTACGCGGGCCGAGCTTCGCCTCGGTGGGCGCCCTCGCGATGAGGGGAAGGGATGAGCACGATTGCCTTGATCGTGCGGAACGGGGTGTCGGGTTCGTTCGGCAAGTTGTCGCTGATCGGTTCGAGATTGTGCTTTTCGCGGTATGCGGTGATCGCGCTGTTCAACTCATGGACGACGACGAGTTTGGTGTTGTAATCGATCGCTGCCCAATCGATTGACTGCATGTAGCCGATCAGCTGCGCCGGCTGCATGTGCTTCAGGTTCGCGGTCATACGGAACAGTTCGTTTAGTACGGAGCCGTGCGGTCCGGCGAGCACGGTCTCGCGTTCTTCGCGGTGAAACTTTTTCCACGCACGCAGAAGGCGGGCGTTATCTTCTAGTTCTTTGTCTTTCGCGAATTTGCGTTTCATGGAGCATCACCTCGCCAGCGAAACGACTGCGACAAACCAGCAGACAAACCATCTCCGAGCGCCTCCACATCCGGACGCTCGAGGATCTTCTTCGCGGTCTCGCCTGTGATTTCGCCATTTGCCAGCAACCACAACACGCGATGGCGCGTGTGCAGCCGCACGAGACACTGCCCGGTTCGCATCAATTCAAGCGCATGTTGTTCAGAGAATTTCATTTTCGTCGCTGCTCTTTTCATGGCGCGGCCCGTCGCAGGCTCGCTGGAATGTCAAGGCCGTCGTCGACGGGTGCGCGCTTGGCCAGCTCGGCCTTGAGCTCATCGACCTCGGAGCGCAGCGCGAGGTTCTCCCGTGCGAGCCGGTGGTTCTCGCGCGCGAGTTCCTCATTGCGTGCGCGCAAGCGATCGGCCTCGGCTGCGCTGTCGGGCCCGATGTCGGCGCGCGCACGATCGGCGAGATGCTGATCGATGCTCTGCTCGGCGACTGTTAATTGGGTTGGCGGCGGATCCGATTTCCGCTTGGGTCCTGCCTTCGCCAACTTGTCGGACTTGCGAGGCTTGCTCGTTGGCTGCCTGCGGCCCTTCGTGTCGACCGACGTGGTAACCGTTTCCACGTCGCCAGCCTTTTCCGCGTGCTCCCGCACCTTGGCGACGTGCGGATGGCTCGCGTCCGTCAGCTTTGCGACCTGCCGGTTCGATTTCGTCGGATCGGCCTTGAGCAATTGGACGATCAGCCGATCCTTGTCCTCGATTGCGAGATGACGGCGGTGGACGTTGGCGCTGACGACGTAGGCCCATGGGTCAACCGACTTGTCGAGCACGATAACCTTGTCGCAGGCGAGAAAATCGCCCGCCGTGATGCTCGGCGCGCCGACGACCGCCGGGATGCCGGTCGCGATTTCAATGGCGTCGAGCCTGTTGCGGCCATCGAGTAGCTGGGCGGGCGCTCGCGGATGCGAACGCCACAGCACGATGGGCAACGTGAGCCCGTTCTTCTTGATGTCCTCGCCGAGCACCCGCAGTTGGTCGGGCGGCATCAGTGGGAAAAGCTCAGCGGCGGGATGGATGGCGATGGTGTCGCGCCAGGACTTCGGCATGTGCTGCTCCCTTGCGGTTTGGGCCGCGAAGGCGCGCGTTGAGCAGAAGGCGGTCGATTGCTATAGTCAGGCTGCGACAGTAATCATCCCGACATTGATCGGCCGCCCGCGTTTGCGCGCGTGCGGCCGATTTCATGTCCACGAAGGCGTTTGTAACTGCGCCAAAAACCCCTTTAGCGCCAATACGTGCGCTTGGAGCCGTTTGTGCACGCAACTATTTGTCTCGGCTGAGCTTGTCCACTTCCCTAGGGAGCGCCAATTAAATCAATAGCTTATTGTCGAGGCCTTAATCGATGTCCAATAGATGTCCAATATCGCTGGCGCCGCCGAAAAAATTCGCTCTTTTTGCATAGAAAATCCCGGCCGCCGGAGGCCGGCCTGAAATCGCGGGCGGGCTAAGAAAAAAACATTTCGATGCGGCCCCGTGATCAGCCCCCGCTGAGTGGTCCAGGTGGAATGTTAGTTTAAGGTTGGCCGTTGCGCCAGCGTGGCCGGCGGAGCCGGTCGGCGGAGCGCAGCCGGCCACGCGGCGAATGCGGGCACGAACACCTC
>Ga0310914_10002832_pt1 | contig 11833 bp, 15 predicted proteins | sample GREbulkMGAN108_FD_203450 | JGI IMG/M metagenome (GOLD analysis project Ga0310914, IMG submission 203450) | Lab enrichment of tropical soil microbial communities from Luquillo Experimental Forest, Puerto Rico - GRE.bulkMG.AN108 | ecosystem: Environmental > Terrestrial > Soil > Tropical forest >...
GTGCGCTCTGCTTGGCTTCCGCTTCTGCCCGCGGCTGCGCGACCTGCCCGAGCGCAAGCTTGCCTGCATCGCACCGGCCTCAACTTACTCGCATCTGCAGCCGCTGCTCGGCCAGCGGATCAAGACCGAGGTCATCCGGGAACATTGGGGCGAGATATTACGCCTGGTCACATCGCTGAAGGCCGGCACCGTGGCGCCGTCCGCCATGCTGAGGAAGCTCGCGGCCTACCGCCGACAGAACCAACTCGACTTGGCGCTCCAGGAACTGGGGCGGATCGAACGCACGCTGTTCATGCTCGACTGGCTGGAGAGCCCGGAATTGCGCCGGCGCTGCCACGCCGGTCTCAACAAGAGCGAGCAGCGCCATTCCCTCGCGCAGGTCATCTGCACCTTCAAGCAGGGCCGGATCGCCGATCGCGGCGCCGAGGCACAGCAGTTTCGCGCCTCGGGGCTCAACCTCGTCATCGCCGCGATCGTCTTCTGGAACTCCACCTATATTGCCGATGCCGTGGCCCACCTGAGTGCGATAGAAGAGCGGGCACCCGACACGTGGCTCGCCCATACATCGCCGCTGAGCTGGGAGCATATTAGCCTGTCCGGCGATTTCTTGTGGGATCGCGCCGCAGCAACCGCAAGCGAGCGCCGGCCGCTTAATTTTGGTCGCGTCAGAGTTGCTGCATGAACCTACTGTTCCTGGTCCGTTCGACCTTAGCGTTGTTTGTCTAACAACCGACGCTATGCCCTCTTGAAGGAATTCAGAAACATGGCGGGGGCATTGGTTAACGCTCTCCGGCCTCGCCAATAGAGCCGACTATTCGCCCCGCCCCATGTTTCCCCTCTACGCGGTCTCGTCTTGGCCGTTACTCGACCGGAAAACCTCCCAGATCTAGGAATTCACCCGGTCGCGGCGCGGCGGTTTTGAGCGGGCCTCGCCGGGGCCGGCTGGGCCGTCAACCTCCCTTTAGTGACCCCAGGAAGGGCCTTCCGGCCCGCTGGTGGGGCTCGGAGAGGCCCTGTCGCCCCCGCAAGATCGCTCGTGGATTTTCGTGCTCGAAGCGCGTGTGTGTGGAAGTCGTTTCACCGAAACCATCGTCGCCACCACGGGCGAGCACGCTGATCGGTGAGCAGCGCCGGCAATTGCCGCTGGTGCTCGGCCATCACCGCCATCGCGTCACGGAGATGTGGATAGTCTCGGCCTGTTCCGCGATCCGTTCGCGCAGCGACCTCGACCTCGCCCGGCTCGCTGATACGGCCCACGCCGTTCGCCAGGGGTTGCGTACTGTCTCGCACGCCGTCTCCCGAGACGCGAGGCGGATAGACACGGTGCAGCTCGGCCACCTCGATCAGCCAGCCGCCGCTTTCGGTCCTGGCCGCCGACAACCGCCCCGCTCTGACGGCGCGATGGATAGTCGCCTTGCTCTTGCCCGAGGCCTTAGCGGCCTGTCCGAGTGTGTATCCATGCGTTCCCCCGAGACGTTGCACGCGAGACGTCTTGCGATCGGGGGGAAGCGACCGCGCGCCTTGGATCACTCTCTCACGTGGCGAGCGTGATCCGTGCCGCGAGCCGGGGGGAACGGCGCAGCGAGCCGGCTATATCACCACCTCGCCGGAAAGGCGAATATCCCGGTTTTCAACCTGGTGCTGATGATTTACGCCGCCGGCAGCCGTCGTCCCAGGCGTTGCGGTGGCGGCGCCGCAGCCGCGTCGGCTATGGCAGCAACAGCGGGGCGAACGCGGAAATATTTCGCCAGCAAGGTCGCGGGCACCGGATCGTTAGGTGCGGCGCTGAACCTTGTTGCGCAGCGCCGACATCGGTAGTGATGGTTTTTTCATCTGCAGTTATTTGCTCGGTTTGGCGGCGGCGATGTTGGTAGGGCTGTGGGCGAAGGTGCCGCCTCAACCTCGTTGCTCCAGACGTCCCAGCCGGGGCGTGCGGTGCGGGCGAACATTTCGAGCTTGGCCGTGTTTGGCCACTCGAAGGCCTCGGGCTTCTCGCTATGCTCGCCGCGTGGCACTTCGATGAGCAGCGATCGGAATTGCTCGTCGCCGGGCGCCGGCTGGCGCCGCCGCTTCGCCTTCAGCTTGGCTTTGCGCTTATTGGTTCTGATCGATTTGCTCGTTTGCTTCATCACCGGCTCCAGTTTGAGACCTTACTGCTGCGCTGCCAGGCGGACGCCGGCCGGGCCGATCAGCCCAGGATAGGGCGCCTTGAAGCGCCAGAACGTGCCGCTGATCGCTCCCTCCATATAGATGTACTGGTTGTCGGGACCGCCGAAGGCGAAGTTGGTAGTCGCAACATCCCCGTTCGGGATCGGCACGAATCCGACGATAATCCCCCGCGGGTCGATTTCAACGATGCCACCAAGCCGCGCCATCTGCGCCCAGAGATTGCCCTTGACGTCGTAGTGGATACCATCGGGGCAGCCATTACCTGGGCAATAAGTACCGGCCTTGACGCCCGCGAACATTGCGTGGGTCGGGTCTTTGGGGCATTGCGGGCAGCCCATCGAGGGGCCGTTCATGAATGCGGCATACCACATGCGTCCCGCGGCACAGTCCCCGATCGCCATCCCTGTATTGTCGGGATAGACAGCGATCCCGTTCGGGAAGTTGCCGCTATCCATCACCTTGCGCAAGACACCATCACGCGAATATTGATAGACTGCCCCGGTCTGGTCCGACACATTGGGTCCGGGGCCGGTTGCCCAAGGATCGGTGAAGAACAAATTGCCGTCGGCATCGAAATCGAGGTCGTTGGGTCCTTTGAATAGCTGGTTTCGCCAGGTATAGACTAGCGTCTTGAGTTCCTTCGTCTTGGGATCGTAGGTCAGGATCCCGCGATGCCTAGTGGTCAGGTAAAGCTTGCCGTCGTGCCACCGCGTGCCCTGCGGCTCGCAGGTCTGCCCGAGATCGTCAGGCGGGTTGCAATTGACCACCGGCACGAGCTTGCCCTCGGGCGTCAGATACGAAATCCAGCCGCTGCCGATCGCCACGAACCACAGATTGCCCTGATCGTCGAAGGCGCCGCCTTCGAGGAACTTGCCCTGCGGCGTCTCGCTGACATCAGCGAATTTCTCGACCGGGCCGACCCCGGCCGGCAAAGGCGGCAATCCCCAGGGCAGGCTCGCCTCCGCGGCCAGCGCCTTGGCAGGACCTGTCGGGCCGGCAAAGGCAAACAAGAGCCCAATCAGAAGGATACCGAGTCCTTCGATCAAATTGCGCTGTGTGTGCATGACTCATCTTCCTCCCCAGCCCCTTAGTCATGCCCGTATAAGCGGGCATCCAGGGGCCGAAGGGTGCAAGCGGTTGCCCTGGACCCGCGCTTGCGCGCGGGCAACAATCATCCGACGAGACGTCACCTCGAGACAAGCCGGGGTCATCTGACCCCGTAGCCTCCGTAGCCAACCTGAGCGCTTGGATGCGGTGTCTTTGCGGGTTGTCGAAAGATTTCGGCTACTGCGCCGCAGCGCCTCGAGGTCGCCGGCGCGGATGCCGAGCCAGTCGCTCAAGACCTTGGCGGTGTGCCTGGCTCAGGAGGGGCGCCGGTGCGACTGGCAGGGGAGCGCCGTCGAAGCGCACCGGGAAGGTCGGCATGCGCAGCTCGCCGCGGGGATACCGCATGAGCTGGATGATACCGCACTCAGTTGTGCTAGGTTTAGCCCGCGCGTCGGCATCCCGCAGGCGATTCCCCTCGAGTGACGACGGGTGCGCGGTGCGCGACCCGGCGGTTTCTTCCCTCGCCGCCGGGACCAACAAAGCCCTCAAGTCGCATCTACGGTTTTCTGTTACACCTTAGCCGATTCGCGTGCCCTCATTTCCCCCGAGGGCGTGCAGATCGTGGTGTCGATTTGCAGGCAGCTCGGCGGTGTCCCCCGCCGCCGGGCGCTGCTGGAGGGTGCTCAACATTTGCGTTGAGCATCGCGAAGGGGGGAATCCATGTCGGATATCAGCCTGGCGGTCGGCGACGGCACCCGCCGCATGACCTATGCCGAGCTCGCCGCTGTGAGGGGGATATCCGAGACGCTCGTGCGGCGTCGCAAGTGGCTGAAGCAGATCGGCAACGACGGTGTTGTGAGGGTACTTGTGCCCTCTGACGAAGCCCCAGCCCCCCCTTCGTCGCCCCCGGCAAAGGGGGGGCACAAAACACGCTGACTGTGATCCACCTCTGTCAGCCCCCCTCATCAGGGAGGTCGTGGGGGAGGCTGTGGGGGCCTACATAGGCCTCCTCACAGCGCAGCTCGAACGCGAGACGATTCGGGCTGAGCGCGCCGAACGCCAGCTTGAGATCGAGCGTCAGCTGGTCGAGGACGGCCGCAAACGGATCGACGAGTTACAGCAACGCGTTGACCAGCTTCACACCGACCTTGCCGATGCCGTTACTGCCGAGCGGATCGCTGCCGGCGAGGCCGCGGCACTGCAGGCCATCGTGACCGGACTGCGTGCCCGCCCGTGGTGGAGGAGGTGGCCCAGGTGACCATTGTTATGAGCCGGCCGAGCGTCACGCTCCTCCGCGATGACGGGCCCTCCTAGTGGATTGGCACCTTACGATCATCAGCAAGGGTGTCGTGCTGTTCACGGCGAGCACCCGCTCGCGCCGGGAGATCAAGGATCTGGCCGCCGAAGCCCGGCGGCTGCGTCCTGATGTCGAGATCTTCATCCGTCCGCTGGACGGTGCCGCAACGCTAAGGAGGAGCGACCCCCGTCAGCTGGAGCTCGATCTGGAACCGTTGCTTATTCCGTCTCGACCTTCTCGATGAATTCGAGCTTGACGAGCCGCGGCGGCAGCTGATCGAGCCAGTAGCCGCCATCGCTCATCCGATAGACGTAAACGATGAGCCCCCGCGAACTAAGCATTCGGGCTTCCTCGCGCGCCTGCTCTAGCGTCGGCATGCGGATCATGCGAGCCTCGCCTCAAGATCGCGCTCCCACAGCGCCCAGTCGGCCTTGGTGGCGGTGCCGGCATCCATCGGCCCCCAATGCTGGCGGGGTTGGCGATTCGCGCTGTTGTAGGCCGCCGCAGCGGCCCACACACGGGCTTTGGCGTTGCCGTCGAGGGGATGCGAGGGCGCCGGGCCAAAGATCTTCTCCCGGCGATGGCGGAGGCAAAGCAAAGACATTGCGGTCCTTTCGGACCCGCCTGTGAGACGGCCTTGTGCCCGGACAAAGCTCCGCCATCAGCGGAAACGGGTGTCTCCGCTTGACTGCCGCTCTGGGTTTCAGGGAAGCTCAGCGTTGCCACACGATGAGTTTCCCTTCAGTTCTCTCCTTCTAGAATTGGACCTCTAGACTCCCAGGGCAGACCGGATGACGCAGCCCGCCTCTCGAGGCGGGTTTCGTTATTCTGGGGTGTCGAGCACTCCCAAAGGTTGACGACAGCCCGCGAGCCTGCCGCAACTCAAGCGGTCAGCAAAGCCAGCGGCACAAAATCTCGCAATCGGCGGATTTCCGCGCCTTGCTACCTGTGCACGGCCAGCGGATGTCGCGGAACTGCAACATGGCCGCCGCGGGGAGGCGAATCGGCTCTCTCACACTGGCGCGGCTCGTCCCTTTATCAAAGACCTCGCGCCGGCCCTTTGCCTGCGTGTAGTCCGGGTTCTTGATCTTCCACCACGGCCGCTAATAGTTTGCAGCAGCGTTGCAGCTCCACTGTTTTAGAATGAGTGCTTCCGGATATATCCTGGTGTTGCTATCGCTCACCGGAAACCCTGCGAAGCAGGCCATTACGGTGAATTTCGAAACGCTGGAAGGGTGCCAGGCAGCAGCGCGGGCGGTGGCGGCTCCTGGTGATACTCTTGCACATTGTCTGCCGCAGGTAGAGCCTGATAGCATCACCGCAGCGGCTACCCCTCGTGTGCGACGAGGGGTAGAGCATCCTGTAAGTCGGAAAATCCGAGAAGACACCACCAAGACCCCACCCAAGTCGCCGAGGCGACAAGCAATTCCTTCTAAGCCAGGTCCACCCCCCTTACACGGCGTTCTAACACCACCACCGGATTGAGTTGGGCAGCAATCTAGCCAAGGTCTGCCGCGCTCAGCCGCATGGTACGGGCATTACGCGAATCGACCCCTTAATGTCGCGCCCCGTTGAAGAGCTCGGCCCTGCCCTCGGCCTGCGTGTAATCCGGGTTTTTGATCTTCCACCACCTGGTGCGCGGGCAGTGGTCGCCGCCCTCGGCTCAGATGCGCGCCCTGGTAGGTCAGATGAAGAAGTGGATTTTGCCGATGCGCCATTCGATCTTTGATGGCGCCATCGGTTGGCTGGTATCTCCGGTGTTGAACGAATATTGCAGCACCGGCTCAGCCACCAGATCTGGCGGCGGCACGGATATGCTTACCGTGATGCCGGCTGGGAACGCCAAATGCCTAGGCAAATTAGGCGGAGGGGATCGGAGAGGCGCTTGGCGACGATCCCCTCGAGATCGTTGGCGCACATCAATTCGAACAGTTCGCAGCCGCGGCCCTCAACCGATACCGCCTCGGAGATCACCGGATCCGGCGATCCCTTCGTCAAGAGGCCGCGCAACGCCGCGCGCCGTTCGCTCAATGGCAACGGGCGCAGATCAACGCCATCGCGCCAGAGCAGATCAAAGGCCACGTAAACCGGCGTCCGTCTGCCACGCAGCAGGTCGTAGAACTGCGGCCGACCGCTATCGTCGGCGACAATCACCTCACCATCGATCACCGCCTCGTCGACCTCGAGCACCTCAGCCAGCTCGTCAGCGAGGGCCGTGAACCGGTTGAGCGGCTTACCGTTGCGCGAAACGAAGTGGCCGCGCCACTGCTCGAGGAAGCAGAGTGCGCGAAAGCCGTCGTACTTCACGTCGAACAGCCACTCCGGATGGTCGAACGGCTCCTTGCGTCGGGCCGGGATGATCGGCTCTATCCGCGGCAGCGCCATCGTCAGCACTTCGCCCCGGTCAGGACAAAGCTAATGTCCCGAGCGCTGCATTGCGAGCACATCAGCCGCCCGACCCAGTCGCGGACGGGTGTCGCGGCACCGTATTTCGCAGCCATGGCGGCGACATCGGGCTCGGTCCGGTGCCGGCACGCGTTGCACCACACGATCAGCCGCACCTGGGCCTCGGCGGTGCTGCCCAAGGTTGCCGGCGGGCCCGAATAACCCTTCACCTCACGGCCGGGGACGGCGCGCAACCCATACAGAATGATCCCAGGCACCGCCGGAGCCGTCAATCTGATCTGCCCCCGACGGGTCACCACTTCACTTCGAACCGGGGTCACGCCATAAAATGGGCAGGATACCACGGTAAGCAGGACCGGATCAGGAACATTGCTCAGGCGGCAACAGCCGGGTGAAGGTCTGTTGCCGCCAAACGAAGCCGCCGAAAACCGTCCGGGCCGAGGCCTGCGTCGGCATCCCAGAGGTAATCGCCGGTCAGGTTGATGTGTTGCCAGCCGACAGGCGCGAGATGGGCGAGCAGCGCATCCGCAATCGGCTCGCCCTACCGGCACAGAAGATCAAGCGCCCGGCTGAGATACACCGTGTTCCAGAGCGCGATGGCGGCGGTGACGAGGGCCAGCCCACTGGCCCGATATTGCCGTGCCGCGACAGCGCGATCGCGCAAGCGGCCAAGGCGGTGGAAGCAGACGGCACGGGCAAGCGCGTTGCGCGCTTCGCCCTTGTTCAGCTCAACCGTGGTCTGGCGCCGGAGTTCCGGCATCTCCAGCCAGTCCAGAGTGAACAGTGTTCGCTCGATGCGGCCGATTTCGCGCAAGGCCAGCGCCAGCCCGTTCTGCCTTGGGTAAGCACTAAGCCGCTTGAGGAGGAGCGAAGCGCTGGCCGTCCCGGTGCGCACCGATACCGCCAAGCGCAGGACATCCTCCCAGTGAGCCATGATCAACTTTTCGTCGACGCGGCCGGCGATGAAAGGCGCGAGTATTGGCCAAGAGCCGGTCGGCCCGAAGGTGTAGAGCCGGCGATCGGCACGTTGACCGCCTGATGGCCGCCTGAGTTCCTGCTTTGTCCGCTTATGCGTATCAGGGAAGCGTCTTGTTACTTCGGGCCACCTTGGACCGGCGCCTGCACCGCTGGCGCCGGGGCTGACGCGCGCAGCGTGCTCGAAAAGTTCGCCGCAGTGCAGATGATCGACATGAACCTGCCGACGACTGATGGCCGCGAACTGCTGCTGACCCGCTATACCGAGTCCGAACCCGAGCTCAAACTGCTCCTCAACAAGCTGACACTCAATCTCTCCGCCCAGCCGCCCCCGAAAATCACCCTCGCAGAACCCGCTCCATCGACCCCGCTGTAGTGCCGACCTTTGGGGGACCGCTCTAGCGATTCCAGCGACTTAGATGATCTCGACGGGCTGAATCGGCGAAGTTAGGCTAGATCGACGCACGCATTCGTAAGATCAATGGGTTATGCGCCAGAGGCACAAAACGGTTCAAATGGGACAGCTGGTGTTCCTGTTTTGTGACGCTTAGAGGAAATCTAGCACTCGGTCTATGTCGTGACCTCCATCATGACAATTTTAAATTCTGCCGTAGTATTTAGGTATCCGGGGTGACGAGGAGATCATGACGTCGCGCCAGAAGGGATTTCTGCATGCGGCGGCTCGCTTCGATACTGCGCGCTTGGTTGTAGTACCGTTCTGTGGTTGACCCGCTGCGATGACCGAGCAGACGGGAAGCGACGCCAATGTGTTTTGGGTCGTCGATCGCTATGCTGGTGGTAGCAGAATCTCGAAATAAGTGTGGGTTGATGGCCCGCCCCAACCCTTCGCGCGTGCGCTTGACGATGCGAATGTAGATCGCATTGTCGGTCATTGGCGGACCATACATCGACAACCAGAGGGCGTCCGAGCGGAAGCCGCGCAAAGTGATGATATCCGCTCGATGATCCTCGAGATAAGTCTCGAGGTGGGGCACGAGCTCTTCCGGCCACGGCATCTCTATCGCGTCTTTTGTCTTGGTCTCGGCGGCGGGAATTTGGATCCACCACCCGCCGCCCTGCTGGACGAGGGTTTGGCCGAGGATCAGACCGGTGAGGTTTCCCAGCCGCAGCTGCCGACTTGCGAGCGTTGCAACCAGCAATCCGTCGCGATAACTCTTGAACCGGCGTAGCGCCGTCGCCTCGTCCTCGGCCTTGGCGATCAACCCGAGCCCGAGGGTCAGGAGCTCTCGGCTATGAACAAGGCGAGGCCGCTTCAGCCGCGCGGGTTTGTGGCGGGCCCGGATCGGGGACGTTATTCGATATATCCAGTCCCACTCCCTGGCGGGATCCGCGATTGCGGCCATAACCTTGAGCTCGATCAGTCGGGCGATCGCCGTTCCGCTGGCATTTTGCCCTTCCAGGTCTTTGGCATATGCTCTAACGCGGTCCCGGGTAATGCGGTCGCCCGGGGCGACGTCGGCGTCCAGCAAACCGCGACCGTCAAGCCAAGCCAACCATCGGCCGTAGCCCTTCTCGATTTCTCGGTTTGAGTAGGGGGAACGTCCTGCCCTGCAGCCCCCTGCTTCCAGCAGATCGCCGGGTTGTAGAGCTGCTTGCCAGCGCTGGCGATCCTGTTGCGGCCATCTATCCACGGGGGTGCAGCGTCGTGGGGTGCGCGTGGAAAACATAGCGGTTATTTGCTTTGCTTCGGCTTGTTTATGTTTCTTCTCCTCGCGCCTTTGGGGCCCGGTATGTTTTCGCTTTTACGACGCAGGTTGAGGATCGTCTTATCGAAATGCCGAGCGGCTGCCTTATTCTCCTGCCCGCAGTAGAAATCAATGGTGGTTTCGATGGATCGATGGCCGTGCACGCGCCGGATGATTTCGTACTCACCAGGACAGACATCTAGATGAAGCTTAGCAGTTATATGGCGAAAAAGGTGCGGGTTAACATTTAATCCTATGTGGACACGAATAGTGCGCGAGATCTGTTCGCCAAAGAATGATTTATTCTTTGGTCCCCCGTTAATTCCCGGAAATAGGGATGTATCGTTTGTCGAGGCCAGATGAGGTCGGAATTTCTGGATGTAACAGTCGATAAGGGCGGTGCTCTCCGGAGGTAGCGGATGTTCGAGTGGCTCTTCGTTCTTGACCTCTTCGCCATCTATCACGATGTGCAGCACGCCGTTCGGGCCCGACCGAACAAGATTTCGCTCGATATCAAGCGCGACCAAATTGCGTATGCGGATCGGCGCCATCGTTAAGATTTCGATCGCAGCGGCCATTTGAGCCCGCACCGCCCCCCGTTGGACATTCCGATGCCGCCGGGCTCGACGCATCAATTCCTGCGGGAGCGTCAGCAGTGCGGCGACGTGTTCCTGCTCATCGAACGGCCGCAATCGCGCCGAATTGGTCGCAGTGAGCCCACGTCGACCCGTCGCGAGACGCTTTATGATCTTTCCCATACGCTTCAAACACGAGGGCTCGACGCGCACGTAATGGCGAGCAACGGCCTTTAGGGTGCTGGCGAGATCCGCGATTGTGGTCGTAGGCTTCCCGCCCTCGCGGTCGAGAAAAAATCGAAGCCCTAATTTGAAGGCGTTAAGCTCAACAAGATCCGTCAAAGAGGTCAGCGTCGCTGGATCCCGACCCATACGCACCAGCGCCGAGGCAAAGGCGCGCGTCTGCCATTCCCGGTGCGCGAGGGTTGCAGGCCGCACCGGTCGGAATGAGCGGTCTTCGTCATCGTCCCCCTCGTCATCGTCCTCCAGCAGATCACGCTGGGCGAGCCGGTCGCACCACTTTTGGCAGTCAAGTCTCAGCGAGGCCGGAAACCGGTCCCACTTGGACACCCATTGTCTGCGGCGATCGGGGATCGAAATCTCAATTTTCGGCCACTCTGGGATCGCGACTTCCGCCCTTCGCCACGCCCTCACGGTCATCGCGAATGACTCGCTCGGCCTTTTCAGCAGAGACTGATGAAGATGGTGGCGATATCTCTCGAAGGTCTCCGCTGTTACCGCGTCCGGGCCAATTCCGCGCGCCGACAAAAAACGCAGCACCCGCGACAATGCGATCTTATCGGAGCGCGAGGGCAGCGCACTCGCGAGTACCGCCCACTCCGGCACCAAGTTATTTTGGTTTCGCCCAGGCGACATCGGCTGGATGAGGGCGAGCGCAGTGCGAAGTAGGCTGCGGACATTGTTCCAGCGGCCCTGAGATATACCGACGGCGGCCGGCCCTAGTTCCTGCAATCGATGACCGAGCAGCCGCCCATCCGCCGGGATCTCCTGCGGCGATCTGCCAAGCGCTCGGGCGGCCGTGCGTACCGCCGACGCAAGCTCCTGCCGCTTGCGTTCGGGGAGATTGCTTGCTCCAACGGTCGTAAGCAGATCCGCCAAGGTCGGGGCTGACTCGCTCCCCGTTTGTGCTATACTTCGTGATGACATAGATGTCCTCGTTATGCCAGGAGATGTCGCAAGTACCATATCGTTATTCCCTAGCATATTCAAGCTACCAACTTGATTGTCTCAAGTAATAACGATAATTATTTCTGCAAACTATGGGTTCAAACATTTCAACAGGTTATCGCCGGGCTCATCGCGCGGCCACTTTCGCAGCGATGCGAACCGCTCGACCAATGCGGACGACCGGAAGCCGGCCGTCCTCGGTCATGCGGCGCACCGTGCGCTCCGATACCTGCCAGTTCTCCGCCACCTGGTGGACAGTCAGCAGCCCCTCACCCGCTTGAGGTTTTTTGTTCGTGCGACGCGGTTGTTGCGTTTTTCGTCTCATCTTTTGACTTCCCTACAATGGTTTCAAATTGACAAAAAGAAGGCTTACGGACGCCCTCTCCTTTTGACCGGCATCCGCGGCAGATAGTGCGCCAACAACCGAGCCAGATCTCTTATTTCGATCACGAGCCGCTTGCGGTCTCGGC
>Ga0310914_10002839_pt1 | contig 11826 bp, 10 predicted proteins | sample GREbulkMGAN108_FD_203450 | JGI IMG/M metagenome (GOLD analysis project Ga0310914, IMG submission 203450) | Lab enrichment of tropical soil microbial communities from Luquillo Experimental Forest, Puerto Rico - GRE.bulkMG.AN108 | ecosystem: Environmental > Terrestrial > Soil > Tropical forest >...
TTGCTTACAGTTTTGCTGTAATTTATTGTGTGATATTTTTTGCAGGCACAGCAATAATATTGCTGCTGCAAAAAGCATCACGAGAATAGATTTCATCGTGTGTTTTGATTGTAAATTTTTCAGGAATTCAATTGCCTTTGCAATTGGTTTCGAAGCGGAGATTTTTTGTATTAGCTATGCTTCAGGCGGATTTTCTCTTAAGCGGCAACTTGTAAAAAGAGAAGCGATGTGTTTGTTCATTTTGTTTGGAGTTATACTCCGTTTGCTTTGGAGATGTAAAGATATAGTTGTCTTAATCCTCATACAAAGTATATTAGGGAACAACGGGACTTGCGGCGGGAAGAATGGAAGAGTATGTGTGATAAGCGGTAGTATAAGCGGATAAACACCTTTTTTTGCTACATGGTTTCAAATTCGTGTTTATGTGTAGGCTTCCAGTAGAGATAATAATAAGCCAGAATTAATATTCCTGTTAAGAAAGGAATAATGGCAAGATGTTTAAAAGTAATATCACCAAATATGATATTGGAATCTATCTTAAAAAATTCGCTTAACATCCAATAAGAGTTAGCAAGAATCCAAACGGTTATAGCAACATTGTGACACAACTCCGACATAAATTGCCTGGTGCGATATGCAATAACAACTGAAATAATTAATGTTGGAAAAATCATAGCAATGCCAAGCGGTTTCCAAATCATACACCAACTGATATCTTTTAATAACCAGAAAACAATGTGCAGGTTTTCCATTTTGCGATAGCTTAATGGAATGGTATAATTAAGTTCTGTTTTGATATTCTTGCTCATTGGTTTTGGTTTGGATAAAAATAAAATTTATTCATGAAAATGATGAGCAGAATTGTTATAGTACAAGAGTGCGACGCAACAAAAGCTGCGCAAAGATTTATTGCTGGTTACGAAAAATTATCTGTTCAACACTTTTGTAAATCTTGCAACATCTGCCAATGGATTGATAGGAGTGTTGTTAATTAAATGTTCTGATAATTGATGTGCAAAATAGGGGGCAAGTGAACAACCTTTAGTGCCCATGCCGTTTAAAATACCAATGGAAGGATGATGTGGGTGAATGCCAACAAATGGCCGACGCTCAATATTGGCAGGCCTTTCGGCAGCCCAATGATGTAATATTTTATATGGAAGTTTAAGCCATTGCTTTAACAATAACTCTGTTTTGATTCTGAAATTTGCAGAAGGATTTGCATCGGAATAATTCCACTCGTATTGAGAACCAACCCAAAATAAGTTATTTTTCCATGGAACGATGGTGCTGTTTTGTTTATAAATATTTGTTCTGGGTAAATCGGGTATTGCTGCAATTAAAGCTTCGCCTTTATTTTTGGCATAAGGCAATAAATTGAAATAAGGATTGTCTGTTCCGTTAATTCCATCGCAACAAATAATTTTATCCGCTGTAACGTTTTTATAAGCAACGGAGGTAGACGTTAGCGTACAGTCGCTCCAGTTAAATTTTTCTTCCAGTAAAATATTTTGTTCCTGTAATTTTTTTCGCCAGCCGGAGAGAAGTGTTTGCATATCTGCCAAATAACATGGATTAGTTTCTCCAACACCGAAATGAAAGTTGAAATAATTTTTTAAAGCATCAATATTATCCGGTTTTTTAAGATAAATATTTTCATCATCATTTCTGTCTTCGTAAGCTTTTTGCATTTGTGCATTGCCATGAAAGCTAAGCACATTGCATTGTTGAATTAATGTTTCATTTAGCTCGTTTCCAAAAGCTGTGTACGCATTTACGGCAAATGGCATAATCTCATCGATCAACCACGTTTGTACCACTCTTCTTCCTGTAACAGGATTAATTACTCCGCTTGCGATTTTTGTTGCGGTGAATGGATTTGATTCATCAATAACAAGAATATTTTTTCCGGCTTTTAAGAGATAGTAACTTAAAAAGCTACCGCTGATACCCTGACCTAATACGATATAGTCTACCTTAATATTATTCATGACAAGTTAATTGGAAAATACGGTAATGATGGAAGCTATAGAGTCACTAACATTATTACAGTTTGCTTTTATTACAAGTTTTATTTTACCGGTAAAGTTGGATGGAATTGTAAATGGAAACTTTGTGGTAAAGCTTTCTTTTGGAATGGAAGTAAAATATTGAAAAGGGAAAATATTGATAAACCATCCGTCAATACTTTGTTTGTCTTTTTCATTGAATAATTCCAGCGTAACATTTCCTGTTTTCTCTGTATCCATTTTATACAGCAATTTAACAGGCAGGTTTATTTTGCTTCCACTTTTAAGTTTTTTAGGAAACGTACATTGAATATGTAGTTCATTTTTTTGTTGAGCATATATGTAGCCGAAAATTGTAAACGATATGATACAAAAAAGAATTATTTTTTTCATGATAATGATGAGGGATAAATAAAATTGAAAACAAAAATAAAACGCTTTTAAAGCTGCAAGATAAATGATAGAAAATAAAAAAGCTTGCAGTGGAAACCGCAAGCCTACCCTCTGTGAAATGAACAAGTTACTGTTAAACTTATCCGAGTGCAAGATGCGTTCATAATATCAAAAAAAAAATACCGATAACTCGGTATTTTGTGTAACTTTTATTACTACAGTATTTATTTTCTTAATGCTTCAACCATTGTTTTCCCAATATCTGCCGGGCTTGCTACCACATGGATACCACATTCGGTCATAATCTTCATTTTAGCCGCGGCCGTATCATCGGCACCACCAATAATTGCGCCTGCATGTCCCATTCTTCTTCCTGCAGGAGCTGTTTGCCCGGCAATAAAACCAACAACAGGTTTTGTTGCATTTTCTTTTATCCAGCGGGCTGCATCTGCTTCCATACTTCCACCTATTTCACCAATCATAATAATGCCTTCCGTTTCAGGGTCATTCATAAATAATTCAACAGCTTCTTTGGTTGTAGTTCCAATAATAGGATCTCCACCAATGCCAATTGCAGTTGTAATGCCTAAGCCGGCTTTTACAACTTGGTCGGCAGCTTCGTAAGTTAAAGTCCCTGATTTGGAAACAATGCCAATTTTACCTTTTTTGAAAATAAATCCGGGCATTATGCCTACTTTGGTTTCTTCAGCAGTAATTACACCCGGGCAATTAGGGCCGATTAAGCGGGTTGATTTTCCCTGTAAATAATTTTTTACTTTAACCATATCCTGTACGGGAATACCTTCTGTTATGCAAACAACTAATGCAATTCCGGCTTCAGCTGCTTCCATAATAGCATCTGCTGCAAATGCAGGTGGAACAAAAATGATGCTTACATTCGCTTGTGTTGCTTTTACAGCATCGGCCACAGTATTAAATACAGGTTTATCCAAATGTGTTGTACCGCCTTTATTGGGAGTAACGCCGCCCACAACATTGGTTCCGTATTCGATCATTTGAGTTGCATGAAAAGTTCCTTCTGTTCCGGTAAATCCCTGAACAATAATTTTTGAATTTTTATTAACGAGCACTGACATGGCAAAGTATGTTTTTAGAGCGACAAAAATAGGAGAAAACATATCAGAGATAGAGAAATGCAAAATAAAGTTTAAGTTTTTTTGCTAAATAGAAATAGCCAAAAAAAACCCGACATGAAAAATGCCGGGTTGTAAAACTAAAACTGCATCCCTGATGTAATCTTGAAAATTTGCCTGAATTTTACAGAAACAAGCACCAACAGAGATACGGATACAGGCTTTATTGCTGCCTCACATAATTTTTATGCATTTTTTCTTCAATTCAGATTCTCATCCCTACTTTTGCGGCTCTAAATTTAAAATATGGCAACAACAGCAGATATTAGTCGTGGAATGATTATTAAGCTTGACGGTAGTTTATATACTGTAGTAGATTTTGGAGAAAACAAAACTGCCCGTGCAGCTGCAAAAGTTTGGGCTAAATTAAAAGGTGTAGATAATAAACGCTCTATTGAAAAAACATGGAATAGCGGAGAAAATATTTATCCTGTTCGTGTAGAGAAAGTAACATTCCAATTTCTTTATAAAGACGATAGTGGTTTTAACCTGATGAATAACGAAACGTTTGAACAGATAGCCTTGGCAGAAGAAATGATTGATGCGCCTCAGTTTTTGAAAGATGGCGGCGAAGTTTTTGTATTTATTAATACAGAAACAGACCAGCCTATTGGTGCAGAATTACCCGAAAAAATTGTGGTTCGTGTAACTTATTGCGAACCCGGATTACGAGGAGATACCGCTACCCGTGCTCTAAAACCTGCTACTGTAGATACGGGTGCTACAGTAAACGTTCCGTTATTTGTGGAAGATGGAGAGTTAATTAGAATTAATACTAAAACAGGTGATTACGTAGAAAGAGTAAAAGAATAGTTATTTTTTTTGAACGTGTTAAAAACATATAAGAAGGGTCCTGCCGGTTAATTGCAGGACTTTTTTATTAAAAAAGATAAAAATATCAAAAATAAGCGGTGCATAAAAAAACCCCGTTTTTTATCAAAAAATGGCTATTTTGCCCAGCTTTTTAATTAAAAATAAGTGTTTTACCCCAAAAACTTGCCCTTATGGACTTGAAACAGATTCATGAATTAATAAAAATTATTAATAAAAGTAACATAGGTGAAATTAGTATAGAAGATAAAGATGGTAAGGTAACCATTAAACAAAAAGAAGAACAGGCCGTTACTGTTGCGGCTCATCCGCAGCAAGTATATAATGTGGCTCCTACACCGGTTAGTACTCCTGCGGCGGCTCCTGCTGCACCTGCGGCTACTACACCTAAGCTTGAAAATACCGATAACCTGATTACAATTAAAAGTCCGATGATCGGAACATTCTATCGTCGTCCTTCACCCGACAAACCGTTATTTGCAGAAGTTGGTACAGAAATACAACCGGGTAAAGTGGTTTGTATTATTGAAGCAATGAAACTCTTTAATGAAATTGAAGCTGAAGTAAAAGGCAAAATTGTTAAAATTTTGGTTGAAGACAGCAGCCCTGTTGAATACGATCAACCTTTATTCCTGGTAGAACCTGCATAACCTGTACATGTGCAAGTATGCAAATATGCAAACATCAAATTTGCATGCTGCTTCATTTTCTAATCTTAAATCTAATCAATGTTTAAAAAAGTATTAATAGCAAACAGAGGTGAAATTGCATTAAGGGTTATTCGTACATGTAGAGAAATGGGAATTAAAACTGTGGCTGTTTATTCCACTGCCGATAAAGATAGTTTGCATGTGCGTTTTGCCGACGAAGCTGTATGTATAGGAAAACCTGCAAGTACTGATTCTTATTTAAATATTCCTCATATTATGGCGGCCTGCGAAATTACCAATGCAGATGCTGTGCATCCAGGATATGGGTTTTTAGCAGAAAATGCGAAATTTTCTCAAATATGTGCCGATCATGGTATAAAATTTATCGGGCCAACTCCCGAAATGATTAATGCCATGGGCGATAAAATTACCGCAAAAGAAACAATGATTAGGGCAGGGGTGCCCGTTGTGCCCGGTAGCGGTGGTTTATTGGAAAGTGTGGAGCAGGCAAAAGACCTTGCAAAAAATGAAGTAGGCTATCCTGTTATACTAAAAGCAACAGCAGGTGGCGGTGGAAAAGGAATGCGTGTGGTTTGGAACGAGGAAGAATTGGAAAAAGCATACGATGCCGCAAAAGCTGAAGCTGCCGCATCTTTTAAGAATGATGGGATTTATATGGAAAAATTTGTTGAAGAACCCCGCCATATAGAAATTCAAATTGCCGGCGATCAATACGGTAACGTGAGCCATCTAAGCGAAAGAGATTGTTCTATTCAACGCCGCCATCAAAAACTTGTTGAAGAATCTCCTTCACCGTTTATGACACCTGAGCTTCGCGAAAAAATGGGTGAAGCAGCTGTTAAAGCTGCATCTGCCATTAATTACGAAAGTGTTGGTACCATTGAATTTCTGGTTGATAAACACCGCAATTTCTATTTTATGGAAATGAATACACGCATTCAGGTAGAACATTGTGTTACGGAAGAAGTAGTAAAATTTGATTTGATAAAAGAGCAAATTAAAATTGCTTTGGGCGAAAAAGTTTCAGGTAAAAACTATTTGCCTCAAATGCATGCTATTGAGTGCCGTATTAATGCAGAGGACCCGTACAACGATTTTAGGCCATCTCCCGGAAAAATTACCACATTGCATACGCCGGGCGGGCATGGCGTAAGGGTAGACAGCCATGTGTATACCGGTTATGTTATTCCTCCTTATTACGATAGCATGATTAGTAAATTAATTGCGGTTGCCCAAACAAGAGAAGAAGCTATCAGCACCATGTATAGGGCATTGAGCGAGTATGTAATTGAAGGTGTTAAAACAACCATTCCATTTCATTTACAATTAATGCAAAATGAAGATTTTAGAAAGGGAGATTTTACCACCAAATTTTTAGAATCTTTCAAGATGAAATAAATAAAAAACCCATCAAAATTTTGATGGGTTTTTTATTGAAACAAATATTTATTTATTGACGAGGACCTCCTCCGCCACCCATTCTTTGCATTTGTTGTGCAATTGCATCTTCAACTTTTTTAGCCAAATCAGCAGGGAGTGCAGCTTCTAATCTTTTGTTTCTGGCTTCGGCCATTGTTTTCATAGCTGTTTGTCTGTCTTCAGGTGTCATATCCCTGAAGTTTGCCATGTATTTAGTTCTCATATCAGCTTGAATAGCAATAACAGAATCTACCTGAACATCATTTAATCCAAGGGCTTTATATCTTTCCTTTTGTGCGGCCAAACGTGCAGCAGGATCCATTTGTTGGCCTGCAGGAGGCTGTGCCAATAATGTGTTGAATGAGCAAGCAACTACAAATGAAAGTAATGCGATTAACTTTTTCATATCTGATTTTTTAAATTTAGTAATCCTAAGTTAATACCATTTTTTGCTTGCTTTTCCTTTTTTCGGTGGATGGTATTTTTTAAAGGGTGGTTGGATAAAAAACAAAATCCTGACGATGAATACCGATAGGATTTTGTTTTTATCAGCATACTTTCTTACCTCAAAAAGAGCATTTCCCTGTATTTCGGAAGTGTCCAAAAAGCATCATCTACCAAATGTTCCAGTTTATCTACGTGATATCTTATTTCATCAAAATATGCATCTTTCACTTTAGAATTATAAGCAATGGCTTTTTCTCTTGTATCTGTTATAACATTTGCTACACGCCTTGCTTCAACCAATGCATTCACTTTTTCGTATACGATCTGAATATGTTCATTCAGTTTTGCAAGGATGGCCAATTGACTTTTGTATGTGGTTTCTTTTAATCCGGCAGCTTTCAATCCATTGATATTTTCTAATAACTCGTTTTGATATTTAATAGCAGGCGGTAAAATGTGGTTTAATGCCAAATCGCCCATTATTCTTGCTTCTATCTGAACTTTCTTTATGTATTTTTCCAATTCAATTTCGTGCCTGGCTTCTAATTCTGCATGGGTATAAACATTATTGCCTTCAAATATATTTTTTGCTTTTTTAGAAATCATAGCATCTAATGCAAGTGGTGTGGTACGTACGTTTGGCAGCTTTCTTTTTTCAGCTTCTTTATGCCAGTCTTCACTGTAGCCATCTCCTTCAAACAAAATATTTTTGCTTTCAACAATATATTTTTGAATGATGTGCATAATAGCTATTTCTTTCTTTTCGCCTTTTTCTATTAAGCTGTCTACATCGGTTTTAAATTGCTTTAATGTTTCTGCAATAATGGTGTTTAACGATGTCATTGCGTTGGCGCAATTGGCAGAAGAACCAACTGCTCTGAATTCGAATTTGTTTCCTGTAAAAGCAAAAGGAGACGTACGGTTTCGGTCGGTATTATCTAATAATAATTCAGGAATGGAACGATGAATATCTAATTTTAAAATTGCCTCATCCTGCTCATCAAATTTATCACTAACTCTTGTTTCAATTTCATTTAAAACACCTGCTAAATATTGACCGATAAAAACGGAAATAATGGCCGGTGGTGCTTCATTGGCACCTAAACGATAATCGTTACTTGCAGAGGCGATAGATGCCCTTAAAAGATCGGCATAATCGTGCACTGCTTTAATGGTATTCACAAAAAAGGTTAAAAACATTAAGTTGGTTTTTGGCGTTTTACCCGGAGATAATAGATTTACTCCGGTATCTGTTGCCATACTCCAGTTGTTATGTTTACCGCTTCCGTTTATCCCTGCAAATGGTTTTTCGTGAAAAAGTACTTTTAAATTATGCCGGCGGGCAACACGGTCCATCACATCCATTAATAAACAGTTGTGATCCACTGCAACGCTTACTTCTTCAAATATAGGTGCCGCTTCAAATTGTGCAGGTGCCACTTCGTTATGGCGGGTACGTAAAGGAATACCAAGTTTGTAACATTCGGCTTCAAAATCTCTCATAAAAGCATATACCCTTTCCGGTATTGATCCAAAATAATGATCTTCTAATTGCTGGCCTTTTGCAGGTGCTGCACCAAATAAAGTACGGCCGCATTGAATTACGTCTGGTCTTGCATTGGCTAATCCTTCATCAATTACAAAATATTCCTGTTCCCAACCAAGGGTTGCCGAAACTTTTGTAACATTTTTATCGAAATAATGACATACATCAACAGCTGCTTTATTTAAAGCTTCCAATGCTTTTAACAGCGGTGCTTTATAATCTAAAGATTCGCCTGTATAAGAAACAAATATAGTAGGGATACATAATGTTTTTCCCTGACCGATTTCAATAATGAATGCGGGGGAAGATGGGTCCCATGCAGTATAACCTCTTGCTTCAAAAGTGGCACGCAAACCTCCGCTTGGAAATGATGATGCATCCGGTTCTTGCTGAATAAGTGCGGCTCCGTCAAATTCTTCTATGGATGTGCCATCGCTTTTAATGGTAAAAAAGCTGTCGTGCTTTTCTGCAGTACTTCCTGTTAACGGCTGAAACCAATGTGTAAAGTGTGTTACACCTTTGCTTTCTGCCCAAGAACGTATGCCGTTGGCAATATGATTGGCCAATGCCCTGTCAATTCTTTTTGCTCCTTTAATACTTCCTGCTAAGCTTTTATAAGCTTCATCACTTAAAAATTGCCTTGCGGTTTTAAGGGTAAAAACATTTTCCCCAAAAATGGCAGAAATTTTTGTTGAATTATTAACATCAATAATGTTTTTAGATGATGTTAGTTCTTTGATGGCATTAACACGAAGCGACATAATTTATAAATTTTGACGTGACAAATCAAGCACAAAATAAGATATGATTTGTAAGAAATTAAACACTTTTCATTATTTAAAAAAAATCCTCCGATGCAATGCAAGCGGAGGATAATAATATAATTCTGGAAATTAAATTAAACTGTAACAGACTTAACTGTTTTGATAATACGGGCAGCCACTTTGTAAGGATCTGCTGCAGAGTTAGGACGGCGATCTTCTAAATAACCTTTCCATCCTTTTGCAGGAACCATAACAGGGATGCGAATAGAAGCTCCGCGATCGGATATTCCGTAAGAGAAATCATGAATAGAAGCGGTTTCGTGTTTGCCTGTTAAACGTAAATGGTTATCGGCTCCGTAAACTTCAATATGTTCTTTAATAACTGGGCGAAAAGCTTCGCATATTTTATCAAATGTTTCTTTGCTGCCGCAAGTTCTTAAAGTTGTATTAGAGAAGTTGGCGTGCATACCGCTACCATTCCAGTCTAAAGCACCCAATGGTTTACAATGCCAGTTAACGGATACGCCGTATTTTTCACCGATTCTTTCTAATAAATAACGGGCAACCCAAATTTGGTCGCCGGCTTCTTTTGCACCCTTTGCAAAAATCTGAAACTCCCATTGACCTGCAGCAACTTCTGCATTGATACCTTCAACATTTAAGCCTGCTTCAATAATAGCATCTAAATGTTCCTCAACAATATCACGACCATAAGCATTGTTGGCACCTACAGAGCAATAGTATGGTCCTTGAGGTGCAGGAAAGCCCCCGTCAGGAAAACCTAAGGGTTTATTGGTAGCAGGGTTCCACAAGAAATATTCCTGTTCAAACCCAAACCAGAAATCATTATCATCATCTTCAATTAGGGCACGACCGTTAGAAGGGTGCGGAGTTCCGTCAGAACTTAACACTTCTGTCATTACTAAATATGCATTTTTACGTAATGGATCTTTTACAACAAAAACAGGTTTCAATAAACAATCAGAAGAACCACCTGGTGCTTGTTCAGTAGATGAACCATCAAATGACCACATTGGAAGTGTTGCCAATGTACCATCAAATTCTTCTTCTTTTACAATTTTGGTTTTACTGCGTAGGCTTTGTGTTGGTTTGTAGCCATCCAGCCAAATGTACTCGAGTTTAGTTAATGCCATTTTCTGCTGATTTATGATATTTAAAAAATAATAAATATTTATGTTTTATAGAAAAAATCTAAGTTTTGAGCGAATTTAGGTGTAATTGTTTAAAGTATCGCATTTTATTGTGAAAAATTCGAATTATTATATTCTAATTTTTCTAATTATAAAAAAGTAAAATATATTTTGGCAAATAAATCAATTTATCAGCTAATTCTAATTATAGTAACACATATTTTTAAACTGCTTTCTTACCTTCGTGGCACTTTCGTTTTTGCATTCGGTTTTTTATAAATCTGGCAAAGACTTCATTCAAGCAACTAAATCATACAATGGAAATTACCGTTAAAACAGCAGAAGAACTGCGATTAACCGCAGATGAATTTGAATTGATTAAGAAAAAATTGGGTCGTACTCCCAATTTTACTGAGCTATGCACATTTAGTGCTATGTGGAGTGAACATTGCAGTTATAAGAACTCGATTAAATGGTTAAAAACATTGCCTCGTGATGGTGGCAGAATGTTGGTTGCAGCGGGTGAAGAAAATGCAGGATTGATGGATATGGGTAATGGCTTTGGTGTTGTATTTAAAATAGAATCGCATAATCATCCCAGTGCAATTGAACCATTTCAAGGTGCGGCAACCGGTGTTGGCGGCATTCAGAGAGATATCTTTACAATGGGTGCAAGGCCCATTGCTTCTTTAAACAGTCTTCGCTTTGGTAATCTTCAAGACAAAAAAACACAACGTTTACTGGCAGGTGTAGTGCATGGCATTGGCCACTATGGTAACTGTTTTGGTGTGCCAACTGTTGGTGGTGAAATATATTTTGAAGATTGTTATCATACAAACCCGTTGGTAAATGCAATGAGTGTTGGAATTATGGAAGCCAGGAAAATGATTAGTGCAACAGCAAGCGGTGTTGGTAATCCCATATTCTTTGTAGGAAGTGCGACAGGTAAAGATGGAATTGGCGGTGCCTCTTTTGCCTCTGCAAATATTACTGCGGACAGTGTAGAAGATTTACCGGCAGTACAGGTGGGAGACCCTTTTCAAGAAAAGAAATTATTGGAAGCCTGCTTGGAATTAGCTGAAACCAATGCTATTGTTGGAATGCAGGATATGGGTGCAGCCGGTATTATTTGTTCAACTGCAGAAATGAGTGCGAAAGGTGGTGTTGGAATGAAAATTGATTTGGATAAAGTTCCAACTCGTCAAAAAAATATGAAAGCTTGGGAATTGTTGTTGAGTGAAAGCCAGGAAAGAATGCTAATTTGTGTAAAGAAAGGAGAAGAAGCAGAAGTTTTAAAAATATTTGAAAAATGGGATTTGCCTTGTAGCGAAATTGGTGAAGTTACCGGTGATGGTTTATTAAATTTTTATATGTATGGGCAATTGGAAGCTTCGGTTCCTGCACACGACTTGGTTTTGGGTGGTGGTGCCCCTCAATATAC
>Ga0310914_10002842_pt1 | contig 11823 bp, 15 predicted proteins | sample GREbulkMGAN108_FD_203450 | JGI IMG/M metagenome (GOLD analysis project Ga0310914, IMG submission 203450) | Lab enrichment of tropical soil microbial communities from Luquillo Experimental Forest, Puerto Rico - GRE.bulkMG.AN108 | ecosystem: Environmental > Terrestrial > Soil > Tropical forest >...
GTGGTGCACGATGATGTTGCGCCAATTGTTGGTGTCGGCCGGCGAGCCGAGCGGATGCAGATAGACGATGGTGAGACCCGGGATTTGCGGCTCGCCGGACCCTCTGGCGAGCGCGCGAAAGCCTTCGGGGAGCGCCGGCACATCCGCGTCGTCACCGCTTTCTGCTTCCTGGGAGCCGACGGCAGCGGGCCGCGAGCGCGGCAGCGTGATCTTATCGCGCGCGGCGGCAGATGAGCGAGCCGCCGGCCGCGTCGGCTCGGCGCACGCAGCCCTCGTCAGCTCCAAATGTGCGATGGGCGCGCCCCCCGCGAGCAGCGCAAGCATCGCCAGGCGCGTCAGCCGTCGAGGACGACTGCATCTCAATCCCATTGCGGCGCTCCCGAATGGGCGTAATCGACGATGCGTCCGTCCCGGTGCGCGAGCCGCGCGATCTCGGTCATCTCGGCCGGCGAGAGCTCGAAGTCGAAAATTGCGAGATTTTCCGCCAGCCGTTCGCGGCGGCTGGTCCGCGGGATGACCGCGATGTCCTGTTGCACCAGGAAGCGCAGGCTCACCTGCGCCGCGGTCTTGCCGTGCGCCTTGCCGATGCGGGAGAGCACCTTGTCCCTGTTCACGCCGCCGCGGGCCACCGGGCTATAGGCCACGATCGCCATGCCGTGGCGCCGGCAGGCGGCGATCACCTTCGATTGGTCGATGAAGGGATGCATCTCGATCTGATTGCAGACGAGCGGCTCGTCCGCGAGCTTCACCGCCTCCTCGATCAGCGCGACGGTGAAGTTCGACACGCCGATGTGGCGCGCAAGTCCCATGCGCTTGACCTTGCAGAGCGCGCCGAGCGTGTCGCGCAGCGGAATCTGCGGATTCGGCCAGTGCAGCAGGAGCAGATCGACCTGCGAGAGCCGCAACCGCTCCAGGCTCGCTTGCGCGGAGCGCTCGAGGTCGCGGGGGGCAAAGTGCGACGGCCACACCTTCGTGGTGACGAACACCTCCTCGCGCTTTATGCCGGAGGCGCGCAGTCCCTCCCCTACCTCGCCTTCGTTGTCGTAGAGCTCGGCGGTGTCGACGTGGCGATAGCCGAGCCGCAGCGCCTGCCCGACGATATGCACGCAGGCACGCCCGCGCAGCTCCCAGGTGCCGAGGCCGATGAGAGGAATGCGCGCGCCGTGCGCTTCGACCACGCGCGCTGCAACGGACGTCACCACTCGCCTCCGTTCGGCATCACCGGTTCGCGCCCTCAATTGTCCCAGCGCGGCGCGTGCGGCGGATTGACCACCCGCATGCGCGCCTGCTTGAGCTTATCGATCTCGGCCATTTCCGCATCGCTGAGCTTGAAGTCGAAGACCGCCAGATTGGCGGCGAGATGGTCGGGATTGGGCGTGCGTGGGATCGCGATGATGCCCTGCTGCACCAGAGAACGCAGCGCGACCTGCGCCGCGCTCTTGCCGCGGGTCTTGCCGATGCGCACGAGCACTTCGTTGCCGGGCACTTTGCCGCGAGCGAGCGGGCAATAGGCCGTGACCGCGAGGCCGTAGCCGCGGCAGACGGCAATGACCTTGTCCTGGTCGATGAACGGATGCACCTCGATCTGGTTCGTCACCAGCGGCTCGCTCGCGAGATTCACCGCCTCTTGCAGCAGGGGGATGGTGAAATTCGCCACCCCGATATGCTTGGCCCGCCCGTCCCGTTTGGCCTTGCACAGAACGCCGAGCGTTTCCTTCAGCGGCACGTTCGGACTCGGCCAATGGATGAGGAGGAGGTCGACCCAGGAGAGCTTGAGCTTCTTCAGGCTTTGATCCAGCGAGCGCTCGAAATCGGCGGCGGCAAGCTGATCCTGCCAAACCTTGGTGGTCACGAACACGTCGTCGCGCGCGATGCCGGCGGCGCGCAGCCCCCGACGCAATCCCTCGCCGACCTCGCTCTCGTTGCGGTAGCGCTCCGCGGTGTCGATGTGGCGATAGCCGACGCAGAGCGCGGTCTCGACCGCGTCGACGCAGACCGCGTCCATCAGCGTCATGGTGCCGAGCCCGATGGCAGGAATTTTTGCGCCGTTGGCTTCGACGAAATTCATCGCATTCCCTAATCGCACCCAAACTCGGGCGGCTCCTGGATGCCCCGCCTTCGCGCGGCATGGCAACCGAATTTTCATCCGCCGCGCGTCGTTCGGCGCCGCACAAGATTAGAACAATTCAATAGTACAACACTTGCGTCATGCCTTGCGAAGCCTTTGATATCACCCGAGAGCTCACTGGACGGCGGACGTGATGCGCGGATTTGCAGTGGCAACCCTGCTGGCGGCACTCGGCATGCCGAGCGCGCAAGCCCTTGCGCAGGAGTTCAACCTCGTCATCCGCAATCACAAGTTCGAGCCGCAGGAACTTCGCGTGCCTGCGGGCAAGCGCGTGTCGATCTATGTCGCCAACGAGGATCCGACCCCCGAGGAATTCGAGAGCGCCACGCTCAAGGTCGAGAAGATCATTCCCGGCAAGTCCAAGGGCCTGGTGCGCATCGGACCGCTCGCCCCCGGCCGCTACGAGTTCATCGGCGATTTCAACGCCGACACTGCCAAAGGCGTCGTGATCGCGGAATAGCAGCATGTTAGGCGCGCTCATCATCGTCTTCCGCGAAGTGATCGAGGCCGGTCTGATCATCGGCATCGTGCTGGCTGCGACCCGCGGCATCCCCGGCCGTGGACATTGGGTGGCAGCGGGCGTGCTGCTCGGCACGCTCGGCGCCTGCATCGTCGCCCTGTTCGCCGAAGCGATCGCCAACGCGTTCGAAGGGTCGGGCCAGGAATTGCTCAACGCCAGCGTGCTCGGCGCCGCCGTGGTGATGCTGATGTGGCACACGGTTTGGATGGCGCGCCACGGCCGCGAGATCGCGGCCGAGATGGTCGCGGTTGGCGCGGCGGTGACCGCGGGCAAGCGGCCGATGACGGCGCTCGTCGTGGTGGTGGGACTTGCGGTGCTGCGCGAGGGCTCGGAAGTCGTGCTGTTCCTCTACGGCATCCTCGCCGGCGGCGCGTCGGTGCCCTCGCTTCTCGTCGGCGGCGCGCTCGGGCTCGCGGCCGGCGCAGCGTTCACCGCATTGACCTACTATGGGCTGCTGAGCATCCCCACACGGCACATCTTCGCCGTGACGACCGTGCTCATTGCATTGCTGGCGGCGGGAATGGCGGCGCAGGCGGTGCAATATCTCGACGCCGCCGGCGTGATCAACGTGCTTAGCCACCAATTGTGGGACAGCTCGCCATGGCTGCCGCAGGACGGCATCGTCGGCCGCGTACTGCACACGCTGATCGGCTACACCGACCGCCCGACCGAGCTGCAGCTCATCGCTTATCTCTCGACGCTCATGGCCATGGCGGCGCTCGCGTGGCTCGCGGTACCACCGCGGGCGAGGCGCGCGCCGGCGTAGTCTCGGCACGCCATCCGCTTCACGGCGTCGACGCAGGTGTCAGGGCTGCGGCTTGGCGGTACTGAGCACGGCGAAAGCGACCTCGGGCACTTCGTCGATCACCTTGAGCAACGCGCGGGCGGGGCCGCGGGGCGCGCGCTTGCCTTGCTCCCAGTTGCGCACGGTCTCGATCGGCACTCCGATGCGGGCGGCGAACTGCGCCTGCGTGAGCTTGGTGCGGGCGCGCACGCCGCGCGCATAGGCGGCGTCGGCCGTCGCCCCGCGCGCGGTCCGCGCCGCCGCCACCCAACCACCCGCCGGCCGCTCCTGGCGCATCTGTTGGGCGATCTCCGCAAGCGGGCTCGGCAACGCAGCTTCGCTGCCGTCGGGAAGGATCTCGACGATCCGGCCGTCGGCTTTGAGTCTGACCCGCAGCATGACGGCCACAGGCCTACGTGATTCCCCCTGATCGGCCAAGAGGTTACATGACCCATATGTTGTTCAATGGCGGACAGGCCGTTAGCCGAGTCGTCCAATGAGTGCTAGGTCATTGACCCATTACGTTTGGCTTGAGCGGAACGGGTATCGCCGTCATTTGAGCCCGAACCACAGCGTCGCGATGCCGAGAAACGAAAAGAACCCAACGACATCCGTCACCGTGGTCACGAACACGCCCGACGAGATCGCCGGATCGGCGTGGAAGCGATGGAGCGCGAGCGGCACCAGAATGCCGCCGAGCGCCCCTGCCACGAGATTGCAGATCATGGCGAGACCGATCACCACGCCGAGATCGGGCACCTTGAACCACGCCGCCGCCGCGACGCCGGTAATGACCGCGAAGGCCAGACCGTTGACCACGGCCACGAGCACTTCGCGCAGAATGATGCGCGTGGCATTTGCGCTCGACAATTCGTGCCGCGCCAGCGCGCGCACCACCACGGTCATGGTCTGGGTCGCGGCGTTGCCGCCCTGGCTTGCCACGATCGGGGCCAGCACCGCCAGCGCCACCATCTTTTGCAGCTCGCCCTCGAACAGGCCGAGGACCGAGGACGCCAGAAAGGCGGTGGCAAGATTGACCAACAGCCAGTTGAAGCGCCCGCGCGCGACGAACCACACCGGGTCCGACAGTTCCTCCTCGCGCCCGACGCCGCCGAGGGCTCGAATTTCATCCTCGGCCTCCTGCTCGATAACGTCGACGATGTCGTCGAAGGTGATGACGCCGACCAGCCGATCCCGTTCGTCAACGACCGGCGTCGCCACCAGGTCGTAGTGCTCGAACAGGCGCGCCACGTCTCCCTGGTCGTCGCTAACGCGGACCGAGTGCATCTCCTCGTCGATCACATCGGCGATCGGCACCGGCCGCTTGGTGCGCAACAGCCGGTCGAGTGCGACCGTCCCCTGCAACCGGCCGGCAGAATCGGCCACATAAACCTCCCAGAAGCGCTCGGGCAGATCGGGCGTCTCGCGCAGATAGTCGATGGTGCGGCCGACGGTCCATGCCGGCGGGACGGCGATGAACTCGGTCTGCATGCGCCGCCCGGCGGAGTTTTCCGGGTAGAGCAGGCTGCGCGCCAACGTGACGCGCTCGGGCGGCGGAAGCCGCTCGAGAATCTCGGTCTGCTCGTCCTTCGGCAGATCCGCAAGGATGGCCACGGCATCGTCGGAATCGAGCTCGCGCACGCCTTCGGCCACCGCCCCGGGTGGCAGTTCTGCGAGGATTTGTTCGCGGACGGTATCTTCGACCTCGGTCAGCGCCGTGAAATCGAAGTCGCGTCCCATCAGCTTGACCAGCTCGGGACGCTGGTCGGGCTCGAGCGCCTCGATCAGGTCGCCGACGTCGGCCTGGTGCAGATCGCCGAGGAGTTCGCGCAGCACCGCGGAATCCTCCGCCGTGATCGCCTGTTGAACGCGCTCGACAAAATCCGCGCGCACCGCCCCCTCCTCGTCGCGCAACGCGACCGAGGACGCAGCCGCAGTCATTTCCTTTTCCTCGAGCATCTGCGGCCTGCCGTAATGAATGGGGCGAATGCGTTGGGCTTCTACGCTCGGTGTCTTAAGCTGACAATCGCAAAGGAATTTGACACGGGCACCGATGGATCATCCGCTCGAGCGCTACGCGCTGCGGCCGGCGCGATTGCCGCAGGAATGGAGCGCTTATCATGCCATTCGCCGGGATGCGATCTTCAGCGTTTTGCTGCCGGACCAAGCCTATGACGAGCACGACCCGGACGAATTCCGGCATCGCCATCTTCCGCACGTGCTCGTCCGCGACGGCGAGATCATAGGCACGGTGCGCATCGACCTCGTCGGCGAGAGCCAGGCGGGCCTTCGCCTCATCGCCATCCGCCGCGATTTGCAACGGCAAGGCCACGGCAGCGTTCTGCTCAGGCTCGCCGAACGCGCTGCGCGCGGCCTCGGCAGGACCGAGATCGTCATCAACGCCCACCCGACATCGCTGAGCTTCTACCTCGCCAATGGCTATCGCGAAGGCGAGTGGCGCGACGCCGCCCCGCTGCCGGCAAACCTCATTCGGGTGGGCAAGCGATTGTCGTAGCTGGGGCACACGTTCCGACACACGCGGATGCGGCCGGGTTCCACGGGAACCTGTGGCGCTTTGCTTTAAGTCCGCGCGGCATGCATCGATCGGAATGCATCGATCGGAACCCCGGTTGCGCTGTCGCATTGTTGTCATGGAACGCGCGCCTTCGCCATGTGCGAGTCCAAGCGTGTTCCCTCACCACGGCCTCGGTTCCACCGTTCGCCGAAACCGCAGGCGCGTGCATCAGCAACCCCAGGGGCAGCCGGGTCGGAACTCGTCCGACGGCGGCTCCGCGCACCCACCGAGGAGGTGATGATGAGAAGAGGACTTACCATTGCGGCGCTCATGGCGGGCTTCGTCGCCATGTCGACGCTTCCGGCCGCGGCGCAGGGCTGGGGGTATTATGAGGGCTGGAGCGGACCGCCGCGCGGATTTGGGATCAGCATCGGCTTCGGATCGCCCTATTACGGTGATTGGGGGTATGGCTATGGAGGCCCACCGGCTGCGTACGCTTACTCCGCGCCGGCTGGTTACGCTTACTCGGCGCCGGTCGAATACGGATATGCCGGACGGGGCGGCCCAGGCGTCTATGGCCCAGGCGTCTATGGCCCAGGCGTCTATGGCAACGGCGGTCCGATTTACGCGTATGAACCCGACTATACGTACGGGCCGAGCTATGCCTACGAAACTTACACCACTGGTCCCGGCTACGGTTGGCGGCGCGCTCGCGTCGGAGCGCGCGCCGAGTTCAGCGCGCGCGAACGAAACGTGGTGCGGACGCAGAACCGCGCCAACGCCAGGCTCGGCAGCAATCAGATGATCCGCGGCGAGCAGACCGTCGGACGCGGCGGCGCGGAGATGCGTGGCACCGCCTTGGGGGCGAGGGCCGAATCGCGCGCAACCGTCCGTCGCGGCAATTCCCGCGCCGGCATGGGCGCGCGCGGAGGCGGCGAGCTCGAAACCCGATAAGTCACTTCACGCTCTTAATGACTGCCATGGGCCCGTCCAACGGACGGGCCCATGCTTTGCCGGCCATCCGGGGCTTGGTGCACGCGAACGCCGCCGCCGCGCCTGGGAGGCCCGCGGGGTCACGCTTCACCAACCTGCAGCTATGGAAACGCTCGCGGGGCCCGTTCCTTTGTTTTCGGGTTGTTCTTTACAATGAAAGCGGGGCTACGCCCGCCCTTCACGGCGTGGGCGCCGGCGTCATCACCCCGGGAGCTTGGCATGAGCGACTTGGCGAGAGGTTGGAGCCGGCTGCGCGCATGGAGCGCCAGCCATGGCCCTGAGCTGCGGCTGTGCGTTCGCAGCACGACCGCCGCGGTGCTGACCTTGGCGGCCGCGCAAGTGCTGCATCTTCCCATCGCGCTGTGGGCGGTGCTCACCGCCGTCATCCTGACGCAAATCAGCGTCGGCCGCTCGCTCAAGGCGACGATCGATTATTTGGTCAGCACGCTCGGCGGCGCCGTCTACGCCGGTGCGATCGGCGCGCTCGTTCCCCCTGACAATCAATTCGCAATGTTCGTGGGGCTGGCGATCGCGCTGGCACCGGCGGTTCTGCTCGCCGCGCTCAATGCGCGCTTCAGCGCCGCGCCGTTCACCGCGGTGATGGTCTTCTTCGGCCCCAGCATTACGCATACAGGCCCGATCGCCGCGGCCTTCGAGCGCGTCATCGAAGTCGCGGTCGGATGCGTGGTCGGCCTCGCGGTATCGCTCGTGGTGTTGCCCGCGCGCGCGCACGACCTGGCGGTCAAGGCCGCGACCGAGATGCTCGAGCTCATGGCGCGGTCGCTGCCCGAGCTGTTCATCGGGTTTACCCAAAGTTTGGATCGGCCGACGCTGGCGAGCATCCAGAGCAGGATCGGCGAGGCCTTCGCGCAGTTGGACAAGGCCGCGCTCGAGGCCCAGCACGAGCGGATGACGCGTCTGCGCGCCGAACCCGACCAGGCGCCGCTGTTGCGCACGCTGCTGCGGCTGCGGCACGACGGGATCATGATCGGGCGGGCCGCGGTCGCGCCGCTGCCCGGGGTATTCGGAGCGCGGCTCGGACCCTGGCTCGCGCGCACGAGCGACACCGTCGCCGATTATTTGCACGCGAGCGCCCGCGCGCTGTCCACGCGCCAAGCTCCGCCGCCGCTCGACCACGTCGAAGCCGCGCTCGACGGCTACGCCACGGAAATCACCGCATTGCGCCAGCAAGGCCTGACGCGTCAACTGCCGGACGACGCGGTGGAGCGCATCTTCGCCATCGGCTTTGCGCTCGATCAGCTGCACCGGCATTTGTGCGATCTCGCCCGCTGCCTGGCCGAGTTCGCGCCTGCGCGCAGCGCCGCCGTCGCGCCGGCGGCCGCGAGCGCGGGACCCGTACGGCCATAACCGCGGCAAGTCAATCGTAGGCAGGTACTTTCGCCGTGTGTTTGGGCTAGCGCCGGCAAGACAGCGATGCCGGCGCGCCACCGACGCGCTTCCTCGTGGGGCGTATTGCTGCTATGCGGTAAATACCGGTGATAATTTGGTATTCAGCCTTAGATCGTGGGGTGAGGAGTCACTTTTGAGAACAACATGACCATGCTTGCACTGTCCGCCTTGATCGCCACCGTTTCCCGCCTGCTCGTTCGGGCCTTCGCCGGCTTCACCGGCATCGAGGAGGCGCGGGCCATGGCGCTCGCCTACCAAAATCTCGCGAGCCTGTCGGACCGCGAACTCGCCGCGCGCGGTCTCGAGCGCGCAGACGTTCCGCGCGCCGTGCTCGCCGCGTTCAACGGCACCCGGGTGGCGTCTCGGTTTGAATGAGATACCGCGTGGCAGAACTCCGCGTATCCCCGCCCGCGGTTTCGCGGGGGTGAATTCCAGCGGGAATCGAGGGCTGAGGGCGGGGTAGCAAACTGAGACACCACCGGCGCTTGCGCGCCGCTGGCTGCGGCCGGCGCTGATTTCAGGCTTTGCAAGCCCAAGCGCCTTTGTTATAGCCGAACGCTCGCGCGAGTGGTCCCCGGTAGCTCAGCGGTAGAGCAACCGGCTGTTAACCGGTTGGTCGCTGGTTCGAATCCGGCCCGGGGAGCCATCGTCTAATTCGCACTTCGTCTAATTCGCACTTCGTCTAATTCGCACTTGGCCATTCCATAGCGCGCGTCTACCCCTCACAAATTCGCATTCACATTCCATTGCGCGCGCGTCTACACTTATAACTCAAAAGTGCGCCGGGAACGCCATGAGGTTGAGACTTCAGACTGACGGGGCCGCCATCGTCCGCAGTTTTCTCAGCGATCAGGACTTTAGCCGCATCGCCGAGATCGCGGGCAGCGCCTTTGCTTTTCTCGACGGCGGCGGCGGGGACGCGTCCCTGCGAGAACCTTGGATATCGGTTGGGGTCATCTGGCTGAAGAAGCTCGAACACTGCGTGGCGCCCGAGTTGGCGCGCGAGCTGGTCGCGCTCCTGTCGCGCGAGGCCTACCGAACGCTCGGCCTGTCGTATCTGACCGCCGATATTTCCAGCATCCGCCGACTGATCGACTGGCAGAGACGGCTGGAATGGCACACCGACTACCACGGCGGCGGGACCAGCCCTTACGATCCTTGCTTCAATATATGGTTGCCGTTGACGGCCGTCGGCCGTGAGCAGCCCTCGGTCGAGTTCGTGCGCGGCTCGCATCGGCGATGCGTGAACTGACGCCATCCGAAACCGGCACCTATACGGAGGAATGGGTCGCCGAACATTTCCCGCCGACTGATCGCATCGCGCCCGAGCTGGCGCCCGGCGATGCGCTGATATTCGATCATTTCACGCTGCATCGGACTCAGCCTTTGGAGCGCGAAGCGGTCTCGCGCATGAGCATCGAATGCCGCGTCACACGCCATCCTGCCTATCTCGCATTAGCACGGCTGCCCGGTAAGTCGCCTCCGCAGCCTCGAAGTCATCGACCCCGGCAAAATGTTCAATGACGTTTTCCCCGGCATCATCCCAGGCGCTTCGGCGGCACGCTTGGTGTCATGCCTGAATCGGCACGGTGGCGACGACCCCCATTTTGAGGAGGAACGGGCATGAAGAAGAGCGGGTTGCAGAAAAGCAAGTCCCCTTCTCGGCTGATAGACGCGAGAATCAAGGAGCTCGGCGATTGGCGGGGCAAGATGCTCAGCCGGCTGCGTACCTTGGTCAAAGAAGCCGATCCCGAAGTCGTCGAAGAGTGGAAGTGGAGAGGGGTTCCGGTGTGGTCGCACGACGGATTGATCTGCACAGGCGAGACCTACAAGAACGTCGTGAAGATGACCTTCGCCAAAGGGGCGGCTCTGCAGGATCCTTCGCGCCTCTTCAACGCCAGTCTTGAGGGGAACACAAGGCGTGCCATCGACTTCCACGAGGGCGAGAAGATAAACGAGAAGGCGTTGAAGACTCTCATTCGCGCCGCCGTGACCTTCAACAAGTCGAGAGCCCAAAGCTAAGCCACGCAATCAAACCGCGCGCCAACCCCCCGCCCAACTTCGCCGACGAAAGCGCGACCCTAATTCGGGGGCGGGCCGCAAAGCTCAATCAGATAATTAATCAGCCCGACCTGCACCGGTTTTTTTTGCAAATCCGGATGCGCGGCCACGAACGTGCGGACGTTTTTCGCGAGTTGTTCAACCGGGACGCGGCCGCTCACACACTTCGAGTAGTGCCGAGCGATAGGCGCAGTCTCCGGAGACACAATGCTGACAAGGGAATCGTAAGCCCCCGCGATATACATGGCCCGGGCCTGATCGCTCAGCCGGTCCCACTCCGCATACGTGTAGTAGACCTGAGCATTGGCTCGGCCGATCATCAAAGCTGACAAAAGCCCCGCGATCACGAGTGATTTCATCGCCGTTCTCCTGGTACGTAGCCTATCACAAGCTGCGCGTCAGCAAGCGCCCCGACCCGCCGCCGCCAACGGCGGGCCGCGCTTGACAGACTTCCTTCATGCGTGCTGCGGGGTCGCCGTCCTTGCCGCGCCGGCTCAGATTGCCAATCCCGACAGCCCCTCCCACCCGGGGGCCTTAGAGCTCTTCTCTCGCGCGTCGCCTCGCGGTCGTGCACTGCAAGTGTCCGGTCTGTCCGGAAGGCTATAGCTTTCGCCTATACGACCAAAGCGTGACGGGCATCACAGATGTGTCCTCGACCCGCCTGTACAAGCCAACCTCAGAGTCTGATCCCAGGAGGGGAACATGGCACCGAAACCGCACACGATCTTCGTGACCTTCGTCGCGGTTCTCGTAATCGCGCTGTGCGTAGCGATCACCACGTGGGCGGCCGTTCCGAAATCTCGCGGCGATTCGGCTGCGCCCACCTGGGCGAAGGGAGCGATTTACCGGCCTGACCTCTGGAAGGTGTACTAAGAAGCGGAGGCTTGCGGAAAGCCGCCACCAATATTGGCCGAAGAAACGTGCCATGACCGATCGAGCGGAAGAATTGAGAGAAACAGCGGCGCAGTGCCTGGCGCTGGCACAATCGACGACTGATCCCAAGGTGCGGGCCGCTCTGATCATCATGGCCCAGAAACTCTATGACGTAGCGAACCATCGATCCGCGCACTACGAAGTGGCACAGCGCGAATTCAACGATCGCCAGATGCTGCAGCAGTTTCCCGTCGAGCAGCCGCAATCGACGACGCAGCAACAGCAGCAAATCCAGTCGAAGAAAGAAAAATAGCGACCTCCTCGCTCATAGGCCATCAGCTCCGCTTCCGCAGGCTTCTCATTCTCTCCTGCAAGCTTGTCGCATTCGATATCAGCCGATCCCCAGGCGGGGCTGAGGGAATCGCAGGTCGAACTCGAGTACTGGGTTTCACGGTAGCCGCCAGATCCCAGCCATGGCGGTTGGCATCACCTGCGCCTTTGGAAGTGCGTTGATATATTGTGGATGTACTCGCAGCATG
>Ga0310914_10002844_pt1 | contig 11822 bp, 14 predicted proteins | sample GREbulkMGAN108_FD_203450 | JGI IMG/M metagenome (GOLD analysis project Ga0310914, IMG submission 203450) | Lab enrichment of tropical soil microbial communities from Luquillo Experimental Forest, Puerto Rico - GRE.bulkMG.AN108 | ecosystem: Environmental > Terrestrial > Soil > Tropical forest >...
GGGGCCTTCCGAATTTAGAGCTATTTCCAGCCGAAGGGAACGGCGGGGTTGCATAGGTCCGCTTTCGGCGCACTGCCGACCCCCGAGGACCACCGCCTCGTCGACTGCTGTGCGCCGTAAGCTGCCGTTCCCGTTACCCTGATCGAACGATCACGTTCGACCGAGGCTGTGTGAAAAGACGATCGTCGCCAATCAATGGGCAATTTACTGTCGTTGCTCGAGGCGGCGGCGTGGCGAAGACTTCGGATACGCTATCCTAAGAGCAATAGGATTGCTCGTTTTCGTCAAGGTAATGACTTTTCACACAGCCTCCACCCCGAGCCGACCTGGGTGCGGGTACTACACGTCAGATTTTCACCACCACTAGATAGCCAGTGCGGGACCGGCTCGAGCGCCTGCTGCCGTTCGACATCGCGCTCCGCGCTGCCGTAGCCAGGATCCCGCCAGATCGTGCGGCTTGGAACGTCATGAACGGGCCTGCGCGGGTGGCGAAAAAAAAGCCCCCGGCAAGGCCGGGGGCGCGTTGCAGACAAGAATTCGAGCGGCGTTATCTGCCGCTGCCGAGATGTCCTCCATGCACCGGCGAAGACGACGTGCCGGCGCCGGTATTGGGATTTTCCAGCCGGTAATTCTGCGCCTGCTGGAGTTGCTCCTTGGTCAGATCCAAGGTCAGCCGATTGTGGTCGGTTTTGAAATCCCGCAGTGCGACGGCGACGTATTTTCCGCCCATCCCCAGAAAAGCGCCGACATCGACGACAACCGAGGCGACCTGTCCGTCGCGGTCGAGAACCAGGTCCGTGACATGGCCGATCTTGCGGTTCTGAACGTCATAGACGCTGCTGCCGATCATTTTGCTGGCCCGAAACTGGTCCGGGTGAATCGTGCTCTCGGGGACCATTGCTGCTGTCGCGCTGCGTGGTGCGGTTTCGGCATAGGCGACTGGCGCTGTCGCTACCAGGAGAGTTGCCAATGCGGCGGCAATACGAGGACTGGACATGGTGCTTCCTCCTCTGGTGATTACTGGTGGCCTTTGACGAGACCGCCGGTCAGACGACGTGGAACAAGTAAAGGAGTATGATGACCGGGATAGGAATCCCGAGCAGCCACAATAGAATACCCCTTCCCATAACGATCTCCTCGTGGATGATGAAAACTTATTTCTTGCCGATGATCTCGCGAACGGCATCCTTGGCGTGGCCGACCGCACCTTGAACCCGGCCTTCGGCCTGGTCGGCCTTGCCCTCGGCCTCTGTGTTGGCATCGCCCAGAGCTTTGCCGGCCTGTTCCTTGACTTTGCCGGTGACCTTCTTCACGCCTCCAGCGATACGATCCTTGTCCATTGCTGAGCCTCTGTTTGAATAATCGCACTGACAACACGGCAATTCGCCCAGTAGTTCCGCTCACTCGGGCGAGCCATTGGTATTCCGAGCAAACAAAACGCCCCCGAAATTCGGGGGCGTTTGCCTTTTGTGAGATCGGGTGGGTTACGCAGCTTGACGCTGGCTCGCCTGGTCTTCCTGCGTAGCGACTGGCTCCACCTGTCCGGCGCCGATCTGGACCTTACGCGGCTTCGCCGTCTCCGGAACCTCCCGGACCAGGTCGACATGCAGCATCCCGTTGACGAGGCTCGCGCCAACGACCTTGATGTGATCGGCCAGGCTAAAGCGCCGCTCGAATGCGCGCCGCGCGATCCCGCGATGCAGGTACCGATCTTCGCCTTCGTCCTTTTTCGCCTTGCCGGTCACCAGGAGCGTATTCTCCTGAGAGGTGATATCCAGCTCATCTTGTGAGAAGCCGGCTACGGCCATCGTCAAGCGATAGGCGTCTTCACCGGTCTTTTCGATATTGTAGGGGGGATAAGCGAGGGAAGCAGTGTCGACACGCGTCGCGGCGTCGACCATCCGCGTCAACCGGTCAAAGCCGATTGTCGACCGGAACAGAGGAGAGAAATCGAAACGATCCATGACCACATTCTCCTATGAGCAACATGGGGTTCGGCATCCACCTTTTCGGTCGGATGCCATTCACTGAAGCACGATCCCACAGTGGCGATTGCGCAATCCTGAAATGGTGGCTGCAGTGGTATATTCAAGGGTCCGTCGGCGCAGCTGCGCCGGCGCGACCAATGTCAGCGCTTGATGCCGAAGCCCTGAAAGCGCTTGTTAAACCGGGCCAGCTGTCCGCCGGTATCGACCAGCCGCTGTTGCCCGCCGGTCCAGGCCGGGTGCGATTTCGGGTCGATGTCGAGCCGCAAGGTGTCTCCCGGTTTGCCGTAGGTCGATCGCGTCTGATACGAGCTCCCGTCGGTCATCACGACGGTTATTTCGTGATAATCCGGGTGAATTCCCTCTTTCATCGAAAAGTCCTCCGTGCCACTGGAGCTTATAGCGAAGTGCCGCTCAATGCGCAATGTCGGCCAATCTAGGCGTGCGACACCCGCATTGCGAGGGCGATCAGGTCAAAAAGGTCGACGAGGCGGGCGACGTAGTGGTCGCGCAAGATGGGATTTCGGCCCGGCTTACCAGCGAGGTCGGCTTCCAGTATCTGCAGAAGCCGCTCGAGCCTGCGCCGATGCAGACCGAGGCGGCGCTGCAAGGGGTCGGTGACCACGCCGGAGAAGGCGGCGAGCATGGCGCCGCCGAGGAAGACGCCGGCGGTTGTGGCAGCGAGCAGTCCGGGGCCGACGGCAGCCGGGAACAGGCTGTACCACAACCCGCCGAGACCGGCGCCAAGCGGAAACGCGGCAATCGCGGTCTGCTGCGCGATCATTGCCGCCACCGCCGAGCTCAGGGTCACCAGACCGGGCGTCGCCTGCTTGAGGACGACGGCGCCGAGACCGGCGGCGACAAAGCCGGTCGCGATCTCGGCCGTCGCGGCGCGCAATCCGAGATAGGTCTCGACCGCGGCAGCGAGACGGCGGCGACAATCGGGGGCGGCGCCGGCGGGAGCGATGAGGAGCCCGGCCGCTCTCCCGTCGGCGAGGATCGTCTCGGCAAGCGCATCGCGAAAGGAGCCCCGACCACGGCGGAGACAGGGGATTTCGAGGAATTCCGTCGCTACCAGCCACTCGATCTCGCGCGCAACCTCGGTCTCGAGGAGGAGCCGGCGGCCGGCGAGCCAAGCTGCGGGCCGCGCCATGCCAAGTCGCCGCGCCGCCAAGGCCGTCAGCTTAACGGCGAGCGCCGGGCCGGCGAGGAACAGATTGGCTGGAGCTCGCAGCAGATCCCAGCCGAGCGCCCGGCGATGCAGCGCGGCGGAGCCAGCCAAACTGAAATGACGGCCGACAAACGCGTCGATGCGCACGCGCCGGCTCTCGATGTACCGATGCACGGCATCGCGCACGATCGCGGCGGCGAGCTCGTGCGAGGATATCTCCGACATCTGTTCACAAAGCCTGCGGCCGCCCATATCGTTTAGTCTTGCATGAATAGCGGTCAACTCAGTTTTCTCGAGCCGGCGCCCTGCCTTCCGGAAGGGCTAGAGTATCGGGAGGAGCTTGTATCACTGGTCGAGGAAGCCGAACTCCTCGAATGTTTTCGCGATCTGGATTTCCGCGAGTACGAATTTCACGGCTATCTCGGCAAGCGGCGGGTCGTCTCTTTCGGGCTCCGCTATGATGCCGATGAGGGCACCGCCAGCCAGTAGATGGCATCCCCGAATTCCTGGAGGCGTTGCGTCACAAAGCCGCCGATTTCGCGAGGCTCGTTCCTGGGGAATTGCAATACGCCCTTGTCACCGAATACACCCCTGGAGCCGGGATCGGCTGGCACACGGACAGGCCGGCTTACCGCGACGTCGTAGGTGTCTCCTTCGGCTCATTGTGCCGGTTTCGCCTCCGCCGCAAAAGGGCCGGCGGCTGGGAACGCGCGTCCCTGATCTTGGAGCCGCGCTCAGTCTATGTGATGCGCGGCCCGGCGCGGACGCAATGGCAGCACAGTATCCCTCCCGCCGAGCGCTTGCATTATTCGGTCACCTTCCGGAGCATGCGCGGCGGCCAAAACCCAGATCAGGGGGCGGTCGCGTAAGTTGCCCGGCCGATCGCCAGGAGCTGGCCGGTGTCGTTCGCCACATCGATGTCGACGACCCCGACCAATCGTCCGCTGCGCCGCACTGTGGCGGTGACGACGAGCGCGGTGTCGATCGCCGGGCGTAGATAATCGACCCGGAAATTCACTGTCGGCAATGGCCGGCCCAACAGCATCACGAGCGCGTAATCGCCGACCGTGTCGATGATCGCCGCAATCGGGCCGCCATGCCATTGGCCGCTGCCGCGCCCGCGCTCGAATTCCGGGCGCATTGCGGCGCGCATCACCAGCTGCTGCTTTGCAGGGTCGGCGCTGACGACCGTCAGGTTCAATAGGCTGATGAACGGCGATTGACCGAGGCGTTCCTGCAATGCGGCCACGCTGAGCGGTTCGTCGCTCACGGCACGATCACCAGCTTGCCAAAAACGTCCCGGTTTTCGAGCCGCGCCAGCGCCTCGGGCGCGCATTCCAGCGGGTAGGTCGCGTCCACCACGGCTTCGAGCCGCCCTGACTGCACCAAGGCGAGCAGTGCTATGATATCCTCGCGCGCCCAGCCATTCGAGCCGAGGATCTGCAATTCGAAGGTCCAGATGAAGCGGATGTCCTCCGGCGGGTCGTAGCCCGCCGTCGCGCCGCAGGTCAACAACCTGCCGCCGACCCGCAATACCCGGAGACTGCGGGTCCATGTGTTGCCGCCAGTGTAGTTCACGACGACATCGACGCCCCGGTCGCTGCCGGCACCGCGCCGCGCCGGTTTGCCACAGAGCGCGTAAATCGCCTGCACGAAATCTTCTTCGGCATAATTAACGATGTGGTCCGCGCCGAGGGCGCGCAGCCGTGCCACCTTTTCCTTCGAGCTCGTCGCGGCGATTACTGTCGCGCCCGCGAGCTTGGCGAGCTGCACGCAGCACACCCCGACGCCACCCGAGGCGCCAAGGATCAGGATTTTTTCGCCGGCGGTAACACGCCCGTTGGTGAACATCATGCGGCGCGCCGTGCCATAGGCGCAGGGCAACGCCGCGGCCTGCTCAAAACCGATGCCGTCCGGGATCGCGACGAGCTGATGGGCGCGCAGCCGGCAATATTCCGCCAGCCCGCCATGCACGGTCTCTCCGGTCAATCCGCCCTCGATCCGGTTGATTGGATCTCCGAGCACGCGGTCGCCAACCCTCCAACCCGAGACCTCGGGGCCGATCGCGGCGATCTCGCCGGCGATGTCGAGCCCCATGATGGCGGGCATCTGGATCTTGATCCCCGGCATGCCACGTCTGGTGAAGACGTCGTGGTAGTTGAGCGCCGCGGCGCGGACGTGGATCACCACATCCCCGGTACCGGGGCTCGGGTCGGGAAAGCCGGTTTCGTATTGCAACCCACCAGCGCCATGTTCGCGCAATACCATCGCTTTCATCGGGTCGCTCCTCGCTATCGGGACTGCGACAGGAGTTCGGCGGCACGCTCCATCAGCGCGCGCCGGTCGATCTTGTTGGTGCCGGCGAGCGGCATCTCAGAGAGAAACCACACCCGCCGCGGATGCAAATACGGCGCGGCATTGGCGAGCGCAAAGTGCTTGATCGCTTCTTCGCTGGGCGCAGCACCGGGCCGCGTCACGACAAACGCTGCCGGCTTCTTGAACTTCAGCTCGTCGTCGATCGGCACGACAACCGCCTGGTGGATGTCCGGATGACGCTCCAGCATCGCTTCGATCTCGCCGGGGTAAATGTTTTCGCCACCGCTGACGAACATGTCGTCGGCGCGGCCAACGAAGTAATAGAAGCCACCCGCATCGTGGCGGAACACGTCGCCGGTGATGTAAAAGCCGTCCCTTGTAAATGCCTTCGCTGTCGCATCGGGCAGATTGTGGTAGCCATTCATCAACGCTGGGCAGCGCATCTGCAAAATGCCTTCGTCGGCATCGCCATCAGTCCCATCGACCAGCCGAAGCTCGACATGCGGATGTGCAACGCCGACCGACAGATCGGGGGTCGTGTGCCCGTCGGGGTGCGCGGCAAAGACGATCGGACCGGCCTCGGTCGTCCCGTAGCTGTTGGTGATCACGGCATACGTAAAGGCACCCCGCGCCGCCTCGATCAGGCTTTGCGACACGGGGGCCGAGCCCATCCGCACTGCCGCGACCGCCGTCAGGTCGGCTTGAGCCAGAAGCGCCGTCTCACGCAGCATCATCCCGATCATTGTCGGAACCGAGGTCAGGGCGGTGGCGCGATATCTCGAAGCGGCCTCGACATAGCTCTCCACGGTAAAGCCCGGCAACAGGATGATCGTATCGTGCTGCGCCAGCGCAGCCTGTGACACGGCGAGCGCATTCATGTGGTAGAGCGGCGCCGCCACCAGCACCCGCTGCTCGCGGGGACCACTCGAGCGGCGGCGCATATCGACCACCCATAGGTGGCTGCGGTGAGACAGCACAACCCCTTTGGGCCGGCCGCTAGAGCCCGAAGTGTACAAGAACATGGCCGGGTCAGCCGGGTCGGGCGCCATCGCGGCAAAGGGCCCGGGGTCGAGCAACGCCGCGAAATCCTCACCGAAGACGAAACGCGGCAGGTCGGCGGGACACAACGGCAGGCGAGCCCGATCGCACAGGACGAGCCTAGCCTCGCAGTCGCGCAAAATGAATTCGACCGTCGCGAACGGCAATTTCCAGTTTACCGGCACTGCGACCAGGCCGGCGCGCATGATGCCGAGAAAGGAGCCGAGGAACTCGCCGCGGTTTGCCGACAGGATGCCGACACGCTCGCCTCGGTGCAGGCCTTGCGCGAGGAGACCACGCGCCGTTGCGTTAGCCAACGCGTCGATCTCGCAATAGGTGTAGATGTGCGCCGCCGGGCCTGCGCCGAGATCGATCACCGCCGGCGCGTCGGCCGCGCCGTCCCGGTCCACTGCGTCTCCTAGATTGTTCCACCGCATCTGTCGCCCAATCACTCCGAGAATAGGAGAGCCGTGTTGAACGCAGCGTTGGCCGGCACCACAAGCCGATGCGGCTCGATGCGCAATCCCGCGATGGAGCGCAGGCATTGCTCGGTCTCCGCCAGCGACCGGACTCTGATCCCCAACGCGGCCATATATTCGGTGCGGCCGGCCGGCTCCGCTGCCGCCGCGCCGAATTCGGCCGCCACCGCCTCCGGCGTGGAGAACTCCACCTGTGCCGTTCCCGCGGCCATGATCTGTCTTCCGTCGCTATCCGCCACGGCGGCTTCACCGAAAAGACTGCGGAACAGTCGTGCCGTGTGTTGTGGATTGGCGGTCGCGACCACCACGCGCGCGATCTCCGAGGCGCCATTCGGATGAGTCTGCCATTCGGGCCGCCATACCAGTTCGGGCGTCTGATGCTCACAAAAGTAGACGCGGCCCATCGGCACCATCGCCGGATCTAGCCGAGTGGTGCGAAACCGCGCGTCCCGGGTTCCGCCTTCGAGCGCGACGGGGCGGGAGAAGGACTGCACCGGCAGGACCGTAAGACCGGCTTGTATCGCCTCCCGATAGACGAAATCGGCGTCGCCGGTCTTGAACACGAGCCCGTTGAGGCCGACCGGAAAGCGCACGATCTCCGGGCGAATTGCGCCGTCGCCGGCAAAGCCGAGGAGCTCCAGATAATCGCTCGCGAACATCGCGAGGTGATTGAGGGAGCCGAGCGTGTGGCGTCCGCGCGGCGTTAGCTGGAAGCCGAGCGATCGAAAGCATTGCGCCGCCTCGTCGATGCGGTCGCGCACGTCGATGACGGCGTGATCGAGGATGGGCGGGGATGCGGCCACGTGATCCTCCAATATACCGGATACGGCAGGCGAGCCGTCAGGGTAGTCGGCAGGCTAGCTGCGCTGCAAGGTACAGACACATGTCTGCAAGTAGACAATGATGCATACGCGCCTAATTTGAGTGCATACTCGTAGATGGCCGGGGAGACTTCTCGATGAGCAGGGGCGTAACCGAACTCGACATCAACTCCGCCAAGGCTTGGGCGCCCTCGGCGCCGGCTAACCGCTGCAGCTGATTAGCGCCGTGGACATGCTCAAATGGGCGATGCTGTGCATGGCCAGGCCGCGGCATTGAAGCAGCTTTGGTCGCTGGCCTGGCGGGAGGCCCAAACCCACACTTACGCCGACACCTTTCTGGCCATGACCGCTTGCTTTGTGGTGGCGACCGCAATGGTGCGGCTGATGCGGAAGGTCGCGCAGCCGAAGGGGCCCACGGCGGACGCCCACTGAGTGCCGGTCGCTATCCGCGCATAAAGCCTTCGATCTCGTCGGATGCCCAGGCGATCGCCCGATCGATGCTCTCGCCCTGTTGCGTGCAACGAGCGATCATCTTGGTCATCGTCGCCTGCGAATACATCTGTGTCGCGATATTTGTCGGGGCGGGCGCACAAGCGATCGAGGTAATGAGATCCTCACGCGGTGGGTAACTATAAAGGGTGCCTTTGGGCGGTCCCTCCTCGGCCCAAGTCTTAAAGTCGCGCAATTTGGCAAAGTTCGGCAGGTCGTAGCCATGGCTCGCCGCAACGAGCTGCTCAGCCTGCGAGCGTTGCGAGAGGTAAGTAAGCAAACTCTTGGCCGCGGATTTGTTCCCCGAAAAGTTCCAAATGCCCCAGAAATAAGGCAGAGAGGGGTCGTAGCGGCCCTTCGGACCGGCGGGCGGGTCGAACGTCCAAAGCTGCTCGGCGACTTGCGGCGCATCGCGCTTGGCGACCGCCCAGGCCGAAGGCGGGTTCATGATCAGCGCGCCCTTCCCGGAGATCAGCCATTTATTGTTCCCGGCGTCGTCCCACGCAAAGACGTCTGGCGGCAAGACCGGCACGATTTTTTTGAACCACTCGAGGGCCTGTTTTGTCGCGTCCGATTTGACCGTGACATTGCCCTCCTGGTCCACCAGCACCGAGCCGTAAGACGCGAAGACGGCGCCGACCCAGTCGACGGCATCAGTTGTTTGGCCGAGCGGCATGCCGAACGGAAACCCGGCCTTTGAGCATTTCTCGGCCGCCTGCAGAAAGAGGTCCCAAGTCCAGCGATCCCCCAGTTCCTTGTTGGGCGGCGAGCCGGCGGGATACATCTGGGTCAGATCGAGGCCGACATGCTGCTTGAAGAGATCGATCCGTGCACAAGGCGGCTTCGTCTGGCTTCCAACCGTGGCCGGCACGGCGATCCAATGACCCTTCTGCTTCCCGAGATATTCTGCCGCCGCGGTAACCTTGCCGTATTGTTGCGTGAGGCTTGCAACGATATCGTCGACCGGTTCGAGGTTCTCGGCGTTGCCGGATGCATACCAGGTCGGAAAGGCGAGAACGTCGTGTCCGCTGCGCGACTGGGCTTCGGCGGCGATCGTCAGCAGGTTCTTGTCGCCCTGCGACGTGATGTAGTCGATCGTGACATCGACTGTCTCCTTGTCGCCCCACTCCTTGCACAGCTTCGTCAGCGTGTCGTTGGCGCCAGGAACCCAGTGATCCCAGAAGCCGCAAGCGAGCTTGCCTGCGGCAAAAGATCCGCGCGCGAAAGGCAGAGCTAGCGCGGTGCCGGCCAGCGCGGTGGCCCGAAGTAGCGTGCGCCGCGTGAAGTGTCTATTATTCATGATCGGACCTCGCAAAGAAGCGTGTGGCGAGACCCGCGAGCTGGCCTCTTGTGCCGTCAACGCGGGACGCGATAAAAGATTTCCCGATCATGGCGTGCTGGGCGCGGTAGATCGCATGAGCTCGCCGTACAGCACCTGTACCAGATCGCCTCGCCGACCGCTTCGCCGGCGCTCGGCCCATTCATGTCTGGCCAGGAGGCGAAGTCTTTCGAGTCTTTCCAGTCGGAGATTTGCCCATTGGTAGAGCGAGTCGACGCCTGCGCCAGCGGCGGGCAGACCTGAGCTCACCAATACGCGGTTGCGGTATCGGTCGACCGCGGCCGGGAATTTGTCGAGCGGGCGCCCACCGCTGATCCATTCGTCCAAATGCCCCGGCCCCCAATTATAGGCGGCGATCGCGTCTGGCCAGCTCCGGTAGCGCCGGTACATGTGAGCGAGATAGGCGCGGCCTAGCGCACGGTTCTGCATTTCGTCGAAACGGTCGCCGCCGCCCGCATCAGCTGCCGCTGCGGCCGAGACCTGCATCGGCCCCTGCGGCGCGTCCGGTTCCGGGCGCCACATTCTGGGATCCCTGCCGTGGCTCGACTCTGCTCCATCCACCCCGTAGGCGATCCGGTCCAGAATGCTATCGCCAGACGCGGATTGTCCGCCGCCGATAGTGGCAAGGATCGCGAGCGCAGGAAGCCGGAACCAAAGCCGGCGGAAGCGCGCCAAGGCAACCTCAATAATTCGAGATCTCGACCAGGTTCAGATCCGGGTCGCGAATATAGACCGATTGTATCGTGCCGACCGCGCCAGCACGTGGCCCCGGTCCCGCCACGACGGGAACCCCGCACGCCTCGAGATGCGCGGTCACTTCGGCGAGCGGCACCGAAGTAATGAAACACAAGTCGCCCGAACCCGGAGTCGGCTTCTCGGCGACCAGGTCCGGGATATTGCCGGCCGGATGCAGGTTGATCTTCTGCTGGCCAAAGCGCAGCGCGGTGCGGCCTTCGCCAAAGCGCACGACCTCCATTCCGAGCACCTGCGTGTAAAATTCACAGGTGCGGTCGATATCCGCGACGGTCAGAACCAGATGATCGAGCCGTTCGATGTGCATTATGACGGACCTCACCGCCAAGGGACTGGGCCCGAGATTGCCACGATAGACGCCGTCCCGCCAGCCGCGCTCGCCGGTCATCGCGCCGCCTGTCGGCCGCTGACCTCGGCGCCCGCATCGGGAGACATGCGCAAAAAGAAAGGAACCGATAGCAGCGAAATCATCGCGACGCCGACAAAAGCCGGGTAGAAATCGCCCGCAGTCAGTGCCGTTCCGCCACGCAACGTAAGCATCACCTGCAGGAACAGCGCACCGGTAGCGACGCCGACGGTTTGCGAGAGCTGCTGCGCCATGCTGGTGAGACTGGTGGCGCGGCTCAGCATCGCCGGCGGCACATCGGCATAGCTCAGACTGTTGATGCTGGTCATCTGCAAGGAGCGGAAAAACCCGCCCGCCAGTAACGCGAGAAAGATCACCAGATGCGGCGTGTCAGGCCGAAACAGGCTGTAGCCAAACAGAAAGAGCGCGCTGATCACGGCGTCGCCTACCAGCACGAGCCGAAAGCCGAGCGCGCGAATGATCTGGGCGGCGGTCAACTTCATTGTCATCGCGCCGGCGGCGCTGGCAAAGGTCAACAACCCCGACGACAACGCATCGAGCCCAAAGCCGACTTGCAGCATCAACGGCAGCAGAAAGGGCAGCGCGCCCAGCCCCATGCGAAACAAAAAGCCGCCCATCGTCGCCGACGCGTAAGTCGGGATTTTGAGCAGCGCGAGGTCGATGATCGGATATGCGACGCGCGAAGTATGTCGAACATAAAGGACCGTGCACGCGGCGCCGAGCGCGAGCAGAGCCATCACGACAATGGCGGGCAATGTGCCGCGTCCTACATTTTCGAAACCGAAGGCCAACGCTGCAAGCCCGAGGCCGGTCATCGCAAAACCGCTAAGGTCGAACGGTCGGCGGCCGGTCTCCTTAAGATCCGCCACCACCAGATTGACGAGAATGATGCCGAGAACGCCGATCGGGATATTGATGAAAAAGATCCAGCGCCACGAAGCATAAGTAACGATGAAGCCGCCGAGCGGTGGGCCCATCACCGGCCCGAGCAACGCCGGGACGCTGACGTACGACATCGCCCGGACCAGATCCGATTTCGCCACCGTCCGCAACAGGACTAGGCG
>Ga0310914_10002847_pt1 | contig 11818 bp, 9 predicted proteins | sample GREbulkMGAN108_FD_203450 | JGI IMG/M metagenome (GOLD analysis project Ga0310914, IMG submission 203450) | Lab enrichment of tropical soil microbial communities from Luquillo Experimental Forest, Puerto Rico - GRE.bulkMG.AN108 | ecosystem: Environmental > Terrestrial > Soil > Tropical forest >...
TGCCGGGCGACATAGACGGGCATCATGGAGAGCCCGATCCAGTCGTAGCTGCGTGCAATTCCCTCCTGGACATTGGCAAGCGCGAAAGCAGGTATGATGACGCAGGCCAGATAGAGGGGGATGGCCATGTAAGCTTCGAGCCAGGGCTCGAGCAGGCGCACGCCGCCCGCTGCCAGGGCGGTGATCCCGATGGCGATTCCCAATGCGGCCCAGCGACTGCCGGCCAGGAAACCGCGCAGAAGCGCGAGCGGGCCGCGCTCGCGGTATTGCGGGATGAAGCGCTGCGCTGCTGTCCCGAGCCCGAGGTCGATCGCCTGCCCGATCAGCATCACCCAGGTCCAGACATAGACGTAGATGCCGAACTGGAAGCTGCCCATCCAGCGCGCGAACAGCACCTGCGAGCCGAAAGCAAGCAGGGCGCTCACGACGCGAATTAAGAACACGGTGCCGGCAAGGCGCTGCACCAGGACGTGTTCCGCACCGAGCACCCGCGACCTGATGCGCGACCACATCGCCGGCGGCGACAGCCGCGGCAGATGGGATGCCTGTTCGGAACCGGTCAGGGCCAAGCGCGCCTCCGCGGGCACGCGGCCGCCTCCGGCCGCGGATCTTGAAGAGCCGTAGCAAGGAATCGTTAACATTCGGTTGGGCGGGAGACCTCAGCGCGTGGTCGTGCCGATATAGGCGGTGATGACGCGCGCGTCATTGAGGACTTCGCCGGGCGGCCCTTCTGCGAGCGTTCGCCCGTAATCGAGCACGTGAATGCGATCGGCGAGATCGGCGACCATCTGCAGGTCATGCTCGATCCAGATGATAGTCATCCCGAGCTGATGCTTGATGCGCAGGATGAATCGCGCCAGATCCTCGCGCTCATCGCGGTTGAGCCCGGCGGAAGGCTCGTCCAGCATCAGGACCGTGGGCTCGAGCGCGAGCGCGCGCGCGAACCCCACGAGCTTCTGGATTCCGAACGGAAGCCCTGCCACGCCCGCATGCCGATAGCGCTCGATCTCGACCAGCTCGATGATGCGCTCGATCGCCTCACGGTGACGGACCTCCTCGCGCCGGACCCTCGGCAGGAACAGCATCTCAGCCACCGGATGGGTGCGGATGCGGGCATGCCGCCCGGTCAGCAGGTTTTCCAGCACCGACATCTGCGGAAACAGCTCGCCGTGCTGGAAGGTGCGCGCAAGGCCCAGGCGCGCGATCTCGTGCGGCTCGCGCCGGGCAATGTCGGCGCCGCGGTACAGGATTCGTCCATCGCCGCGATATATCCCGCTCACACAATTGAGCACGCTGGTCTTGCCGGCGCCGTTCGGGCCGATCAGCGCGAACAGCTCGCCCTTCTCCACCGCAAGCGACACGCGGTCGAGTACGGTGAGCCCGCCGAAGCGCAGCGAGAGCCGATCGATCTCGAGCTCAGCCATACCATCTCCGCTGACGTCGATATTGCCTGACATCGCGGTAGCTGCGCTTCTCCCCGCTCTTGCGTCCGAGGTAGAACTCCTCCACGTCGGGGTGACTGCGCAACCGCTCGGTCGTTCCATCGAGCACGATCTTGCCGTTCTCCATGACGTAGCCGTAGTCCGCGATCTGCAACGCGACCGCCGCGCTCTGCTCCACGATCAGCACTGCAATGCTGGTTTGGTGCTGCATCTCGATCAGGCGCCGCAGCAAATCGTCGACCACGACCGGCGCCAATCCGAGCGACAGCTCGTCGATCAGCAACAATTGCGGGGCGCAGATGATGGCACTGGCCAGGGCAAGCATCTGCCGTTCCCCGCCGGAGAGCAGGCCACCGATCCGGTTGCGCAGCTCCGCGAGCTGCGGAAAGAGCCGATAAACCAGCTCCTCATGCCGTCGCTGCTCGGCGGCAGCCACCCCGTGCCGGACCGGAACGCGCAGGTTCTCGGCGACGGTGAGATTGGGGAACACCTTGTCGCGCTCGGGGACGAGCGCGATGCCGCGCGCGGTGGTCCGGTGGGGCGGTCGATTTTCGATGCGCTCGCCGTTGAAGGTGATGGTGCCTTCGGTAACGTGGGCGTCGTCGAGGCCAAGAAACCCCGAGATCGCACGCAGCGTCGTGGTCTTGCCCGCACCGTTGGTGCCGAGCAACGCGACGATCTGCCCGGGCGCAACCTTGAGCGAGATGCCCTGCACGGCCGTGATGCTGCGCTGATACACGACTTCCAGGTTGTGGACGTCGAGCAGCGTCATCGGCGCGCGCCGGCGGCGGGCCGCTGCTTGTACGGCCACAGCACGAAATAGCTCTGGACACGGCGCCAGATGCCAACCAGACCGAGCGGCTCGAATACAAGAAAGAGAATCATGACGAGGCCGAACGCGGCGTAGTTCACCGCAAACAGCAGGCTCACGAAGCGTTGCGCTCCCGGCACCGCCATCAGCGCACCCTCGATGAGATAGGGAAAGATTGTTATGAAAGCCGCACCGAGGACGGCGCCAAGAAGCGAGCCCATGCCGCCGACGATGACCATGGCGACGTGCTGGATGGTGAGGAACAGCGTGAATGCCTCGACCGAGACGAATCCGCGATAGTAGGCGAACAGCGCGCCGGCAACTGCGGTGATCGCCGAGCTCAGGACGAAGGCAAGGAGCTTATAGCTGGCGATCCCGATGCCGAGCGCCTCGGCAACCGTCTCACGCGCCCGGATCGCGCGCCAGGCGCGACCTGTGCGCGCACGGATGAGATTGAGGGAAAGCAGCAGCGTCGCGACGGCGGCCGCCAGCAGAATGAAATACCAGGCTCGGCCATCGCTGATGGAAATGCTTCCGAGCTTCGGCGGATCGATCACGATCCCGGTCGAGAACCCACGCCGCGTCTCGTACTCGCCGCCGACATAGATGACCAGGAAATGCAGCGCGAGCGTGCTCACCGCGAGATAAAGTCCGCGCAAACGCAGCGAAGGCAATCCGAACACAATCCCGAGCAGGGCGCCAATGAGCCCGGCGGCCGGCAGCGTGATCCAGAACGGCGCATTCAATTCCCGAAACAGGATGCCGACCGTGAATGCCCCGGCAGCGATCAGCCCGGCATGTCCAAGCGAGATCTGGCCGGCGTAGCCCGTTAGCAGCATCAGCGCGAGCGCGCCGATGCATGCGAGAAACACCTGACAGGCGAGGTCCACCTGGAACGGGGATGCGAGGAACGGAAAGGCCAGCAGCGCCATCGTGAACGCCGCGAACCATGCCCCCTGGAAACGCGTTCGCACGAGCGCGAGATCCTGGTCGTAGCTGGTGGAAAAATAGCCGCTGGCCATACCAGGGATCAGGGGTCAGCAGTCAGAATACGTCTTGGCTGATTGTGGGTCATTGAGCACTGATCCCTGCTCATTTGACATCGTACGGCACCCAGTCCTTGGCCTGCACGATAGTCGATTTGTCCTCGTCCCAACGGTAGACGCGATAGAACTGGCGGGCGCGGAAATGATTGTCCTTGCTCCATTCGATCGGGCCTCCGCGCAGTCCCCTAGTATCGACTTTTACGGTCTCCATTGCCGCGCGCAGCTTGCCGGCATCGGCGGGCGCGCCCGCCGTCTTGAGCGCCGCCTCAAGGACCATTCCGCCGATCCAGCCCTCGGTCATCTGCTCGGCCGGATATTGGGAGCTTGCCTGCTTGAGCTGCTCTGTGATTTCCCGGTGCACGGGCAGATTGTCCTTGAACAGCGAGTTCGCCCCGATGACGAAGAGCCGCCCATCCTTCACCCGCGCCAGTTCCGATTCAGCCGCGATGTGCGCCCATGCGATATAATCGCGCTGCCAGGCAAGCCGGCGCAGCGCTTCGAATGTCTTGACCTGCGTAACCCATGGAGCCCAGGAGAATATCCAGGTTGGATCGGCATCCTTGAGCTTGGTGGCAAACGGGGTGTAATCGGCGGTCGGCGGGGGAATGACCTCCTTGTCGACCGGAGTCATGCCCATCGCTTTCGACTGCTCCTCGGCATAGTCGATCTCGCCACGCGAGAGCGGGATCGCCATGGCGGCGAGGCCAAGGCGGACCGGCTCTTTCGCCGTCTCCTTGATGAACGCGAGCGTCGCGCGGCTGTCATAGCCTCCGGCATAGGCAGTCGTGCAGAACTCAAGCGGCTCGGCGGGCGGGTAGACCTCCTTCGGGCACACCGCTCCCATGAACATCAGAGGTACGTTGGCCCGCTTGATCTCCGCCACTACCGGCGCATAGGTCGACGACAGGCTCGAGAGGATCAGCAGGATGACATTGTCCTGGGTGAGCAGCCGCTTGGCGTTGGCCGCCGCTTTCGAAGGTTCGGCCTGATCGTCGAGTATGCTCAGACGGACCCGTTTGCCGTTGATACCGCCCAGCGAATTGAGCCGGTCGACGTAAAGCCGCAGTCCCTCAATCGGCGGAGCATTGATGCTGGCCGGCGGTCCGGTGAGGGCCCCGCTCACGCCGATGGCATAGGTATCCTGCGCATGCGCGACAGCCACAAACGCGGTGGCGGCCGCGCAGAGGAATACGGCGCAGCCGCCTCCCAGCATTCGCGTCACAAGTCTGCCCATCCGCATCGTTACCACCACCCTCGCTTCATTGACCGTTGCAACGGAACCGGCATGGCGCTGCATTCAGGCGAACGGAGACCAGCCATGGACATTCCCGCACGCGGGCGACCGCCGTTTCGCGCCGATCATGTGGGCAGCCTGCTCCGGCCGCCGCCATTGCGTCAAGCGTTCAGGCGGCGCGCGAGCGGGGAGATCACCGATGACGCGTTCGTTCGCATCCAGGACGACTGCATCCGCGAGGCGGTGCGCATGCAGGAGGAGGTCGGGCTCGAAATCGTGACCGACGGCGAGTTTCGGCGCGGCTCCTACTGGGGCCGGTTTGTGGAGCGAATTGCCGGACTGAAAATCCGCCCGGCCCTCCTCAAGTTTCGCGACGACCGCGGCGAGGAAGCCGATTTCACCGCGCCGTTTGCCGTAGCCGCGATGCGGCGCACGCAGCCGCTCGCGGTCGATGAGTTCCTTTTCCTGAGCGAGGTGACCCCGGTCACCGCAAAGATCACGCTGCCGGCGCCTTCAACCATGCACTTCTTTCGGTTCTCGGATTTTGCCGACCGCCACGTATACGCCGATTCTGAGCGCTTCTTCGCCGACCTGGCCGCAGCGTACCGTGCAGAGATTGCGGATCTCGCCGGCTCCGGCTGCCGGTATGTACAGTTGGACGAAGTCGCCATCGCGCTGCTGTGCGATGACGATATCCGGGCAAGGGTGAAGGGCGCGGGCAGCGATCCCGATGCGCTGCTGGATACCTACATCGCGGCCATCAACGAAGCGGTGTCGGCCGCGCCCGCCGCCGTCATCGTCGGCGTGCACATGTGCCGCGGAAATTTCCGCGGGCGCTATCTTGCGCAAGGCGGATATGACCGCGTGGCGGAGCGTTTCTTCGCCGGCACGAACGCAAACCATTTCCTGCTCGAATATGACACTCCGCGGGCGGGAGATTTTGCTCCGCTTCGGTTTGTGCCGAGCGACAAGGGGGTGGTGCTCGGCCTGATCAGCAGCAAGACGCCGGCGCTCGAAAGCCTGGATGAGCTGCGCCGCCGCGTCGACGAAGCGGCAAAGCAGATCGCGCTTGATCGGCTGGCGATAAGCCCGCAATGCGGCTTTGCGAGCACCGCGGCGGGCAATCCGCTGACGCCGGAAGATCAGCGCGCAAAGCTCCGGCTGGTCGTCGAGGCCGCCCGGACCATCTGGCGATGATCGTCAAAATATCCACAGTGCGTGCGGTGGAAACTCCACGTGATAGAGCTCGTGCTTGAGAGGAGCTGATACGTAGGTCCGCACCGTAAGCGCGTCCTTGGCGAACAGCAGCTCCCAGCGCTCGCCGACAAACATCTGCGCCTTGAGCGACATCAGAATCCGGTTTGCGCCCGGTCCGCCTCCCAGGGTCACTTTTTCCAGACGGATAATGCCGGTCGCCTTGTCCCCGATTGCGGCCGTGGTGCTGGCAACGCCTTCCAGCCGTACGCCCATGACGTCGATCACGGCGCGCTTGTCCGCGCGCTCGACCAGGCTGCCTTCGAGCCGGTTATTGTTGCCCATGAACTGCGCCGCGAACAGTGTCGCAGGCTGGGCATAAAGCTCGACCGGCAATCCCTGCTGCTCGACGCGTCCGCCGTTGAGCAGAACGATGCGGTCGGCCATCGCCATTGCCTCGACCTGATCGTGGGTGACCAGCAGCGCGGAGAGCCTGAGTGAAACAATGAGATGGCGCAGCCAGGCACGTGCCTCATCGCGCAGTTTTGGATCGAGATTGGCCAGCGGCTCGTCGAGCAGGATGACGGCAGGCTCATAGATCAGCGCTCGCGCGAGCGCGACGCGCTGCTGCTGCTCGCCGGAGATCTGGTGTGGGTAGCGCCTGGAGAGATGCTTGAGGCCGATCTTGTCCAGCGTACCCTCGACCCGCGCCTTGATGTCGGCTGCGCGGACATGCCTTAGCTTGAGGCCATAGGCGATGTTCTCGAAGACCGTGCGGTGCGGCCAGAGCGCGTAGGATCGCAATACGAGGCCGAGCCCGCGCGCCTCGGGAGGCTCATCGACCTTCGCTGCGGCGTCGAACAGGACGTTGTCGCCGATCCGAATCGAGCCGCGGTGCGGTGTTTCCAGGCCGGCGACTGCGCGCAGGAGCGTGGTCTTTCCGCTTCCGGAGGGGCCAAGCAGGGCCGCGACCTTTGCCGCGGGCACGCTGATCGAGACGCCCTTGAGAGCTTCGTTGTCGCCGTACCGGAGCGCCAGATCGTTGACGGTAAGGTCAGCCATGCAGGCGCGCTCCCAGACCGCCGGCAACGAAGAGGCCCGCTCCGATCATGACCACATTGACCACCGCGAGCGCCGAAACGAAGTCGGTTGCGCCCTTGTCCCACAGCGATACTAGGAGCGGGCCGATGACTTGCGTCCCGGGACCGAGCAGATAGACGCCCGTCGAATACTCGCGCACAAAGATCAGGAAGATGATCAGCCAGCTTGTCAGCACCCCGCTGCGAATGAGGGGCAGGGCGACATCGCGCTTCACATGCGCGTTGTTCGCTCCGACGGTGCGGGCGACGTCCGCAAGTTCCGGAGCCACCTTAAGCAGGGTGCCGGACATGAGCCACACGCCGTAGGCGAGCCACACAATCGCGTAGGCCAGCCAAACCGGGATCAGGGTCTCGCGCAGCGGGGCAAGCGGCTTGAAGGAAACGAAAACCAGCAGGATTGCCAAGCCGGCGACCAATCCCGGCATGGCGCGCGGTACCATGACGAGAAAGTTCATCGCCGGAGCCCAGGTGGAACGCCAACGGTGAATGGCGAGCGCGATCGCGCCGTAGAAAGCAACCGCGGCGGCACCGCCGATCAGCCCGATGCCGAGCGTGTTCACCATGCCGCCCACAAGGTCAGGATGATCGAGCAGCGCACGATAGTGGTCGAGCGTGGGCATTCCCGGAAGAACGATGCCCTCCTTCCCGGTTGCGGCGAACGAACGCAAGGTGAGGCCGGCCAGCGGCACCAGCACGGCCGCCGCCAGCCAGAGTGCAACGGCGAGGAAAGCCGGCCAGCGCCAAGGACCGAGCTTGAGCGGCGCCGCGCGTGTTGCCCGGGGCCGCGTCGAGACATAACGCTGCGCCTCACTCAGCAGTATCCGTTGCATGAGCACCAGCGGCAGCGCGATTGCGATCATGATCGCAGCGACGACCGCCATCAGCTGATACGGCGGAACGTCCATCCTGCCTGGAAGCTTGTACAGGTAAGTCGTCAGCACGAGCACACCCTGCGGTTCGCCGAGCACAAGCGGCAGGCCGAACAGCTCGAAGCCGAGGAAGAAAACCAGGACACCGCCGAAGAAAATTGCCGGCGTTGCGATTGGCAGGCTCACGTCGAGCGCGACCTTCCAGAGGGGCGCCCCACTGGCGCGGGCGACCTCCTCGAGCTCGCTGTCGAGACGGCGCAGCGCGGTCGCGGCGCAGAGATAAACATACGGCACATGAATGAGCCCGGCGAGCGCCACCAGGAAGGGAAAGGAATACAGGTTCCACGGCGTGAAGCCGGTCCATGACTTGAGCCAGGTCGTGAGAAGGCCGACCGGCCCGAGCGCGAAGACATACCCGAACGAGAGCACCAGCGCCGAGACAAAGACGGGAATCAGAATCAGAGGCTCGAGCCAATTGCGTCCCGGCAGGTCGGTGCGCGCCATCAGGAAGGCCAGAACGGACCCCAACGGCACCGCAATCAGGACCATGCAGGAGCCGAGCAGGAGCGTGGTGCCGAATGCGACCGCGAAATCCTCGTCGGCGAGGACGGACCGGTAGGCTTCAAGGCCAAACCGTGCGCCCGGTGTGAAAACGGGTTCCGTCAGGAAGCTTTGATAGATCATGAGCGACAGCGGAGCGAGCGCCGCCAGCGCCGTGACGGCAATGACGGCGAAGCGGTGGTACCTGGAAGCAATGGTCACGCGGTTCCCCCACCCTCGTTCACAGCCTTGCCCTGCCGGCATTGATCGCCTGGTAGAGGTCGTCATCCATGCGCACGAAGGCCTTGCGTTGCGGATCGTTGAAATAGACAGGATCGGATCCGCGGACGGGATCGAATCCTTCCTTCACCAGGTCAATCTTCTTCTGCTTGAAGGTCGTGGTGACATCGATGTCATGGCGGATGCGCAAAAATACCGGACGCGCATAATCCGGCAGTCGCTCGGCGAGGTAATCGCGCAGGGCTGTCAGGTTGAGATTGTCCTTGGCGACAACGGCCGCCATGCCGGCTCGCCCATCCCGTCCATCGACCGCGACGCCGTAGACGTTGGCTTCCAGGATGCCGTCAAACCCGCCGAGCGCGAGCTCGACTTCGGTGGTCGACACATTCTCGCCCTTCCAGCGGAACGTGTCGCCGATACGGTCTATGAAGTAGAAGTAACCCCGCCTGTCCTTGCGCATGAGGTCGCCGGTGCGAAACCAGATGTCGCCTTTCCTGAACACATCGTGCAGCACTTTCTGCTCCGTCTCTGCCTTGCTTGCATAGCCTTCGAAGCGGGCGCCCGGCTTCGACGGGTTTCGCTCGATCCTGCCGATGACCTCGCCCGCCTCATCGACATCGCATTCGATGCAGAAACCGTGCCGGTCACGCACCGGCTGCTGGTGCTGGGCATCAAAGCGCACGATCTTGACCGGGAAGCGATGGGCCAGCCACCACGGGAGGCGGCCGACGGATCCTTCCGTGCCGTCGAGATTGAAGAATGTCACATTGCCTTCGGTTGCCGCGTAGAATTCGAGGATCTGAGGAATCCGGAAGCGCTGCTTGAATTCCCGCCATATGTCTGAACGCAGACCGTTGCCGCAGGCAAGCCGCAATCGGTGCACGCGCTCGCGTGGATGGGGCGGCGAATTGAGAAGATACCGGCAAAGCTCGCCGATATACTGAAAGCACGTGCAATCCCACTTTGTGATGTCGTCCCAGAACTCGTGCGCGGAAAATCGTTCGCGGATCACTACCGATCCCCCACGAAGGAGCAACGCCCCGGTTGCAACCAGGCCGCCGGCGGTGTGATAGAGCGGAAGACAGTCGTACATTCGATCGGACGCACGGGTGTCCATCACGCCGGCAAATGCGTGGCTCGCGAGCATCAGCCGGTAGTGGTTCATGTTGGCGGCCTTTGGCAGGCCGGTCGTCCCGGAGGTGTAGATGTAGAGCGCGCGATCCTCGATGGTCAGACGAGGGCGCTCCGATTGCGGGAGATCATCCCCGGAGAGGCGTCCGACCTCGCGGTCGATGCGCGCAAAGCTGGCTTCGCTCTCGCCGTGCAGCCAGATTTTTGCATCGCAGGCGAGGTGGCCGCGGGCACTGTTGAGCGACGGCACCAGTCCGGCCTCGACGATAATATGCTTCGGGGCCACCACGTTGATGCAATGGGCGAGCGCCACTCCGGTGAGATTGGTGTTGACCAGCGCGACTACGCCGCCGACCCCGGTGATTCCAATCCACAGTGCCAGGAACTCGGGGCGGCCGGACATCAGCAGGCAGACTGTGTCTTCCTTGGCGACGCCCTGCTCCAGCGCCCAGCGCGCATAGCGATTGGCGCGCATGGCGAGATCGCCATAGGTAAAGCGCTCGCGCGCGGAGATGAGCGCTGGTGCGTCGGGATATTCCTGTGCGAGCTCGCAGATGAGCTGGGGAAAGATACGGGTCGGGTTCTTGGCGATTGGCACGGTCGCTCGCAGGGCGCGCACCGCGCCCTTGAGGTAGGCGGCGTCGGAGGCCAGCCGCTCGATCAATCGCATGACATTCCCAAGCCGGAGGGCCGCGGCTTCTACTCTTCACCGCGTCGCGAAAAGCTTCCGTTATGGGTCGCACACGCGCAAGATCATTGCACCTGCGATGTATGCTGGCCGATTGTCAGGTTGCCGGCGGTTCGAGGGAAACCGGCTTCGGGGCAGCTTTCTTCTTCTTTGGTTTCGGCGCGGGATTGTCGCCGGACGGTGTCGCGGCCGGTTTTGGCGTCGCGGCTTCCTTTGCCGCTGCCGGTTTCGCCGTCTTTTTCCTGTCGGGCTTTGTCTTCGATTCCTCGGACACGGCGCCGGGGGCCGGCGGCTTCGTTCCCGTATAGACCAGCACCGGCTCACCCATGTTGCTGTCCTGCAGGAGCGCGCCTTTGGCCTTGGGCGGATTGAGGCTCGATAGGAAGACCCCGTACGGCGATTCGGGCCCGGTGTTTGCCGGCAAGATTTCGTCCTCGTCCTCGGTGGCCGGACGCTTGCGGTGACCACCGCACATCTCGTCCCGCAGGTTGGGCGGCGGCGCATTGACCGGCTGCAGCGTCTCCACCGTTCCGAGCGAGGGCATCAGCCACGACAATCCGCCTGCGCTGCTGCCAAACCCGCGCTCCAGCAGCTGCGCCGCCTTGAGCGCCCGCACAGCGGACGATGGCGCCCCCAGCACCACCGCGACCAGCCGCTTGCCGTCGCGCGTTGCGGAGGCCACCAGATTGAAGCCCGAGGCGCATATGAATCCGGTCTTCATGCCGTCCGCACCCGGGTATCGCCCGAGCAGCGTGTTGTAATTGCGCTGCACCATCTTTCCCATCCGGATGCCGGGCAAGTGCCAGTAATAGTCGTATTCCGGAAATTCCCGGATCAGCGCGCGTGCCAGAATGGCGAGGTCCCGCGCCGAGGTAATCTGATCGTCGGCGGGCAGGCCGTTGGGGTTGACAAAGCTTGACTGCACCATCCCGAGGCGCCGCGCGTGCCAGTTCATCTGATCGGCGAAGTTCTCGATCGATCCGGCAACGCCTTCGGCCAGCACCACGGCGATATCATTCGCCGATTTTACCATCAGCATCTTGAGCGCGTTGTCGACGGTGACCTGCGTGCCGGCGCGGAATCCCATCTTGACCGGCGCTTGCGCGACGGCATTCGCGGAGACGGTGAGCGGCTCGTCGAGCGTGAGCCGGCCTTCCTTAACCGCGTGCAGGGTCACGTAAGTGGTCATCAGCTTGGTGACGGATGCAGGGTACCATGGATTTCCGGCATTCTGCGCAAACAGGACCCGTCCGCTGTCGACTTCGATGACGAGCAGCGCTTCGGCCGCCGCCTTATCGACAGCGACGCCGCTTGCGGTGCACAGGATGCCCGCCCACATGAGCATTTGCCTCAGGCAACGCAGGGTCGAAAACTGCACGGCTCGGGGTCCGTTGGTTGCGGCGGGCCTCGGAAAGCTTCCGAAGGAAAAGTCCGTTTAAGCCGAGGGTTAATGAAAGGCAAAAGCGAAAGCCCCTCTGGACCCCCGCTCGCACCGCTGGCAAGCTGTTAATGTTCAAGGAAAG
>Ga0310914_10002849_pt1 | contig 11817 bp, 13 predicted proteins | sample GREbulkMGAN108_FD_203450 | JGI IMG/M metagenome (GOLD analysis project Ga0310914, IMG submission 203450) | Lab enrichment of tropical soil microbial communities from Luquillo Experimental Forest, Puerto Rico - GRE.bulkMG.AN108 | ecosystem: Environmental > Terrestrial > Soil > Tropical forest >...
GAGCGCAACAACGCGGCGCCCGGACGCTTGCGCATCGAGCTCGATCCGGCGGGTCAGCCGCCGCACGTGATCAAGCTCGCTTCGCCGCTGCCGGCGATCAAAGGCCCGGTGGCGATCGAGGGCGCGCCGTGGAAGCGTAGCGGCGAATTCGTCGTCCTCGACGGCTCCGGCTACATCGAGGACAAGGGCCCGCAAACCTGCCCCGGCGCCGTCGCCGGCCAATACGGCGCCAACGTGCGCACGACCAGCTATCCCGGCCTCGCTTTGGTCGACACCCAGGGCGTCGAGATCAGCGGCTTGGAGATTCGCAACTTCTGCATCGGCGTGCTGATCCACCGCGCGAGCGGCAATTCGATTCACGACAACCGCATCGTCGGCAATCGCGGCGGCGCCGGCGTGATGCTCACGGGCGACGACGGCAATGGCAATCCCACCGCCACCACCACGGTCCACAACAAGGTGCAGCGCAACCAATTCCTCGACAACGGCGACGGTCTCGAGCTCACGCGCGGCGCGGCCTTCAACCTGGTGGCCGACAATGTCTTCCACTCGACCGACGCCAACCCGGAACCGTCACAGGGCATCGAAATCCTGCTCGGCAACGACAACGTCGTCGTGAGCAACCGTTTCGAAGGGTATTCCGACGGCCTGCAAATCAACTGGGGGCACCGCAACTACATCGCCGCCAACATCTTCACCAACAATGCGTTCGGCCTGAGCGTCTCCGGCGCCGGCAATAGCATCGACGGCAACGTCATCTCCGGCAACGCCGTGGGCATCGCAGTGCCGCCGGCAGCCGACATGACAATGGCGTCGATTTCCCACAACGCCATCTACGGCAACGGTCAAAAGATCGAGCGCTGCTTTGCCGGCGGCAGTTGCGACCCCAACATCCGCAAGGGCGGCATCGTGTTCGGCCTACCGAGCGGCGAGCACGAACGCTACGTCGGCAAGCGCGGCACCGGCGTTGCTCCGGCGCCGGGAAGCCTCGCCAAGATTTGCCCGGATGGCGCGCCCAAGTGCCAAGCGCCGCCGAACGGCGGCCTCGCTCCCCCCACGCTCGAGCGCGTGCGCAAGCACGCGGGCGAACTCATCGTGCAAGGCGAGCTGCGCGGCAAGCCGCGCGCGCGCTTCACCGTGGAAGTCTTCGGCAATCGGGCGGCGGGCAGCGGCGAAGGCGAAATGTTTCTCGGCGAGGTCGCGGCCACGTCCGACGCCGAGGGGCGGGGCAGATTTTCGCTCACGATCGACGCCGCCAAGCTCGCCGCGATGCCGGCCTCATTCACGGCCACGCTCACGTCGGCGGACGGCGCCACCTCGGAATTCAGCCAGCCCGTTGCGCTGGCGGAGTGAGCGGCGGATGTTTCCGCCCGAGCGCATCGTCTGCCTCACCGAAGAGACCGTGGAGACGCTTTAACCCCGCCCGCCGATAGCGTGGCCGTCCGGCCACGTCTGCCAGCATCGTGAATATGTCGGTGATATCTGGACATCTCGAGCTGCCCCTGTCTGGACGCGTCTGCCGACGTCCGTCAGTGTCGACCGTCCAACTATGGGCAGCTCGTATGGCAGGGAGGCCGTGGAGATGATTCGAGCACTCCACCGATTGTCGAATCTCAAGGTCGAGCGCGCGAAGCAGCCAGGCATGTATGCCGACGGCGGCGGCCTCTACCTTCGCGTCGCCGAAGGGGGCTCGAAACAGTGGATTTATCGATACACCACTAACGGCCACAACCGCGACATGGGCCTCGGTCCAGTTCGCCTGCTCACGTTGGCGGAAGCTCGTGAGCGTGCGCGCGCGGCGGGCAAGCTCCGGCTCGATGGCATCGATCCGATCGCCGACAAGCATGCGGAGCGCGGCGCCGCCATCGTCGCAGCTGCTGGCGCAAAGACATTCAAAGAGTGCGCCGAGGGCTTCATTCGCGACAACGAAAAGAAATGGAGACACCCGAAGCACCGGCGCGACTGGGAACGGACGCTGGTCCGGTTCGTGTTTCCGACATTGGGCAACCTGCCCGTCGCCTCGATCGACACGCCGCTGGTACTCAAGGTGATCAAGCCGCTGTGGGAGCGTGTGCCGGAGACGGCCTCGCGCGTGCGCGGCAGGATTGAGGCCGTGCTCGGATGGGCTACGGTTCATCATTATCGGGCGGGTGACAACCCGGCACGCTGGCGACAGCATCTCCAGCACGCGCTGCCATCACGTTCCGAGATCGCCAAGGTCGAACACCACGCCGCCATGCCCTACACCCAGGTGGCGAGCTTCATGGACGCGCTACGCAAGGATACGAGCATCGCGGCGCGATGCCTTGAGTTCATTACGCTCACCGCCGCCCGCCCTGGCGAGGCGACCGGCGCAACCTGGGACGAGATCGATCTCGGCGCGCGTACCTGGACGATCCCCGCCGAGCGTATGAAGAAGGGCGATAAGGAGCACAAGGTGCCGCTGTCGGATGCCGCCATGGCGGTGCTCAATACGATGCGCGAAATCCGACAAAGCGCTTACCTCTTCCCCGGCTTCAAGCCCGGGCAACCGATCGGCGCCGACACCCTGCGCGAGCTGATCAAGAAGCTCGCGGGCGACGATGTCACCGTTCATGGCTTGCGCAGCACGTTCCGAGACTGGGCGGCGGATTGCACGTCGTTCCCGAACGAGCTTGCTGAGATGGCGCTCTCGCACGCGATTCCGACCGCAGTTGAGAAGGCGTACCGGCGCGGCAGCATGTTTGAGAAGCGCTACCAGCTCATGGCTGCGTGGGCCAACTACTGCGCTGGCGCTGCCACCAGCGAGAAGGTCGTGCCGATGCCTTCGGCGCGGCGGTGATGGCGCTATGTCGGGAAAAAGCGATGGCCCCGACTACGCTGGCCCTCTGCTTGAGATGGCGCTCTGGCGCGATCGGCCAAAGCCGAAGAAGCAACGTCGCCCGAAGGCGCTGTCGGAGAAAAAGATGGGAGAGCTAAGGCCGGGCCAACGGCACATGGGGAGCCTGCTCAGGGATATTGCGGAGATCAGCGTTCGGTATCCAACTCTCACAAGAGGTTTTACCAAACAACTGCGGAACTTGCCCAAGTACGAGAACATGGACGACCGGACGCTGAGGCGCGACGTTGCCGAGGCGCTCGCGTCGGTAGAGAGCGTTCTGGAGAAGCTTTGGAAACGTTCACCTGATCTTTGGCCGGAGCTGCTTGGTATCGAGCCATCACCAATGTTATCGAAGCGCGCCTTGCGCGAAAAAGCACTTGAGCACCTGCGCAGGCAATTGTTGGCCAAAACGCAGTAATTGTTGTCCGATAACGTGTTGGACAGCGCCCTTTGCTGTCAAATAAGTCAGTAGTCCTCTGCCGGCACCCTGACGGCTTTAAAGAGGACGATCAACGTGAACCAACCTGAAGCCCGCGTCGCGTACTCGATCCCCGAGGTCATGATTCAAACTGGCCTTGGCAGGGATTGTGTCTACCGCAACATCCGCGCCCGTAAGCTGATCGCAAGGAAGATCGGCAGGAGAACCGTCGTGCTCGCCGCGGACTTGCATGCCTTCTTGAACCAGCTGCCCAAGCTGCATGAGGGCAAGAGCGCGGCATGAGCGCAAACGGTTCGGCCCCGCCTTCGGTTTCGGCGACCGAAGGCAAGGGCCGAGGTGGAAACGAAGCTGGACGGCTTCTCTCCCCTCCAAATAACGCAGCCGCCGACGCTGTCAAGTTTCATCCGCTCGCGGACCTCTTCCCGTTGATGGAGGGCGCGGAGTTCGATGCACTCGTTGCCGACATCAAGGCGAACGGACTGCAAGACTCGATTGTTCTTTATGAAGGCAAGATTCTCGACGGGCGCAACCGATACCGCGCCTGCAAGGCGGCGGGCGTCGTTCCGAGATTTCGCGTCGGCGCTCCATCGCAAGAGAAGCCTAACCTCGCAAGACCGATAATCGCGGACCCGCTGGCCTACGTCATCAACGCCAATATCCATCGCCGTCACCTGACTGCCGAACAGAAGCGCGACCTGATTGCGAAGCTGATAAAGGCGCAGCCCGAAAAATCCGACCGGCAGATTGCCGAGACGGCGAAGGCGAGCCCGACGACGGTCGGGACGGTGCGCACCGAGATGGAGGAGGTCGGCGACGTGTCCAAGTTGGACACCAGGACCGACAAGCGTGGGCGCAAGCAGCCGGCGAATAAGCCGAAGAGAGAACCGTCAGAAGAACGCGAGTTCGAGGAGACGATTGCGCCGCCGGTCATTCTCGAAAAGCTACGCGCAGCCGAGCTAAAGATCACCGGGCTCGAAAGCGAGATCGAAGACCTCAAGGCCGAGAACGCGGACCTGCGGCGGAAGCTTGAAGTGTGCAAGTCGCCAGTTCGTTGCGAGTTCGTGGAGGACGATGGTGGCCGAGCCGCCGCCGGATATGGGGGGGGCCGCAGGGGATTGCGTTGCCCGCGCCACCGCCATCGCCACCAGCAAGCCATATACCGAAGTATTCGAAGCGCTGAAGGCGCGGCACGCCAAGTATGTGAAGCGCCATCCCGATAGTTGGGAAGCCGATCATATGAAGCGCCGTCGCAAGGCGCCTATTGAGTATGGATGCAATGAAAAAATCTACGCCCCCTATCTGCGATCTCTGGGATGGCAATACACGCGGATAAGGGAGCGCCTGTGTCTCCGGGCCGGCGCCCTCCCACCGGGGCGGCTGATCGTGGCACTTGACGGCCATTACGTTGCTGTGATCGACGGCGTTATCCACGACACCTATGACAGCGGCGGGGCCGGCCGGAGGCAGATGGAAGGCTACTGGTCACAGGGCGACGCCGAGGCTGGGATCGAGCTGTGCCGCGACCGAGAGGCGCAGCCGTGACCGTCGCTCCGATCATCATCACCATCGGCGGCGAGCCGGTCGCGAAGGGCCGCCCGCGCGCCACGCGCCGGGGCATGATGTACACGCCCGCGAAGACGCGCCGGTACGAGGCCCACGGTCGTCTCGCCGCGCAGCTCGCGATGGACGGCCAACCGCCGATCGGCACGCCGTGCCGCGCGGAGATCACGATCGATCTGCCGGTGCCCCAGAGCTGGCCGCAGAAGCGCTGGGACGCGGCGCTGCGTGGCGACACCAGGCCGACGACCAGGCCGGACGCCGACAACTACATCAAGAGCGCGCTCGACAGTATCAACGAGATCGCCGTCACGGACGACTCCCTCGTGGTCGAACTCGTGGCCGTCAAGCGATACGCAGTGCCGCAGCTCACCATCACGATCGCCCCGCTCCCGGCCTTCACCGCACAAGGAAGGTCGGCATGAGTGCGCGGATCGACATGTTTGGCCCCGCACCCGCTGCCGACAACAACCTCATCGGCCGCAAGGTCAAGCTCGATCGCCCGGTCGATCGTGAGCGGCCATGCTGCAACAACATCTGCATCATCAGCGCCAGTAAAGGGCCGCACACTGGTGCGCTTCACTGCGCCGACTGCGGCCAACACCGGGGCTGGCTCTCCAAGACAACCGCCGCATGGATCGAGAGCGTCATCACGCGCTTCGGCGCGCCCACGAAACCGATCGTCGTTCGCAAGTCCCACACCTACGAAGAGGAGGCGCCGCCGACGGAAGCTCAATCCTAACACCAACTCCACATGCGTGGCCAACAGCGAAAGGCTTTTCCCATGCGCACAGAAGACGCGTTCCCCGGCAAATACCTCAAGTCCTCCGACGCCAAACCCAAGCCGCTCGTCGCCGTGATCTCGCACGTCGAGATGGAGATGGTCGGACAGGGTCAGGACCAAAAGCGCAAGCCGGTCCTGCACTTCGAGGACCAGAAGCCTTTGGTCCTCAACCGCACCAACTTCCAGGCGCTCGTCGACGCGTTCGGCGACAGCGACGACTGGCCCGGTCACAAGATCAAAATCTACTGCGTCAAGACACAGTACGCGGGCAAGTCCGTCGACGGGCTCAGGATCCAGGCGATTGCCCCCCAGCCGGCGCTCGCTGACAACAACGACGAGATCAACCTCTAGATACAGGAGACCACGTTATGACTGAGAAGCCCCGCGTAGTCTCGCCGGAGGATCAACCGAGCGAGCAAGCTGCAGACGATCAACCGAGCGAGCAAGCCGCACCCAACCCCTTCGATCCCGAGCGGTTGCGCCTCGATCTCAGCTTCTCGGAAGACGAAGGCGTCAAGAAAGCGATCATCACCATCCCGGTGAAGAAGCCCAGCGGCCAGGACTTCATTAGGGTCCACCCGAGCACGGCCTTCAGGCTCCCCGTCGCCATCATCGAATTGCGGGACGATCGCGAGACGTTTCTCGTGTTGCCGGCTATCGCTCGCGATATCCCCGGAGAATACAACACGGTGACGATGTACACCTACATCAACCGGCAAGGCGTCGTCTTTCTGTGGCCGGTGCGATTGCCGGGCCCTGATGGCCGTCAACTGGAATGGCACCGCTCGGCGGCCGAGGCGGCCGAGATGGCGATGAAACGTTGGGTGCGCGTCAAAGCCAATATGTCGCTTGGTGCCTACGAAGTGTATGAAGCCGCCGCCACCATTCCAGAGCCTGGGTGGCCCCCCGATCTCACCTTCCAACAGATGTTGACGATCGCCTTCAAGGGCCGGTTGGTCGATAGCTTCGACCACCCTGTGCTCAAGCGGCTGCGCGGAGAAACGTGATGTTGCCGCTGGAGCGCTGGCCATATCGAGAAATCTGGCTAGCTGACTTCGAATTCCTAGCGGAGGCGGGCGAGCGTCCCGCCCCCGTTTGCTTATGCGCTCGTGAGCTTCGCAGCGGCCGCGAAGTCCGGCTATGGCGCGACCAGCTGGGACCGAAGCCGCCGTATCCGACCAACGCGGACAGTCTTTTCGTCGCCTACTACGCCTCGGCCGAGCTCGGCTGCCATCTGGCTCTGGGGTGGCCGATGCCACAACGCATCCTCGACCTCTTCACTGAGTTTCGGTGCGGCACCAACGGGCTCGCCGTTCCCGCTGGCAATGGTTTGATCGGCGCGCTTACCGCCTTCGGCTTGGACACCATCGGTACGACCGAGAAGGATGAAATGCGCGCGCTGATCCTGCGTGGCGGTCCGTGGTCCGACGATGAGAGAGCAGACATTCTCAACTACTGCGCCGGTGACATCGACGCGCTCGCTCGCTTACTGCCGGCCATGGCACAGCGGATAGACCTGCCGCGGGCACTCTTGCGTGGCCGCTACATGGCCGCCGCCGCCAGCATGGAATATGCGGGCACGCCGATCGATGCGCCCATGCTCGACCGGCTGCGACGACATTGGACGGCGATCCAGGACAGGCTAATTGCGCAGATCGATTTGGACTATGGCGTTTTCGAGGGACGCACCTTCAAGCTTGACCGCTTTGAGGCATGGCTCACGCGTGCCGGCATCCCGTGGCCGCGGCTCGACAGCAACCGGCTCGATCTGAGCGATGATACATTCCGGCAAATGGCACGCGTTTACCCGGCCGTGGCGCCGCTGCGTGAGCTGCGAAGCTCGCTCGCCGAGCTGAGACTCAACGACCTTGCCGTTGGACGCGACGGCCGCAACCGCACCATTTTGTCAGCATTCCAGGCCCGCACCGGCCGCAACCAGCCGAGCAACAGCAAGTTCATTTTCGGCCCGAGCGTGTGGCTTCGATCGCTGATCAAGCCGCCTTTCGGGATGGCGATCGCCTACATCGACTTCGAGCAACAAGAATTTGCCATCGCGGCCAAGCTGTCCGCCGACGCCAATATGTTGGCGGCGTACTCGAGCGGTGACCCCTATTTGGCTTTCGCCAAGCAGGCCGGCGCCATTCCTCCCGAAGGGACGAAGGCGTCGCACGCAAGCGTGCGCGAGCTGTTCAAGACGACAGCGCTTGCCGTGCTCTACGGCATGGAAGCGGAAGGTTTGGCGCTGAAGATCGATAGGCCGACGATCATCGCGCGTGATCTTCTACGGGCTCACCACGAGACTTATCGCCAGTTCTGGCGCTGGTCTGACGCTGTTGTTGATCATGCGAAGCTCACTGGCAAGCTGCACACTTGTTTTGGGTGGGCGCTGCAGGGTTGCTACGACGCCAATCCGCGCTCGCTGCGGAATTTCCAGATGCAGGCGCACGGCGCGGAAATGCTGCGACTCGCTTGTTGCTTGGCCACCGAGCGCGGCGTCGAAGTTTGCGCCCCGGTGCACGACGCGTTGCTGATCGCGACTCCAATCGATCGGATCGAGGCCGCCATTACAGTCACGCGGATGGCCATGGCTGAGGCGTCGCGCATCGTGCTCGGCGGGTTCGAGGTGCGCACGGAGGCCAAAGTGGCGCGCTCCCCGAACGCTTCACCGATGCGCGTGGCACCCGCATGTGGAGCGTCGTCACCCAATCGCTTGATGAAGCCGGGAAGGGAGAGGCAGGCCTGCAAGTGGCATGAAGTCACCGCGAAGGCCGCCGCCGCAGCCGAGCGCTTGCGGGATCTCGCCGAAGTCGAGCGTCGTCTTGGATTGGGAAGGAAGTGGCGTGAGCGACGAGATGCACAACCGCTTTGATCTAGATAAGGTTCGGATTGACACTGGCGAGATGTGGGCGGTGGCGCCAAAGAAGATCAAGAGGCGCCGGCGGCAGTTCACCATCGTGCCGGGAGTATGGAAGGAAGGGCTCACCAAGGCTCGATATATCGCCACTTACCGGGTTGCGCTTCACATTCTCATGCGGAACTGGGAAGGCGGCGGCCAGCCCTTTACGTTATCCAACGGGGCGATGGCGCTGGAGGGTGTGGGGCGCGGCACCAAATGGCGGGCGCTGCGGGAACTGGAACAGCTTGGGCTTATCAGGATCGAGCGGCGCAAGCGCAAGTCGCCGCGGATCACCACCTTACACACAACCGCCAACCCTGAGGAAGCATGAGACGCAGATGTGCAACCGCCTTGCATCCGTAGGTCTCATATCATGAGACACCGGCGTGCATACGGTCTCTAGTCTATATGTCTTCGTCTTAAATATATATCGTGGGTACCCCTTGGGTGCGTGTCATTGGCAGAGGGAAATGCGGGTCTGGATCTTCGGGGCTGGACGTTCGCACTCACGCCGCCCTTGTACCGATAGCGATCATTCCAAGCGGCCGATTTGTCGTCGGATCTACGTTATAGGTCCTATAGCTTACGCGGACGAACCAAAGCGCACGCCGCGTTCCTTCGCGCGCTTACGGCCTTCCCCCGTGCGTCGCGCTCGAATTCGGCCGCACGTGTCCGACGTCGGGATTGCCCCTGCGGCCGGGCTATCGAAGCCGAGCGTGACTCGTCGCCCCGTATCGGATGGACGCTTCCTGTCCCTACAAATTCGAGAGCTTCTCGCTTTGGAAGTTGTCCGAGATGCGGCTGGACGACTTCGTCCAGAATAGAGGCGAGGCCCTTGCGCCGGTGTCCAAAGCTCTTTTAGAAGCGCATGCTCGCTTCCAGACGAATTGAACGACCGAAGGCAGTCGAGGGGGGTGCCGCAACTCCAGCGCCTGCCGTCGAGTGGCGGCCGATGCTATGGCTGCTGAAGGATGAGCGTAGCAACGAGCCACACCACGGTGTACGAAAAAACCCTTCGAAATTGCATTGCCGAAATCCCAACAAAACGCGTCATTTTGGATGCTTGATTAGTGCTCTTCCCAAATGGGAGGGATTGAGCCATGCGTCGAGCGGTTATCTACCTTCGGGTCTCCACCCTGGATCAGACCACGGCCAATCAGGAGCGTGAATTGCGCGAGATCGCTGACCGCATGGGTTGTGAGATCGTCAAGGTCTACAAGGACCATGGGATTAGCGGTGCCAAGGGGCGGGACAAGCGTCCGGCCTTCGACAAGTTGTGCCGTGACGCCGCACGGCGGGAATTTGACGTGGTTATGGCCTGGTCGGTCGATCGGCTGGGCCGCAGTCTGCAGGATTTAGTTGGCTTCCTCTCCGAGCTGCACGCGCTCAGGATCGACCTCTTCCTGCGTCAACAGGGCCTCGACACCACAACGCCCGCGGGTAAGGCGATGTTTCAAATGATGGGTGTTTTTGCCGAATTTGAGCGGGCGATGATCGCTGAACGAGTCCGTGCCGGGCTTGCGCGTGCTCGGAGTGAAGGTAAACGTCTCGGACGGCCCTCGATTGCCCCTGCGCTCGAAAAGCGAATCCGTGAGGCCCTGGCGCTCCCTGGCCGGCCCGGTGTGCGCGTTATTGCCAAACAGTTTGGGGTCAATCCGGGCACGGTGCAGCGCATCAGCCGCCCTTTCGCCGCCGCAAGCATCGGCGGCCTGACATAGCCCCCGCGCGAAAAAGGCGCGTGACCTAACTCGTCCCGGTAACTCGCACGATTTCACTCGGGCCGTAAGACCGCCTTGCCGTTCCGGCTTTGTTCTGTTATACAGAACGTCGTTCTGTTCACCAGAATAGGAAATCCAATGGCCCGTCCGAAACCATCGGCTCCGCAGTGGCAGCCCGGCCACTCCGGCAACCCAAAGGGCCGCCCCTAGGCAGCCGCAATAAGCTCAATGAGAAATTCATCCTCGCGCTACACGACGACTTCGCGAAGCACGGGCCGGCTGTCATCGAGAAGGTGCGTGAAGCGCGGCCGGAAATTTATCTGAAGGTAATTGCGTCAATCCTACCGAGAGAACTTCATTTCAAGAGCGCAAACGCTTTTGATGGGATGAGCGATGAAGAGCTTAGCACGCTCCTTGTCGACGTTAGACGGTCACTCACTGCTCGGGCTGGAGAAGGCAGCCCAGCGGGAAGCGACACGCCGAGCGTCGGCTCGAAGCTTAATTGACTTCACCTGCTACACGTATCCCAGATACGAGCCTGCAGGCCTGCATAGGCAAATCGCCGAGCAGCTCGAACGTGTCGAGCGCGGTGAGATCGACCGGCTAATGCTGCTGGTGCCACCGAGACACGGGAAATCCGAATTGGCCAGCCGGCGTTTTCCCGCTTGGTACTTGGGCCGGCATCCCGAACAGCACTTCATTTCTGCATCTGCGAGCTTTGCGCTCGCCGAAGATTTTGGCCGCGAGGTGCGGAACCTGATGAAATCGGAAGAATATGCGCAGGTGTTTGACGTGCAACTCGCCGAAGATAGCCAGGCGCGCGGACGTTGGAACACGGCGCAAGGCGGCAGCTATTACGCCGTCGGCGTTGGCGGCGCGCTCTACGGACGCGGAGCGCACATAGCGCTGATCGACGACCCCTTCAGCTCAATGGCAGACGCGCGCTCGGAGCCCATTCGCCGCGAGCTTTATAGTTGGTACACGGGCACGCTCTACAACCGCCTCGAACGCAAGGGAACCATCGTTATCATCGGCCATAGGACACATCAGGATGACCTACAGGGACGGCTGCTCGCTCAACAAGCTGCCGGCGGTGACCAGTGGACGGTCGTTGAGCTTAAAGCTCTATCAGCGTCGGGCGGGGCGTTGTGGCCGGAGAAGTTCGATAGCGAGGCGCTGGCCCGCATCAAGGCGAACACGACTGCACAGGACTGGGTCGCCCTCTATCAGCAGGAACCCACACAAGAGGTCGGCTCGTACTTCAAGGAGGACTGGCTCATTCCGGTCCTCGACCTTCCGCCACGCAGCGTCCTGAACGTCTATGGCGCATCCGACTACGCCGTCACCTCCAACGGCGGCGACTACACCGTGCATGTGGTGATTGGCATCGATCCGAAGCGGCGGATGTTTTTGCTCGACCTCTGGCGGCAGCAGACCTCGTCCAATGTGTGGATCGAGGCGTACTGCGACCTAGAGCAGATTCCGGTCGAATTCACTTATAACCTGCGTGCCTGAAATAGTTGCAAGCTTCGCGAGCGGCTAGGGTGCAGGTGAACCTAGCAA
>Ga0310914_10002854_pt1 | contig 11812 bp, 10 predicted proteins | sample GREbulkMGAN108_FD_203450 | JGI IMG/M metagenome (GOLD analysis project Ga0310914, IMG submission 203450) | Lab enrichment of tropical soil microbial communities from Luquillo Experimental Forest, Puerto Rico - GRE.bulkMG.AN108 | ecosystem: Environmental > Terrestrial > Soil > Tropical forest >...
CCTCGCGTCGCGCTGAGGCGGTGCGCCGAAGATGCGGCTGTACTCGCGGCTGAACTGCGAGGCTCTCACGTAGCAGGTGCCCCGCGCGCTCCGGCTAAAGTCGTTTTGCAGTCATGGGCTGCACGCCGTATGCGATCCGAGCGCCCCAGTGCCGTCCGGGGCTCAGACGGCGTGCTGTAAAAACAGCCCGTGGACGGCGTATGCGGCCCGTGATGGTCCGTGCGATGGATACGATACTCGAGCGTGGCCGTGTGACGACCGGTTGCTCGCTCCACGATCATCGTGTGGAGACACCTCTATGAAGCGCTTCGTCACCGACACCGGAATCGAGGTTTCCGCGGTCACCGAGGTGGAGATGAGGGAGGTCGACCGCGTCGCCGTCGAGGAGACTGGGCCGAACCTGTTTCAGATGATGGAGAACGCGGGCCGAAACCTCGCCGAGTTCTCCATCGAACGCCTCGGTGCGGGCTGGCGAAGGTCGGTGATCATCGTGCTCGCTGGCCCGGGCGGAAACGGTGGGGGAGGTCTCTGCGCGGCGCGCCACCTCGCGAACCGAGGTCTACGGGTGCGGGTATGTCTCGCTGAGCCTGATCGCGTGGGCGAGGTCCCGGCATTTCAGCGCCGGGTCCTGAGGTTCACGTCCGCCGAGGAGGTGACGCGGGACAGCCTCGGCCAGGCCGATCTCATCCTGGACGCGCTCCTCGGATACACCCTGTGCGGCCCACCGCGCGGCGAGATCGCGCGGCTCATTGCCTGGACTAACGAAGCGCGCACGCCGATCATCGCGCTCGATCTTCCGAGCGGCGTCGACGCCACGACGGGTGCGACGCCGGGCGATCACGTGCGGGCGACGTCCACGATGACCCTCGCCCTGCCGAAGACGGGGCTCCTCGTCGAGCACACAGGTGACGTCGTCCTCGCGGACATAGGGATCCCCGAGGGCGTCTACCGGCGGGCTCGGGTTCCGTATCGTGCGCCCTTCGACTGGCGATACCGGGTACCGATCCGCGCCAGCTCCACATCGAGCGCATGAGCGCCGCCGCACCGCTGCGCCGAAGGGAGCTGCGGCGAATGGAGCCAGCGTGGCGCGCGCGCAAGCGCGCCTTCGACGGCGCTACGGCGCGACCAGCGGCGGAACGAAGATAGCCGCCGTCGCCATCATCACGTGGTCCCGACGACGGCGGAGACACGAGCGCGAGTACGAGTAACGAGCGTTTGCTCGCGTCGCCGAAAGGACGGAGGCAGTCACTTCATCGGTTCTGGGCCCTCCGATCGAGGCTTGCGCGAAGCCCGCCCGGCCGCCACGCGCTCGGCCACCGTGGGCATGCCTTGGCCGCAGAACATGCAGGGCACGTCGGGCGGATGGTCGAGCTTGGCGCACCCGGCCACCACCCTGCGGTGCCTGAACATCGCCGCCGCGAGCAGCATGCCGAGCGGCGGGGCGAGGAAGTAGATCCACAGCGGGCTGAGGTCCCTCGCCGCGAGCGCGGAGGCGAAGCTGCGGGCCGGGTTCATGCTCATGCCGGAGAGCGGTGCCTCGAAGGTGATGTACATGAAGATGAGGGCTCCGGCGCTCAGGCCGGTCAGGCGCATGCGCCGGGAGGCGGAGACGGCGAGCACCACGGTCATGAGCACGAACGAGATGACGAGCTCGGCCAGGAACGCCACGGCCTGTCCTGGGTCACCGGGTCGAGTGGTGACGAAGTGGACGGACGGATGCGATAGCCGCGCGCCGAGCACTCCCCAGGCCACCAGCACGCCCGCGACCGCCCCGAGGAACTGCGCGGTGACGTAGAAGGCGGCGTCAGGCCCCTTCATTCTCCCGAGGCTCAGGTAAGCGAGCGTCACGGACGGATCGATGTGCGCGCCCGACCTCTTCCCCCAGCGCGAGTAGATGAGGGTGATGGCCGTGAGGCTCATGGCCATGCCGAAGAGCGCGCGACGGACGTGCGGGTTGGGTATCGCGAGGTGCACGCTGGATTCCGGGTACTCGAAGACCACGCCGAAGGCGCAGGCGACCACCATGAAGGCGCCGAGCAGCGTCGCTTCGATGAGGTACTCCCTCCAGTGCTGCCGGAGCGCGTCGATCATGCGATTCATGCGGGCGGCCGTTCGCCAGGGGTTCCAGCGGGAGCCGGCCTGGATTCAAGTCGTCCCGGCGGGCATCCCGGGCACGTTTGAAATGTGTAGGTTCGCGGGGAGGTAGCTCGATTGCGCCCTCCACCCCGCCTGCCTAGTTGTTCTCCCCAATCTAAGCTCGGTGGGTGGCGATGGGCGCGCGGGTCCTCAGCCCCTTGGAGAGCGTCCGCTACTACGGTCCTCGGGCGGCGGGCGTCGGATCAGACGCCGCAAGGCGGCACGATCGTCGCCGGCACCCTCGGGCTCTTCGTTCCCTCCTCATCTACATCGATGCCGTCCATGGGGTGAGTGCGTGTCGGAAGAGTATGACGTGATCGTGGTGGGCGGCGGCCCCGGGGGAGAGGTAGCCGCCGGTCGATGCTCCGAGGGCGGACTGGAGACGGCTCTGGTCGAGGCGGAGCTCGTGGGCGGGGAATGCTCTTACTGGGCGTGCATGCCGAGCAAGACCCTCCTGAGGCCCGGCGAGGTGCTCTCGGAGGCGCGGCGCGTTCCCGGCGCTCGCGAGGCGGTGACCAGCGGCCTCGACGCGGCCGCGGCCCTTCGGCGCAGGGACGAGATCACCGACGGCTGGGACGACTCGAGGCAGGCGCGCTGGCTTGACGACTTCCACATCTCGCTTTGGCGCGGCCGAGCCCGGATCGCGAGCGAGCGGACGGTGGAGGTCCTGGTTCGAGAAGGGCGCTCCCAGCAGCTCGTCGCCCGCGTTGCCGTGATCATCGCGACGGGCTCCACGCCCGCCGTCCCGCCCATCCCCGGCCTTCGCGAGGCGCACCCTTGGTCGAGTCGGGACGCCACATCCGCCAAGGCCATCCCTCGCCGAATGCTGGTGATGGGAGGCGGCGCCGTCGGCCTGGAGATGTCCCAGGCGTTCCACGATCTCGGCGCGACCGAGGTCACCGTGGTCGAGGCCGCCGAGCGTGTTCTCTCCAGCGAGGAGTCGTTCGCGTCGGCGGAGGTCGCATCGGCCTTGCGTGAGGAGGGCATCGACGTTCGCACGAACCGGAAGGTCGTCGGAGTGCGACGGCAGGCGGCGGGTCAGCCCGTCGAGGTCCAGCTGGATGACGGGCGGGAACTCGCTGCTGACGAGCTGCTCGTCGCCGTCGGCCGCCGGCCGGCGACCGCCGACCTGGGTCTCGAGAGGGTGGGCCTGACGCCGGGCCGTCCCATCACCGTCGACGATCATCTTCGTGCCACGGGCGTGCCGGGCGGCTGGCTCTACGCGGTGGGAGACGTCAACGGCCGCGCGCTCCTCACCCACATGGCCAAGTACCAGGGACGTGTGGCCGCCGACCACATCCTCGGCAGACGCGGCGAGGACCCGGCGGCCTGGGCCGGTCACCGCGCAGTGCCGCGGGTCGTCTTCACCAACCCTCAGGTCGCGGCGGTGGGGCTGACCGAGAAGGGAGCCGTCGAGCAAGGACTGACCGTGCGGTCGGTCTCAGTACCGCTCTCGGACGTCGCCGCGAGCGTGACCCGCGGCCAGAGCGTCACCGGAACGGGCAAGCTCGTGGTCGACGCTGCGCGGCAGGTCGCCGTCGGGGCGACCTTCACCGGCCAGGGGGTGGGCGACCTGTTGCACGCTGCCACCATCGCCATCGTCGGCGAGGTTCCGCTCAGCCGCCTCGAGCACGCCGTGCCTGCCTTCCCGACGATCAACGAGGTCTGGCTACACCTCCTCGAGGAATTCCGGAAGCAAACCGCCAAGCGACAAGGAGAGGCGCCGTGAGCTCGACCGCGATCGCCGACCATGCCCTGCTGTCCGACTGCCACTCGGCCGCGCTCGTGAGTCGCGCGGGTTCGGTCGACTGGCTCTGCTTCCCCCGCTTCGACTCGGCGGCCACGTTGGCGCGGCTGCTGGACGACGACGCCGGTCATTTCTCGCTCGCGCCCGTCGGCGCCTTCCGCGCCACCCGCCGCTACCTCGACGAGGCGATGGTTCTGGAGACCACGTTCGAGACCCCCACCGGGACCGCGATCCTCACCGATGCAATGGCAGTAGGGCGCAACGAGCGCGGCCACGAACTGGGGGCCGGGGCGCCCGGAGCCTTGCTCCGACGCGTCGTGTGCGCACGGGGCGGGGTGGATCTCGAGCTCGAGTTCGCCCCGCGGCCCGAGTTCGGCGTGGTCGAACCTCTGCTCACCGCGACAGGGGGAGGCATTGCCGGCCGTGGGGGCGCGGAGGTGCTGATGCTTTCCTCACCCTTCGCGCTCACGATCACGGATTCCACGGCGCGGGGGCGGTTCACCTTGCGGTCGGGTGAGGCAGCCGGGTTCGCGCTGCAGCGCCGTTCCAGCTCGGAGGCGGCGCCGCGCCGCTGGAGCCAGGAGGAGATCGCCGAGCGGATCCAGGACACCGCCGAGGCCTGGCGCACCTGGTGCGGCCTGCACCAGGCCTACGAGGGACCGTGGCGAGAGCTGGTCCGCCAGAGCGGCCGGGTGCTGCAGGCCCTGACCTACTATCCGACCGGAGCCATCGTGGCCGCAGCGACCACCTCCCTGCCGGAATCGGTGGGCGGGTCGCGCAACTGGGACTACCGATTCACGTGGGTGCGCGACGCCTGCCTGACCATGGAGGCACTGTGGGTCGCGGCCTGCCCCGACGAAGCGCTCAAGTTCTTCAACTTTCTCGCGGGAACGGCCCTCACGCAGGTGTGTCACGGAGCCGATCTCCAGATCATGTTCGGCATCGGCGGCGAACACGATCTCACCGAGCGGGAGCTTCCGGGCCTGGCCGGCTGGCGTGGCAGCCGGCCGGTGCGGATCGGCAACGGCGCCTGGAACCAGCGCCAGCTCGACGTCTATGGCGAGCTGCTCGGAGCCGTCCAGCAGCTCAGAGACCAGCTCGCCGGGCTCGATCCCGCGACGCGCCAGTTCCTCGTCGCGGTCGCCGACACGGCCGCGGCGCGGTGGAGAGAGCGGGATCAGGGGATCTGGGAGATCCGCGGCGAGCCCCGCGACTTCCTCTATTCGAAGCTGATGTGTTGGGTCGCGCTCGATCGCGCCATCGATCTGGCCGGATTGCTCGATGCGCGGGATCGGGTGGGTCGCTGGACGGCGACGCGGGACGAGATCCGCCGGACCATCCTGGAGCGGGGCTGGAGCGACAAAGCCCAGGCGTTCACCCAGGTTTTCGGTTCGGACGATCTCGACGCGTCGAATCTCATGATACCGATCGTCAGGTTCCTCCCTGCGGACGACCCACGCATGCTCTCCACGCTGCGCGCCACCGCTGAGCGCCTGACGGACGAGCACGGCCTGGTGTACCGGTACCGCGCCCACGACGGCCTGGAGGGCGAGGAGGGGACCTTCTTGCTCTGCACCTTCTGGCTCGCGCAGGCATGGGCGCTCGCGGGCGAGGTCGAGCGGGCGCGGGAGACCTTCGAACGGGCCGCGGGCTTCGCCAACGACGTCGGGCTCCTCAGCGAGGAGGTGGACCCGGCGACGCGAGAGCTGCTGGGCAACTTCCCGCAGGCGTTCAGCCACATCGGGCTGGTGAACGCGGCCTGGGCGATCAACCAGGCAGAGGAGCGCCGCCGCGACAGGAGAACGACATGAAAGCCATCACGATGTTTCCCGGAAAGGCGAAGAGTGCGCACGTGGCCGACCTGCCCAAGCCCAGCCTGGACGACGTCCCCGACGCCCGTGGGGTGCTGGTGAAGGTGCTGCGCGTCGGGCTCGACGGCACCGACAAGGAGATCGACGCCGGCGAGTACGGCGCGGCTCCTCCTGGCTCCGATTTCCTGGTGATGGGCCACGAGAGCTTCGGGATCGTGGAGGAGGTGGGCCGGGCGGTCACGCAGCTCGCGCCCGGCGACTACGTGACCTCCATGGTGCGCCGTCCCGGCAACAGCATCTACGACGCCATCGGCATGCCGGACATGACGACCGACGACGTCTACCATGAGCACGGCATCAACCAGCTCCACGGCTTCCTGCGCGAGTACTACGTGAGCGCGCCGGAATACCTGATCAAGGTGCCCCGGGGCCTGAAGAAGGTCGGGGTGCTGCTCGAGCCGACCAGCGTGATCGAGAAGGGCATCCTGCAGGCCTACAAGATCCAGCGGCGCCTGGGCGTGTGGCGGCCGAAGCGCGCGGCGGTACTGGGCGCCGGAACCATCGGGTTGCTGGCCACCCTGGGGCTGCGGATCCGGGGGCTGCAGGTGGTGACCTTCGGCCTCGAGGAGCCCCCCTTCCTGAATTCGGAGCTCGTCGACGCGATCGGGGCCAGCTATTGCAGCACGAGGCGGCGGACGCTGACGGAGGTGTCCGAGCAGGAAGGTGCGTTCGACCTGATCTTCGAGGCGAGCGGCTACTCGCCGCTGCTCTTCGAGGCCATGCGCGTGCTCGGGAAGAACGGGGTGCTGGTGGCTTCGAGCGTGACCGGCGGTCACCGGGAGATCCAGGTCCCGGCCGATGTGATCAACCTCGGCTTCGTGCTCGGCAACAAGGTGCTCGTCGGGACGGTGAACGCCAGCCGGGAGGACTTCGAGGCGGGGGTGCACGACCTGGCCATGTCCGAGGCCGAATACCCGGGGTGGCTCGAGCGGCTGTTCACTCGGAAGGTGGACGGGCTCTACCAGTGCCCCCAGGAAGTGAGGTTGCTGGAGAACAAGCCCGGCTCGATCAAGACATTCGTGGAGGTGGCGCCGCTGCCTTGAATGACAGCAAGCGCTCGAGGTCAGCCATGCTGAGCAGCCATTCCTACGACGTCATCATCGTCGGGACCGGGGCCGGCGGCGGGACGCTGGCGTATAGCCTGGCACCGTCGGGTAAGCGCATCCTGCTGCTGGAACGGGGCGACTACGTCCCGCGAGAGAAGCCCAACTGGGAGCCGCTCGCCGTCAACGTCGAGGGCAGGTACCAGACGAAGGAGACTTGGAAGGCGACCGATGGGTCCGAGCTCCACCCCCACACGAACTACTGGGTGGGCGGGAACACCAAGTTCTACGGCGCCGCCCTGTTCCGGTTGCGCAAGGAAGACTTCGGCGAGATCCGCCATTACGACGGCGTCTCGCCGGGCTGGCCGATCTCCTACGAGGAGCTGGAGCCGTACTACACCAGGGCGGAGCAGCTCTACCAGGTGCACGGTCAGCGGGGCGAGGATCCGACCGAACCTCCCGCCAGCTCACCATACCCTCACCCGCCGGTCAGCCACGAGCCACGGATCCGCCAGCTCAGCGAGGACTTCGCCGCCCTGGGCCTGAGGCCGTTCCACACGCCGCTGGGCGTGATGCTCGACGAAGGCCAGCCGCACCGGAGCCGCTGCATCCGCTGCAACACCTGCGACGGCTTCCCCTGCCTGGTTCACGCCAAGTCAGATGCGCAGGTCGTCGCGGTCGATCCGGCCCTGCAGCATTCGAACGTCACCCTGCTCACCAACGCCTACGTGGAACGTCTGGAGCACAGCCCGTCCGGCCGCGAGGTGACGAAGGTGGTCGTGAAGCGCGACGGCACGAGAGAGGAGTACTCGGCCAGCATCGTGGTGGTGTCGTGCGGCGCCATCAACTCCGCTGCCCTTCTGTTGCGCTCGGCCAGCGACAAGCATCCGGACGGGCTGGCGAACAGCTCGGGCGTGGTGGGACGCCATTACATGGGCCACGTCAACTCGGTCCTGATGGCCATCTCCAAGTGCCTCAACCCGACGATCTTCCAGAAGACACTCTCGGTGAACGACTTCTACCTGGCCTCCAGGGAGTGGGAGTACCCCATGGGCCACATCTCGTTCGTCGGCAAGCTGGACGCGGAGACCCTCAAGGCCGGAGCGCCCGCCATCGCGCCGGGCTTCACGCTGGAGCTGATGGCCCGCCACTCGCTCGATTTCTGGCTCACCTCGGAGGACCTGCCGGATCCGGACAATCGGGTCACCCTGGACCGCGACGGGAAGATCGTGCTCGCCTACAAGCCGAACAACGAGGAGGGCCACAAGCGCCTCATCGCGAAGCTCAAGAGCCTCATGAAGCAGCAGCGGGCGTGCCCCACCCACGGGAAGGAATGCCACCAGGGACTCTTCTCGCGCAGCCTTTACGTCGGGCAGCGAATCCCGCTCGCGGGCGTCGCGCACCAGAACGGAACCATCCGCTTCGGCCGGGACCCCAGGAGCTCGGCGCTCGACGAGAACTGCAAGGCCCACGACCTGGACAACCTGTACGTCGTCGACGCCAGCTTCTTCCCCTCGTCCGGGGCGGTGAACCCCGGCCTCACCATCATGGCGAACGCCCTGCGCGTCGGGGACCACCTGCTCGCCAGGATGGCGTGATGGTCCGCTCGCCGAGAGGTCGTCCTTGCGCCGTGTCCGTGCCTCGGACGAGCGCGGGCCGCCGGGATCGCTCGCCGGAATCGCCCCACGACCTCCAGTCGCCTCGGACCGGACGAAGCATGTCGCACATCCGCTGGGCTCTCCTCCTCGCCGCCGCGTCGCTGTCGGTCCGCTTCCTGGACGCGTGGGCGCCCGCGGCCCGCGCGGACGAGGCCGGCCTTGCCCGGGGCGTGGGCTGCATCGGGCTCACCGTCGCCGACGTAGACCGCTCGTCCGAGTTTTACACGCGGGTGCTCGAGTTCCGCCGCGATCTCGAGATCGAGGTCGCCGGGGAGAGCTGGGAGCGGCTCCAGGGCGTGTTCGGGATGCGCGCCCGCGTCGTGCGCGTCCGGCTGGGCGGCGAATGCCTGGATCTCACCGAGTACCTGGCGCCGCGTGGCCGTCCAGCGCCCCTCGACGCTCGCTCGAACGACCGCTCCTTCCAGCACGTCGCGATCGTCGTATCCGACATGGACGAGGCCTACCGGCGCCTCCGCGTTGCGCGGGTCGAGCACGCCTCGACGAGCCCGCAGCGCCTCCCCGACTGGAACCCGAACGCCGGCGGCATCCGCGCCTTCTACTTCCGCGATCCGGACCGCCACTTCCTCGAGTTGATCTGGTTTCCGCCCGGCAAGGGTGACCCGCGCTGGCACGCTGCCCGCGAGCGCCCGCCGCTCTTCCTTGGCATCGACCACAGCGCCATCGTCGTCGCCGATACCGACGCGAGCCTGCGCTTCTGGCGCGATGCGCTCGGCTTCCGCATCGCCGGCACGAGCGAGAACTGGGGCACCGAGCAGGAGCACCTGAACAACGTCTTCGGCGCGCGGCTGCGCATCACGACCTTGCGCGCGCCCGAGGGGCCTGGCGTCGAGATGCTCGAGTACCTGGCGCCGCGCGACGGCCGCCCGCTGCCGGCCGACGAGCGTCCCAACGACCTCGTCCACTGGCAGACTCCCGTGCGCGTCAGGGACCTGGACGCCGCCGCGCGCGCAGTCCGTGGCGCCGGGCTGGGCTGGATCTCGCCCGGGCCCGTCGCCGTCGCCGAGCGGCAGCTCGGCTTTTCTCGCGCGCTCCTGGCGCGCGATCCCGATGGGCACGTGGTGCAGCTCGGCGTGGCCGCCACGAGCGAGGCGAGTACGCGATGACGAAGCCCTGTCCGCGACACTGGCGCTGGTGGCGCTGGGCTGCGTCGAACTACGTCGCGGTGTACCGGGTAGACTTGATCGGGATGGACCAGGAGACGCTTCGCGCAAGCCCTGGCTAAGCCGCCATGACCGGCTCGTACCGTATCCACCTGAACGTCAAGGGAGCGGGCATTCCTGGCTGACAGAAAAAAACGAGAGACGCAAATGTTTCAAAATGCAGACGCTCATGCCCTTGGCGATCGGCGCCGTACTCCGTCCGTGTCCCGTCTCGAGAGAGTTCTACGTGCGATGTCGGTACTCACGATGCTCATGACGGTGCCCCAGGTGCTCGCGATATGGGTAGGCCGCGATGCCCACAACGTCTCGCTCTCTTCGTGGGCGACCTATCTCCTGGCCGCCTCCCTCTGGTTCGTTTACGGATGTCAAAAGCACGACAAGACGATCTATCTCGCCTGCATCGGATGGATCGTGCTCGACGCGGCAATCGTGGCCGGCATCGTCGTGTACGGCTGATTGCAGGGTCGGCTCGGGCTCACCGTGGATGCGGCCTCAAGCTCTTCCGAGCGAGGTCCTTGTGCACGTCAGGTGCGAGCACCGAGCCTGGCGTCGAGGCTCGCGCGGCCGGGACCAGCGAAGACGAGCCAGGCGAGCAACAGCAACAGCAAGACCTCCGGTAGGTAGAGGAAATTCAGCAGCCCTTGCCAGCTCGCGGTGATGTGCTTCTCGGGCGCAGCGGCCGTCACGATCGCCACCACCATGACGCCGCAGAGCATGACCGCCGCCGGCCGGGTCACCAGGCCGACGACGATCAGCGCACCGCAGATCAGCTCCGTGCCCGCCACGAACGGGGCCTGGAGTTCGGCCGCCGGGACGCCCAGCGAGCGGAAGTACTGGACGAATTCACCCAGGTTACCGAGCTTGCCCAGCCCCGAGCCGAAGAACTCGATCCCGAGCGCGATCCGGATGACGAGCCGGGCGGCCCACTCGAGGCGATCGAGCCTGGCGTAGATGCGAGCCACGAGGTCCAAAAGAGGTGTCATGTTCGCTCCCTTTCGCTGACGAGCTTGCGGCCAGACCTGTCCGTCCCGGGAATATCGAGCAGTGGAGATCTGGGCAGTTCCGCGAACGTGGACCCGGCGCCAAGTTACTCACGGTGGTGCGCGGCCGGGTAGCCTACCGCTCTCCATCAGGCAGCGCTCTTCGGCCTCTAGCCCGTGGACCTCTTCGCGGTCTTTCTCGCGGCACCACGCTTCCTTCGAGCGGGCGCCTTTCTCTTCGACACCGCCCGAGGGGCGTGGGTCGGCGGGCTCTCGTGGAGTGGCTGGTAAATGCCGAGCTTGCCGCCTCCTGGAAGCGTAACCTGTGTCAGCATGCCCCAGCCTTGTTGTGAGATCGGCGTGGCCTCGATCCCGCGCTTCTCCATCGACGCGACCAGTGCCTCGACGTCGTCGGTCATCAAGTACAATTCGTGGACGTCGTTCTCGACGGACGGGTGAACGGCTACCTCGGCGGGTGGCAGCCTGAAAATGAGCCACCCATCGCCGGCATCGACGTAAGGGAAGCCGAGCACGTCCTTCAGGAACGCGCGATCCGCTTCCGAGTTCTTGCTGTAGATGATCGAGTGCGCGCCGATGATCATGAGCGGTACCTCGTATCTGCTATCTGCGGCATCTCGTCGTGAGGTTCTCAACCTTCCGCCCGAGCCGTATCTGGTCACGTCCCGAAGGCCGTCGCCGTCGATCCCAGCGCATCAGACGTGCACCTCGCCATAACCCAGTTCTCCTGACTCGTGCCTGGAGCGAAGAACCAGCCAAAGCATCGAGAGATAGAACAGCGTGATGGCCACCACGACGCACCATCCAGGCACGATGCCGATGGATGCGCTCTCGACCAGCCAGCCCGCCGCACCGCTCGTCTCGACGGAGCCCGGCGGCTGAAGGCCTTTGCTGGTGACCTTCAGCAACCAGGCCAGCAGCAGCACGCCGAACAGCCACAGGTAGTTGCGGCGAAGTCGCTTCCCCATGGCGTCGAGGAGCGAGATGGAGAACCTGGGAGCCCGCAGGTCATCCGCGAGTTGGATCATCCACTGCGCCGGGTCCATGTCGGCGCGCGGAGCGAAGATCTGCGCGAAGTAGTTGCGCTCGATGAGACGGACACGGCAGCGGTAGCAGTGGAAGAAGCGGTACCGGCGCGATTCGATGACCAGCAGCAGGAAGACGAGCCCCATGGCAAA
>Ga0310914_10002855_pt1 | contig 11812 bp, 9 predicted proteins | sample GREbulkMGAN108_FD_203450 | JGI IMG/M metagenome (GOLD analysis project Ga0310914, IMG submission 203450) | Lab enrichment of tropical soil microbial communities from Luquillo Experimental Forest, Puerto Rico - GRE.bulkMG.AN108 | ecosystem: Environmental > Terrestrial > Soil > Tropical forest >...
GCCAAAACCGGTCCGTACGAGATCAGACCTCCGGCCTCGACAGCCTCCCTCCACTGATGGATGGCGGGAAGTTTATATTTCGCCGTCAGTTCCACAATCAATTTGCTTTGAGCGAACAGCATTGGCGACGCCAGCACGTTTAGGGCGCCGGCATGCTCACTCGATGCCGCCGTAATCGCCTTCTCGATGTCATCCTTTGATCGCACCTCGAGCATCTGCAATGTGATGCCCAGCGACTGCGCCGCTTCCCGCAATGGCGGTAACTGCGATCCGCTATTGTCGGGATCTGCAAGGACCGCCACCCGGGATAGGCCGGGGACGAGCTGCTTTAACAGCTCCAAGCGTTTTGCGCTCAACTCTGGGGCCAGGATTTGAACGCCGGTTGTATTCCCGCCCGGCCGGGCGAGATTGTCAACCAACCCCACGCCGACTAGATCGTCGGCCAGAGCGACAATTGGGGCTGACTTAGTCTTTTGCTGAACCGCGCGCGTCGCCGGATCACCGATAGTCATGATAACCGACGGCTCGAGCCCGACCAGCTGAGCAGCAAGGTCGGGGATTGTGGTAGCCCCTTTAGCTGCGAAGCGGAGGTCAACAGTGAGATTTTGGCCTTCAATGTAGCCGGACTCGCGCAGACCTTGTTCGACTGCCCCCATTCGCGGCGGCGGCGGAGTGGGGCCCGGCCATAACATCCCAACCCGCGCCGACTCATTGCTCGCTCCTGTCTGTTGCGCCTCGGCTGGCAGCGGCGCAGTGAGGACAGCGAGTGTCAGGGCCGTGAGTGCCCGGATTGTTAGTTTCATGCCAGCTCCCTGCAGATCCAATCTAGGGCTTTCTCGTAACGAGAATATTCCTACTCACCTCGGTAGATTTCGGGCCAAAAGATTTGACGATGACGAGAATGATACTGCTCCTGCGCGAAAATCCCGTCAAGCGGCGTGGGGATTAGCTCGTGCCACCACCCATATTCGCGGCCGGTTAACCTTGACGCCGAGGGTCATTCTTGAGGAGCTAGGCCGCGAGCGCAGCCACTGATATATTTGATCTAAATGGCAGGAAATAGCCGATATCCGGGAAAGGAAATGGAGGGTTATGCTAGGCGCAGGGAGGTTCCTGTCGACAAGAAATTAAAATCGACGATACCATCGGGGGTAGCGAACCGGCGGCAAACCATGACTGGATCGGCCGTTCGACCGGAGGAGGAAGGCCTTGGCGCTGGTCTAGCACCCGAAACGCTCGGCACGCCCTATCGCGGATGGCGAGCTTTTAAAGCGACTTTTTCGCGCGCTCAGACTCGCCGGGGCAGCGGCCAGGGCAAACTTTTCCGCAAATACGTCCTTCTGATGATGGCGGTCGTCGGCGGCGCGCTCCTCGTCAGCGGAGGGCTCCAAATCTACTTCTCCTACGAGGAAAGCAAGCGCTCGCAGCTTGCGATCCAGCAAGAAAAGGCGATTGCCGCAGCCTGGGCCATCGGTGAATTCGTCAGACAGTTACGGTCCCAGATTGCCTGGACGATGCAGCTTGCGCTGTTGCCCGGCGCAGCCGGAATTGAGCAGCGACAGCTCGACTTTGTCAGCCTATTGCGGCAGGTGCCAGCGATAACCGAGGTCGCCTACGTTGACGGGACGGGACATGAGCAGCTCCGTCTCTCCAAGCTGTCGATCGATGTGGTCGGGAGCCGAGCCGATCTTTCCGACACTTCCGCCTACAAACAGGTGAAGGCACACAACGTCTATTTCGGCCCGGTCTACTTCCGCAAGCAGTCGGAGCCGTTCATGACGGTCGCGGTGGCCGGCGTCGGAGGTGATCCGGGAGTAACAATCGCCGACGTAAACCTCAAATTTGTCTGGGATGTCGTGGCCAGTATCAAGGCCGGCAAGGCCGGCTATTCCTATGTCGTTGACGGCCAGGGCCTACTCATCGCTCATCCGGACACCGCACTGGTGCTGCGCAAGACCGACATGACAGTGCTGGCGCAAGTAAAGGATGCGCTCGCTGCGCGAGCAATGTCGAGCCAGCAGCAACGCGGCGTGGCGATGTCCCGCGATCTCGATAGACGTCATGTGCTTTCGGCCTATGCTGTTGTTGAGTCACTCGGCTGGCTCGTCTTTGTTCAGTCTCCGCGCAGCGAAGCGTTCGCGGCGATCTACGCCTCCACCGCACTTACCGGCGTGCTGTTGCTGACCGGTTTAGGCGTGGCGATCGCGGCGAGTCTATTCTTGGCCCGGCACATGGTCGTGCCAATTCATATTCTGCAGTCCGGCGCGGCCCGCATTGGCAGCGGCAACCTGGCCAGCCGCATAGAGATTCGCACCGGGGACGAACTCGAGGCTCTCGCCAATCAGTTCAACTGCATGGCCGGCCAACTTCAGGACTCTTATAGCGGCCTCGAACGCAAGGTCGAAGAGCGCACGCACGAGCTTCGCGAGGCGGTCAACCAGTTACAGGCGCTCGGTGAGATCGGGCAAGCGGTCAGCTCGACGCTCGACCTGCAGACAGTGCTGCGTACGATCGCAGCACATGCGGTGCGGCTCGCAAAGGCGGATGGTGCGACATTCTACGCCTATGACGCCGAGCGACAAATCCTCAAACTGGAGACTTCGTATCAAGTCGATCAAGAGATCGTACGACAGATTGTCGCCCATCCGGTGGCGCTGGGCGAAGCGACTGTCGGCCTTGCGGCAGCTGAGCGCCAGATTGTCGAAATCGCCGATATTGGGAGCGCCCGGAACCATCCGCTGCGCGAGATGATGCTGCGCGCGGGGTTCCGCAGCCTCCTGGCCGTGCCTCTACTTCGCGAAGACAATATTATCGGTGCCCTAGCGGTCGGCCGGAAAGTGGCCGGCAGTTTCCCACGCGAGACGACGGATCTCATCCAGAACTTCGCGCGGCAGTCGGTCCTGGCAATCCAGAATGCCCGGCTGTTTCAGGCGATTGAGGAGCAAGGCCGTCAGTTAGCTGTGGCGAGCCAACATAAATCCGAATTCCTTGCGAATATGAGCCATGAGCTCCGCACGCCGCTGAACGCGATCATCGGCTTGACCGAATTGATGATCGATCACCCTGAGCGGTTCGGCACCGAGAAGGCCCTCGATCCCTTGCGCCGCGTGAACCGCGCAGGCGCGCACCTTCTCGGTTTGATCAACCAAATCCTCGACCTGTCGCGAATCGAAGCAGGAAAGCTCGACCTGACCCCGGAAAAAATCGTGTTGCCGCAACTCATCGAGGAGATTGCCGGGATCGCTCGCTCTCTCGCCGAGCGGAACGAAAATCGTCTCTCCGTTGAATACTCGCGCAATCTCCCGACGATCATTACGGATGAGATGCGGCTGCGGCAGATCCTTCTCAACCTGCTGAGCAATGCCTGCAAATTTACCAAAGCCGGAGATGTGTCGCTCTATGTCGAGCGAATCGCCGCCGCGGGTCGCGATTGGATCGAATTTCGCGTCGTCGACACCGGAATCGGGATGACGAGCGAGCAATTGGGAAGGGTGTTCACGGAATTCTCGCAAGCCGAGACCACCACCGCACGCCAGTACGGCGGGACGGGCCTTGGGCTCGCCATCACACGGCGGCTGTGTCGAATAATGGGTGGCGATGTCACTGTAAACAGCGAATTCGGCAAAGGATCGACGTTTACGGTCCGCTTGCCTGTCGGCCAGTCCGATGCGGTCGCCCACACACAATCGTCCGAGACACAATTGTCCGCCGTTGCGCCGCCGCACGATCATATCCTCGTCATCGACGACGATGCGACGGCGCGCGAGCTCGTCGAATCCCATCTGCGCCAGGCAGGTTTTGCCGTAGTCACCGCGGCCGGGGGTGCCGAAGGATTAAACCAAGCGAAGAAGGTACGCCCGCTCGCGATAGTCCTCGATATCCTGATGCCTGAGATCGACGGCTGGACGGTTCTCGCTGCGCTTCGCGGGGATCCGAGCTTGTCCGATATACCGGTTGTCATTGCCTCGATCGTCGATGAGCAGCGTCGTGGCATGGCTCTCGGAGCGGCTGGATATCTCAGCAAGCCGATCGACGGGGATCGGTTGATCGAGTTGGTTCAGCACTACCAGGTCCGAACTCGTCCGGCCCGGATCCTGGTGGTGGAGGACAACGAAACACAACGCCAACGCATCCGGGCCTGGCTAGAGCCGCAGCAATGGGTGGTCAGCGAGGCGGAAAACGGCCGCCTGGCGCTCGGGTTGCTCGATAGCGAGCCGCCTGACCTGATCCTCCTCGATCTGATGATGCCGGAAATGGACGGATTTGAATTCGTCGCAGCATTGCGCGAGCGGCCGGGGCCTCGCATTCCGGTGATCGTGATCACCGCGCGCGATCTCAGCGCCGAGGATCGCGCGCGCCTCAATTCCGGGATTGACGAGATCTTGATGAAGGATGGCTTCGACCCGGACGAGCTGACCCGGCTGGTGCGCGAACTCGTTCCGCAAACGCAGCAGCCGGTTGCGGCATAGGCACAACCGGGACACTACGGCGCGTCTACCCTACCCGGCTCGCCCGCCAGCGGCCGGCGCCAAATTGGCTGCGATTGAGGATGCCGTGGTGTTCATCGCTGGCCGCGCCCAACACCGCCGAGCCACTCATTCCTCCGTCGCGCACCTCGCCATCGAGGAAATAGCAGATCGTGCTCCCTTCAAAGCGCGAGGTGAACGAGAGCTGGATCGCGTCACCACTCAGCCAACCGCTGACTGGCCCCTCGAAATGGGCTGAGCGCTGATGGCCGGCGAGCTCAGGCCCTCGCTGCTCGATGTTGAGCCAATGAATGCGCGAGCCTTGCAGGAATTCAATGCGCAACTCCCAATTGCCGGCGATTTCCGTTGCGGGCGGGCGCGCCTTCGCAGGCACGTCGCCACTAGCTTCACGCAGCACCGCCGCGATCGCATCGCCGACCTGCGCGGCTTCGCTTGGCTGCAATTGGAACGGGTCGATCTCGATCGAGTTTTCCGCCGCCGAGTTGTCATCAAGCATGATGCGCGGCTCGCCATCGAGCACACGCTCGCGCAGCGCCAATCCTTCAAGCGGGTATTGCCAGCGGTCCCAATAGACACGCAGCCGCGGAACCCGGTCGACACCGCTCGGTTCGATGATTTCGCCGCCGGCACCGTGCAACGCGCCGATTCGCTCAGCGATGACCTGCAGATCGTCATGCCATTTCTGCCGCTCGCCCGCGTGATCGCGCTCCTCGAACCAGTGTTCGATCGCGGTCAACACGCCGATGATGTCCTCCTTCGACACCTTCATCGGCCGGCCTAGCGCCTGGTGCGGCGAGGCATTGGACCAGGCTGCCTGCACCAAGGGCTTCGAGCCGAGCAGCAGCCCGCTGGTCTGCGGGCCGCGCAGGAACTTGCCGCCGCTGTAGACCACGAGGTCGGCCCCGCGCACGAGCCACGGGCTCGGCCGCTCGAGATGCTCGGAAGCGGCGTCGACCATGATCGGGATGCCGAGCGGCTTGACGACCGCCGCGATCTCCTCGAGCCGGAGCGGCCCTATGTGCTCCTGCTTGCCGAGCAGCACGACCATCGCCACCGGCTCAGCGAGCGCCCTGTCAAGATCGTCGCGCGTCTCGATCTCGACGAGGTGGCAGCCGATCATCCGCACCGCCTGGTCGTAGGCGAAGCGCTGGGTCTTGGGAATGACGACGTGGTTGACCATCCCCTCGGTAAAAGGCAGGCGCAGCATCTTGACCGGATCGTTGCCGGCGACGCACGCCGCCGTCCCCAGCGCCACCGCGGCGGCACTGCCGCAAGTGACGATGCCCCATTCCGCCCCGGTCAGCTCGGCGAGGCGCTGTCCCGCCGCCTCCATCAGCTCGTCGAGATTGACGAAATGGCGCGACGCCTCGGCCATTGCGTCGCGCACCTGCGGCAGCATCAGGCTGCCGCCGTGCATCGTCCGCACGCTGCAGCAATTGATGAAGGGTCTCACGCCGAGGACGAGATACGGATTGGCGTTCATGAAAGCATCTCCGACACCGTCGAGGAGTAAAACGCGGTGCTGGGCGTTTATACCGATGGTGATAAGGAGGACAAAGCGATGTTGGGGCAGAAGCAACAAAGCGAGGATCGCTCGGACGGCGGCGCAGGGAACGGGACCGCATTGAACTTTCGCCAAGCGACCGACGCTATTGATAAGCTCCGGGCGAGAATCGACCAAGCCGCCGCCGCGATGCGCGATTTGACGCAGGTCAGCGAGCATTGGGCACAGGGCACGCAAGGGCGCGTCCGTGACATGGCGACGGAGCTGCGCAATCAAGGCGAAAGAGCGGTGAGCACAGTCTCGCAGCAAGTGGAGCACAATCCTCTGACGAGCCTCGCGATCGCCTTCGCCGTCGGCTGTGTCCTCGGCACCCTGATCCGCCGCTGAGAGGCAGCGGTTGCCGCCCGACGCCAGCGACTTCGTTGATGGCGCCGCGCGAAAGTTTTATCTCGTGTCGGGTGAACGATGTCTCGTATCAGATAGGCGACAAGGCGCTGGTCCTCTTTTCGGGGGGGCAGGATTCGACGACCTGCCTCGCCTGGGCGCTCGCGCACTTTGCTGCGGTCGAGACGGTCGGCTTCGATTACGCTCAGCGCCACCGGGTCGAGCTCGATTGCCGAGCAGGGGTCGTCGAGCGGCTGCGTCGCGAATTCCCGGACTGGGGCGGCAAGCTCGGCGAGGATCACATTGTCGATCTCCGTGTCCTTGGGGAAGTCAGCGACACTGCGCTGACCCGCGACACCGCTATTGCGTTCGAGCAAAGCGGCTTGCCAAACACCTTTGTCCCTGGCCGCAATTTGCTCTTCTTCACCTTTGCCGCCGCGATCGGCTACCGTCGGGGTGCGCGGCACCTGATCGGCGGCATGTGCGAGACCGACTATTCCGGCTATCCGGATTGCCGCGACGACACGCTGAAAGCGCTGCAGGTGACATTGTCGCTGGGCATGGATCACCGCTTTGTCGTCCACACGCCGCTGATGTGGCGTGATAAGGCCGCGACCTGGTCGCTTGCCCGTGAGCTCGGTGGGGAGGCTCTTGTCGAGCTGATCCTCGAAGAAACCCACAGCTGTTATCGGGGCGACCGGCAGCACCGCCATTCCTGGGGTTACGGCTGCGGCGATTGTCCGGCCTGTGCGCTGCGCCGGCACGGCTGGGAGACGTTTGTAACCCATTGTCATTCCGGGGCGCAGGCGCAGCCTGCGAACCCGGACCCTATGAACACGGGCCTGTGAAAGTTTTGAATAAGCCGGTGTTCATAGATTCCGGGCCCGGCCCCCTGGGCCGCCCCGGAATGACATTATCAATGCCGCGTGGCAGGTGGGCTACGGGGCCGAGGAAATTTTCCTCACCTTGCCGATAACACGCAGTCCCTCTCGGAGAACAATATGCGACCTTCGGGACGCGCCCCGGATGTAATGCGCCTGGTCATCTTGGAGCCGGGCGTCGCCAAATTTGCCGAAGGATCGTGCCTCGCAAAATTCGGCGACACGCATGTGCTGTGCACTGCCTCGGTCGAAGAGCGCGTTCCGCCGTTCCTGCGCAATACCGGCAAGGGATGGGTCACGGCAGAGTACGGGATGCTGCCGCGTTCGACCTTGACCCGCACCGACCGCGAGGCGGCACGCGGCCGGCAGAGCGGGCGCACGCAGGAGATCCAGCGGCTGATCGGCCGCAGTCTGCGCGCCGTCACCGATCTCACCCGGCTCGGCGAGCGCCAGATCAAGATTGACTGCGACGTGCTGCAAGCCGATGGCGGCACCCGTACGGCTGCAGTGACCGGCAGTTATGTGGCGCTCCACCAGGCCTTCCAACGCCTGGTTTCGGCCGGCCTGCTGACTGCCTTGCCGTTACGCGACAGCGTCGCCGCAATCTCCTGCGGCATCGTTGCCGAACGCCCGGTGCTCGACCTCGATTATGCCGAGGATTCGCAAGCCATGACCGACGCGAATTTCGTGCTCACTGGCATGGGCGGGATCGTCGAGATCCAGGCGACCGCCGAAGGCGCCCCATTCGACGAAGCGCTTTTCGCCGAGATGCTACGGCTCGCGCGGATGGGCGTCGGCGAGCTCACCCGGCACCAGCGTACGGCGCTCGGGCTCGACTGACCCGATGCCCCGACATTTCGCCGGCGATCGGCTGGTGATTGCGAGCCACAACTCAGGCAAGGTCGAGGAGATCGCTGCTTTGTTGGGGCCCTTCGACGTCGCAGTCGTCGCCGCGGCATCCCTCGGTATTCCAGAGCCCGAGGAGACCGGCGACACCTTCGAGGCGAATGCTGCGCTGAAGGCGAGGGCCGCAGTCGAGGTGAGCGGGCTACCCGCGCTCGCCGACGATTCCGGCCTTGTCGTCCCAGCACTCGGCGGCTCTCCCGGGATTTACTCAGCACGCTGGGCCGGTCTGGCCAAGGATTTCCGGATCGCGATGGAGCGGGTTCACCGCGAGCTCGGTGACAAGGACCGCGGTGCCATATTCGTCGCCGTTCTAGCCCTCGCCTGGCCCGACCACCACACCGAGCTGTACCGAGGCGAGGTGCAAGGCACGCTCACTTGGCCGCCGCGGGGTGATCACGGCTTCGGCTACGACCCGATGTTCGTCCCGCTCGGCGGTACCCTGACCTTCGGCGAGATGGACCCCGCCGAAAAGCACAAGATCAGCCACCGTGCGCGGGCTTTCGCGAAGCTCGTCGAGCGCTGTTTCCGTGGCCGCTGACCCCCTCACCTACCCAGCCCTCAGGGCTGGGTCCCCCCTCTCCCGCACTGCAAGAGAGGGTGCCGAACGGAGAACGGTGGGCGAGGGTTTTGCAGCCGAACCGCTCGCCGTCTACATCCACTGGCCCTTCTGCCGGTCGAAATGTCCTTATTGCGACTTCAACAGCCATGTCCGCGATAGCGTGGACGCCGGGCGCTGGACCCGGGCGCTGCTCACCGATCTCGACTACCAGGCGGGGCGCGTACCCGCACGTGAAGTGGGTTCGGTCTTTTTCGGCGGCGGCACGCCGTCCTTGATGCCGCCCGGGACCGTCGCCGCTTTGCTCGAGGCGGTGCGCTCGCACTGGGCCGTAGCACCCGATCTCGAAGTCACCCTCGAAGCCAACCCGAATTCCACCGAAGCCGACCGCTTTCGCGCTTTCGCGGCCGCCGGGGTCAACAGGCTGTCGCTCGGAGTGCAAGCGCTCGATCCAGCGGCGCTGCGCCTGTTGGGCCGGCGCCACGGCCGTGACGAGGCAATCGCCGCGATCGAGCATGCGCGCGAGATCTTTCCTCGCTTCTCGTTCGATCTGATCTATGCCCGCCCGGGCCAGAGCATCGCGGCCTGGCAGCGCGAGCTCGACGAAGCGCTGGCTCTCGCTGGCGAGCACCTCTCGCTCTACCAGCTGACGATCGAGTCCGGCACCGCCTTCGCCACCGCGGTGCGGCTCGGCGAACTCGTGCTGCCCGAGGAGGAAATCGCGGTCGTACTGTTCGAGATGACGCAGGACCGCCTCGCCGCTCACGGGCTGCCGGCTTACGAGATCTCCAATCACGCCCGGCCAGGCGCCGAATGCCGGCACAACCTCGCCTATTGGCGCTATCAGGACTATGTCGGGATCGGTCCGGGCGCGCATGGCCGGCTAACCCGCGGCGGCGCGAAATGCGCCACCCGGCAGCATCGACTACCTGAGAGATGGCTCACGGCAGTCGAGACGGCAGGCACCGGTCTCGAAGAGACGACGCCCATCGACCGCGAGACCGCCATCGAGGAAATGCTGATGATGGGACTGCGCCTCCTCGAAGGAGTGTCGCGGACGCAACTGGAGAAGGCTGCCAGCCAGGGAATCGCGACCCTGTTCGGCCTCAATCTCGCGCCGTTGATCGAGGGCGGGTTCCTGACCCTCGACCGAGATCGCCTTGCCGCGACCACTGCCGGCCGCCAGCGGCTCGACGCCGTGCTGGCCGCCCTCCTCTACTGACCCTCGACATGCTGATCCGACGTTTCGCCCTTCTGTTTTTTCTCCTTACTGGCCTAAGCGCGGCTACTGAACCAGTGCGTGCGGAACCCCAGTGGGAGACCTTGCCGCCCACGCCGACCCTGCCGAAACCGGCGCAGAGCGGCTATGCCCCGGTCAACGGCATCCGGATCTGGTATGCGAGTTTTGGCCGTGGCGAGCCGGTGCTCCTGCTGCACGGCGGCCTCGCCAATTCGAACTATTGGGGCCACCAAGTGCCGGTCTTGACCGGTCGTTATCGGGTCGTCGTGATGGACAGCCGCGGCCACGGCCGCAGTACCCACGACGACCGGCCTTACGGCTATGATTTGATGGCTTCGGACGTTCTCGCTCTGATGGATTTCCTTAAATTGCCGCGGGCGGCGATCTTCGGCTGGAGCGACGGGGCGATCCTCGGTCTCGATATCGCCATTCACCATCCCGAGCGGCTGGCAAAGCTCTTTGCCTTCGCCGCCAATTCCGACCCGAGCGGGCTTGCCGACATCGCCCAGAGCCTGGTGTTCAACGCCTATATCGCGCGGGCCGAGAAGGAATACGAGGCTTTGTCACCGACGCCCGACCAATACAAATCCTTCTTCGCGCAGATTAGCAAGATGTGGGAAACCCAGCCTAACTTCACGGCCGAGCAACTGCACGGCATCACCGTGCCGGTCTGGATCGTCGACGCAGATCACGACGAAGCGATCAAGCGCGAGAATACCGAATTCATGGCGAACGCCATCCCCAATGCAGGTCTGCTGATCCAGCCCTGGGTCAGCCATTTCTCGTTTCTGCAGGACCCACCGCAATTCACCAACGACATGTTGCATTTCCTGGAGCACGTAAAAGCGCGCTGACGAGCCGATTGACGAGCTGCCTCAGCTGAAGCTGAGGGACCGGCCCCAAACGTCCATTATTGCAATTCTTCAGGTTGTGCTTCCCTGGTTCGTCATTACGAGGCTTAAACCGATAATCTATACCGCCTCTCAGCTGAAGGCGTTGAAGTGTATCGCCTATAGAGTGTATAGATTGGCGGGGCGTCTATGTTCCGTTGCAGACAGGTGTGATCGTCCACCGGCTCTCCCCAGCAGAGGAAGAAATGGTTGCGAATCGGAAAAGAACGGGATGCTGAGCCGTGGACCATGTCACCCTGAGCGCACACGTTATTCACCCGTTGCTGAGGGTTCTTCGCGCAGCCCGGATTGCGCCTGTAGCCGCGATGCCAGCCTCGGATCTCCGGAGCAAAGCTTACGGTCTCAGCTACGCCATTCTCGCATCGCTATGGCTGCGCAGAAAGGGTGAGCCATCTTGGAAAGACGTTTATGAAGCATGGGATCAGCACTCATTGCCGGCGGACGAACCCGATCCGTCGCTCTATGGACAATTCCATCCCGATGACCATTTTGAACTCCTGACCAACAACCGCGACGCATTTGTTGAGCGCGGGCACCTGTTGAAGAATGCTCGGCACTCTGTTGACGTCGCCACGTACTACATTCAGGCAGACGAAACCGGCTGGAAGACGGCCCACCAACTCGCTGAGTGCGCGCGACGGGGAGTCCGCGTCCGCATGGATGCTAGCAAAAACGCTAGTAAAACTGCCGCTTCAATGAAATTGTCACTCGACCACGACTGGCTCATCCCATACTTGTGCCTGCACCTCGGATTCGTGCCGCTGCCAGGGTCGCGAGAAACAATCTAGCGAAGCTTTTACGGCGCTGGGGCTTGGCTCTGCTGCTGCAAGCGCTGCATTGCCGCCCGCTGGTCGGGGGTGGCCTGCTGCTCGAACTTGCGCAACGCGTAAGGCGACAGCCGCGCTCGCGGATCTTCGGCAACCTTGAGGCGATAGGCAATTCG
>Ga0310914_10002859_pt1 | contig 11808 bp, 11 predicted proteins | sample GREbulkMGAN108_FD_203450 | JGI IMG/M metagenome (GOLD analysis project Ga0310914, IMG submission 203450) | Lab enrichment of tropical soil microbial communities from Luquillo Experimental Forest, Puerto Rico - GRE.bulkMG.AN108 | ecosystem: Environmental > Terrestrial > Soil > Tropical forest >...
GGGCCTCGGATCACGCGTAAACGTTCTTGGATACGTCGCGGCGGAGCGTCTGCCTATCCTTTACGAGGCCGCCAGCCTCTTCCTGTTTCCGTCGCTGGAGGAAGGTTTCGGTCTTCCTGTGCTCGAAGCGATGGCACACGGAGTGCCCGTTGTGGCTTCCGCCACTTCTTCGTTGGCTGAAGTCGGCGGGGACGCGGCGCTCTACGTTGACCCCAGCGACCCTAAGGACATCGCGGAGAAGATCCGGCGTGGTGTTGAGGAAGTGGACCTGCGCGCCGGTTTGATCCAGCGCGGCCTCGAGCGCGCCCGTCAGTTCACCTGGCAGCGTATGGCCGCGGAGACTTTGAAGGTTTACGACGAGGTGTTCGAGCAGTAGGCGGTAGAGATGTAGCGTAGACCCTGGTTTTGGGTGTGCGGCTCGAAAAGCCACCGTCCCTTACCCTAGCCTTGACTCGTGGTGTTTTTAGTCGTGTTGCAGGCGAGACTCCAGTCGTGCCGTGCGCCTTGGCGTCATCCGGACTACCGCACCGGAGTCTCGCCGACCTCTACCCCGCTGCCGCTCATTTGCGGCAGCGTGTTCGACCCCACTTGGGGTCGTACCCCGCAGTCGGCCCTGGCAGGACTTTTTCCTGTCGGGCGGTTGCCATAGCTGGAGCAAGCCGCGTGCCAGCCCTGGCCTTGCTTCCAAATCCTGACCATCTCCCTTGTTTTGCCTATATTGGAGCTTAGGCCCCTCACGGCGAAACGAATTAGATGAGCTGCGGTCTATCCGATGAGCTAGTCGAATAACCACTTCGGATAGACTGGCAACAGTTTCTGTCCCGCCCAGTCCTCCTGTTGCTCTGTCGCCGTTACCTTCATTCTGAAGCTGTGTGGGTAGTTGTAAGGAGCGCGCGGTCTTGCCTGCCATGAGGATGGCAGTCGGCACCTGGATTGCACGATTGATTTCGCCCCCATTTCACCCAGCGGGAGGAGGGGGGGAGTTATGGTAATGAGATTCCTTTGGGCCAAATTGAGAGGGCGCCTTCGCCAGCTTAACCTCTTAAGGACGTATACCATCACCCTTGTCTTCGACGAGACCACCGGGGTTTTCACCATAAACTATTGCCGCAACGAGTGACCTCCGGCTGCTGAACAACGCCCCCGCCGATGTCATCCCGAGCACAGCGAGGATCTGCTTTTGAGAGAAGAATATAAGAAAATCCCTCGCTTGGCTCCGTTGAAAATCATCCATTGTTTGTCATTCTGAGAAGTGTGACATGGGCCTTCGGCTCATGTGATACTCAAAATGACAGGTGGGGGACTCTCACCTCTCAGCTCACACAACCCTTTGCTATTCTGCCCGTATGGTCTATGGTAGGGCCGGGGGGCCGTAGGCATCGCCGCAGATCATCGGAGAGAGGTATGAGCGTTAAGTTGCGCGTTAAGCTCGCGCTTTTGGGGACGATTTTCTGGGTTACTGTTTCACTGGCCGCCTACCTCGCGAGAGCAACGGGGGCTGCCAACGTGACCGCCCAGCGTCTTGCAGGGCGGGCAGTGGGCGCAACGCCCATGCTTGACGACTTGCGGGAGCTCTGCGACCACATTGGCGGCCGTCCGACCGGTTCGCCGGCGTGCGACCGTGCCGTCCAGTGGGCTGCCGAGAAGTTTCGCGCCGCCGGCGTCGATTCAGTGTCGCTGGAGTCGTACACCGTGCCGGCCCTCTGGCTCGCCGGCTCGGCCAAGGGAGAGTGCCTGGCCCCGGAACGCTTTCCTATCCGCCTCGTCGCCGCTCCGTTTTCGGGATCGACCCCCGGGGGAAGAATAGAGGCTCCGCTGGTGGATGTGGGCGACGGATCAAAGGAAGCGTTTGCCAAACTCGGCAGGACCGGGCGAGGAGCCATTGCCCTCGTGACGTCGCGTGAAATGAAGACTTTTGACGACCTCTTCGAGGAGTATGCGCGCGACGGGCCTATCCTCGAGGGTGCGCAACAGACTCAGGTGGCTGCGGTGCTGCTCCAGTCGACGCGGCCGCGCGGTCTCCTCTACCGGCATCCGGTCACTTTCGGCACGCTGATTTCCTTGCCGGTGGCCACGGTCTCTCGCGAGCACGCTGCGCGGCTAGCGCGCCTGCTGGAGCGTGGCGGGGTGCGTGTGAGCCTCACCTTGCAAAATAAGACGGGCGGTGCCTACGAGGCAACGAACGTCGTGGCCGAGATTCGCGGGCGCCAAAAACCGGAGCAAGTCGTCCTGCTTGGGGCGCACCTCGACGCCTGGGACCTGGGTACTGGCGAAGAGGATAACGGTGTCAACGCCGCCCTGGTTATCGATGTGGCGCGCGGGATAAAGCAACTAGGGCTCGCGCCGCGGCGCACTATCCGCTTTGCTCTCTTCACCGGCGAAGAGCAAGGCATGTGGGGTTCTGCGGGCTACGTGCGGCGCCACGCGGCCGAAATGGAGCGCCACGTTGCGGTGGTGATCTTCGACACGGGTTCGGGACGAACCACCGGCTTCTATCTGAATGGCCGCGGCGAACTGCGGAAACCGGTCACCGAAGCGCTGAGCGCGGTGGCCGGACTGGGCGCGTCCCAACAGGTGATCGATGCCCTCGACGGCACAGACAACTTCGACTTTCTCCTCTCCGGCGTCCCCAATCTGGTCGCCAACCAGGACCCCATCCCCTACCTGCCCGACTACCATGCCGAATCGGACGTCTATGAGCGCGTGAACGCCCACCAGGCTAAGGTCAATGCAGCCATCGCTTCCGTACTCGTCTGGCAGTTGGCGAACAGCCCTGACCGGCTAGGCAAACGCCAGACGCGTTCCGAGGTTGAAAAGCTTCTCCAGGAAACCAAGCTCGACCTGCAGATGAAAGCCGCTGGGCAGTGGGATGACTGGGAGACCGGGAAGCGCGGCGCAAACCCATGAAATCGGCCAGAAGTGCTAGCTCTCGAGAATCTCGCGCAGTCGGGCGTATCCGGAGCGGCTCACGGGAAGTTGGGCGCCCGTGGTCAGAACCACGACGTGGGTGTCTTTGCCGTAGGGCTCGACCTTTCCGAGGCGGTCCAGATTCACGATGTAAGAGCGGTGAATACGCAGGAATCGCTCGGGGTCGAGCCCTTTTTCCAGGTTGGAGAGAGTCTGCTGCTTGAGGTGTTTCTTTCCCTCAACCGCTAGCGCCACATAATCGTCCTGAGCTTCGGCGTAGTCGAGTTTAGCGACGGGAATGATGTGCACGCGCGATCCATCCTTCACCACGATGCGCTCGAGATACTGCGCCGGAGGCCGCGCGGCGGCGGCCAATTCAGCGGGCGGCGGCAGTTTTCCGCCCAGCCGTTCCTTCGTCCGCTCCAAAGCCACCTTCAGGCGGTCGGCTCCGAAGGGTTTGAGCAGATAGTCCACAGCATGCGCCTCAAACGCGCGCAAGGCATATTGGTCATAAGCGGTGACAAAAATCACGGCCGGGCCCTCAGCGATGAGTTCCAGCACTTCGAAGCCGTCGAGCTTAGGCATCTGCACATCCAGAAAAAGCAGGTCAGGCTTCAGCTCGGCGACGACTTTCACGGCCTCAAAGCCGTTCGGGCATTCCGCCACCACCTCAACCTCATTGTGAGCCCGAAGCAGCTCGCGCAAAACTCGCCGAGCCAGCTCTTCGTCGTCGACAATCACCGCCCGGCATTTCCTGGTTCCTTCAGCCATCAAGGTTCGCCCGCCTTTCTCTCCAGAGGCAAAGTGAGGCTCACCCGGAAACAGTCTCCGTCGCGGCCAGCACTGATGCGCGCGCGACCTCCAAAGCAAGCCTCCAGCCGTTGCCGGACGTTCTTCAGACCTACGCCGTTGCGGCGCGGCGAAGGAGTCTCGATGTCCATCTTGTTCTCCACCACGAGTGCGAGCTCGTCCCGCTCATGGCGGGCGACTAGCCGGATCCAGCCGCCCTCGGGCAGGTTTGAGATTCCGTGCACGATGGCATTTTCCACCAACGGCTGTAGCAGCAGCGGCGGCACGGCGGCATCGAGTGCTCCCGGATCGAAGCTCTCCTCGAACTTGAGGCGTGGTCCGAAACGAGCCTGCTCAACGCGAAGATAGCTTTCCACCAGCGCCAGCTCTTCCCGCAACGGGACCATCGATTTTTCTCCCAGGCCGAGCGTCCGGCGCAGAAAATCGCCGAGCTGAATGCACATCTCGCGCGCCTGAGACGGATCCACGCTGGTGAGGGCGCTAATCGAATGCAGGCTGTTGAAGAGGAAGTGAGGGTTCACTTGGGCCTTGAGCGCCCGCAACTCCGCTTCGCGAGCCAGAATCCGAGCCTGCGCCTCGCGCTCCTCCGCCTGCCGCGAGGCCTCCGATGCCAGCAGCACGTAGTGCATCGCTACAGTCAGGAGATAGAACACCACGCCGAGTCCGAAGAGCAGCCCCGTGGCTCTTGCCAGGTGTTCGCGCGATCCCCCGAAGAGCTTCAGTCCGGCGAGCGCCACCACCATCGCCCGCGCGATAAGGATCCAGAGAAAGCTGGCCACCACGCTGGCGACGAGGTGAACGGTCAGCACTGACTGTACGGTGCGCAGGCGCAGGGGGGTGAGGCGGCACACGTACCAGGACGAGAGGCACACGAAGGCGTACCCCAGGCAAAGCGGAACGGCCAGGGCCGCCCCTACTGCCCAGCCCAGGTCCCCGCTGGTGGCGAGCTGGTCTGCCACCAGGACGGCAAGAAATGCCCACCCCAGAAGGTAGAGGCTCAGGCGGCGAAAGTTGAGAAGGACCGGATGCATAAGCCGCCGTCAGTTCCTGACGTTGAAGCCTCCAAACACCCACGCGCCCGTGATGATGAGCTTCTTTCGCGGGTCCGACGCGTCGAGGGGAGGCCGGGTCTCGTCATTGTGACCACCGAAGATGGCGGTGCCGTGCACTTGGACTTCCCAGTTTCGGGGAATGATGATCTCGCCTCCGCCGAAGACCGCCACGATGTTAAGTGTAGCCTCGTTTCCCACCATATTCGCTTCCGTCAAATCCACTTGCGATCCTCCAAACACCGCCAGCCATTTCCCGCCGCGGAAGTTATTGGAGGTTACCCGAACTTTCCCGCCGCCAAATACGTCCGCGCGGTTAAAGTCCAAGCTCGATTGCATTGCGTCTCCACCGTCACTCCGGCGAGGCCATCGGAGCTTGCCGTACAGAACCCACAGGCCGACGCCTATCACCAGAAGAGGCCAGGTGCGACTGAACTGAAAGCGGTGGTACCCCAATGCACCCAACTGAAAAACCACGCCGAAGAGGATTTCCACCATACCCCACATCCAGTCCGGTGTGCTTCGGGCGCGCAGCAGCCGCATCAAACCCGCTCCTATGAGGATCAGCGGCCAGAATCGCCACACGTCCCAGATGCGTAGGACGCCTTCCTGGTCCAGCAACAGGGTGACGCCGAGCACGATGATCACAGTCCCTATCAGCAAGCCGGTGTAGTCCCTGTCGCCGCCCCAACCCAGTACCAAGCGGAAACGCGGTCTGTCGCGATCTTCAGGTCCTCGCTTATTCATCACCATCTCCTGGCGACTCTTCGACCGCCGGCCGACGCTTTCTCAAGAGACTCAAAACTTCTACCATTAAACCCATCAGCAGGAGCCCGAGACACCCCAGCGCCAGATGGTTCTCTGAAGTCGACGCCGCCTGTTGCTCAAACACGCGCCAGAGGGTTGACACAATCAGTTGCAGAGGCCAGAGATCCACCTGACGCAAGTGAGCATAACCAAATTCCGTGCCAGCTAGCAACGCCGCCGCCAGCGCCCACAGGCCCACTCTTTGACTTTTCTTCATGACGTCCTCTCCTGTTGGAATAGGTTGTCGCCGTTCACAGGATCAGATTAGATGGGGCTGAGATGCCTGTCTCGGCCTAATCGGCGAGCAGCGGCGGATTACCGGTAAGCTTTCGGGAGGAGAGCCGAATGACGGGTGACGGGAATGGAGTGGGTGCAAATCAGCGATGCCAAAGGGGCCGGATCACGTCGGAACAGGCTTCGAGGAGCACCTGCACCTCCCTGGTAAACGCGTGCCGCGTCTCGCTTTCAACATCAATCGTGCCCACCACGTTCTCCCTCGCCGCATCGAAGACGGGAACAATGATCTCCGACCTCGTGCTACCAAACGCCGTAAGGTAACGGGGATCGGCAAGGACGTCCCCGACGTTCACTGTCTCACGGCTAGCGACCGCCGCGCCACTCAGGCCCTTCGTAATAGGGAAAGTGGGGTACTCAGGTGCGGCCGGTCCATTCCAGACGATGTTTCTCACCACGCCAGCCGCACGGTCCACGTCATACAGCCCGACCCAGCGATACCCGCCAGTGTTCTGTAGGAGAGCCGCCACCCGTTTCAGCGAAGTAGTCCGATCTTGAGCATTTGACACAATCAGTTTGAGGTCGGCCAGAAGCTTGGCGCGATCAGCAGTCATTGCAGTAAACCGTCGCGAACAATTCGCCCCTGAAACGTCGCCGTTCAGTGCGCTAACCAACCTTTCGACGTTGGTTGGTTGACGGAAGTTGCTCAGCCAATTGAAAATAGAATCCTGAAGAAAAAGTATAGATTGTTGAAGACTGCAATCTTGACTTTTTCGTCCAGATTACCTTAATATGATTTTCGAGGCGGTTCTGGTAGTTGAGCTATAGAAGGGTGGAAGCGCTTTCTTAGGCCGCCCGCAAAAGGAGAGTCGAGATGCCCACACCAGTCAGCAATGTCGAAACCCTGGCTAACCAGGAATATAAATACGGTTTTTTCACGGAGGTGGAAGCTGACGTCATTCCTGCTGGGCTTAGTGAGGACATTGTTCGTCTCATTTCCTCCAAAAAGCAGGAGCCCCGGTGGATGCTGGAGTGGCGGCTAAGGTCCTATCGACACTGGCTCACGATGCAGGAGCCGAAGTGGGCGAACGTGCACTATTCTCCCATCGACTACCAGGCCATCACGTACTATGCGGCGCCCAAGTCCAAGAGCGACCGCCCCAAGAGCCTGGACGACGTCGACCCCGAGGTCTTGCGGACCTACGAAAAGCTGGGGATTCCACTGCGGGAGCAGGAGATGCTGGCCGGAGTGGCGGTCGACGCGGTGTTTGACAGCGTCTCGGTGGCGACCACCTTCAAAGAGAAGCTGGCCGAAAAGGGCATCATCTTCTGTTCCTTTTCCGAGGCTGTGAGGGAGCATCCGGAACTAGTGAAGAAGTACCTTGGTTCGGTGGTGCCTTACACGGATAACTTCTTTGCCAGCTTGAACTCGGCCGTCTTCAGTGACGGCTCGTTCTGCTACGTACCCAGGGGTGTGCGGTGCCCGATGGAGCTTTCCACTTACTTCCGCATCAATGCCAAGGACACCGGCCAGTTTGAGCGCACCCTGATCATCGCCGATGAAGGCGCCTACGTGAGTTACCTGGAGGGCTGTACGGCCCCGATGCGCGACAGCAATCAGTTGCACGCGGCGGTGGTGGAGTTGGTGGCCCTCGACAACGCCACCATCAAGTACTCCACTGTTCAGAACTGGTATCCGGGCGATAAGGAAGGCAAAGGCGGCATCTACAACTTCGTGACCAAGCGCGGCAAGTGCGCAGGCGTGAACTCGAAGATCTCGTGGACCCAGGTCGAGACCGGCTCGGCCATCACCTGGAAATATCCGAGCTGCATCCTGCAAGGAGAGAACTCTGTGGGCGAGTTCTACTCCGTGGCTATGACCAACAACTACCAGCAGGCCGACACCGGGACCAAGATGATCCACATCGGGCAGAATACCAAGAGCACCATCGTCTCCAAGGGCATCTCCGCTGGCCACGGACAGAACAGCTATCGCGGCGCGGTGCGGATCCTTAAGGGTGCCCAGAACGCGCGCAACTATTCGCAGTGTGACTCGCTGCTGCTAGGCGACAAGTGCGGGGCCCATACTTTCCCTTACCTGGAAGTCAAAAATTCGACAGCTACCGTGGAACACGAGGCGTCCACGTCGAAGATCGGCGAAGACCAGATCTTCTACTGCCGGCAGCGCGGGATGTCCACCGAGGACGCCGTCTCCATGATCGTCGCTGGCTTCTGCAAGCAGGTGTTCCGCGAGTTGCCGATGGAGTTTGCGGTGGAGGCGCAGAAGCTGTTGAGTGTGAGTCTGGAAGGGTCCGTAGGGTGAGGCGGTTGGGGGTTGAGGGTTAAAGGGTAAACATGATTCCAGTCGACACGTTACGGGAATTGTTTGATTACAACTATTGGGCGCGCGATCGCCAGCTAGAGGCCTGCGCCGCCCTCACGGAAGAACAGTTTCTGCGGCCAATGGGCAACAGTTTCTCATCGGTAAGGGACACGCTGGCGCATCTGGTTGCAGTGGAATGGGTATGGCTGGAGCGCTGGCTGGGGAGGTCGCCCACAAAGCTTGACGGTGGAGAGTATTCTGCCGAGACGTTTCCGACGCTCGGCACGGTGCGGGAGCGCTGGCGGACGGTTGAGGGCAACATGCGCTCGTACTTGTCCGGTTTGCAGGACTCAGCGCTTGAGCGGCCTCTGAGTTATACGAACTTTAAGGGCGAGCGGTGGACGTACCCTTTGTGGCAGACGCTAGTGCACGTGGTCAATCACCAGACCTACCACCGCGGCCAGATCACGACGCTGCTGCGTCAACTAGGAGCCTCAGCGCCGGCGATTGATTTTCTTGTAGCCCAGGACGTGGGCGCCCGGGCGCAGGCGCGGTGAAATGACAGGAGAACCACAGATTACGCAGATTCCACAGAAAATCCCTACGTGACGTTCTTGGTTTATGAAACTCGAAGGAGGCGACGTGGGAACAGAGGCGGTAGCAATGCCAGACTTGCGGTATCCAATTGGCAAGTTCAAGTGGGAAGGCCACACGACCGACGAGCAGCGGCGGCAGCAGATCGACGAAATCGCGGCCACGCCGGCCCGGCTGCGTGATGCGGTCAAGAATTTGAGCGAGCAGCAACTCGATACCCCCTACCGCCCCGGCGGCTGGACAGTTCGCCAAGTGGTGCATCACGTTCCTGACAGCCATATGAACGCCTACATCCGCTTCAAGCTGGCGCTGACAGAGGAGAACCCAACCATCAAGCCTTACGCCGAGGCACTCTGGGCGGAATTGGCTGATGGGCGAACGGCGCCCATCGAGACTTCTCTGGTGTTGCTCGATTCGCTGCACCATCGCTGGGTCGTGTTGTTACGGTCGGTGAGCGCCGGGGTATGGGGCCGCACCTTCCAGCACCCGGAACTGGGTCCGATGACCCTGGAGAAGAACCTGGCCCTTTACGCGTGGCACGGCAAGCACCACGTGGCGCATATCACTGCGTTGAGCGAGCGGAACGGCTGGAAGTGAATCCACAGGTTGCACAGAAAGCTATCAGTTCTCAGCCGTCAGCTTTCAGCTACGACTGACGTACTGGGTGTTCTTGCTGATTGCTGAGGGCTGAAGGCTGAAAGCTTCTGTGTAATCTGTGTAATCTGTGGATCAAAGGGAGAAGTGAATGCTGGAAATCAAGAACCTGCACGCAAAGATTGGCAACAACGAGATCCTTCGGGGGGTCGATCTTAAGGTCGACAAGGGCGAGGTCCACGCCATCATGGGGCCGAACGGCTCCGGCAAATCCACCTTGGCGCAAGTCTTGGCAGGGCGCGATGTCTATGCTGTCACCGGGGGGGAGGTTAGCTACGAAGGCCACAATCTCCTGGAGATGGCCCCGGAAGACCGCGCTCGCGAGGGCATCTTCCTGGCTTTTCAGTATCCGGTCGAAATCCCCGGAGTCAGCAACTTGTACTTCCTGCGGGCCGCCCTGAACACGATCCGCAAGCATCGGGACTTGCCCGACGTCGATGCCATGGATTTCCTCACTATGGTGCGCGAGAAGATGAAGCTGCTGGGGATGGATGAGACGTTGATGAACCGGCCGGTGAATGAGGGCTTCTCCGGCGGGGAGAAGAAGCGCAACGAAATCTTTCAGATGGCCGTGCTTGAGCCCCGGCTCGCTATCCTTGACGAGACAGACTCGGGCTTGGACATCGATGCCCTGAAGATCGTCGCTAACGGGGTAAACGCGTTGCGGTCGCCGGAAAGGGCCATCGTTGTCGTCACCCATTACCAGCGCCTGCTCAATTACATCATCCCGGACTTTGTCCACGTCCTTTCTGATGGACGAATTGTCCGGTCGGGGGGCAAGGAGCTGGCGCTCGAGCTGGAGGAGAAGGGCTACGGTTGGATTGGTGAGCCGGAGCCGGAAGTGCCACTCGCCCGCGCCCATATATAGGGCTGCAAATGGTGGTTTTTTGTGAAAAACAAAGCCAATAAGTTATTGAAAACATCAGCCAGGTGTCCGATATCGGACAAAACAATCCCAATTTCGGCCACTTCAGTACGGAACAGAAGATGATTGCCACTAACCAACAACACGACATCTATCTTTCACTCTTTAAGCAGCAGGAGTCGGAGCTGGCAGCCGTCGGCCCATCCTGGGTGGAGCCCATCCGCGAGGCCGCCATCCATCGCTTTGCTGAGCTGGGATTCCCGACCACTAAGAACGAGGAATGGAAATACACGAACGTAGGCCCCATCGCCCGCACAGCTTTCCAGCCAGCGCCAGTTGCGAGGAAAGGGCCGAGCGACGTTTCGACACAAAGGTTGCCCCTCGCAGGCACGACTCGTGGCAAGGACTGCGTACGGTTGGTGTTCGTCGATGGCACATATTCCCCCGGGCTTTCGTCAGGCGGGACGTTGCAGGCGGGAGTGAAGGTGGGAAACCTGGCTGGTGCCCTGGCTCGAAACCAACCCAGCCTCGAGGCTCACTTGGCGCGCTATGCTGGCTTCGAAGATCATGCCTTCGTGGCGCTCAATACGGCCTTCATGCAAGACGGGGCATTCATCGAGATCGCGAAGGATGTGGCTCTCGACCGGCCGATTCATCTGCTCTACATTTCGACCGCCGATGGCCAGCCGACCGTGACGCACCCGCGCAACCTGATCCTGGTGGGCCGCGGAAGCCAGGTCAGCATCATTGAGGCCTACGTCGGGCTGGGAACTGGAAACTGGAAACTGGAAAATCGAAACTCGAAACTCGAAATTCGAAACTCGGAACTCAGCAGTGGTGAGGATGAACTTCCAGTTTCCAGTTTCCAATTTCCAATTTTCAGTTTCCAAACCGGCGGCGTTTATTTCACCAACTCTGTTACCGAGGTGGTGGTGGGCGAAGGTGCCATGGTTGACTACTGCAAGGTGCAGCAGGAAAGCGCCCAAGCCTTTCACGTAGCAAGCTTGAACTTCCAGCAGGAAAGGTCCAGCAGCGTCACCACACACACCATCGCTTTTGGCAGCTTGCTCGATCGCGAGGAGGTCTCGACCGTGCTGCGCGGTGAGGGCGGTGAGAGCTTGCTCCACGGCTTGTACGTCATTAGCGGCGAGCAGCACGTGGACAACCGAACCGTGATTGACCATGCCAAGCCACATTGCAGCAGCCGCGAGCTCTATAAGGGCATCCTCGACGGCCGGTCCAGCGGCGTGTTCAACGGCAAGATTATTGTGCGCAAAGACGCGCAGAAAACGGACTCCAAGCAGAGCAACAAGAACCTTCTGCTCTCCGAAGACGCGGTGATCAACACCAAGCCGCAGCTCGAGATTTATGCTGATGACGTGAAGTGTACGCACGGCGCTACTATCGGGCAGATTGACCAGGAGGCGGTCTTTTATCTGCGCTCACGGGGCATCGGACTGGCGGAGGCCCGCGCGCTGCTCACCCAGGCGTTCGCGAGCGACGTCATCGAAAAGATCAAGTTCGAACCGGTTCGCGCGAAGCTCAGAGAAGCGCTGGTAGCGCGG
>Ga0310914_10002861_pt1 | contig 11803 bp, 8 predicted proteins | sample GREbulkMGAN108_FD_203450 | JGI IMG/M metagenome (GOLD analysis project Ga0310914, IMG submission 203450) | Lab enrichment of tropical soil microbial communities from Luquillo Experimental Forest, Puerto Rico - GRE.bulkMG.AN108 | ecosystem: Environmental > Terrestrial > Soil > Tropical forest >...
ATGGCGGAGAGCGAGCGGTAGCGCGTGCTCTGCCACGAGAAGCCGTCGTCGAGCACCAGAACCTCGTAGCTTCGGCCCTGCCACTCGCGGACCAACCGGGTTCCGGGCTTCAGCTCGGGGCGAGCGCACTTTCTCGTCGAGCCGGTTTCCCTGAACTCCTGTGCGATCTGCCGCAGCCGGCGCTGCGGCTCCGGGCGCAGGCCGCCCAAGGCGAGTTCCTGCAGGCGGTATGCGACAGCTCGCATCAGCAAGTCGCGGCTGAAGTGTGCGGGCGCTGCTGCTTTGTAGAGACCATGCCACTGCTGACGAAGCTCGCCGAGGTCAAGCATAGGGAGGCGCGCAAGCGCCTCCCTGCTGACCGTGCTTTGTCGTGCTGTCATCGTTGTCAGCGACCTTGTGTTTCGACCGGCGCGAGCCGATAGACCGTTTGGCCGCTCTCGTTCTTTCTGCGCGTCACGTCGCGGCCGGCGTGGCGCAACCCGGTGATGGCGGCGCGCACGGTGTGGGGCAGCCATCCAAGACGCTGCCCGATCTCGGCGACGGAAGCCCCTTGGGCGCGCTCGATCATGCCGATCAGCATTGCCCGCTTCGTGCTCGCTCGCGGCAGGTCGGGGCTTGAGACACTCACCGGCGCGGTATCAGCACCCTTCGATCGGCGCTTAGACTTCAGAGCAGTTTTCTCCGGCCGCTCGTCATTGGTAATCGAAAGGGCGCGGTTCTCGACGGTGGCCTTTGGCAGCTCTGCCGCTGCCGCCGAGTTAGTCTCCGCCGCGGCCCGACCCGACCGCGTCCGCGGTTTGCGCCCGCGCGGTTGGTGCTCGCCTTTACCGGTCGGCTGATTGGCCTCGCTGGCGCCGATCTTGTCGGCGTCCTTTGTTGGTTTGCGGCTCTGCTGTTTGGCCATAATCGTGACCCTCTGGATCGGCATCGCGCCAGTCGCGATGCTTGCACCACCACAAGCCCGGCCACTTGGGGCCAGGCGGGGGCGACCCAGCAGGGGCCGTCAACATGGACAGCAATGCTTCCCGTGCGCGGAAAGTCGAGCGAAATATCAGCGGGGTGAGATTTTTTATTGGATTGCGACGCTAATGCGCCACACGAGCCTGGTAAAACGCGGTTTGCTCGGGGCCCGCTTTGCCTCCCCGATCAGACCGATACTCAGACATCTCTTCTCGGCAGCTCAGTGCCAAGGGCGGCGGTCACGGCGGCGGTGAAAGAGTCAGCCTTGCCCCAGAAAGCCGACCAACCGTTTCTTCAATCAATCGTCTCTTCAGTGCCAACAAGAGACGTTCTCCGAACCCCTCCTACCCGCCGCGGTCGACCCGTCTGGGTCGATGCTCGGATCGACCCCAATGACGGCTCATGCCCCAGAGCGGTCATTTCCCATCCGATCGGAGGTGCCTCAGTCGGGTGGGAGCCGCTGTTTGGGTCAGCGTCGCAGATCTGCTGGGAACGGGCTACCCTTCCGTTTCGCGGTACCATGGCATCATCCGCCGGCGGAGCAGCCGAAAACCGAGGTCGGTCAGGAACCCCACAAACCCGATAACGATGATGCCGGCGAAGACCCGCTCGGTGCGAAAGGTCTGTTGCGCATCCAGCACCATGTAGCCAAGCCCGCTGGAGGCGCCAACCATTTCCGCGGCAATAACGACGATCAGGGAGATCCCCCACGCCAGTCGGACGCCCGTGAAGATATGTGGAAGACTGCCGGGCAGCACGATGCCTTTGAATAGCTCAAGCTCGCTGGCGCCGAGCGAGCGGGATGCGCGGAACAGATTGGCGTCGATCCCGCGGACCCCGGCGAAGGTATTGAGGATCACCGGAAACGAGGCGGCGAGCGCGATGATGAATATTTTCGACCCGTCGCCGATGCCGAGCCATAAGATCGCCAGCGGATACAGCGCCAAGGGTGAGATCGGGCGGATAAGCTCGACCAGCGGGTCGACCAGTTCGTTGACCAGCCGGATCCGCGCCATCGCTGCGCCGAGCGCAACGCCTACGGTAACCGCGATCGCGAAGCCGCAGACTACGCGGAACAGGCTCGCATAAAGCGACTTGGCCAGATAACCGTTGGCGATCAGTACTGCCAGGTCAGCAAACGCACGGCTCGGCGGCGGAAACAGCAACTTGTTCAACCAGCCGAACCGACTCGCTGCCTCCCACGCGAGCAGCAGGCAGATCGGCGAAACCAGGCGCAATAGCCAGCGCGGTCGCCTCATTCGAGCAACGCGGAAAGACGCCGCGTCAAGCGGGCGAACTCGGGATCATCGCGCCCGCGCGGCCGGCTCAACCCGACCTCCTCCACTTCGAGCACGAAGCTCGGCCGCTGCGCCATGACAAAGATGCGGTCTGCCATGATGACCGCCTCATCGATGTCGTGCGTGACAAATACGATCGTCTTTTGGGTCTGCTCCCAGATGCGCAGCACCTCGCGCTGCATCGTGCGCCGGGTCAACGCGTCGAGCGCTGCCAGCGGCTCGTCCATCAGCAGGACCTGCGGGTTGACGGCAAGTGCACGGGCGATTTCGAGGCGCTGGCGCATACCGCCCGAGAGGTCACTCGGGTAATGCCGGGCGAAGCCGTCGAGCTGCACCAGGCGCAGCAATTCGGCAACGGTGTCGCGAACCGGCCCATTGCCGCGATTCGCCTTGAGCTTCAACCCGTAAGCCACATTCTCGGCGGCGGTCAACCACGGAAACAGCGCGGGCTGCTGAAACACCATCATGCGCTCGCGGCCGGGTCCGGCGATCGGCTGATCCTGAAACAGCACACGACCGGAACTCGGCGCCAAGTAGCCGGCAAGCATCGACAACAGCGTGCTCTTGCCGCAGCCGCTTGGCCCGATGATCGCGACAAACTCGCCAGCGGTAATGTCGAGATCGAGGCGCCGCAAGACCTCGACGGGGCTGCGGCCCGAGGCGCCCGGAAAGGTCAATGCCACATTCTCGAAGCGGACCAGCCCCGGTTCCCCGCCCACTCCGATCTCCACTTAGAGTTAGAGTTTCAGGAGGCGCCGCTCCCAATCGGCATAATAGCTCGCAACCGGCTTCGGCAGCAGAGGATATTCCCCGGTCAGCATCTTGTCGATTTCCAGGTTCGGCTCCATTCCGAGCGCGTCGACCGCCGGCAGGGTAAAACGCTTGACCGGCTCGACAACGGCATCGTTGAACAATTTTTCGGGATCTGGATAGGGATCGATGGTCTTGGCCGCGATCAGCATCTGATAGACATGCCACACGTTCGGCATGACCGGCAGGCCGTTGCGCGCAAGCAGCGGGAGCCGGGAATGCGCGGCGATGTCCTCGGGAAGACCGAGGTTCTTGCCCATCGCGCTGCGCGCGGCGGCCGAATTGTCGTCGATCCAGCGGCTGAAGCGAATGGCCGCCGTGAGCAGCTTCTTGACCGTATCCGGACGCTGCTCGGCGAAATCGCGCCGCACCACGAGGGCGCCCAGCCCCGAATACGGCACCAGCTCGGTCGCGTCGATCAGCGTGCGCGCGCCGTATTTGAGCTCCGCGACGGTGTCGACCGGCGGCGTCGAAAAGATCGCGTCGACCAGCCCTTGGCCCAGCGCGTCGGGCTGACCCGGCGGCGGCAGCTGAACGAGGCTGATATCCTCCTTGCTGATCTTGGACTTGTACGGCAGCGCGCCGAGCAGCAGGTCGGGCACCGAGCCGGATCCCTGAAACCCGAGCTTCTTCCCCTTCAGATCGTCGAGCGTTTTGATCGGCGAATTCGGCAACACCATGATCCGCTCGTACGGGTGATCCGGGGTGCTGAAGGCTCCGAGGAACAGCGACAACAGCGGCAGCCCGCGGGTGACGGCGATGAGGCTCGGCCCCAGCCCGATCTCGCCGACGGCGAGATCGCCCGCGGTCATCGCCTGGAACAACTGACCCGGATTATCGACCCGCACCGGCTCGATCGGGACCCCTTCGTCGCGGAAGAAATCAACCGGGCCGATGTAGTTGCTGACGATCGCGTTGACCGGCACCCGGCCGAATTTAAGCGCCGGCGCGCTCTGCGCCCGCAGGCCCCGCGCCCGAGAAGAGACAGCGAACAGACCCGTCGCGCCGCCAGCGATCGATTTCAGCACGGCCCGGCGTGTGGCTCGTTGGTGCTGCATGTCTTCTCCCGCTTTTAGGCTCGAGGCGCTAAGCTTGGATATCTTATTTCAGTCGAGATACAACCGGCCAGTCTTCCGCCGATCCAGGGCCTTTTTGGATCGAACCCGGCGGTTCTGCGGTCGTAGCACGGATGGCCGCTATCGGCGCTAAAGCGCCATCCACATGAAGCCCTAGCCGGAGGAATTCGCCGCCCGCTACTACCGCGCATCGGGCGCACCCCAACGTTAGTTCGGGTCCGCAGGAGCCCCGGGGATTATCGATCGAGGTTCTTCACCCGGATACCCTTTGCGATCACCCGCAACACCCCCGGAGCGCCACCGACGCTTCGGCCCCGTGTCTCACCAGCCATGGAACAGTTCGTCCGGCCCAATCTGATTTCGGTCCCCCTCCGAGATCTCGACCGCCGTGTGAAGATCTTTGGATTTCTGCCGCTCCAGAGCTGTCTTACCTGTGGTGTCAGTCCGGTTTTCCGCCGGCGCAGCGGGTCGGTAGCACCCGTCGATAACGCGGCGAAGTCAAAACACGGGAAGAACTGATGTTTGCTTCTTCAGCGATCAACCCTGAGATATGCTCAACCCCAATCGTCTCGCGGGGCCAAGGCTCTAAATACGCTGCCCAAGCTGCACGGCCGAAAACGCGGCAACGAGGCGCTTTTGCGCCCAGTGCGCGCGGCTCTGCCGGTTCCCTGCCCAGCTTGTGGCTTCGAGAACGAGACCGCTGCAAGGTTCTGCGGGGGCTGCGGCAAGCCGGTCGGAGAAATAGCTGCTCAAAAGCCGGCAACGCCGCCGCCACTCCCTCGCGTGGATAGCGCCGAGCGGCGGCAGCTGACGGTGATGTTCTGCGATCTCGTCGGCTCGACCGCCTTGTCGGTGCGGTTCGACCCCGAGGAATTGCGCGAGGAGCTGCGTGCCTATCAGAACGCCGTTTCGGGCGTCGTCGCGCGCTACGACGGCTTTATCGCCAAATACATGGGCGACGGGGTGCTGGCCTATTTCGGCTATCCGCAGGCGCATGAGGACGACCCCGAGCGGGCGGTGCGGGCCGGGCTCGAAATAGCAGCGGCGGTGACGAGCCTGGAGACCCGTGGAACGGAGCGGCTTGCCGTCCGCATCGGCATTGCCACCGGGCTTGTCGTCGTCGGCGATCTGGTCGGCGAGGGCTCGGCGCAGGAGCAGGCGGTAGTCGGCGAGACCCCCAACCTCGCGGCGCGCCTGCAGGCTCTTGCGGGGTCCGGGCAGATCGTCCTCGCCGGCGCCACCCGCCGCCTGATCGGCGACCTGTTCCGGCTGCACGACCTCGGCCGCCAGACGGTGAAGGGCTTCACCGAGCCGGTCGAAGCCTTCGTGGTCGAGGGCGTCGCCGTAGCAGAGAGCCGGTTCGAGGCGGCGCGGCGCGGGGTCGCCGACCTTGTCGGCCGGGCGGCGGAGAGCGCCCTGTTGCGCGACCGCCTGCGCGAGGCCTGGGGCGGCGCCGGCCAGATCGTCTTGCTCTCGGGCGAGGCCGGCATCGGCAAGTCGCGGCTCGCCGCTCAGCTCGCCGCCGAGGTCGCGAACGAGCCGCACACGCGGTTGCGCTATCAATGCTCGCCCTATCACCGCGACAGCGTCCTGCACCCCTTTGTCGTGGCGCTGGGGCGCGCCGCCCGCCTCGCCCCCGAGGATCCGCCCGAGGCGCAGCTCGACAAGCTCGAAGCCATATTGACGCCGGTGCGCATCGCGGAAACGGCACCGCTCTTGGCTTCGTTGCTGTCGATCCCGACCGGCGAGCGCTATCCGCCGCTCGCACTGAGTGCGGCGCAGCAACGCCGCCTGACCCTGGCGGCCTTGCTCGACCAGCTCGAAGCACTGGCGCGGCAAAAGCCGGTCTTGATGCTGTTCGAAGACGTCCACTGGGCCGATGCGACCTCGCTCGAAGTGATCGATCTGACGGTCGAGCGCGTCCGCGCCTTGCCGGTATTGGTGCTGATCACCTTCCGGCCGGAATACGAGGCGCCCTGGGCCGGCCTCTCGCACGTCACCAGCATCGCGCTCGACCGCCTGGCGCCCGCCGAGGTCGAGACCCTGGCCGAGCATGTCGCCGGCCGGCCGCTGCCCCCCGAGGTGATGGCGCAGATCGTCGCCAAGACCGACGGGGTGCCGCTCTTTGTCGAGGAATTGACCAAGGCGGTGCTCGAGGGGGGCCTGCTCGTCATGGGACCGCGGGGCTGGCTTCTCGACGGGCCATTGCCACCCTTCGCCATTCCGGCGACATTGCACGATTCATTGGCGGCGCGCCTCGACCGGCTGGCGCCGGTCAAGGAGATCGCGCAGATCGGCGCCGCGATCGGTCGCGAATTTTCCTACCCGCTGCTGCGCGCGGTCGCCGGCCGCGACGAGCCGGCACTGCGCGCGGCATTGGCGCAGCTCGAAGAGGCGGAATTGCTGTTCCGCTCGGGCATGCCGCCCGATGCGCGCTACACCTTCAAGCACGCGCTGGTCCAGGACACGGCCTAAGAAACCCTGCTCAGGAGCCGGCGGCAGATCCTGCACCGCCAGATCGCCGACGCCTTGCGCGGCGAGTTCACGGCGGTCGCCGCGGCCGAGCCGGAACTCGTCGCCCATCACTTAACCCAGGCCGGGCTCGACGAGCCGGCGATCGATTGGTGGGGCAGGGCCGGCGACCAAGCCTTGCGCCGCTCCGCCTTCAAGGAGGCCGCCGCCCATCTCGGCAAGGCGATCGAATTGGCCGACAAGCTCGCCGCGACGGCGCCGAGCGCCGCGACGGGCAGCAACCGGCTGCATTTGCAGACCAGCCTCGGCAATGCGCTGATCTGGGCCAAGGGATATACGGCGCCGGAAACGAGTGCCGCCTTTGCGCGCGCCCGCGAGTTGGCGAACCGGGTCGGAGACGCCTCGGCGCGGTTCTCCGCCTATTACGGCCTTTGGGTGGGGCATTTGACCCGCTGCGAACCCGCTCCGGCAGGTGAAATGGCCCAGCTCTTCTTGCGCGAAGCCACGGCCCAGCCGAATTGCCCCGAGGTCTTGGTCGGACATCGCATTTCTGGCGTCACCCGCTGGTATCTCGGCGACTTTGCCGACGCCCGGCAGCATTTTCAGACCACTCTGGAGCTCTACGACCCGGCATGCCATGGCGATTTCGCCAACCGGTTCGGGCAGGATCCGCGCGCCGCGGCGGAGATTTTCGACGCCCTCACATTGTGGGTGCTCGGTCGAATCGACGAGGCTTTGCCGCTTGCCGCCCGCGCCCTCGCCGACGCCGAGTCGACAGCGCATGCTCCGACGATGGGTTATGCGCTCGCATTCGCAGGGTTGCTTGCGCTTTTTCGGTACAGCTCCGAAGCAGTCGCGACCTACAGCCAAGCGTTGGCCGATATTGCGTCTCGCTACGATCTCCCCGCGATGTGGGTGGGCAGGGCAGCATTTCTGCAAGGCTGGGCAAAGTGGTCCAACGGTGCCGATGAGTCGGGACTCGCCGAGATGCGACGCGGCCTCGCCATCGTTCGGGAGCAAGGTTATATTTGGCTCTTGCCTAGTCTCGAAGCGGCCCTGGCCGAAGTCGAAGCCAAAGCGAGTGCTGGCGAGACTGATGCCGGGCTCCGGCGTCTGGACGACGCGCTCGCCGAGCTGGAGCGCACCGAGCAGCGCTGGTACGAAGCAGAGACACACCGCATCCGCGCCGAGATCCTGCTCAAGCGCGACCCAGCCAATACCTCGGCGGCCGAGCAGTCTTTGCAGGCCGCGATCGTGATCGCGCATTCGCAAAAAGCGCGCAGCTTCGAACTGCGCGCCGCGCTGTCCTTGGCGAAGCTTTACCGCGCGGCCAGTCGCGACGCGGATGCGCACGCCGTGCTAGCGCCGGCGGTCGAGAGCTTCCCACCGACCCAGCAATTCCCCGAACTTCCCGAGGCGCAAACCTTCCTCGCGGCACTAAGCCGTTAGATCGTATTGGCGTCGATCAGATACGGCTTACGGCTGCAACCGCCGCCCTGAACGCGTCGGCGAAATCGCCGCCGCCGTTGTCACTGCGGCAGCAGCACTAGCGGCTTTATCGCAGCGCCCGAGGTGGCGCCAGCGGCGGCGCGGTTGAAGTCGGCAAGATCGTAACGCGCGATGAGCCGGTCGAGCGGCATCCTGCCCGCCATGAAAAGATCGACGAGCAAGGATCAAGTCTCGGGCCGACTGTCCCCCTGGATCACGGTGCGCACAAAGTCGAGCGCCCGAGCCGAACGGAAAAGCGCCGTTCGCCTCGTGCCTCGAGCGTCTTAGTGCGTCGGAAGTCGGCTTTGGGTCATTTCCGGCGGTACCCGCCCGGCAGCGGCGCGGCAGCTCTACCTCAATAAGCGGACCCCGTCCCGCAAACGTGGGCGGGCTTCTCTCGGCAACGGATCATCGACGCAGTCATGCCTCGGTAAGGGGACCAGAGATAGAGCATTCGATGCCGCCATCGGCAATTCGAGGTGCGATAAGAATTCGACCAAGCCAAATGGCCCCCGCCTGCGGTTCACAACATTCCGATTACGGCTCCGCTCATGCACGTGGCGAGCGTGCCGGACAGGACCGAGCGTAGCCCCAGGGCAACGATCTCGGGGCGCCGATCAGGCACCATCGCGCCCATGCCGCCGATCATTATGCCGACGCTGCCGAAATTGGCGAAGCCGCACAGCGCGTATGTCATTATGAGCCGCGAGCGCGCACTCAGCGCATCCGGCGGCAGATGAGCAAGATCGACATAGGCAACAAATTCGTTGAGCACCGTTTTGGTCCCCATCAGTGCCGCGGCTGTGGCAGTCTCTGTACCAGGAATCCCAATCAGCCACATGATCGGCTGGAAGGCGTAGGCGAACAGTCGCTGCAACGTCACCGGCGAGCCCGCGATATCAGGGAACAGCCCGAGCGCGGCGTTGACCAGGCTGACGAGGGCGATCGCCACCACCAACGTTGCGATGATATTGGCCAGAAAGACGATGCCGTCGCGCGTGCCTTTCGCGAGCGCATCCATCGAGCTGACCGGCGGATCATCTATGGTGAGTTGCGCTGAGGGTGACGGATCGGGTCGGAACGGGATCATCAGCGCAGCGATCGCGAGTGCGGCAGGCGTGCTGATCACGGCGGCGATGAGGATGTTGCCGAGAGCGTTGGGGATGACGGAGCCCACTAACGTGGCATAGAGTACCATGACCGTGCCAGCGATCCCCGCCATACCGCAGCTCATCAGGGCAAACAACTCGCCACGCTCGATCCGCATCAAATACGGGCGGATCAACAGCGGCGCTTCGATATGACCGACGAAGATGTGAACCGCAGCGCCTAGGCCCAGCGGGCCTCCGACCCCGACCGCCCGCCGCAGCACCCAGGCGAATGCTTGGACGATGCGCTGCAGGACGCCCCAGTAGAATAGCAGCGTGGCGAGCGCGCTGATTACCAGCACCAATGGCAGCGCACGAAAGGCGAAGATAAAGCTGGCGCCCGGCTGCGTCTCGGCAAACGGCAGTTGGCCGCCGCCAAGATAGCCGAAAACGAAACCGGTCCCGGCCTCGGTCGCATTCTGCAGCGCCTCGACGGCGCGGTTCAGCAACAGGAACGCCGACCGAGCCGGTGGGAACTTCAAAAACAGCAAAGCGAGACCGAATTGAAGCAGCACGCCCACCGCCACAACGCGCCAAGCCACGCACGCTCTATTGGCGCATGCGTCACCGCTACCAGCGAGCCGCGCCGGGCCGCTGCGGAGGATCCGACTAAAGTGCCGCTCGCACTCCCCGACAACCCCTCCCTCGCGGTGCTGCCGTTCAACAACATGAGCGGCGACCCGGAGCAGGAATATTTCGCGGACGGGATCACCGAGGACATCACCACCGCGCTGTCCCATCTGCGCTGGCTGTTCGTCATCGCGCGCAATTCGACTTTCACCTACAAGGGCAGGGCCGTCGACGTTCGCCAGGTCGCCCTCGAGCTGGGGGTCCGCTACATCCTCGAAGGCAGTGTGCGAACCTCGGGCGGGCGCATCCGCGTCACCGGGCAGCTGATCGACGCGGCGTCCGGCAAGCACATCTGGGCCCAGCGTTACGACCGCGAGCTGCGTGACATCTTCGCCGTCCAGGACGAGATCACCGAGACCGTCGTCGCCTCGATCGAGCCGCACCTTTACGAAGAGGAGGGCATCCGTGCGGCGAAGCAGCCGCCCGAGAGCATCGACGCTTGGGGTCTCGTGGTTCGTGCGATCGGCCTGATCAACCGCGTCGGCCGGCCGCAGAACGAGGAGGCGCAAGCCCTGCTGCGGCGCGCCATTGCGATCGAGCCGACTTACGCCAAGGCGCATGCAATGCTCGGCTGGGCCGCCTGGTGGGCGACGCAGGCCTATTGGTGCCCGGACACCCGGGAGGGCCACCGACAGGCCGAGAGGCATGCCGAGAATGCGCTGTCCTTCGACCCGGCTGAGCCGTGGGGCCGGATGATCCTCGGCCTGTGCCTCAGCACCGCACGGCACCATGAGCAAGCCCTCGTCGAGCTTGGAGCGGCGCTCGACATCAACCCCAACTTCGCACTCGGCCGGATGGCGCTCGGCAGGGGCCTGCTCCGCGCTGGCCAGGTCGAGGCGGCGATCGCAGAGACCAGCAAGCCGCTGCGCATGAGCCCGATGGACAGCTTCGCCGGTATCTACACGGCGATCCACGGTCTGGCCTTGCTCGCCGCGCACCGCTTCTCCGACGCGCTGCCGTTTCTACGCTCCTCGGCGGCTTTCGCCGGCTATCCCGGGCACTACAACGCACTGATCAGCTGTTGCGGCCATCTCGGGCTGCTGGATGAAGCGAAATTCTTTATCGAAGGCCGAAATCGGGTCGGCCCCCCCATCCGCGTTGGCCTACTCCGCCACAACTTGGGGGGCTTTGCACATTGCGATGTGTTCGTCGAGGGGCTCATCAAAGCCGGAGTACCGGAGTAACTACGGCCGATGTAAGCCGTATGGAAGGCTGCCGGCCGCAATATGGTTCGGCTTCCCGTTTAAGCAAGATCACCGCGTGGTGCCAGGAGTGGCTTGACACGCTGCGGCGGCGAGGGACAGCGAGGTCGAGCGCTGCTTTGTCGTCCATCGGACGATGTGCGACGTGCGCTGGCTCGATCCGCGTATTGACCCGAACGGACGGCGGCCCGGCTGGTGTTATCTCGGCGATCCGCGTACCGCGAACACCTCGCCTCCGGGGCTCGCTCGCTATTCGTCGCTGCGCTCCTGGCTGTCGCAATGGAGCTACGATCTGTCGAACGCGAAGGGGCCGAAGAACGCGACACGCATCCGTCGCACGCCTGTCTTGCAGGTGGAGAACCAAGCGGATGATGCCGTGCCCGCCTCGCAGCCGCCCGGCCGGGCATGTGACGAGGCGAGCGGGGCGCAGGCTACCCCTACTGACGTTTCGCTGACTGGCCGCGCGTAGAATCAACCCTGAGTTTGGCGTTCTCCTAGCGGCCCAAGCTCCGTGAGCGGGAAGCGGCGTCGGGATCTCCTTGTCCAGACCCCGCGCTGCTCCTTCCTCCCGACGAGGCGGCGATCACCTAGGTACGCCGGTAGCGGGCCATTCCCTCGCAGTAGTTACGGCCGCTTCGCCTCGATCATGCTTGTCCGCCGAATCCCGCTGTCATCGGCGGGGCCGGCGCGTGTCGTCACGACGGTGATCGTATTTTTTT
>Ga0310914_10002863_pt1 | contig 11798 bp, 13 predicted proteins | sample GREbulkMGAN108_FD_203450 | JGI IMG/M metagenome (GOLD analysis project Ga0310914, IMG submission 203450) | Lab enrichment of tropical soil microbial communities from Luquillo Experimental Forest, Puerto Rico - GRE.bulkMG.AN108 | ecosystem: Environmental > Terrestrial > Soil > Tropical forest >...
CTTGAAAAGGGTCCGTCTGCTTCGTTGTTCGTTCGTTACGTATCGCACCGGATATGCTCCTCACTCACGCCTCGCATCCAGACCCTTTTGAAGCCGACGGTAGGTCTCTTACTTATGATACGATGCACTAGCATGGTTCTTCGATTGCTGGCGGGTTCATGGCGACATTGCGTGAACCCGCCGCAATACCGATGGCCTAAATCTTTCCTTTTTTGTCCTGGGGGCTCAGGCAAAAACGGAACCGCCCGAATGCTGACGTATGATCGCAAAACGCATTTACTACGAAGGCCGCGTTCAGGGCGTCGGTTTTCGCTATTCCGTAAAGAGCCTCGCCACTGGTTACGAAGTGGTGGGGTGCGTGAAGAACCTCCTGGACGGTCGAGTTGAGTTGGAGGTTCAAGGTCAAGAGGCGGAAGTGGAAGCGTTTCTGGCAGCTATTTTAGACAGCCATCTGCGACGCCACATCACAAAATTTTCTTGCCGAGACGTACAATCCAAGGCCGGAAGAAAGGGATTTGAAATCACCCACTGAAAAAAGTGTTAGTTTACCGACATGCAAAAAGAAGGAAACCCAAACGGATCGGCAGACTTGCGACTTAAATCCGAAAGTCCAAACACAAAACCGTAGACTGTTTTCCAGTTCCGCCCCATACTGCGGTGCACAATGCGTTTTGCGATATTCGGCGACATTCACGCCAATCTTGAGGCGTTTGAAGTTGTTCTCGCTGACGCTCATGATCAGAGCTGCGAAGCTTATATCTGCCTGGGCGATGTTGTAGGCTACAATGCCAATCCCCGTGAGTGTCTTGAACGAGTCCGGTCGCTGAATTGTCCCGTCGTGAAGGGGAATCACGACGATTACGCGGCATCGGAGAGTTCGCTCGAAAGCTTTAATCCTTTGGCAGAGGTAGCCATCCAGTGGACACGCGATCAATTGAATGGCGAAGAGAAAAAGTGGCTGGCAATGTTGCCGTTGACCCTGGAAATCAGCGGATTTACGATCGTCCACGCGACGTTGGAAGATCCAAACGGGTGGAGCTACGTGCTGAACCAACTCGATGCCGCCGCGAGCTTTTCGAGGCAAATCACTGAGATCTGCTTTTTCGGCCATACCCATTCACCGAGGGCCTATATTAAGGACAGCTCTGTTGTGGGGCTTTCGTACGATAGGCTGACCCTGGAGCGCGGAAAGAAATACTTCATCAACGTCGGAAGCGTGGGGCAGCCAAGAGACGGAGACTGGAGAGCCGCTTACGTCGTATTCGACGACGAAAAGCGCAGTGTTCAGCTGCGGAGGCTTCGCTATGATCTGCCGAAAACCCAGGAAAAGATCCTTGCTTCCGGACTTCCAGCCCGTCTGGCTGATCGCCTTGCCTTTGGAAAATGACGAGCAAGTCGGTTGTCATCGTTAAGCCCAGCTCGCTTGGCGACATTGTTCACACTCTGCCTGCCGTCCATTTTCTGAAATTAACTTTTCCGCTCGCCGACTTTTTCTGGATTGCTAACAGCGAATGGGTCCCGATTCTCCAGGACAACCCCGATCTGAAGGGAGTGTTTGCTTTTCCAAGAAGTCGATTGCGCAATCCTACCAGCTTTTATCGATTTTTACGCTGGTGCAATGAACTTTCTGTTTTGAAACCCGAGCTGGTTTTGGATTTTCAAGGATTGTTGCGAAGCGCCTGGATATCCCGAAGCCTGAAGGCCAAGCGCGTTCTGGGCTTGTCAAATAGCAGAGAAGCGTCGCGATATTTTTATCACGAGCGAGCAAATGTAGATGAGGAAAAACACGCTGTTGAACGTTACCTGGAACTCGCGAAACTAGCCGGTGCAAATATTGCAGGACCTGCTCGATTTCCTCTTCCGCAAGGAAGAATGATTTCATCGCTGGAATTGCCGGATAGGTTCGTCGTACTGCACCCCTTCTCGCGAGGAACCGACAAATCGTTGACAACAGGGGAAATTACTCAGCTGGTCAAGGCGCTTGCTCCCCGTCACGTGATCGTGGTTGGCCGATCGAACGAAGACGTTTTCGTTGATCGAAACGCGATTTCACTCGTGAACCAGACCGATCTGGATCAACTCATCTGGCTTTTCCGCCGAGCCAGCTTCATTGTCAGTGTCGACAGCGGCCCCATGCACATCGGCGCCGCGATCACTGCGTCACTTCTTTCGATTCACACCTGGAGCGATCCGAGATTCGTCGGGCCCTACAACCCTGATGCCTGGGTATGGAAGGAACAACAAATTTGCCAGGTCCGATCTCTACCCGCGAAAGGGCCCTGGAAGATGTCCCGCGCACGTCCCGATCCGATGCAAATAGCAAGGTTTGTCCATGAACGGCTATTGCTTTGAGACCTTTGCCCGGCTATCGAAAGGGTATGCCCTCGTTCGACGTGGTTTCCGAAGTAGACAAACAAGAGGTAGACAATGCGATTAACCAGGCTCGCAAAGAACTCAGCACCCGGTTCGATTTTAAAGGAAGCAACGCAAAAATCGAACTCACGGAGCCTACGCTCATTGAATTAAGTGCCGAAGACTCCGGCAGGCTTAAATCGCTCGTCGAGATCGTCGTTGCGAAACTGGCCAAACGAGAGATCGATTTGAGAAACGTCGAGCGAAAAGATCCCACTATCTCTCCACTTGGGCACGCCAAACAGGAAATTCATATCAAACAGGGGCTGGACGGTGATAAAGCCAAAGAGATAGTAAAAGCGATTAAGGCTCTTGAGCTAAAGGTCCAAAGTCAAATTCAAGATCAACAAATCCGAATTACCGGAAAAAAGAGAGATGACTTGCAGTCTGTGATACAGCTCTTACGGGGCAGAGATTTCGGAGTCGGTCTTAGCTTTAAGAACTTCAGGGACTAGTCCGGCACAAACACGTATTTCCCGGTTGCACGACCCTCTGAAAGTTCACGATAGGCATTCAGCACACCGTCGAAGCCAACGGGGATCAATTCTTTCGGCGGCCCGAAATCGCCAGATTCAAAGTGGGGAAGTAGAAGGGTCAAAATTCTATCAACATCCGAAAAAGAAGTCTTGATCGAGTCAACGCCCCTTAAGACAGACTCATTGTGGTAAAAGTCGATTAAATCGAACACAACTTTCCGTTCAGGTTGAGAGGCGATTGCGACGTGACATCCCCTAAATGCCAGAGATTTCAGGCAAGGCTCAAAAAGGGCTCCTCCGACTACATCCAGAATGGCATTCACCCCCCGCCCGCCGGTCTTGGAGCGAATCTGTTCAGCAAGCGTGCCGCTCCCGACATCAACCCAATCATCTACATAATCGGTTAGCTGCAGGCGGACCGTATCTACATGGCTGCGCACCGCGCCGATGACGTTAGCCTTACAAATTCGCTTCGCAATTCGGGCGGCCGCGTCGCCCACCGTTCCTGTAATGCCAGTGATCAATATTGTTTCTCCTGGCTGCAATGATGCTGCCTCCACCACGGCGCGACAGGCAGTCAGGTAAGGGATGCCCACCGAGGCCGCCTGCTCAAACGTCAGTGACCTCGGTTTCGGTTTAATCGCCTCTACCGGCACCTCGATTAACTCCGCATGGCTTCCGTCACGGTTGAAGCCCAGACTTCCGCCGGTGCCAAATATTTCGGCTCCCTCAGGATACGCATCCGTACCCACTGCGACTACGCCGGCAAAATCGCGACCGGGAATCCGCGGGACGGTGGTCTCTTCCATTTTACCCAGCACGTTTTTTGCATCGCTTGGATTGAGCGCAGCGGCCATGACCCGAACTAAGACGCAACCCTGACCGGCCTCAGGATTGCGCACATCCAGAATCTTGAGGTAGTCGAGCGACCCGATTCGATCAAAGCGCAGTGCCTTCATTATCCACCTTGCACCGGAGGCATCAGAGAAATCACATCGCCCGGCTGCACAATATAGCCTTTAGGCACCCATTCGGTCCCCGCAGCTATGAGCAGGCGCTGATTCCAAGATTCCAGACCGGGAACATCATCACAGAGCATTTTCAACAAATCGGCGATTGTGCTTCCCTCCGGCATTTCGACCGAATCAGGTCCGTTCAAGTCTCGGAGCAGCGAAAAATATTGGATCTTAATCAGCACTCCTGAATCTCCAAAACGCCGATTAGCGGTAAATTGCGGTATCGCTCCTGGTAGTCCAGGCCGTAGCCGACGACAAATTCATCTGCGATACTAAACCCCACGTAGTCTGCCTCGACTGGCCGGCTCCGCTCTTTCAACTTTTTGAGAAGCACGCAACTTTTGACACTTTCGGGATGGGCTGAGCTCCGAATGGTCTCGATAATCGCGGCCAGTGTATGGCCGCTGTCGAGGATATCGTCAAGCAGCAAAACATGCCTGCCCTCGATATCAGGCATACTGCTGCGATCGAATTCCACCCGACCTGTCGTCATCGTGCCACCGTGATAGCTCTTCACACGAATACAATCCAGTTGCAACGGAAGTGGAATTCTTCGGAGCAGATCTGCCATAAAAATAAGGCTTCCGTTGAGAACGGCAAGGACGCTCAGCTCTTTTCCACGGTAGTCTTCGGTTATTGCGCCGGCTAACTGGTCAAGGCGAGCGGCGATTTCCTCCTCTCGAAACAGCACTTTCTTCAGATGGCTCTGCATTTAAGACATTTTAACCTGCAGCAGAGATATTGAAAACTGCGCGCTGAGCATATCGCCGAATCAGTCCCGCCAGACGTTGCCTATTCGTTTTGTCGGTGAATCTGATTCCATTGGTTTCAGCCAGTTGACGCAATTCTCCAAGTGACCATTTTTCGATTTCCTGCGCGAACTCGTCGTCCGACAACCGGCCAAGGTCAACGTACTCGCGCTGCAGAGATGCTTTGTCTTTTCCGCCAGGTTCCAAGTGGATCGCGCCGGCAAAAGCATCCTTCAGGAATTTCACCGCCTCATCCTGATTGCCTGCCTCATGGACCCGTTCAATGAATTCTCTCTTGGCCGCTCGAAGTTCACTGGATTTCAGACGTTTACCGATCACGTCGCGCAACCCATCCCTGAGCAGGTCGATAGTGAGATGCCGTTTTGCCGACGGGGATCGCAAAAGCGTTTCCAATAAAAGTTCACCCGATTTTCGGCTGGCGATGTATGCATCCAGCAATTCTTCGAATTTTACCAGGTGACTGGAAAGCACCTGCGCGGCGCGACCCATCGATTCGCCCTCGATCTTCGCGGCGTGTTTAGAAAGTCTTTCACCAGCGTGATGGAGAGCAGCGGCGAGTTCAGCGTAATTCATCTTTTGTTCTCGAAATGGTTAAGAAATCGCTCGGTAAGATCGCAATAATCCTGCGCGCCGATGCTTCCGGGTGCATAAAGCAAAACGGGTAGATGCTCATTGGTCGATTCCGCGACGCGAACGCAATGCCTGACGTACGGCTCAAGGATAGTGGTATGACTTGAAAGCAGGCCCGATCTCTGCAGCTGAGCGATCGAAAGCTCCAACTCGTTTATCGCTAACCGGTAGACGTTGCCGCTCTGTCGATAGTGACTCACTATCAAAGCACCGATGTTCGGCCTCCGCCGTCCGGGAAGATAAGGAGCGAATTTCTGCCTCATATCGAGAATTTCCTCTGCCAGAACTTGAAACCCCGATAACGAAAGAAAATCCGGCACATAAGGAACCACGCAACTATCCGCCGAAAAAATTGCTCCCCTCGTGGTGCTGTAAAGATTGGGCGGACAATCAAGGAGTACGTAATCATACTCTTTGAAATAGGCGCTCAAAGCGGCGTCCAGAAGTTGGTGTATTGCGGATGGCCGGAGTTCATGGATTTTATCTTCGATCCGCAGCAACTCCACTGCCGCCGGTAACAGATGCAGGCGTGGCAAGTCAGTGAAACCGGTCCACGTGACGACTCCTCTGACGAGTGCTTCTTCAAAATCGAACCGGTTCTTGTTATTCAGGGCGTCGTCATAAATCTGAAAAGTCGACCTGCGACCGCCCGCGACGTGTTCGTGCCAGCGATCGGGGCGCATCAACCAAACGCTCGAGTTAGATTGCGGGTCAATATCGACAATCAACACTTTTTTCTCGTGCAGCTTTGCCAGAGTGGCTCCGATATTTACAACCGTTGCCGTCTTCCCAACCCCTCCCTTGAAATTGATAAAAGCGAGGACTCTTGAACTCATCGGCTGAACCTCCAAAACGCGTTAAAGCGAAGTTCGGATCAAGTTCTTTTCTTCACATAGCGAAGAAATGGCGCATAGTCACTCCCGTTCCGATGGCACCCGAAAAAATATCAGATTCAGACTACGACGAGAAACTTCGAGAAATGGGAAACTATCTCTGGGATCTCGAACAGAAGGCGGATATTGCGAGCGCACGCGGTGAACTAACTCAAGTCGTTGAACTCGAACAAAGGATCCTGCGCCAAGCTGAGCGGGCAAAAGCCTTTCTGCAGGTGCATGGCGAACATCAGTTACTCGCAGCGTTCGTTGCAGGCCTCGGTTTTCGAATGGTAAGGCGTTGGCAGGATGCGACCGATCAATTTCTTTTTGTGCTTCAACGATCCCCCCTGAACGGAGAGGCCTGGCTGGAACTTTCCTGGTGCCTGGCAGAACTCAATCGCTGGGATGATTGCGAGACAGCCTCACGAAAATCCGTTGCGATATTTCCCAATAGCGCGGCACCTTGGGGCAATCTCGCACTCGCCTTGAACAAGCTCGGGAAAACAAAGGAAGCCATCGAGGCGATCAATCGCGCGACCGAACTCGATCCCGCGGATCCACGCAACAAGGTGATAAGGGATCTGATTACGCTAGCCCGGAAATCTCACCCCGCAGGCGCGGGGTGAGATTTCCAGGCTCAAGAGCCGCTCAGGGGGGCGGCTCGCCGGAGTTTGGCATTTTAGTTTTTGGGGATTCAGCGCCGAAGGCGCGATATCAAAATAGCCTAGGGTAAGCGAAGGGCCGGTTTCGGCCCGTAGCGCAACCCTAGGTAAAACGCAAAAAGAAGGCTAGCGCTGAAAGCGCGACGGAAGGATTGAGCAGCCATGAGCCGCGCTTTCGGCGCCGATTGTTCCTTTCCTACAGTTCCTAGCCCTCCGGGTCCCTCCGGGCTAGCCTATCCTGACATCACGCCTTCGGCCCTACCGATGACGATTGCCTGCGGTTCTGTAATTTGCGCAAGGAGCATTAGTTAAGTTCTCGGCTCCCCGGGTTCATTTCTCTTGGCAACGTAACGCGAAGCTGCGGTAGGGTCAGATCTCCGAGCTGACCGCCGAGAATAACGCTTGCATTAGGCATCTGCGACCTCCTAGCGGCTGGCTCGGAGATCCAGCCCTACCAGTGTGGAACCCGTTGAAATTCTCAAGACCGCACAAGGACGTCTAGCGCCTCTTATTCCTCGAAATCGAGAATCGCCGACTCGATCGCAGCAACCGCCAAATCAATTTCCTCAAATGTAACGCAAAGCGGCAGCATCAGAACGACGACGTCGCCAATGGGGCGCGTTAATAAGCCGTGCGACCGCGCCCGTAGACATATCTTTGCGCCGGTCTGATTTTGCCACGGAAATCGGCTCCCGTCTTTTCGCTGAATCTCGACGCCGGCGATAAACCCGCATCGCCGAATCTCGCGAATGTTCGGCACCCGGCTCATTCGTTCCAACCGCTTGCCGAGATATTCGATTTTTGGCTGGAGAGACTCCAGCGTCCGTTCCTTCTCGAAAATCGAAAGGTTCGCAAGGGCGGCGGCGCAGCCGAGTGAATTTCCCGTATAGCTGTGTCCGTAGAAAAACGTCCGCAGCTCCTGGTAAGCTCCAAGAAATCCGGAAAAAACACGGTCCGTAGTAAGTGTCGCAGCCAGTGGGAGATATCCTCCAGTCAGCCCTTTCGCAATGGCTAGAAAATCGGGAAAGACGTTTTCGTGTTGGCAGGCAAAAAGCCTACCCGTACGTCCGAAACCGGTCATCACTTCATCGAAGATGAGGAACACATCGTTGGCGTCGCACCAGTCCCGAAGCGTTTTCAACATTCCAAAGGGCCAAACTTTCATGCCGGCCGCTCCCTGAATCAACGGTTCGATCACCAGACCCGCGATCTGTGCCGAATTGATTGCCGACAGTTCCTCTACGGACTGAATTCGGGTCACCGGAAACTGATGCCCTTCAAAACGATCGTGGAAGATCGAGATCCCGCCCAAACTTGAGGCGCCCAGCGTGTCTCCATGATACGCATTTTGGAACGCGACAAATCGAACTTTTTTGGGTTGGCCGTTTTGCGCAAAGTATTGGACCGCCATCTTTATCGCGACTTCAATCGCCGTTGCGCCATCATCCGAGAAAAATACTTTCGTCAAGGATGATCCCGTGACTTTGCCGACGAGCTGCTCAGCCAGTTGGATCGCCAATGGATTTGTGAACCCGAGAAACGAAGAGTGAGCTATCTTCTCCAGCTGAGCACGGATCGCGTCATTCAAGACGGGATGATTGTGTCCATGAATATTCGTCCAGATCGAAGAGTTGCCATCGAGGTATTTTCTCCCAAGACTATCTTGCAGCCAAGCTCCCTTAGCTGCGACCAGAACGAGTGGCTCGTGTTCCGGCGAATTCCAGTCACGCATCTGAGTAAAAGGGTGCCAGACGTGGGCTTTGTCGACCTGGATGAGTTTTCTTGTATCGCGGATCATTGGGCAGTGTCAGCAATTAGCGGTCAGCATCAGCAGGGTAACCGAAATACCAGTAAATGCTCCAAAGTCTCACAGCGCCCGCACGGGTATCGCTGGAATCCGGACCGCGCGAAGGGTATTTATCTCGCTCGTGGAATCTTACCAACGTTTTCTGAGACCAATTCTTTTCAAAATGGACCCGGAAAATGCTCATCGCCTTGCAATCGCAACTTTGGGAACCATCTCCCGCTATCCCTCGATTCTGCGAGTCTTGAATTTTCCCCGTACCAGCAAGCTGGGGAAAGAGGTTTTTGGTCTGCATTTTCCAAATCCAATCGGTCTGGCGGCGGGTTTCGACAAGAATGGCGTCGCGCTACCCGCCTGGGAAGCCCTGGGCTTCGGGTTTGTCGAGGTGGGCACGATAACAGCCAAACCTCAACCAGGGAATCCGCGCCCAAGGATTTTCCGAATTCCGGAGTTGGAAGCCGTTATAAACCGGCTCGGGTTCAATAACGAAGGAGCAGCAGCGGTCGGCGAACGTCTTGCAGCGCTGAAGAACTCTCAACGCTGGCCCAAAATCCCGGTAGGAATCAACGTCGGAAAAACGAAAATTGTACCGCTCGATAAAGCCGCGGCGGACTATGTCGAATCATTCCGCAACCTCAAGACACTGGGCGACTACTTTGTTCTCAACGTGAGTTCTCCGAATACGCCCGGGCTTCGCAAATTACAGGAAGGTTCTCTGATCCGCGAACTTTTCGGGCAGATTCAAGCGGAAAATCCCGGGAAACCGTTGCTTGTGAAGATTGCCCCGGACCTCACGTTCGAACAAATTGAAGAAATTCTAGCGCTCGCTTCTGAACACCGCCTAGCCGGAATTGTTGCGACAAACACCACCATTGATCATCAGATGGTTCCGTTCGCGAAGAACCAGGAGGGAGGGCTCAGCGGAAAGCCGCTTAACGGGAGATCACTCGAGATTCTGCGACACATCCGCAAAGTAAGCTCACTACCGGTCATCTCAGTAGGAGGAATCATGAGTACGGATGATGCGAAAGCCCGATTCGATGCGGGAGCTGAGTTGATTCAGCTTTACACAGGTTTGATCTATCGCGGCCCGGGGTTCCTGCGCGACATCATCACTTCCCTTTGAACGCGCGGAGGCGGCGAAGGCAACGGACCTCACGCCGAGGGCGCGGCGGAACGCGGAAGAAACCTCGCGCAGAGGGCGCAATGGAACGCGGTGGAAGAGATAACCCATCGTATACTCGCCGCTCACCGGGTCGGCGCGATTATGGACGAATCTGGGTGCCGGTTTGTTGTTGTTTTGGGCGGGCAGCGCTTCTTAACAAAAAAGAAATAGACTTCGTTCGCGACCTGCACCCAGAATTTCAACGCACTGCGACATCGCAATCTCCAGTGTCGAACCGCCATTGCTCACAAACCTGGGAAGCAGTCCAACACCGTGTTTCAGTCTGTTTAAACCCAATTTCCCTCCAGAGCCGCCCTCTGGCGGCTAAGCTAAGCTCTTCCACCGCGTTCCGCCGCGCCCTCTGCGTGAGGTTCATCCACCTGGCCTTCCGCCCTGCGAACTCCGCGTGACTACTTGCCTATGCAGAATTCGCTGAAGATTTTGCCAAGCAAATCTTCCGTATCCATTTTCCCAACCACTTCGCCTACAGCATCGAGGGCCCCGCGCAATTCTATAGAAACAAACTCTGGGGATTTCCCCTCTTGGAGACTTCGCTGCGCGGTCTCCAGGAGTAGTCTTGCCCCGTGAAGGGCCGCCTGATGTCGCGCATTGATTGCCACGCGAACATCGACCATCGTCCCTGCCCCGCCCATGACCTGCTCCCAGATCGCTTGATTCAAATCTTCGAGCCCGATCCGTTCCTTGCAGGAAAATCTTATCCCCTTAATTTCGAGCCAATCCGAGTGCAAACCCAAATCGATCTTGTTCAAAAGCAACGTCCCCTTTCGGTTATCGAGAAATCCCCGCTCGGAACGCGGCTGGCTGGCATCCACCAGATGGATGACAAAGTCGGCGTTTTCAAGCTCTCGATAGGTGCGCCGAATCCCTTCGGTTTCCAAAAGATCCGATGACACCCTGGTGCCAGCCGTATCGATCAGTCGCACCGGTATTCCACGTATGTTGATCACTTCCTCGATTGTATCGCGTGTTGTTCCAGGAATCTCTGTTACGATCGCGCGTTCGTAGCCAAGCAAAAGGTTCAAGAGACTTGATTTACCGACATTAGGCGCACCATAAATGACGGTCCGCAAGCCATGGCGGAGCACCCTTCCCTGGTCTGCCGTAGCGAGCAATCTGTCGAGGCGCCGTTCGAGCATCGAAATTCTCTCTTGCAACGCGGTCCCTGTATCCGGATCGATCTCTTCATCCGGAAAATCGATGTACGCTTCTACGTGTGCCAGTACCGTCAAAAGCAATTCGCGAATATCGCTGACTTCGCGTCCCAGATGTCCGGCAAGCTGCTCGTTTGCGGCGCGCAACGCGAGCTCCGTTTGCGCGTGGATAAGGTCCATAACCGCTTCAGCCTGAGTCAAATCAAGTTTACCATTGAGAAATGCGCGTTGCGTGAATTCTCCCGGATTGGCCATCCTGGCGCCCGCACTTAACAGCAAGTCCAACAACCGGCGAGTGACCAGGACTCCTCCGTGACAGCTGACTTCGACAACGTCCTCTCCTGTGTAACTCGCAGGACCGCGAAAAAAAGTCGCTAGAACTTCGTCAATCTTAGCCGCGCCATCATGAATCTGGCCAAAGTAAACATGGCGCGGTTCGAAACTCTCGGGAGCTACGGAACTCCGAAAGACCCGGCTTAGAACCGAAAGCGCCGCGCCTCCGGTCAATCGAACAACCGCAATAGCCCCTTGCCCGATCGGACTTGAAATAGCCGCAATGGTGTCCCCATAAGTCATGCAAGTCGTGAAAGAGGTTTCACCGGTTTCAAAATTTCAGAGCAAATCGCGAACTCCTACAGGACTTCGTCCAGATCCTGGAAAAAGCGGCAGTTCTGCTCTGGGGTACCCACACTGACACGAATCCACTCAGGAAGCTTATATTCATCCATTGCGCGAACGATCATCCCGCGCCTCAGAAGCCTCTGAAACACTTCTTTGCCATTGCCTACCTTCACCAAGACAAAGTTGGCAACACTC
>Ga0310914_10002866_pt1 | contig 11788 bp, 8 predicted proteins | sample GREbulkMGAN108_FD_203450 | JGI IMG/M metagenome (GOLD analysis project Ga0310914, IMG submission 203450) | Lab enrichment of tropical soil microbial communities from Luquillo Experimental Forest, Puerto Rico - GRE.bulkMG.AN108 | ecosystem: Environmental > Terrestrial > Soil > Tropical forest >...
TTGGGGTCGGCCGGATCGCTTGTCTCAGCGCGCACTAATCCGCTGACGTCGCGCCCGGCATCGTCGATGCGCGAGATCTTCGCTGCGGGATTGAGGCGGCGCAGTCGTGCGAAGAGCGCCGCGCCTGCGTCCTTCGCCTTCGCCGGCTCGACCAGGTCGAGCTTGGTGAGGAGGATGCGGTCGGCAAGCGCGACCTGCCGGACCGACTCGATGTGCTCGTCGAGCGTATGCGGACCGTTCACCGCGTCGACGGTCGCGACCACGGTGCCGACGCGATAAAGCCCAGCCAGCGTCGGGTCCGACAAAAACGCCTGAATGAGCGGCGATGGATCGGCGAGGCCCGATGTTTCGATTACCACGTGATCGAAGCGGGGGATAGCGCCGTCCTCGCGGGCATGAAAGAGATTGTTCAGGGTCGTCACCAGATCGCCGAACACGGTGCAGCACAGGCAACCGTTTTCCAGCACCATGATGGTATCGTCGCTGCGCGCGGCCAGCACATGGTCGAGGCCGATTTCGCCGAATTCGTTGATCACCACCGCCGTGTTCGCCATCGCCGGCTCGCGCAGCGCGCGGTTGAGTAGGGTCGTCTTGCCGCTGCCAAGAAAGCCGGTGAGGATGGTGACGGGGGTATGGGACAAAGGCGGAGTCCTTAGATCGAGGCGGCTATCGGCGCCTCAATCAAGATAGGCGCCAGGCGCGCGTCCTGCGACCCCTCTCATGGCTCCGAAAAGCGCAAGACGGGCTACGCTTCAAAAGACTTCGCAGCCCGGCAGGCCGCAGGAGATCAACCGATCGGACGGGAAATTGGTGATGATCTGGCAGCCGTCCTTGGTGACGACGACTTCTTCTTCGATGCGCGCCGCGCCCGAGCCGTCCTCGGCGCCCTTCCAGGTCTCGAGCGCAAACACCATGCCTTCCTTGAGCGGCTCGTTCTGTCCGGTATAGCGCTTGGAAATGATCGGCCGCTCCCATAGCGACAGGCCGACGCCGTGGCCATATTGCAGCAGGAAGGCTTCGGCCTCGTCGCGATAGCCGAATTCCTGCGCATCGGGCCACACTTGCGCCACCTGATCGGGCGTGATGCCGGGCCGGATCATGTCGATCGAGGCGGAAATCCATTTCGAGGCCGCCTCGTAGGCCTCGATCTGGTACTTGTTGGGCTCGCCGCAGATGAAGGTGCGGTAGTAGCAGGTGCGGTAGCCGTTGAACGAATGCATGATGTCGAGAAACACCATGTCGCCCGGCTGGATAATGCGGTCGGAGAAGGTGTGCGAATGCGGCCGGCCGCGCGGGCCGGACACTGAGTTGACGCACTCGACCCGCTCGGAACCCATGCGGAACAGCCGGTCGTGGGCGATGGCGACCAGCTCGTTCTCGCGCGTGCCGGGACGGATGGCGCGGGCGATGTCGACGTAAGTGGCGTCGACCATGGCGCAGGCCATTTTCAGAAGTTCGATTTCGTCGACGGTCTTCACCTCGCGGGCGTCGAGCATCGCTTGCTGGCCGTCGACAACTTCGATGCCTTCTTTCTCCAGCGCCCGCAGCATCGGCAGCTCCATGAGATCGATGCCGATCGGCTCCCTGTCGATGCCTAGCTGCACTAAGGCCTTCTTGATCTGCCTGGCGAAATCGGTCTGGACGTTGAGCTGCGGCCGCAAGCCGCCCTGCATGGTGGAGATCGGGGCGGCGACATTATCGGCGATCCAGGGCGAGGAGATGCGCTTGGCCGGCGGCGCCGGGTCCCACAGCATCGGCCCGCCTTGCACCGGACACAGTGCATAGCGCATGAACTTGTCGCGCGCCCATTCACCGATGTGGGTTCCGGTGATGTAGCGGATGTTGTCGAAATTGAAGGCGATGACACCGCCGAGGCCGGCTTGGCGGATCGCACGCTGGGCGCGCGCCACGCGTTGCTTGTGCAGGCGATCATAATCGATCCCCTTCTCCCAATCCTTGGCCATTGTGCCCCAGGAAGCGGTCGCTTGCGGTCGGTTGTACTTCATGGCGGTGCCCTCGCGACTCTTGCGCTTTGCCTTCTCAGCTGACGGCTCGGTTGGGGAAAAGTTGCGGCCGCAGCTTTGGATGGCAGGCCATCATCTTCGGCGCATAAGCCGTCTCGGCGCCGAGCTCCTCAGCCGCATGCCAGGACCAGCGCGGGTCGTACATGACGCCGCGGCCAAGCACGACAAGATCGGCGCGGCCCTGGGCGATAATGTCCTCGGCCTGCCGCGCGCCGGCGATCAGTCCGACCGACATGGTCTTGATGCCGGTCTCTTGGCGGACCTTCTCGCCGAACGGCACCTGGTAGCCGGGCGAGAGCGGAATCTTCTGCCGGGGGTCGAGCCCGCCGGTCGAGACGTCCATGTAGTCGCAGGCGAGCTTTTTCAGCTCCGTCGCCAACACCACGGCTTCCTCCGGCGTCCAGCCCCCGTCGACCCAGTCGGTCGCCGACACGCGGATGCCGATCGGCTTCGCTTCCGGCCATACCGCGCGCACTGCCTGAAACACTTCGATCGGAAAGCGGATGCGGTTTTCCGTCGAACCGCCGTATTCGTCGGTGCGCTGGTTCGACCGCGGCGACATGAACTGATGAAGGAGATAGCCGTGACCGCCGTGCAACTCGATCAGGTCGTAGCCGATGCGATCGGCGCGCTTTGCCGCGGCGGCGAATTCGCCGACGCAGCGCTTGATGTCGTCCTTGGTCATGGCGTGCGGCATCGGCCAGCCGGTGTCATAGGGGATGGCCGAGGGCGCTTCCGGCGTCCAACCCCCTTCCTCTTTAGTCAAGATCGGCTTGCCGCCGGCCGCCGGCACCGTGGTCGGGCCTTTGCGCCCGGCGTGCGCAAGCTGCACGCCGAGTTTCGCCACGCCGTAGGTGCGGCAAAAGTCGTGCACACGCTTAAGCGCCGCTTCGTTCGGGTCGGACCACAGACCGGCGCACCTCGGCGAAATCCGCCCCTGCGGATTGACGTTGGTCATTTCGGTCATCACCAGGCCCGCGGCACCGAGCGAAAAGCTGCCGAGATGCATCAGGTGCCAGTCGTTGGCCGAGCCGTTGTCGGAATTATATTGGCACATCGGTGACACCACGATGCGATTGGCGAGCGTCAAGCCGCGCATCGTAATCGGAGAAAAAAGTGCACTGCTCATTGGCCGGTCCTTGTTGTGGCGCTTTTGCAAACCCGCATCGGGGGCGAACAATTAGCGTAAGTCCCGCGCAAGCGGCAAGGTCGCTCACCGCATGATGGTCACACCAGCCCGCTGGCGCGGGCCTGGTCGCGGGCCATCACCGCCCAGTCGTGTTCGGCTTCGCCGTGGGCGGCAGAGCCGACGAGGCGGTCGCGCCAGACATTGCCGCTCGGCAGCGGCACGCCGACTGCCTCGGCGGCGGCGAGAGCGAGATTGGCGTCCTTGAGCCCAAGAATGGCGCGCTGGCCGGCCGGGAGATAGCGTTCCTCGGCGATGATCTTGCCGTAGACCTTGTAGGCCGAGCAGGCGAACAGGCCCTCGGTCATCACGTCATAGAACACGTCGGGCACGACGCCGTATTTGCGCACCAGGGCAAAGCCCTCGCCCATGGCTTCGATGGCGCAGCCGAGTACGAAATTGTTGGCGATCTTGATGGCGGCGGCGGCGGCCGGCTCGGCGCCGGCTTCAAACGTGCGCCGCGCGATCGTGGCAAACAAGGGCTGACAGCGGTGGACGCTGTCCTTGGCGCCGCCGAGCACCATGCCGGCCTGGCCCGAGGCGACGACTTCCGGCCGCCCCAGCATCGGCGTCGCGATCAGGGTCTGGCCCGCCTCATCGTGCAGCGCCTTGAGCTTCTGAATGGTCGCTACGCTGTGGGTGCCGGCGCAGATGTGAAGGCCACCCTTAGGCAGCGAGGCCAATAATCCGCCCGCCGCGGTGGCGACCTCGACGACGGCGGGATCGTCGGCAAGCATGGTGAAGACGCCAACGCCGTGATTGGCCGCCGCCTTGATGGAATTCATCGGCTTGGCGCCCAGCGCGACCAAAGCCTCGGCCTTGCTGGCGCTACGATTGTAGACGCCGACATCGTGGCCGCCCTCGATGAGGCGACGCGCCATGACCTGGCCCATGCGGCCGAGCCCGATAAATCCGACCTTCATGGCGCCCTCCGTCAGTTCAATTGACCGCGGACCCAGTCGAGCTCGCGGCACACATAGTCGACGATGTCGCCGGCCTTTAAGTTCTCCGGCAGCATGTCCCACGTATAGGTCTCGATTTCGAGCTGCCGCGACAGCGGCTTCTTCTTATGGAAAGCTAGTGCATCCTCGATGGCGAAACGCGTGGTGCGAAACGGCCCGAGATCGTCGAGAAAAACCGGGACGTGGAAGTGTGTACGCCATTCACGCGGCCCCGGGCTCTTTTCGAAAGCCGCAAAGGCATCTTCGAGATTGAGGAAGCGCGTGAGCTTGCCGTCCTTCTTCTCGACGGTCTGCGTCAGATAGATCGTCTTGCTGTAGCGCTTGAGCGTGTCGACCACCGCCGGCGTGACCTCCGGCATCCACAGCGCCGCGGCCTCCTGTAACTTGAAAATCGGAATGCCGGCATCGACCAGCTTTTGTAGGCTCGCGGCAATGTCCTCGAATTCCACCGCTTGGTGGCAGATGTCGAACACGACACCGACATGGCGGCGCAGTGCGACATGGGCCTCCGAGATTGGAATGTGCGCGAGCTTCGCCAACGTTTCCGCGGCAGTCCCGGAATAAAGGTGATGGGTGAAATAATCGACTGCCTCGTCGGTGGTCTCGAGGAAACAATAGGGCTCGGGCTCGAGCGCGAGCGTCACGGTGCAGCCCGTCCGCTGTTCGAGCGCGACGAGATGCGCGGCGACGCGCAGCACGTGATCGGTATAGCTCGCCACCACATCGCTGCCGGTGACGCGCGGCTTGAAGCCGAGCGGTGCGCTCTGGATCGACGGCGAGATACCGGCGCCGCAGACGTCGGCCAAGACGTCGGCGACGTTGGTGGTGTAACGCGTGCGTTCCTCGGAGCGCCAATCAGGTTCGTAAACCTGCTCCTTGACCAAGGTGCCCTTAAAAGCGCCGTAGGGGAAGGCGTTTACGGTGTAGAGGTACATGCCGTTGTCGGCCAGAAATTTCTTGAGCTTGTCGCGCTCGGCGGCGCTGCCGGCGAGCGTCTGTGCCGAACTTGCGGACAGCCGAAGCGAAACGCCGAAGCGCTGATTGTGCGCGAACCGCGCCTTCACCTTCGGCACGTAGGTCGTCAGACTCGCCCACATCTGTTCCCAGTCGTCGCCGGGATGCACGAGTGTCGAGTAGGTCAAGTGGCCGAGACCGTTGCCAAGATCCATGTGTCTAGTTCCTCTGAATCGTCATGCTCCGCGCACGACGGCAGCGCACGGCTGCCGGCATCAATCGACGCTCTCGACCTTTCCCGATCTGGCCGAGCGCACGATGGCGTCCGTCACGGCGACGCCATGGATCATCTGATCGTCGGGGATGGGGTAGGACGGACCGCCGGAGGCGGCCTTGGCGAAAGCGTCGAGCGCCGCGCGGGCGACGTCCATGGTGGCGGCCAGCCAGGTCTTGGCCTCGCCCTTGACCGGCTGAAACTTGCAGGTGCCGAACAGCCGTGTGCGCCGCTCCTCCGACGACGCGCCGGCGACGTGGGTCACGCCTTCGAGCCGTAACCAGCCCTTGGAGCCGAACACCTGAAAGCTGAATCCCGGTCCGGTCGTCGTCATGGTGCCTAGATAGCCGGACATGCCTCCCTTCATGCGCAGCAAGATCGAGGTGGTGTCGTCGGCGTCGATTGCCGCGACGCGCCGGAAGCTCTGGGCGAAAACGTGGTCGATCGGTCCGCACAGGTCGATCATGCCGTCAATGGCGTGAACGCCCATGGGCATCAGTCCGCCCAGGGGCGTTTCCGCCTTATCGGCGCGCCAATGCTTCGGATTGATGAACAACACGTTGGGAAACGTCATCGTGGCTTCGACGTGCTGGATGGTGCCTAACTCGCCGGAGTTGATCATGTCGCGGAGCTTGATCATCTCGGGGTGGAACCGGCGATTATAACCGAGCCCGAGCGTGACGCCGGCCTTGCGGGCAGCCGCGACGGCATCCTGCGCCTGTCGCTTGGTGAGCGTGAATGGCTTCTCGCAGAACACGTGCTTCTTGGCGCCTGCCGCGGCGATCACCTGCGCCGAATGCATGGAGTGGGGCGTCGCCAGAATCACGGCGTCGATGGCCGGATCGGCGAGCAGGCTTGCGTAGTCGGCGGCGAGCCGCAGGCCGTTTTTCTTGGCGAAGGCCTCAACGTCCGGCGTAACCGTCCGCGTCGTGCCGGCCGTGAAACGGATCGCCTCGCTACCCTCGCCCGATTCAACGAGCGTCTTGCCCCACCAGCCGAGCCCGACGATAGCGGCATTGATCATTTCTTCTTCTACTCCCGTTGACGTGCAGGTGGCCTAGAAGAAGTGGGCTTCGCCGCGATAGTGCATCGCCACGACCAGGCAGCAGATAGCCCAGAACACGCAGTACTCGTATCCGCCGATGTTCCACAGCCATTTGCCGCTGGTGACTCGCCACACCGCCGCGGCCGCCACCAGCAGATGAATGAACCCGAGCACGCCCGCGTAGAACGGCAAGATGGCGAAGATCAATCCAACGGAGATGATGATCTCAATCATGCAAGCGACATACATCCACGCCTTCGGCGGATTGAATTTCGCCGCGACGAAGAAGCCAAGTGCTTCCGGCACGAAGAATTTCGCGTAGATGTGCGGGATGAAGAACAAGCCGCAGATCAAGCGGAGGATATTGATGCCGTCGGTGGGATTGAAGTTCTGCAAATAACTGGACATCGTGCTCGCCGGTTCGCTTGCCAAAGCTAGCACCTCGGAGCGCAGAATTACAACCGATCTGGCGCTTCGAAGCAAGGACCGAAGCCCAAGCACGCGGGTAGGTCGTGGTGAATAACTTGGTCGGGACGTCGCCCGTTGGATAGCCCGCGCATTGATCGGCCCGGCACTTCGCGCTCGTGCCTGGCCTCGATGGACTACCGCTGGTGGCGCTCGATGCAAAGTCGAGCAGCGTCATCAGGCGTTTTTGCTACGTTGCCGCATCCGCTCTGCGACGATGAAAAGCAGCGGGATGAGGAAAATCCCGAAAATCGCCGCCGCGATCATGCCGCCGAACACCGGCGTGCCGACCGCGTGACGCGTGGCAGCGCCCGCGCCTCTGGCAATCACCAATGGGAAGACGCCGAGGATGAAGGCAAAGCTCGTCATCATCACAGGGCGGAATCGGAGTGCCGCCGCCTCGAGGGCCGCGGCGTCGATATCCTTGCCGCGGTCGCGCTGCTCCACCGCGAACGCAACGATTAAGATGGCGTTCTTGGCGGCAAGCGCGATCAGAGAAACGAGGCCGATTTGCGCATAAACGTCGAAGCTCAGCCCGGCAATCTTCACCGCCGCCAGCGCGCCGAGCATGGCAACGCTGACCGATAACAGGGCGGGGAGGGGGATATTCCAGCTCTCATAGAGCGCGACCAGGAACAGATATGAAAAGAGAATCGCAAGCCCGAGCACGATCGGCGTGCGCCCGGCTGCCGCTTTCTCCTGAAAGGCCGTTCCCGTCCACTCGAAGGTATAGCCGGGCGGCAGCGTCGCCGTTGAAATGCGCTCCATGGCGGCGAGTGCCTGGCCTGAACTATACGGCGGCTTCGGCGCACCGTTGATGACCGCGCCGCGGTAACCGTTGTAACGGACCACCGTCTGCGGCCCTTGCACGAGCTTGACCTGGGCCAGCGCGCGAATTGGAACCTCACCGCCTTTGGCGTTGCGCACGTAGATGCGTTCGATGTCGTCGGCGTGCTGGCGGAACGGCGTGTCGCCCTGGATGTTGACCTGCCAGGTTCGACCAAAGACGTTGAAGTCGTTGACGTAGTAGCTGCCCAGCGTTGCTTGCAGGGCGTTGAAAATGTCGCTGATCTTGACGCCAAGCACCTGGGCCTTGTCGCGATCGATGTCGAGATAGATCTGCGGTGTGTCGGCGGCATAGGTGCTAAACACAGCCGCGAGTTCGGGCTGGCTATTGGCAGTCACCAACAGGCCGCGCAGCACGGCGGCAACGTCGTTCGCGGACTGGCCCTGCAAAGCCTCGAGCACGTACTGGAAGCCGCCGGTGTTGCCCAAGCCGAGGATCGGCGGCAGGTTGAACGGAAACGCGATTGCGCCTTCGATCGCCCCCAATTGCGGTCGTAGGCGGGCGATGATCGCGTTGGCGCTCTGCGCTGGGTCGTCGCGCTGCTCATAGGGCTTCAGCCGGATGACAAAGAAGGCTTGGTTCGATGACGCGACATAGTCAATGAAGTTCAAGCCGACCACCGACAGGATGCCCTCGACGCCTGGAATTGGTTTGACGATGTTCTCGACCTGCTGGACCACGGCTTGCGTGCGGTTGAGCGAAGCGCCCTCCGGCAGGCGCAAAGCGGCGAAAATCGCGCCTTGATCCTCATCCGGTAAAAAGCTCTGTGGCGTTATCCTGAACAGCAACACCGAGGCGGCGATTACGCCGGCGACCACCAAGACACTGAACGTCGCCAGGCGCGCCAGCCGGCGCACGGTCGACACATAACCGTCGCGCGTTTTGTCGATCGCACCGAGCACGTAGCGCATGGGGCCGCGGCTTCGCTCACCGCGCTTGAGCAGTATGGCGCAAAGCGCCGGGCTCAAGGTCAGGGCATTGAGCGCGGAAATCAGCATCGCGATCGATACCGCGACTGCGAATTGGCGAAACAGTTGGCCGCTGATGCCCGGAATGAAGGCCACCGGAACGAACACCGACAACAGAACGAAAGTGATGGCGAGGATCGGTCCAGTGATCTCCGCCATCGCCTTCTTGCAGGCCTCGGGAATCGTGAGCTCCGGCTCCTCGTCGATCACCCGCTCGATGTTCTCCACCACCACGATGGCGTCGTCGACGACGATGCCGATAGCCAGCACCAGCGCCAGCAGAGAGACTGTGTTGGCCGAATAGCCGATCAAGAGCAGCACGGCGAACGTGCCGACGACGGACACCGGCACCGCAACCAGCGGAATCAATGTCGTCCGAAATCGGCCAAGGAATAGAAACACCACAATGCCGACGAGCACGATGGCGATCACAAGGGTGCGGACCACTTCGGCAATTGTCGAGGTCACGAACACCGTGGAATCGAAAAACAGCGTGTAGCTCAGATCGTTAGGAAAACGCGTCGCCAGAGTATCCATGGTGTTGCGGATTTGCTTCGCCACATCGACGGCATTGGAGCCCGGCGACTGGTAGATACCGATCGCCGCCGCTGGCGCCCCATTGAACCGACTGTAGCGATCCTGCGAGCGCGCTCCCATTTCGACACGGGCGACGTCGTCCACCCGAATGACCGAACCGTCCGGATTGGCGCGCAGCACGATGCGTGCAAATTCCTCGGGCGTCGTCAGCCGGCCCTTGGTTTTGATGTTGATCTGAACTTGCTGCTCGCGTGCGGTGGGAGCCGCGCCGATGCGGCCGAGCGCCGCCTGGACGTTCTGGTTCTGCACCGCAGTGATGACATCGTTCGGCGTCAACTTGAGCTCGGTGAGCCGGTCGGGATCGAGCCAGATGCGCAGCGAATAATCGAGCGGGCCGAACAACTGAACCTGGCCGACGCCTTTGATGCGCGCCAGCGGGTCGATGATGTTGATAGTCGCGTAGTTGCTGAGATAGACGGCGTCGAAAGTATTCTTCGGCGAATAGATATTGATAACCTGAAGCAGCGCAGCGGATTTCTTGCGCACGCTGATCCCGGCGCGCTGCACTTCCTGGGGAAGCAGCGGTATGGCGAGGCTGGCGCGGTTCTGCACGTTGACGGTGTCGATGTCCGGATCTGTACCCAGCGAAAACGTAACGTTCAGCGTGTAATTACCGTCGGAGGCGCTAGCGGACTGATAGTAGATCGCGTTGTCGACGCCGTTGATCTGCTCCTCGATAGGTTGGGCGACCGTGGTCTCGACCGTTTCGGAGTCGGCGCCCGGATAGTTTGCCGTCAGCGTGACCTGCGGCGGCACGATGTCGGGAAACTGCGCGATCGGGATAGACGTTATGGCGATCGCGCCGGCGAGCGTGATCACGATCGCGATCACAATAGCAAATCTCGGCCGATCGATGAATATGCCGGAAAACATCGCTATCAGTTTTGCGGGACAGGAGTCGGCGTGACGATCTGGCCGGGATGGACTTTTTGAATGCCTTCGACGATGACCAGCTCGCCCTCCTTGAGGCCGCTGCTGACCACGACGTCGCGGCCCTGATCGCTGCCGGTGGTGATCCGCCGCAGCTCGACCTTCTTTGCGTCGTCAACGACCAGAACGTAGCGCCCGGCCTGATCGAGTTGGACTGCTGATTGTGGAATGACCAGTGACGCGGCGGCGCCACCGCGCTCCACGGTAACGCCGACGATGCCGCCGGCAATCAGGATTCCATTTGGGTTCGGCAATTGTGCCCGTACGATGACGGTGTCGGTATCGGGACTTACCTGGACATCGAGGAAATTGGTTTGACCGGCGTGCGAGTAGATCGTGCCGTCGGGCAACTTGATGTGAATGGTTACGTGCGGGTTCTTATCGGCCGAAGCGGCCACGCGCTGCCGATAGGCGATGACGTCGGCCTCGCTTGCCGGGAAGGTCACATAGATCGGATCGAGACTGACGATCGTCGCCAGTGTTCCGGATGATGGGCCGACCAGGTTACCCTTGGTAAAATTAGCAAGGCCGATGCGGCCGTTAATCGGCGAGCGGATTTCGGTGTAACCGAGATTGATCTGTGCCTGCTCGAGCAAAGCTTGCGCCTGCAGGATATCGGCCTTTGCGGCCTCTTCCGTGGCTTCATTTTGATCGACGGTGGCCTGCGGCACGTTTTGGTTCTTCACCAGCGCCTTGCTGCGTTGCAATTGCAGATTGGTATTGACTTCGGTCGCCTTTGCCTTGGCGAGGTTGGCGCTTTGCTGGTCGACCGCGGCCTTGTAGGTATCCTGCTCGATGCGGAACAGCAGGTCGCCGGACTTCACCAATTGCCCTTCGGTGAAATTGCGCTCCTCGATGAAGCCGGCGACGCGCGCCACGATGTCGACTTTGTCGATGGCCACGATCCGGCCGACGAAGCCGCCGGTTTCCGTCACTGTACGGCTTGCGACGGGACTGACGGAGACCGCCGGCGGCGGGACCGATTGCGCGACGGCGGCGCCGCAGCAAATGCCCAAGACGAGCCCGGCGACGGAAATCTCCACGGCGAGGGAGCGCACGGTGCAAATCATTGGACCACCCATCGCTCCCGATATGCCGAACACTGGACGTCTTAGGCTTCGATATTGGCATTCTTTTCAACGGGAACAAGACCAGTCCGAACGGCCGCAATCAGGTTCCCCTACACATAGCTTGGCGCATCGCGACGACGACGGCGCGAACCGGCGGGCGACGCCGAAGACCTCACGGCCTTCCACACGCATGAGCGCCTACTGGAACATTTCGGCGAGGGCCAGTGTTGACCGCTTGACCGCCGTAAAAGCCATTGGCCCAGAATGCGACTGTGATTGCTCGTGGCAGCCCTCCAGCACGCCGAAGTCAGGCCCGCCGAGCTAAATGGCCAAATAATTGAGACGGACGTACCGGCACGCCTCGATGCGCTGCCGTGGACCAGGTTTCACACTCTGGTGGTTGTCGGGCTTGGCGCCTGCTGGATCCTGGATGGGCTCGAGGTCACGCTGACAGGCTCGCTGTCGG
>Ga0310914_10002876_pt1 | contig 11769 bp, 7 predicted proteins | sample GREbulkMGAN108_FD_203450 | JGI IMG/M metagenome (GOLD analysis project Ga0310914, IMG submission 203450) | Lab enrichment of tropical soil microbial communities from Luquillo Experimental Forest, Puerto Rico - GRE.bulkMG.AN108 | ecosystem: Environmental > Terrestrial > Soil > Tropical forest >...
AGTTGGACCAAATACGGGAGGATTCATGGCCACGCAAACAATGACAATGGCAGGTGGCAGGGCCGAATACAGCATCTGGCGCGTCATCATGGCGTCCTCTGTCGGGACGATGATCGAGTGGTATGACTTTTATATTTTCGGTAGCCTGGCCGCCGTCCTCTCCCCCAAATTCTATCCACCGGGCAATGAAACCTTTGCTCTCATCGCTTACCTCGCGACCTTTGCCGTGGGGTTCGTCGTCAGGCCCTTCGGCGCTTTGTTCTTTGGCCGCATTGGCGACCTTGTAGGACGAAAGTACGCTTTCCTGGTAACCCTCTCCATCATGGGAGGGGCCACGGCCCTCATTGGCATTCTTCCCACTTATGCGACTGCCGGCTGGTTCGCTCCTGTCACCTTGCTTCTGATTCGCGTGCTTCAGGGATTGGCTCTTGGTGGCGAATATGGCGGGGCGGCGGTTTATGTCGCCGAACACGTGCCGGATAATAAACGCGGCTTCTATACCAGCTTTATTCAGATTACGGCCACGCTCGGCCTGTTCGTTTCGCTCATGGTCGTTCTCGGCACGCAATCCTTCATAACAAAGAAACAGTTCTCCGATTGGGGCTGGCGAGTTCCTTTCCTTCTCTCCATCATTCTGGTCAGCATCTCTCTTTACATTCGACTCAAAATGAAGGAATCGCCCATCTTCTCGCAAATCAAGGCTGCCGGATTGACCTCGGCCAAACCTCTCACCGAAGCTTTCACGAAGTGGGAGAACCTCAAGCGCGTCTTGATCTCTCTTTTCGGCGCAACGGCTGGCCAGGGCGTAGTGTGGTACACCGGCCAGTTTTATGCACTGTATTATCTTCAAACCGTCTTGAAGGTGAATCCAAAGACTTCGAACATCATCGTGGCAATCGCCATACTCTGTGCCATGCCTTTCTTTACTGCTTTCGGCGCGCTCTCCGATCGAATTGGCCGCAAGTGGCTCATGATGGCCGCATGCCTCCTCGCCGTGCTTACCTACATCCCTATCTATAAGTCCATGGAAGCAGCCGCAGGCAACAACATCAATGGACTGAAGTCCGCGCAAAACAAGGTAACCGGCGCGATCAGCCTTACGGCGCTCACGACTGACCCAGCGACGGGCCTGCAAGTCCCCGCTAAGGAAGCTCCGAATCCGAACGTACCCAAGCTTGTTTTTTTGGTCTTCATCCAGGTCATTTATGTGTGCATGGTTTATGGTCCTATCGCCGCCTACCTCGTGGAGGCCTTCCCCGCAAAAATTCGCTACACCTCTCTCTCCTTGCCTTATCACATAGGAAATGGAGTCTTCGGAGGCTTATTGCCGCTCATTGGTCTCTCTTTGTGCGCGCGCACCGGCAACATCTACGCCGGCCTCTATTACCCGATGATCGTGGCCAGCATCACGTTCGTCGTGGGAAGCTTGCTCCTCAAGGAAACGCACGGTCACAAGATCTGGGACGAGGTCGGTGGCATGAAGTAAGTCGGCTACCAACGATTGACTCGCACGCCTGCCGAGTAGCATTATTTGTTCCGCGGGCTGTGCTTCTGCCATTACCACGTCTGGCGGTTCCCCGCCCCCCTGCAGCGTGAACGCGCCTTGCGTTCCCTAGTAAAGTTTGTCTTCATCTCTTTTCCTAAGGGAGTGAGTATCGTGGCCAAAGCCTCCGTAAGAAAGCGCACGGAACCTAAGTCTCATACCAAGAAGTCTGGCGTGACCGAAGCCCAGATCGCGGTCCATTGGAAGGAAGAGGAGTACATCCGTCCGCCGGCCCGCTTTATCGCGCAAGCCAACCTGAACGATCCCCACATGGTTGAACGCTTCAGCGAAACAAACTTTCCGGAATGTTTCCGCGAATACGCCGAGCTGCTCCACTGGGATCAATATTGGCACACCACCCTGGACACCAGCCATCCGCCCTTCTGGAAATGGTTCGTGGGCGGCAAATTGAACGTCTGCTACAACTGCGTGGATCGCCACCTCGCCAAATACAAAAACAAGGCTGCCCTCATCTTCGTTCCGGAACCCGAGGACGAGAACCACGTCGTCATCACTTTCCAGGAACTCTATCGCCGTGTAAACGAAGTCGCCGCTGTGCTCCGCGATTTTGCCGGACTGCAAAAGGGCGACCGCGTCACCATCCACATGCCCATGATCCCCGAGCTGCCGATCACCATGCTCGCTTGCGCTCGCCTCGGCGTGATTCATTCCGTCGTTTTCGGTGGCTTCTCCGGCGAAGCCTGCGGCTTGCGCGCGGCGGACTCTGGCAGTCGCGTTTTGATCTACGTGGACGGATATCACCGCAACGGCCGCTGGGTGGACCACAAAGCCAGTGCCGATATCGCCGTCCAGACCGCTAAAAAAGAAGGCCAGCCCATTGAGAAGGTTCTCGTCTGGAAGCGTTATCCCCAAAAATACACTTCAGATTCGCCAATGATCATGGAACGCGACTATTTTGTGAACGACGTCCTCAAGGACTTCCGCAACGCCGTCGTCGAACCCGTCTCCATGGATGCCGAAGACCCACTCTTCCTGATGTACACCAGCGGCACTACCGGCAAGCCCAAGGGCTGCCAGCATCGCACCGGGGGTTACCTTGCCTATGTCACCGGCACCGCCAAGTATTACCAGGACATTCATCCTGAAGACGTTTATTGGTGCATGGCGGATATCGGCTGGATCACCGGCCATTCCTACATCGTTTATGGCCCGCTTGCTCTCGCCGCCACTAGCATACTTTATGAAGGTGTCCCGCAATTCCCGGATGCCGGCCGTCCCTGGCGCATTGCCGAACGCCTCGACGTCAACATCTTCCACACTTCCCCTACTGCCATCCGCATGCTCCGCAAGGCTGGCAGTGACGAACCCAAGAAGCATACCTACAACTTTAAGCACATGACCACCGTCGGCGAACCCATCGAACCCGAGGTCTGGCGCTGGTACTACGAAGTCGTGGGCAAGGGGGAAGCCGTCATTGTGGACACCTGGTGGCAAACGGAGACCGGAGGTTTTCTCTGCACCTCCAAGCCCGCTCTCGATCCCATGAAGCCCGGAAGCGCCGGCCCCGCCTGCCTCGGCATTTATCCCATCATCTGGGATGAGGAAGGCAACGAGGTCGCCGCTTCAAACACACAAGCCGCTGGAAACATCTGTATCCGCAATCCCTGGCCTGGCATCATGCAGACGATCTGGGGAGACCCCAATCGTTTTGTCAGCAACTACTACAAGAAGTACAACAAGAATCCGCACAGCAAGGATTGGCGCGATTGGCCCTATTATGCTGCCGACGGCGCTGTGCTTCCACCGGACGGTTACTATCGCATCCTCGGCCGCGTGGACGATGTCATCAACGTCGCCGGCCACCGGCTCGGCACCAAGGAACTCGAATCTGCCTGTCTTACGATTCCCGAAATCGCCGAAGCCGCTGTCGTGCCCGTCGTGGACGATGTAAAGGGCCGCGTCCCGGAAATCTATATTTCGCTCAAGCCCGGAGTGCTCCCGAAAAAGCAGATCCTCGAGAAGGTCACTGCCACCATCGAAACCATGATCGGCAAAATCGCGCGGCCCAAGCGCATCCACACCGTTCCCGACATGCCTAAGACGCGCTCTGGCAAAATCATGCGCCGCGTCCTCGCCGCTATCTCCAACCGAATGGATACCGGCGACATCACCACGCTTGCTAATCCCGATATCGTGGAACAGATTCGCCAATTGGTCCAGGGCCGCGAAATGGGTCCTCTTGCCGAAGGCCCCGAAGACATCAAACGCTTCGGCGAAGAACGCTAGCGAGAAGTGCGGGATTTTGGCCCGGTGAGGCCAGGCCTTCCGCTTCTGACTCGGTGAGCCGCAGCAGCTCCTATTGACCGCTGCAGCCCTGTTCGGCCGCCAGCTTCACGTCGGGGTCTAGTTGCGCATTGCGCCAACCGTGGGTTGAGCATACTTGCCAGGTCTCCAGCCCCAACACGCCACGGAGATCCGCACCCTCAAGATTCGCTCCATCGAGCCGCGCTTGCCGCAGGACGGCTCCCGCGAAATTCCCACCGCGCAGATCTGCTCTCGACAGATCCGCTTCCAGGAAAATCGTTCCCTTGGCCTCCACGCCGGTCAAGTTCGCTCCCATCAATTTCGCTGCGGATAGATCGGTCTGTTCCAGCAGCGCGAGGGAAAGGTTCGCATCCTCCAACTTCACATCCCGCAAGTCCGCGTGCGCCAGTTGCGTGCGCAACAGATTCGCGTGCCGTAGATTCACGGCATAGAGCGTCGCGCGCGTCATGTCCGCCGTTGTCAGCGTTGCTCCTTCGAGATTCGCGTAGGACAAGTCCGCATTTTGAAAACCAGCTCTTGAAAGTACCGCTCCGCGCGCATTCGCGGACACCAGATTCGCTTTCTCCGCCTGCAAGCGGTCCAGTTGCGCGGATCGCAGGTTCGCTTCGCGCAGGTTTGCTCCCCGGAAATCCGCTTCCGAGAGGCTCGCTCCCTCCAAGTTCGCCCGCCACATCCGCGCATTCGCGAACGCCGCGCGATAGCCCCGCGCGTAGCGCAGGTTGATCTCATTCAGCCGCGCCCCATTGGCTTCCTGTGGAGATGCATCGCTGGCCGCGTTCACCGGCCCTTTCGAAACACTTTCTTCTGTAATGTCCGCATACGGCCGGAAACCAACGGACTGAAATACCGTCGCCGCCCATCGCCGCGGATCTCCACGCACCACCTCGGGCCTGATGTTCATGTCCGGCGGTAGACCACGAATTACGCCAAGTGAAAACAGAAACATCATCAATCCCGCCGCCATCGGTTTGCGCAGGGCCGACAACACATCCTTCACAAACGTGGCGGTACTCTCATCGCTCCAGTCACCCGGCCGTAGCACTCGCGCCACAATCCGGGGCAGCCCACACGCCGCAACACAAGCCAGCGTAAACAGGAACACGTGCAGCAGCGTCCCGCGATAATCCTGCAGCACCAGGTAGCGCAGCCAGAAAAAGAACAGAATCGCCGGCACTCCCCAATACGCCAGCAATTTGGCAACGGTCCCCTCCACTTGCGATAGCGGCGAGCGCGGATCTCGTGACCATTTCAGGTGCGTGCGGATCGGCCCCATCAGGTACCACGATCCATCTTTCTCCGGCGTTTGCCCGTCCGGGAAAACCGCGGGCAACGCACCCATGCTGCCCCACAACCGAAGCAGAAGGAATTGCAGCCGCAGATAAAACACGGCCAGTAGCAGCGGTGCCCCCAGATAGAAACCCTGCAAGGGAAGAAAATTAGGAATGCGCGCCGTCGGCGCCGCAGATGCATCCAGCAATAGCCGCAGATCCGTCGTCAATGCGATCAGTCCGCAGGCCACGATGCACAATCCAACCAGGAGCAAATAAAACCACCTTGCGGATTGCGTGAATTGCCCGATGGTCTTGCCGCCATCATGCGCCGAGACGGCCTCGGGCAACGTCGCGTCGAACAAATTTGTCCCGCCCAGCCGCCCCGCCCACAATCCCTGAGCACCATACAGATTCGCGCCCATCAGGTTGGCGCCGGAAAATTCCGCGCCCAGCAGGTTCGTCTCGCGCAGGTCCGCTTCCACCAGATCCGTACCGCGCAAATTCGCCATCGAAAGATCGGCCCCGCGCAGATTTACTTTCTGCAGTGAAGCGCCCTGCAAATTCACAGCCGTCAAATCGGCTCCCGCCAGATTTGCTCCGGAAAACTCACCCCGCACGCCTTCCTTCCCGGTGCTTTCCGCCCACAATCGGTGCTGGTCCAGCACCTCGGCAAGCTCGAGCAAATCCTCTCCGGTGGCCCGATGTCCTGCCTGCAACTCTGCCTCTGCTTGTGCTTCCGCTAGGGGGATAGGAACTACTGCAGTTTCCGGCTCTGCCGCCTTAACCTCTCCTGCCTCCCGAGCTTTTTTTCCTGTAGTTTCCGTTTTTGCCGTTTCGAGCGTGGTCTCGACCGGGGTATTCGTGCGGGCTTCTGCCAATGTCTCTCCCATCGTGCTTGAATTTGCTCCTCCGCTCGCTTCGGCGGGTACTTCTTCTTTCATCTGTGCTTCGAAAAGAGCCAAAATTTGCGCTTCCATCACGGGATCAGGCGTAATGCTCCCAAACTCAGCCAATTCCTGCGGCGTCGCTAAGCGCTCGGCCGCGGGCCTATCGACGTTTCCGCTTTGTCCGGAAGTATTCTTCGCCGGTAACTCCGGCATGGCACACTTTCCTGTCGCCTCTTCCCAGAGAGGCTTCTGAACTCTTCCCGTGGGCAAGGGATACCTGCATCATGTCCGAGCCCGCTCTGGAAATCGCCTGACCCAAAGTACAGGCGTCGCCTGAAGGACAATGCGAGCCCTCGACGCACTTCCAACCTCATATCTCAATGAAACGCCCGAAGGATCCTTCCGCAATCCTGATTGGATCACGTTAGTTAGCTTTCAGCCTCTTAGATTGGGGATCTCGAACTACCAGGTGGGATCGATTTTTGATTTCCGAACTTACAACTTAGAATAACTTCAGACTCAAAAAAACTGCCGGGGCGCTCCGCTGAGGGGCCGAGGCACCCCGGCTATTCCCGCCCGCCTCCGCAGTGAGCGAGCCAGGAAGTCTTTACCGAAACTCTATTTACGCGAAACCTAACCTACATTTCCTCGCTGCCGCGCAGGAATTCATACCGCTCGATCGCCGCTACAACGCCCACGGCACCTTCTTCGCGCGGTTCGGTCCGTTGCACGCGTCCCAGGCAGCGCACCCGAACCGGGCCCGCCAGGGTAATTTCATTCGGCAGTGTCAGCAGGATTTCGACGGGGGAGCCCTCTTTAACATCCTTCGAAAGAAAGAAATAGACTCCGCGCGAACTGACATCGCGCGATTCCGTCATGGTTTCGCCAACTGCCGCTCCGGTCGTCCATCTCACGGTAAGCGGCAGCCGCATAGAAAATCGTTGGGTAGTACGGCGCTCTGACCCGGTCAAGGCAAACCTCCCGATTGAAGGACTGAGTCTATCCGGGGTATGGCCACGGAACAATAGGACTGAGGATTCAAATTGGTTCTCGGTGGAAAAAGTACGAATGTACTAGAACCAAGCCAAAAAATAGCACAAAAGTGCCGTTTTTGGCTCCTTCCCGGTAACAGGCAAAACCAGGATGCCGCTAGGTTGAGTGGTCGATCAGGCGGTGATGGATGGCATACAGCGCCAGTTCCAGCCGGTCGGAAACGCCGAGTTTGTCAAAGATATTGTGCAGGTGGTTCTTCACCGTCTGCTCGGAGATGAATAACTTCTCGCCAATTTCCTTGTTTCGAAATCCCTGCGCCACCAGTTGCACGATTTCTTTTTCGCGGTCGGAAAGCAGCGGCTTTTCCCGCCTTGGCCCCGACTCCGAAGACTTTGCGAAGGCTTTCATTACTTCCGCCGTCATCCGGTTATCGAGCCAGATTTCCCCGGCATGCACGCGGTGGATGCTCTTGACCAGCAGATCCGTCGCAGACTGCTTCAGCACCACGCCACGCGCGCCCAGCCGCATGGCTCGCACCACGTCGCGGTCGTCTTCCGCGGCCGTCAGCACGATCACGCGCGTCGGAATCTGGTCAAAATTCACTTCTTCCAGCACCGCCAGGCCATCTTTATCCGGCATGCGCAGGTCCAGCAGCAGAATATCCGGCTTCAGCTTCGCCAGCATCTTGATGCACTCGGCGCCGTTCTGTGCTTCACCGACGATCGTAATTTCGTCATCGCCGTCTAGCAGTTTCCGCAGCCCGTCGCGGAAAATTGCGTGATCGTCGGCCATGAGTACGCGTACTTGTTGTTTGGTCTTAGCCATATCAGCCGAGTGGAACCTCTATCGTTAAGCGCGCACCATGCCCCGGGTTTGACTCCACGGTCAAAACTCCGCCGACCGTGCGCGTTCTTTCCTTGATGGAAATCGGACCAAGCCGCAGGCGGTCAAGCTCATCCCCGGTAAATCGCCCGGCGAAGCTGAATCCTTCGCCGTTGTCGTCCACCACTAGGGCGAGCCGGCTGTCATCCTGTGTCAGTTTTACCACGACATGGGAAGCCTTCGCATGCTTTTTTATGTTGTTGAGTGCTTCACGGTAAATCTGGAAAAGCTCCCGGCAGACCCGGTCCGGCGCTTGCAATTCCGCGGAATCAATCAGTAAATCCAGCGCCAATCCCGCCTCGTTCCGGAAGCGTTCCCCGAATCCCCGCATCAGGTCCACCAGGTCCGCGGACTCCACCCGCAGGGGCCGTAGGTCGGTGACAAACCGCCGTAGCTCCGAACTTTCGTTCTTGACTGTCTGCTGGAGCGCCGAAAGCGCCGATTCCGCCTGCTCCGGCGACGGGGTAACCTTTCGTTTCAGCACGTCCAGTTGGATCTCGATACTCAGCAACGTCTGCAGTATTCCGTCGTGCAAGTCGCGGGAAATCCTGGATCGCTCAGCTTCGATCGCTCGCGCCCTCATATGCCGCAACAAGAAAACGCTCTCGATTGTCGAGCTCACATGGTGCGCAATGGTCTCAAACCAATCCAGGTCAGCCTTCGTAAACGCCGCCTGCCCCGCCTTCCGGTTGATCAGGAACAGACGCCCTGCCGGGTGTCCCTCTTGGTCGAACGCCACGCAAAGAAAATTCCGCATTGCGTATTCTTGCTGCGTCGGGCCGGGTATCCGCGGCAGGTTTTTCATCACCTGTCCCGTCCGCCGGTCCCATCCAAAACCTGCTCCGCGCCCGTCCATCGAATTCCAGCACAGCGAAGCTTCCATATCATCGAGCAGAAAACCGTCCGACCGCGTCACCGGCAGATTCTCTGGCGAGAGGCGCTCGCTCTCGCCCGACTTCAGATGCCATAGGAAGATTCGTTCCAGATCCGTATCGCGATACGCCAGCAGCGCTCCTTCTGTCTGAAACTCGTCGCAAAGCTCTTCCAGCATCAGCCGCAATGATTCCGCGAGCCCAAGGTCCACGTGCATGCTCTGGGAAACTCTCGTCAGAAATCCTTGCTGCGCAGCGAATTGCCGGTTCCGGTCGCCCAGAAACGCCATCCCCACGGTGCCCAAGAAGGAGGCCGCAAAGAAGGAAACGGAATACAGCAAATTCTTCGCTTGGCCCGGAGGAGCAGCACCGTGCATGTCCAGCGCCAGCCCGAGCAAGAGCAGTCCAAAACAGAGGGAAAGCGAGAACCGCAGATTCCATCGAAAGCCCGCGGCAAACGCCACAAAAAAAAGGAGAAACCACGCTGGAAGCAGTTCCGGCGTAATGTACAGAAAGATTCCGGACACGAGGATGTCGCAGATCAACGGGAGCCGCCAGTTGTACTTCCTCAGCGCCCGCTCCACCAGCAAGATCACTATCCCAGCTACTAGATAAGCGATCAGAAAAGAAAGCGGCCGCTCCACTTCCTTCGCGGGCCTTAACTCTAGCAATCCCAGCACGCCCAGCAGCGCAACCACGGGCCGCGCATAAGCCAGTTGCAGGTCAAAATGATTGCGATTCAATGCTTGCGGGTTCATGCGCGGCGAAACCGTTCCCCTGCCCTAGTCTAACAACCCGCTCTGCCTCTTTCGTCGCTCTCCCGCCCCGCGTTTCCACCTTGCTAAGACCTAACCGAACAATCCCCGAAGGGCACTCATTTCAGTGCTCTTGAATTTGTGGGACCGTGTCTGACACGTTAGGTTTCTGCTCTTGCACCGGCATGTCCGGCCCACGCAACCTCTCTCTGCGAACTCTGCTCTCTCCGTACACTCTTTTCTTCGGCTCCCCTGTTTGAAGCGCCGTAGGCGTCACAAATTAGCCCAGCGCGTGAGCGCTGCGTAACCAACGTACGATCCATCTGGCGCCGTAGGTGCGGCACGCTCAGTCTGTCACGCCTCGCTTGACCTGCCTTTCGCAAGTTGCGGGCCACAGACTATCCGCTCTTTTTCCCGTTCCCTTCGCGTGTTAAACTGTGTTGCAGTGGTGGGAGTAGCTCAGCTGGTAGAGCGTCGGTCTGTGGCTTGGACGGCCTTTCTCTATCCCGTTTGTTCCCAATCTCCGCCATTCTCTCTGATTCACCCCCTTTCGCCCCCTTTCGCCCGCGCAGTGTGCAACGCAAAGTGCAACGCGGCTCCTTGTCCGTTCGACTGAATTATGAGATAGGTGTATGTATGAAAGAACGTCTCTCAACCCGCCAAGCAGCTAAGAAATTGGGGCGCACACTTATTACACTCCAGCGTCATATTGCGGCGGGAACGATCAAGCCGCCGCCAGTGGTAGAAGTGGGGACGGTGAGAGTCCGGCTTTGGACGGCCCGCGATATTGAGAATGCCCGGAAAGTTTTGGCGGGCATCAAGCCAGGGAGGAAAAAGAAAGCGTAAGAACCAAGTATAAGAGGTGTCGAGCAATAGCCTCGACGAGGCTACGGCTACGGCGGCGAACCGACTACCGCGAGGGTGTTTCCGCGGAAGTAACGGGCTTGATACAAATAAAGGAGAGCACATGATGATACCCGTCTGGAGACCTATCCGTTCGACAATCAGAGGACTTTGGGCGTCTTTTACACATGGCAGCGTTTCGATTACGGGCGTGGCGAAACAGTGGTCTACGTACGTGGCGAAACAGTCGAGGTCTTGGGTTGGGAGAAGGTAAAACGCTGATGCTGGGGCGGCATCCAGAAGCAGTAAAGCGGGACGCCATGCGGCTTCCGCGCTAGAATGTGCTCCCGCATCCTCCACCAGATTGCCGAGGTGGAACATGAACGAAGAACTCCTAGCAATGGCAGATGCGTGGCGTAAGACCGCATTGGAAATGCTGCAAAAGTGTGAACCCGCCAGCCGCTCAGCGATGGCAAACGCGATGTTGCTCGCTTGCGCCGAAATGTTGGAGTGGAAGCTTAAGACGAGCCACGATAATATCCGCGCATGATAGGCGCCCATAAGGTCGGTGATCGCCTGAGAGTTTCACTATCAGGCGGCAGAATCGTCGAGGCAACGGTTAAAGCCATCCATGAGACGACGGAAGGCTTGCGGTTGGTGATGAGACGGCGCTGATTTATCTGTGGCAGGCCGTCGAGAAGATTCGATAGGGGCTTGCAACCTAGTGTACCCCCACTATTTTCACACGGTCGGTTTGGACGTGTGTCGTAGCGTTTCATGACCGCCCACGGTGATCGCCTTTGCCAGTTTCAACTGTGGAACTCTCGCCGCGGGAGAAACGGTCAGCGCGGATGTGAACTTCATGTCCGCCGATTCTCCTGGTTTTTCTGACGCCACCGACGTGTTGCTGATGTCTAACAACTCTCTCGTCGCGACTCTGTTTTCAGCTCAGGCTGGCATTCTCCTCTCCGTACTGTTCGTTCTGTTTGGTCGTTCTCGATCACTGCAAAACAGGGCAGGGAGGGGGCAGTTTTCGATTTGCCCTTATTGATCCTTCTTCAACTCGACGGCAATCTTTAGTTCATTATCGGAAAGCGCAGCGACTTTCCGGTCCACGGTTGGAATCCTTCCTTTTTCACAAGGACAACGTACTCGCCAGGCTTCAACCGTAAAGTGGTCGGAGTATTTCCAACAAACTTTCCATCGAGTTCTACATCTGCTCTTGACGGATCGCTTTCAATTCTAAGGATAGCTTCGTTCTTTGCGGCCTCGGTGGAGGATGCGGGGATTTGTGGGTTTGCTCTTGATTCGGCCAGTTCCGCATCGATTCCCGCAAGTATTTTCCTAACTTCCTTCTGTCCCGAACCCCAAGAAAACACTTTGCCACCCGACCGCAACACGCCAACTGTCACCTGCGAGCGGTCCGCTGCCACGGGG
>Ga0310914_10002887_pt1 | contig 11748 bp, 10 predicted proteins | sample GREbulkMGAN108_FD_203450 | JGI IMG/M metagenome (GOLD analysis project Ga0310914, IMG submission 203450) | Lab enrichment of tropical soil microbial communities from Luquillo Experimental Forest, Puerto Rico - GRE.bulkMG.AN108 | ecosystem: Environmental > Terrestrial > Soil > Tropical forest >...
AATTTGTCGCTCGATTCGGCCAGGCAGGCCCGCCGCTTTTTCGAAACGGCGTTGCGTCTCGACGAGCACAATGTCGAAGCGCTGATCGGCTTCGCCAATTCCCACATGTGGGAAGTCAACATGTCGTACGCCTCCGACGATCGCGCCGCACAAATCCGCGCTGCCGAGACAGCTGCAAAGGAGGCGCTGGTGCTGGCCCCGGACAGCGCCGAGGCGCATGTGACATACGGGACCATCCTATACGCAATGCGCGTGCCCGAACGTGCGCTGCGCGAGTTCGAGTTCGCCATTGGCTTGGACGCCAATCTCGCGACAGCCCACGCCTATCTCGGGCAGCTGAAGTTCTCGCTTGGGCGGGCCCCCGACACCCGCGCCCATGTCGCGGAGGCCATGCGTCTGAGCCCGCGCGACCCATTCCTGTTTCACTGGCACTTCTTCATCGGCGTCGCCGACGTCTATCTCGGGCGAGTGGTTCACGGGATCGAGAGCCTGCGCAAATCGGTCGAGATCAATCCGAATTGGGGACTCTCCCAGTTCGTCCTGGCTGCTGCACTGGCGCTTGCCGGGCTGCTCACAGAGGCCGCCGAAGTCCGTGCGGTCGGCCGGGGTCTGGTGCCCAATTTCACCGTCGCCAGGTTCCGCGCCGGGGCGGCGAGCGACAACCCGATATACCTTGCGCAGCGCGAGCATTTCTATCGGGGGCTGCGCCTGGCGGGAGTGCCGGAGGGCTGAGTGAGCCGAGACGATCGCCCCTAGCGGGTGCGCCAGCCCGATAAACCGAGCCTAACGATCCGCTCTGGCGGGCGGCAGTAGCTCTGAACCCCTGCGCGCCGATATCGCGCGCCTCCACATCCTTCGACGCGCGAGCTGGCCTGGTTCCCGGCCGATGACCCGCGCGAGCAGCCAGTGGGCAAAATCTGAGCAGATTTCGGGATAGCGATCACGCGGTGGTTTGCCAGATCTAACGGCAAGCGGGCACCGCGGTCAGCGCGGCCTCGCCCGAATTCGTTGAGGAGGCTGGAAATGATGAAGGAAGATCTGCGCGAGACGCTTCCACTGTGGTCACTCGATCGTCGCGGTGACGGGCGCCGCGGAACTGTCGCAGCTTGAGACGCTGTGGAGGCCTCATCCCCCCGTCTTGTTCGCGGCGGACCGTTCGGAGACCCTCTAGGGATGGTGCGCGGTGCGCCCCCGCGATGCCTGCCGAGTCGCGGCACGAAGGACCATAGCGCGCCTCTGGCGATGATCCGGCGGATCCTCGCGGTCATGCGGCTGCGGCGCGCCCGCATCCGTTCGCTTCAGCAACTGAAGGAGCTCGACAACCACCTCCTCAGGGACATCGGCCTCGGACAAGAGGCCGTTGATTACACATACCCGAGACCGGAGCTGTATTGGGACTGAGCCCGGTCCGAACAATCAAGAGAATCACGATGATCACGCTTGAACCCTTCATTGCGGGTTCGGACCTCGTCCATCAGCAAGACCCCGGTCCGGCAACATCGCCCGCCAAAGAAATCGCGATCGCACAGCGCATTCGCGACACTAATCCCTCCTGCTTTTGGTCGACGCGACTGTTGCCAGCGCCGCGCCGTGACGCGATGCAGGCGCTGTATTTCTTCTGTTGGGAACTGCGCGAGATCGTCGACGGCACCGCCTCGCGGACGCTCAAGTTGGCGCTGTTGACCGATTGGCGGACCCAGATCGGGTCGCTCTACGCCGGCCGGCCACAGCATTTTGTAGCTCGTGCGCTGAGCGATGCGGTCGATCGGTTCGATCTGCGCTGCGCCGATTTCCTCGCCATCATCGACGGGATGGAGACGGAAGCCAGGACCGACATCCGGGCGCCGTCTCTCGAGCAACTCTATCTTTACTGCGAGCAAAGATCGGTAGCGGTCATCCGCATTGCGCTCCGCATCTTGGGCGTGGCGCAGGCAGACGCCGACCAGGTGGGGGCTGCACTTGGGCGCGGTATGCTGCTAACCGGCGTCCTGCGCGACCTCACTCAGGATGCCCGGCGGCACCGCCTCTACTTGCCGCGCGAGCTGCTCCAAGCGCACGGCGTCTTTGCGACGATGCCGAGCTATGTATTGGCGCAACCGGCGCTGCCGCAGGTCTGCAACGCAGTAGCCGAGTGGGCGGCGGACTGGTTTGCAGATGCCGAGGACGCCCTCGAGGGCCGATCGAGGTGGCGGATGGGAGTGGTGACGCCAATCCTCTCCGGCTATCGCGGTCTGCTCCGGGTATTGCTCGTCCGCGGCTGGGACCATCTCGACGAGCCGGTTCGCATTCCGGCTTGGTGCCGACCAGCGCTAGCCATCGGACATGGTCTCATCGCTCGCTGACGCTGGAACGGCGGTCCCATCACCGCCACGGTGCTCCCCAACACATCACCGTCCGCCCACGCCATTCACGCCCAACGAGTGTCTGAAATTCTCAACCTAGGAGTGACAACCATGAGTCACAGAGGATTTTCCCACATTGGTCTGTCGACCCTCGACCTCGACAAGACCCGTGCCTTTTACGAAGGCGTGTTGGGTTTCAAGCCGGTTGTCGCCGACACAATAACGATCCAAGAAGGCGGCCACCTGCGGCACATGTTCTTCGATGTCGGCGGTGGTCAGCTCATTGCCTTTCTAGAACCGAACGGAGTTCCCGATGTACCCGCAAAATACGATACGGGGATCAACCGCGGGCTCGGCGTTCCTGCCGGCTTCTATCATTTTGCTTTCGATGCTGCGTCGCCGGCGGCGCTGGCGCAGAAGCGTCACGAACTGCGAGGCAAGGGTGTCGAGACGACAGACATCGTCGACCACGGATGGGCGCGGTCGATCTATTTCAAAGACCCCAACGGCATCTCACTCGAGTATTGCTGCATCGTCGGCAAGCTTCCTGACGGTGAGGAGATGATGCTCGGCCAATTCACTGTGCCGCTTGGCGCACTGGAACTCACCGACACGCTCAGCAAAGCGCGATCGACCGGCGACAGAGCCAGGTTGGAGGTTCGATGATGACCAGGATCGCGCATTGCTGCTGCGGTTCGCTGCGCACGGAGGCGACCGGCGAGCCGGCATTCGTGGGTGCATGTCATTGCACGGAGTGCCAACGGCGTACCGGCTCGCCCTTTGGCGTCAGCACCTATTTCCCGAAAGATCAGGTCCGCACCGAGGGGCGGAGCAAGGTCTACCCGCGCGGTAGCGACTCGGGGCGAAAGATCGAATTTCATTTCTGCCCGGACTGCGGCTCCACGGTGTTCTGGTATGCGGAAGGTCTCCCTGACCTTATCGGCATCGCCTTCGGCACGTTTGCCGACCCGTCGACGCCCTGGCCGACGCTATCCGTGTGGGAGACGACGCGGCATCCCTGGGTGACTTTTGATCACCAACTCGATCGGTTTGCGGTCCAGCCGGAAATCGGCGATCGCGACCTGGAGCAGCTAATCCATGGAGCTGCGAACGTTCGCAACTAATCGCTACTCATTGGCCACTGAGCAGCGCTAATGACGAAGTCAGCGCCGTCAGAGTGGAGATACAGCAATGCCTGATCAAATCGAACAAGCGCTCCGCCGGTTTGAAGCGCAGCTGCCCAGCCGTATCTCGCTGCCGGGCGAGGCCGGCTACGCCGCCGCGACCGCGATCTGGGCGAAGCCAGTGGGCCCCATGCCGCGTGCCGTCGTTCACTGCCGAACGATCGAAGAAGTCCAATTGGCCATTCGAACCGCACGTGATTGCGATCTGCCGCTGTCGGTGCGGGGCGGCGGGCACGATTGGGCCGCTCGCGCGCTGTGCGCCGGCATCGTCATCGATCTCAGCGGCATGAATGGAGTATCCGTCAATGCCGACCAGCGCAGCGCAATAATTTCTGGAGGCGCACGCGCTGCCGACGTGGCTGCCGTGACGGATCCGCTTCACGTCGCGGCCGTGACAGGCACCTGCAGCGGTGTCGGCATGGCCGGTCTCACACTGGGCGGCGGCTATGGGCCATTGATCGGCCGCTGCGGGCTCGCGCTCGACAATCTGCTCGCTGTGGAAGTCGTTCTTGCGGATGGACGCGTCGTCGTCGCCGACGACTCCAATGAAGCGGAGCTGTTTTCGGCGTTGCGCGGCGGCGGCGGAAACTTCGGCGTCGTCACGGCCATGCGCCATCGCCTGCACGACCTGCCGAGCGTCCGTTCCGGCATGCTCGTTTATCCATTCGCCGAAGCAAAGGCCGTAATGGAACGCTGCGCCGACATTGCCGCCTCGAGCCCCGAAGACCTGACGGTTCAGTTTGGCTGTGTCGCCAGCCCCGACGGCAAACCCGTCGTCATGGTCCTTCCGACGTGGTGCGGGCTTCCGGCCGAAGGCGAGACTCGGGTGGCGCCATTCCTCAAACTCGGAACCCTGCTCGCCGGCAACCTAGAAGCTATGTCCTATGGAACCTCGCTGACCTTGTTCGACCCGTATATCGTCAACGGGCAACGCGTGATCATGGACACGTGCTGGCTGCCCGCGCTCGACAGCGGCGGCATCAGCGTCTTCCTCCAAAAGATGGAGACCGCCGTCTCGCCCGGTTGTGCTGTCTTCACCCACGAGTTCAAAGGCGCCGCCTCGCGCGTACCGGCAGAGGCAACAGCCTTCGGGCTCCGCGGCGACCACGTGTTGGTCGAGATCTTCGCCACCTTCGTCGACCGGTCGGACAAGGAAGAGAAGCAACGGCATCGCCAATGGGTTCGAGCCACGCGTGAAGCCTTCGCTTCGATGGCGCTTCCCGGCGGATATCCGAATTTTCTCCTCGCGGACGATCCGGACCGTGTGGCGAAGAGCTATGGCCCCAATGCCGAGCGGCTGATCGCTGCCAAACGGCATTACGATCCCGATAACGTCTTCAACTCAGCGATCCCCCTCCCAGGCTCGGCGACTGAGCGAATTGGAAAAGCACCATGTCGACCGACTTCACGCTGACGGCGAAACAGCAGCGCCTGCGCGCGGACGCACGCGCCTTCGCCGGCGATGTGCTGTCGAAGGTGGGGTCGGCCACAAAAGACCTGCCGACGCCGCTCGCCCGCTTCGCCGCCACCAGACCGTTTTACGAACAGACCATCGCAGCGGGCTTCCTGCGCCGCCTGATTCCAGCACCGCTCGGCGGTCGAGGCACAGGTGTTGTGGACATGGCGGTGCTGGCCGAGGAGTTCCACGCCGTGGATGTCAATATCTCGCTGACCTTGCTTGGCACCATGCTGGGCCTGTTCCCGGTGCTGCTGGCTGGCACGCCGGAACAGGCGGCGCGCTTCTTTGCCCCGTTCGCGGCAGGGCAGGGCGCCCCGCTCGCCGCCTTCGCCCTGAGCGAACCGGGCGGCAGCGCCAACTTCGCCGCGCCCGCCCCGGCCGAAGGAGTACGCACCCGGGCGCGTCTGGAAGGCGATCACTGGATAATTTCCGGCGCAAAGAAGTGGGTCTCCAGCGGCACCGGGTGGGACGGCAAAGGGGCCGACCTACTGACGGTGGTCTGCCGCACCGATCCCGTTGCACCGCCCGAGAGCGGGATTTCGGTTATCGCTGTCCTAGGGCCGGCGGAGGGTATCGTACTGGACCGTGCGATTGATTCCGTTGGCCACCGCGCGCATCTCCTGCCACAGTTCCGGCTGAACGACGTGCACACGCCCGCCGATCACCTGATCGGGCCGCGCGGCGGCGGCAAGGCGCTCGCCGAAGCCTGCTTCACCGGCACCGCGCCGATCGTCGGCATCTTCTCCGTCGGGCTGATGCGTGCGGCGTTCGACTTTGCGCTAAATTTCACCAAGACGGAGAAGCGCGGCGGCGTGGCACCGATCATCAGCCATCAGGCGGTCGGGTACGCGCTCGCCGACGCGAAGATGGCGATCGAGGCCGTCCGTTCGCTCAGCCTGCGCGCCGCCCATGCCTTCGACAAACAGGCACCCGGCGCGCTGGAACTTGCGCTGCACGCAAAGGTGTTCGGGTCGGAGACAGCGGTGCGCGTGATCTCGGACCTTATGCGCGTCGTCGGGATCGACGGCTACGATCGCACGCTGCCGCTTGGCGACCTGCTCGCTGACGCGCTCGTATTGCCGCTGTTCGATGGCGGGAACATGGGCGTTCGGCGGCGGCAGTTGCACGAGCTGATGCAAATGCCCGACTACGATCCACTCGCAACGTCTGGCGAGTGAAGTAATCGAAGGCGCGATTATCGCGTGAATCCAGTGCGCCACCGTCGTTAATCGTTAACCTCGGCCCATAGCCGCGGACCGCAGCGTGACCTATCTGCTGTTGCCTGTTTGCCTAAACAGCATCCCGCTATCGGCCTGGACACCAGTTTCGAACGCACCAGCTTCGATGAAACCGCAAAGGGATGCTCTCGGAGATGAGGCGCAAAATGCTTCATTTTCTCACCCCACCTGGATGCATGCTCGCCGGCAACCTCGAGACCATGACCTGTACTACCCGTATATCGTCAATGGGCAGCGTGTGTTCATGGCGACGTGCTGGTGCCCCCGCTCGACGGCGCCGGTAGATGTCTTCGTCGAGGCGATGGAGACCGCCGCCTCGGCCCAGCGCCGTCTTCACGCATGAGTTCAAAGACGACTCGGGCCGTGTGGCCAAGAGCTATGGTCCCAATGCCGGCCGGCTGATCGCTGCCAAATGGCATTACGATCCCGACAACATCTTCAACTCAGCCATTCCTCTGCCAGGCTCGGTCGTCCAGTGAATTGGAAAGGCGCCATGTCGATCGACTTCACGCTAGGCCTGTCCCTGGCCGCCTGACGGTGAGGCGGGAAATTGAAAGGTTGTTCCAGAAAGGCGCAAGTATGAACGAAGCTCCGAATACTTGCACGGCTGAACTTTTCGACGCCATGGTCGCTGCCTATGAGACTTGGGCCGAGCCTCTCTCGGCTCGTCTAGCACAGGTCGCCCTCGAAAGAACATCAGTGAGAGCTGGCGACAGTGTGCTCGACATCGGTGCGGGAACCGGTGCTTTGGCACATCAGGCAGCCGCCCTCGGGGCGAGAGTTACTGCTATCGATCTTTCGTCCGCTATGGTCGCTCGGCTAACCCAACGTCTGGCTCCTTATCCGGAATGCCGGGCGCTAGTGATGGACGGTCAAGCTCTTACGTTCGAGGACAGCACTTTCGACGCCGTCTTTTCCATCCTATCGACCACCTTGTTTGCCGCTTGGGGCGCGGGACTGGATGAAGCTGTGCGAGTCGTGCGGCCAGACGGATGGGTAGGAATCGTACATTGTGCAAACCCAGAACGCGCGGATATCTTCAGCATCCTTTCACGCGCTCTGAAGAAGCTTCCGCTTCCGGCGGATTCGCCGGACGCACCCAAGCTTACGGCGCTCATGTCGGTCCATGGACTTCGAGCCGCTCTAAAAGCTCGAGAGTGCGAGGTCATGGATGTCGGGCGGCTCGATGCGCCAAGCCGGTTGCCGACGCCAGAGAGCTTCATGGATACGCTGGATCCCATTTTACCGCACTCTCCCAACCTACCGCTCGCTCGACAAACACCTGCGTGGCGAATTGCGTATCCTGCTTTCGCAGGAAGCTCGCCGATGGATCAAGGAGGACGTGCTGGCTGGTCGCACAGCCAAGGTCCACTTGGCGATCGCCCGCCGCTCTAGTCGTCCATGCTAGATGCAAGTCTCAATCAAGATATGGAACAAGCATTACAACTGGTCGTCGTCTTTTTCGCTGTATTAGCCACCGGTGGACTGATGGTCAACTGGATCGGGCTTGGACGCGCAATGTCTCGTCTCTCGGTGTCAACGTATGTTGAATTCCATCAAGCCACCAACCACACGTTCGATCCATACATGCCGATCGTGGTTGTGGGCGCATTGTTGGATGGTATTGTACTCACGATTCTTTCTCGAGGGATTCATTCGCTCTCCGGCGAATTGGCCATTGCTGGATCTGTCTGTTACGCCGCAGTCCTAGCGATTGCCTTGGCCACAAACGTCCGGATCAATAAGCAGGTGGCACGCTGGTCAGTTCAGAGCCCGCCCGATGACTGGACGCTCATTCGCGCCAGTTGGGTTCGATTTCACATTGTCCGCACTCTCTTTTCACTTCCAGCACTGGCCTGCTACATTCTTGCTTGTCTTGTCAGTCGATGATTGCAGATCCGTCAGCACGAAGTCGACTGTGGCGGAGACCATGTGTTCATGACCTTGATGCAGTCGCCGCGCACGATACCGTGGTGCGGGACATCTGTATGGCTGCGCTCACTGCTCTGGAAGAGACAATGCCGGGGTGCTGCTAACGAACGCTAGATACTGGGTGCAGCAGGAGCGCCTGGCGGAGGTGACCGACTTGATGGTGCGTTTCCCGCGGTAGAGCGTCCCCGCGCAACGCCGGCGGGACCTCGGCGAGCACGGGCAGCTCACCGCTTTCGCCTCCGACGAACAGCGGCGCGAAGACGCCGCGCACATCGGATGATCGGGAAACGGTCTGGCCATGGCGCTCTTCTCGAGGCAGATCGGTCTACGATTTTGTTTTGCCGCAAGAACCGCAGCGACCTCTTGGTCCTCGACGCGCAGGATGTCGTCGCGGGCCGACGGACGCGCAATGCTAAGCCGCCGGGTGCCCGCGGGGTTCCACGGGAGCCGGCTGCCGCACTAACGGCCCGCCGTAGCCGCGTTCGGGGTATGTTGAGGATACGTGCAAATCTCGGTCAGGTTTGAACGGCCCGGAAATGCGAGGTTTCGATGTCGCCCTCTTCCGCGCCGCGTTCACCGATCCGGTCGTCCATCACCCGATGTTCGAAGTTTCTTCCCAAACATCCGGGCGATTTGACGGCGGTCGGTGAGCAGAGATTGCGCAAATTTCGGGCTGGCGATTGAACGGTGATTTGCCAGATGAGAATCCGCGACTGAGATGGCGCCGTGGGCACGAGCCCTCGAGCGGCCTCATCGAAGAGATGCGGGAGCGTACGTCATGAGCGGTTTTTTGGGTCGACGAGCGGTCGTGGTTGGCGCCGGCATCGGCGGGTTGGCGATGGCCGGTGCATTGGCGAAGTATTTCGAGCGGGTCGAAATATTCGAACGCGACCGCTTGCCGCCATCCTCCGCTTCGCGGTCCGGCACTCCCCAGGATCGCCATCCGCACGGCCTGCTCGCCGGCGGCCTTCAGGCGCTCGGTGAGGTTTTCCCAGGGTTCGAGAGCGATCTTGCCAAGGCTGGTGCAGTTACCGTCAGGGTTGCGCGAGACGTTCAATACGAACGGCCTGATGTCGGTGTCCTGCCAATGCGGGATTTCGGACTGTCGCTACTCTGTGCGTCGAGGCCTCTGATCGAGCTGGTGCTGCGCCGTCGGGCCGAGGCGATCGCGAATATAGCGCTATGGCCGAAGTGCCGGGTGACCGGGATCGTGCCGACGACGAGCGGCGCTGCGGTGGATGGAATCCGCTTTGACGCCGGGTCGGGACGTTCGGAGATCCTAGCGGCCGACCTGGTGGTGGACGCGTCGGGCCGCGGCGCGCTAACCGCGACGTTGTTCGATGCACTTGGCTGGGAACGACCCGCGGAAACGGAAGTCGGGGTCGATCTCCGATACGCCACCGTCGTGGTAGCGATCCCGCCCAATGCGCCGTCCGATTGGAAGCTGGTGCTAACGCAGCCTGATCCGCCATTCTTGGCGTTGCACGCGGTATTGGTGCCAATAGAGGGCGACCGCTGGATAATCGCGATCGCCGACCATAGTGCAACGTCGCGGATAGAGACCTGGGACGCCTTTCTGGACGCATCCCGCTCATTGATCACGCCAACGCTGTACAACGCGCTGCGGTACGCCCAGCCGCCGGAGGGCATTCGCCACTATCGCTTCCCTGTAAGCACGTGGAAGCATTTCGAACGGTTGCCTCGCTTACCCCACGGCGTGCTGCCGGTCGCCGACTCGCTGTGCCGCTTCAACCCGATCCACGGCCAGGGCATGTCATCCGCTGCCCTCCAGGCCCGCGTGCTGCAGGACGTTTTGCGCGGCACAGCTACAGAACCGGATCCGATTGCGTCGCTCCAAGCGGAATTCATGGCAGAAGTCGCCGCGGTGCTTGAGACGCCCTGGACGATGTCGACGAGCGCCGACCTCGCTTTCCCCCAGACGCGCGGCGAACGACCCGACGACTTCGCGGAGGCGCAACGGTTCGACGCCGCCCTATTCCGCGCCGCGGTTGCCGACCCGGTCGTCCATCGAGCCACGATAGAAGTCGCCCAGCTGCTGCAGCCTCGTACTCGGTTGCAGGAACCGGACATCATGCGACGCATCGATGCCGTTCCCACTAGGGCAGCCGCCTGACTGGGCCCTTAACGGGCTGAGAAGAGGACTGCTATGACCGCCAGAGCCCCGTTTTTGACGACGCGATATAGTGGCTACTTCCATCGCGAGGTGCCCGAGGAAGACGCCGAACTCTCCCATGTCGGCCCCGACACACCATGCGGCGAATATTTGCGCCGCTTTTGGCAGCCGATCTGCGTTTCCGACGAACTGAAGGATCTGCCCCATCGGGTCAAGATCCTCGGCGAGGAGCTGGTGGTGTTTCGCGACCTGAGCGGCGCCGTCGGCCTCTTGGAGCTGCATTGTCCGCATCGCGGCGCGTCGCTGGAGTACGGGCTGATCGACGCCAATGGGATACGATGCTGCTACCATGGCTGGAAGTTCGCGGCGGACGGGACCATCCTCGAGACACCCGGCGAACCAGCTCACAGCACCTTAAAAGACCGGTTGTATCACGGGGCCTATCCTACCCATGAATACGCCGGCATCGTCTTTGCCTATCTGGGTCCGCCCGACCTCCAGCCACCTTTTCCAGTGTACGACAGCTTCGTGCAGCCAGGCTATCGGCTCATGCCAGGCCCGAAATACGGTTACCCGTGCAACTGGCTGCAGACGATGGAGAACGCAATGGATCCCGCCCATACGGCATTTCTCCACACGATCGTCAGCGGCGCCCAGTTCACCGAAGAGTTTGGCGTGATGCCAGAACTGGAGTTCATCGAGACGCCAGTGGGCATGATGTACATCGGGACCCGGCGCGTGGGCGACAACGTGTGGGCGCGAATGGTGGAAGCCGTCCTGCCCAACCTGCAACAAGTGGGGCCGATCTGGGAGACTGGCCACCATGAGCATGGGTTCAGAGGCCCGATGTTGAGCCGATGGGTCGTGCCGCAGGACGACACCAATACGATGTTCATCGAACTGCGTCACGTGAGCGAGACCGAAGGGGTGACACCCGCGTGGTGGGCCGATCGCACGATCATGGTCCTCGCCCAACTCGCCGCGGATTCGTACGAGGCCGGTCAGCGGCAACCAGGGGATTATGAGGCGCAAGTTTCGCAGCGGCCGATCGCGATCCATGCATTGGAGCATATTGGCGCTACCGATCGCGGGGTCATGATGTTCCGCAACCAGACGCGGCGCGGGATCCAGGCCGTGCAAGCCGGCCGCGACCCGTCCGGCCTGTGTCGTGACCCTGGCCTGGTCATCCCGACTTACTGCAACGACACAGTTGTGCGCGTGCCAGCTGATGCCGATCCGGCGATGGACCGTCAACAGATACGAGAAACCGGGCGGTGGCTTGTGGAGCGCTATCTAACGGATCCGCCGCTAATGGCGCAGGGGGCGCTCTCGCGTCGCACCTCAGGTAACGGCTCTGCCGCCCAGAAGACACCGGAGGTGACCGGTGAGTTCACCAGGCAGTTTTCCGGCCTACACTAGCCGCAGGAGTAACAGCCATGAGTCACCGAGGGCGACGCCA
>Ga0310914_10002888_pt1 | contig 11748 bp, 13 predicted proteins | sample GREbulkMGAN108_FD_203450 | JGI IMG/M metagenome (GOLD analysis project Ga0310914, IMG submission 203450) | Lab enrichment of tropical soil microbial communities from Luquillo Experimental Forest, Puerto Rico - GRE.bulkMG.AN108 | ecosystem: Environmental > Terrestrial > Soil > Tropical forest >...
GTACCCGGACGCCCGGCGGCTGCTCGACGCCGGAGTTGTGGTCGCCGTGGCCACCGACTGCAACCCAGGGTCTTCGTACACCTCGAGCATGCCGTTCTGCGTCGCCCTCGCGGTCCGCGACATGCGGATGACGACGGGGGAGGCAGTCTGGGCCGCGACCGCCGGCGGCGCCCGCGCGCTGCGCCGCACCGACATCGGCTACCTGGCTCCCGGCGCGCGGGCCGACCTGATCATGCTGGATGCCCCGTCACACGCGTACCTCGCCTATCGCCCGGGCGTCCCCCTGGTGCGTGCCGTCTGGCAATCCGGGCGTCGCGCTGACGTCGGCTAGCTGGTGACGCGCGGGTGATCGCGCCAGGCGGGCATGGTGGCCATGTAGTCGAGGGTCTGGCGTTCGAGCTCCTCGCGCGGCGCGTCCGGATTGCGCCGGGCCTGCCAGGCGACCATCCGCTCGAACCGCTCGTCGAAGGACTGGAGCTGACCGGTCTCGTCGGTGCAGTAGCCGCAGTACCGGCCGGTCTCGATGGGCATGCCGCAGCTTTCACATGTCATGGTGCTTGTCTCCTTCGGGTAGCTGGATCAGGGCCGCGAGCCCGGTCATGAGCGCGTCCGCCTGGTCGGGCGGCATCCGGGCGAACGCGGCCGCGAGCAGGTCCAGGCCGAGCACCTCGCGATCCTGGCGGAGCACGTCGTGTCCGGCCGGGGTCAGCCAGATCAGCGTGCGCCGCCGGTCAGCCGGGTCGCTCTCACGCTCGAGCAGCCCCTGCTCCGTCAGGTGGCTGACGATCTCGCTGACCACCGACTAGGCCCGGCTCAGGTGTGCCGCCGCCTCGCCGACCGTCAGCGGCCCGGCCATCGCCAGGTGCTCGAGCACGGCGCGGGACGCGCCCGGAAGCTGCCCGCGAGGCCCGTCCCGCCGGTGAAACGTCAGGTAGACCCCCCGGAACAGCGCCGCGAACCGCTCGGCCCGCTCCCGCTCGTCACTCACGCGACCCAGGGTTCCGCGCGCGGTTTACATCGTCAATCCCGATGGATCGGCTACCCGCTGGCCGGCCTGGCGTGTGGTGTCGAGCGGGCCAGCGGCGGGTTGCCGCAGGACGCCGCGATGCCGCAGGGGCCGGACCGGGTACGAAGGGGGACGCCGTTGGTGCGCAGCACGTCGCGGACGTCGATGATGAGGGGGAAGACCTCGTTGTTCCAGTCCTCGCCCTGCTCGTCCCAGGCCCGCTGCTCGGCCTCGACCGCCATCCGGTCCTCGGCGAATACGCGTTCGGTGAAGCGCCTGATGAACGGCCAGGCGAGGTGGATCGCCCCGGGAATCGGCGGCTTCTTGATCATGAGCAGGCCGTAGACGTGGTTGGTGCGCTGCTCGGCATCCTCCGGTACGTAGGCGACCCACAGGGAGAACGCCGGAAGCCCGGCGTTATCGGGGACCAGCTGGAGGGTCTGATAGGGGTATTGCGTGCGGATGGTGATGACGTCAGGCGTTTTGCCGCCGCCGACGCGCTCGCCGGTGAGCAGGCCGGCGCCGCGGTCTTTCTTGCCGCCGGTATGCGTGAAAAGGTAGCGGGCCTCCACGTATTGCGGCCCGGTGTCGTAGCCGAGGAGTTCGGGCTTGATCCTGCCGAGGATGCCGCGGTGCAGGAACTGGTGGTTCATGTCGAGCAGGTTCTCGTGCATGAACGAGTAATGGCAGCGCACGGTGCGCGAGAACGTCATGGTCTTGTGCCCGGCGGAATCGAACTCCGGCAGCTCAGGTACTGCGGTCGCGGGCGCCAGTTCCGGGTCGCCGGGGAAGACGAACACCATCCCGTAAGCTTCCCGGGCGGGATAGGCGCGGACGCCGCGCGGCGGGCGGCCGGCCCCCTTGGGCAGGTACGGTATCTGCGAGATACGGCCGTCTCCGCGATAGGCCCAAGCGTGATAGCAGCAGCGGAGTACGTCACCCTCCACGACGCCCATGCTCAGCGGTACCTGACGGTGCGCACACCGGTCTTCCAGCGCGTGGACCGTGCCGCTCTCCCCGCGATACAGCGCGATCCGCTCGCCGGCGAACGTGGCGGCGACCGCCTTTCCCTTCTCGACCTTGCGTGATTCAGCGACCGGGTACCAGAAATTCGGGTTGATCGCGATGCTTCGAAGGTCGGCGTGCTGGCCGGCCGGCGATACGGCCCCGATGGTCCCGTCGTCTGCGGAAATTGTCCCCGTCATGAGCTTCCCCTTGCGCTTAGGTCACACCGGATCTCCGATTTACGATTATCACGAGCACGCAAATCCGGAGGTGCCCGGAGCGGCATTAGATACAACCGCAACTTTCCGTAACTTAGGCGTGTCACGGCGGCTCTAACGGCGGGGGCTGATGCCCGGATTACGCCTTTTATACCGCTATGCGTCCTCCTGCTCCGCGGTGGCGCTGCCCGCCGTATGAGGTCTGTGGCCCACAGCCCTCACAAAATGAGGGCTGTGGGCCACAACCCTCAAACCTGCCGCGACGGCAGGGCGTAGTAATCACATGGCGCATGCCGGAAACCGGACATCAATAACTTAATTACCGACAAGCCCATAGCGACGAAGAGTCTTCGCGATCATGGTCGCCCACGCCGGAGCGCCGCGTCAATGCCGCGAATTGGCGGCCCTCTGTAGCGTCACCTCAGGGATGGCGAGGCCGTGTGAATGCTACGCGGCTTTTGTTCGGGCCCGTTGTGCGCGTGCGCTTTTTAGTGTCCCACGGACGCGTTTCCTGCGGAAACGCGACCACCCCGCCCGGAATGTTTCAGGGTACCGTCGTGCCGTGGGTACCGGTGACATGGACGTCGAAGAGCTGCAGCGCAGATGGCGCCGGGCCAGGCGCGCCTGGGACACGGTCAACCAGTTGCGGCTGGAACTGGAGGCAGTAGGCACCCGCTTGTCAGATGCCGAACAGTCCGAGTGGCTCCGGGCCAAGGCGGAGTTCGAGGCCTGCGAGCGGCTCTGGGATGAGGCCTACGGGATGGGCGTGGTCGTCATAGTCGGCGACGACGAAGAGGACGGCTACAGCGCCGGGTAGCGGCCGCGGAAGCGGATCAGCGGGTCGCCCGCCTCCGTCACGTAGGGGACGGCCACCACCTCGGAGATCACCAGCAGATGATCGCCCGCGGGGACGCGGCGCGCGACCGAGCACTCCAGGGCGGCCAGGCCGCCGGACGGGATCAGCGCTTCCGATGATGCGCCGCGGACATGCGGAGCGTCGTCGAGCAACAGCCGGACGCTGGGCCGGCCCGCGGCCGCGAACCGGCCGGCCAGCATCTTCTGCGAGGCCGCGAGCAGCGTCACCGCGAACTGCTGCGCCGGCAGCGATGGCCTGCTCAGCACCTCGGCCGGATACGAGTCCGCGAGAAGCGACACGAGCACGAGCGGCGGGTCCAGCGAGACCGGGCAGAACGCGCTGACCGTGGCCCCCACGTCATCCCGGCCGTCCGCGATCGTCACCAGCGTGACCCCCGCCGCCCACGCGGAAAGCGCGTCACGGAAAAGCTCAACGCCTGAGGGAGTCACTACCGTCCGTTCCGTATCAGCTGATGCGCCATATGCCCGGGAGCGCCAGCGGTCCGTACGGTGGCAAGCCGGCCGCGGCCGCGATCTGCCAGGCCGGGCCCCACCCGTCGGCGAACAGCGCGGCGATATCGAACCGTGCCGCGGCAGCGGGCCTGGCCTCGCTGGACTCGGCCGGACGCAGCTGGTCAAGCGGGCCGAGGCGCGGGTAGACCCGCACCGGCGCGCTGTCCGGCAGCCCGCCGCGCTTGCGCGCGACGGCTATCGCGTCGGACATGCCGCCGGTTTCGTCGGCCAGGCCGTTGGCCACCGCGTCGGCGCCGGTCCACACCCGGCCGCGGCCAAGCTCGTGGACGCGCTCCGCGCTCATCCGCCGCCCGGCGGCGACCTTCTCCGTGAAGTCCGCGTACACCGCGTCGAGCCAGACGTTGATCCGCTCCCACTCCTCGTCGGAGAACGGGCGCGACGAGGAGAACATCGTGGCGTTCGCGCCCTCCGCGACGGTGTCCGTGTGCACCCCCGCCCGCCCGAACATATCCCGCAGCACCGGTTTGCCCAGGATGACTCCGATCGAGCCGGTGATCGTCCCGGGCTGGGCGACGATCACGTCGGCCGGCGCCGAGATGAAGTAACCGCCGGACGCGGCCACGTCGCCCATGGACACCACGACCGGCTTGCCGGCCGCGCGCACCCGGACGACCTCGCGCCAGATCACGTCCGACGCGGTGTACGAGCCGCCCGGGCTGTTCACCCGCAGCACGACCGCGCGGGCCCGCTCGTCGCCCGCGGCGGCGCGCAGCGCGGCGGCCACCGTGTCAGAGCCCATGCCCCCGCCGCCGCCCGGGCCGCCGCGGCCGCTGCGTCCGTGCCTGATGGCGCCGTGCGCGTAGACCATCGCGACGAACCGCTCGTGCGGGTTCTTCTGCAGGCGGCGCGGCAGGTCGGTCAGGGCGTGCGAGCGCTGGTACCGCTGCAGGTACAGCAGGGTCGCGTCGGGGCCAGCCTCCTTGTGCAGCTGGTAGTACACCTCGTCCCGGTAGCCGAGCCCGTCCACCAGGCCCTCCTCGAGGGCCTGCGGTGCGAGGAACGGGCCGCGCTGGAGCAGTTCGCGAGCCTGCTCGGGGGTCTTGTTCCTGCTTTCTGCGATCGCCGCGATGAGCTGCTCGGCCACGGACTCGGTGAGCCGGGCCGCGGCCTCGCGGGCCGGCCCGGTGAACCCGGTCTCGGTGAGCTGGTCGGCGGCCGACTTGTACTCATACCGCTTGGCGCTCTGGAAGTCGATGCCGAGCTTTTCCAGCGCGTCGTGCAGGAAGACCTGCTCGACCGCCACGCCGGTCAGGCCAAGCGTTCCCGACGGCTGCAGGTAGATCCGGTCGAACCCGGTGGCCAGGTAGTACGGCAGGTTGCCGCGCACGAAGTCGCCGAACGTCTCGGCCCACGCCACAGTCAGCTTTCCTGACTGCCTGAAATCCTGGACCGCCTCGCGGAGTTCCTGGATCTTCGCCAGCCCGATCCGGCCGCTGCCCACCTTGACCACGAGCGCCTGGACCCGGTCGTCGGTGCTGGCGCGCTTCAGGCCTTCGAGCAGGTCAGGCAGGCGCGTCCGGCGGATCGTGAGCAGTGCGGACAAGGGATCCTGCGGCGGGCCCTCGGCGATGCCCTCGGTCAGGTCGAGCTCTAGGATCAGGGGGCCGGTCCTGCGCTGCCGCAGCTTGGTGACGGTTGCCGCGATGCGCGTAGCGTCTGCCATGCCGTCAGCTTACGCGCGGTGCATCATCGTCTTAATCAATGGTCCGAACGGTCGGGGGTGACTGTTATCGCTGAGCTCGCGCCCACGGTGGTCGTCGACGTGGCCAATGTGATGGGCGCCCGTGCCGACGGCTGGTGGCGGGACCGGGTCGGCGCCGCGCTGCGGCTCTGCGAGGATGTCGCGGAACTGGCCGCCCGCGGTGTTCCGGCGGAGCGGATGCCCGTCGGGATGCCGGTGCCCGCTGTCTGGGTGCTCGTTCTCGAAGGACAGGCGCGGGAGGCCGCGGCCGGGCTGACCGGTGCCCCGCCATCGGTGCGCGTGGTGACGGCGCCGGGATCGGGAGACGACTCGATCGTCGCCGAGGCCGCCGTGGCCTCCGTGGACGACGGAGCGTGCCTGGTGGTGACGGCAGACCGCGAGCTGCGGCGGCGCTGTGAGGAGGTCGGCGCTCTGGTCGTGGGCCCCGGGTGGCTCCTCGGGCTGCTGTGAGCCGGTAACATAGACGTTATCCACTCACCCCTGCATCGCATGATGTGTACACCTGTTCGCCGTCGACCGGAACCGGATGCGCATGTACGTGATCCTCGTTGTCCTTGTCCTGCTCGTCGCTGGCCTGCTCTTCCTGCTTGACCGCGCGCTCAAGGCGGTCGAGCGGGGCCGCAGACGCCGTGCCGCCGGCGCCCGGCTGGCCGCCGCCGCCGCGTACGCCGAGGCAGAGGACGAACAGCGAAGAGCGGTCGCCAACGCGAGCGCGGCGCTGACCAACGTGCTCCCGGCGATTCATGAGCCGGAACGGGGCCCGCGACGCGTCGCGTAGTCGTCCTGTCGGACACGCACGCGCCGCGGCGCTGGAAGTCCTGCCCGCCCGCGGTGGCGTCCTGGCTGCGCGGTGCCGACCTGATCCTGCACGCCGGGGACGTGTGCACGGCGGCCGTGCTCGACGAGCTCGCCCAGTACGCTCCGGTGACAGCGGTCGCGGGCAACAACGACGGTCCCGACGTCACCGCCTGGGGCGCGGCGGAGACCGCCGCGCTGCCGGTCGGCGGTCTGCGGGTCGCGATGATTCACGACAGCGGGCCGGCCGCCGGGCGGCTGGCCCGGATGCGGGCCCGGTTCCCCGGCGCGGACCTCGTCGTGTTCGGGCACTCGCACATCCCGCTGGACGCGGCCGCAAACGGGTTCCGGATCTTCAACCCGGGGTCGCCGACCGACCGCCGCCGTCAGCCGCACGGCACGCTAGGCGTGCTGGACGTGGCCGACGACGCCCTAGTGGAAGCCCGCATCGTCGAGGTCAGCTAGCCGGGTTACCAATGGTCGCGGTGGACTACCTCGTCGAAGGGGCGGCGGTCTGGGTTGCGGATCAGCGTCAGCGGCCGGTCGGCTGGGTAGCCGAGCGAGATCAGGTAGGCACAGAACCTGTCCTCGGGGAAGTCGAGCAAGCTTCGCGCCATGTCCTGGTCACCGACGGCCGAGTGGCCGCTGCCGATGCCGAGGCCCGTGGCGGCCAGCATGATGCTCATCGTGGCCTGGCCGAGGTCGTACTGGAGGCGGTCCCGTCGCCGCTGGTCCTGCGGCACGGGAGCGATGAGCGCGATCGCGGCGGCCGCGTGCGCCACATGGCCGGCGCCCCGCCACACATGGCTGAGCTTCTCCAGCTGCTCGCGCTGGCGGACGAGGATGAAGTCCCAGGGCTGCCAGTTCTGCGAGGACGGGGATCTGCGGCCGGATTCGAGGATCTCGTCAAGATGATCGTCGGCGATCGGCTGGTCGGTAAAGGATCGCACGTTGCGCCTCGACCGGATCGCCTCCCAAGTCTGCACGGCAGCAGCCTAGCGGAGCAGTTCTACAGAAGGTGAACGGCTGGGGCCCGGCGGGCGACCTTAATGTGCAACCGCCGACTTGCCGTACTCTGTGACCAGAGAAACCGGACATTTAGGACGAAAAAATGGTCATAAGGTACGAAAAGTGGACGGCAGAGGCTTGTGTGACAGGGCGGGCGCGCCCTGGGACGTGCTTAGTCGTGGGTGAGCCAGATGACGCCTAGCGGGGGGACGGCGATCGACGCGGAGGCCGGGCGGCCGTGCCAGGGCATCGGGATGGCCTCGACGGAGCCGAAGTTGCCGACGCCGCTGCCGCCATATCCGGTGGCGTCGGTGTTGAGCACCTCCCGCCAGCGTCCTGCCAGCGGCAGGCCGATCCGGTAGTCCAGGTGCGGCGTAGCGGAGAAGTTGGCGATGCAGGCGAGGACGGGGACGCCGCTCTCCTGGGAGCCGAAGCGCAGGAAGGAGATCACGTTGCCTTGCGCGTCGTTGGCGTCGATCCAGGAGAACCCGTCTGGCGAGCTGTCCTGCGACCACAGCGCGGGCGACTCCCGGTACCGGGCGTTCAGGTCGCGCACCAGGCGCTGCACGCCTGAGTGGTAGTCGAACTGAAGCACCCACCAGTCCAGCCCGTTGGTCTCCGACCACTCGCTGCCCTGGCCCCACTCCGAGCCCATGAACAGCAGCTGCTTGCCCGGATGGGCCCACATGTAGCCGAAGAGCGCCCGCAGGTTGGCGAACTTCCGCCATTCGTCACCCGGCATCTTGCCCAGCAGCGATCCCTTGCCGTGCACCACCTCGTCGTGTGACAGCGGCAGGACGAAGTTCTCCGAGAAGGCGTAGATGAGGGAGAACGTCAGCTCGTTGTGGTGGTACTGCCGGTAGATGGGATCGCGGCTCATGTAGTCGAGCGTGTCGTGCATCCAGCCCATGTTCCATTTGAAGCCGAACCCGAGGCCGCCGAGGTAAACCGGCCGGCTCACGCCCGGCCACGCGGTGGATTCTTCGGCGATCATCGTGATCCCGGGCACCCGCTTGTAGCAGGTGGCGTTGACCTCCTGGAGAAACGAGATCGCGTCCAGGTTCTCCCGGCCGCCGAACTTGTTGGGCGTCCATTCGCCGGAGCGCCGCGAGTAGTCGAGGTAGAGCATGGACGCCACGGCGTCTACCCGCAGCCCGTCGACGTGGAATTCCTCGAGCCAGTAGATCGCGTTGGCGACGAGGAAGTTCCGTACCTCGGCGCGGCCGTAGTTGAACACGAGCGTGCCCCAGTCGGGATGCGACCCGAGCTTGGGGTCGGCGTGCTCGTACAGCTTGGTGCCGTCGAAATCGGCGAGCGCCCACGAGTCGCGCGGGAAGTGCGCGGGAACCCAGTCCACGATGACCCCGATGCCCGCCTGATGCAGCGTGTCGACGAGGTAGCGGAAATCGTCCGGCGAGCCGTACCGCGAGGTCGGCGCGTAATACGAGGTGACCTGGTATCCCCACGAGCCGCCGAACGGATGCTCCGCCACCGGCAGGAACTCCACGTGCGTGAACCCGAGGTCGACCACGTAGGCGGCGAGCTCGACGGCCAGCTGCCGGTACGACAGCCCGGGGCGCCACGACCCGAGGTGCACCTCGTACACGCTCATGGCGCTGGCCACCGGCTGCCGCCGCGCACGCTCCCGTATCCAGTCCTCGTCGCGCCACTCGTAGGCCGACTGGTAGACCACCGAGGCGGTGGCCGGCGGTGTTTCGGCCAGGGTGGCCATCGGGTCGGCCTTCTCCCGCCACACGCCGTCCGGTCCGCAGATGGAGTACTTGTACCGCGTGCCGGGACCCACGTCCGGCACGTACAGGTCCCAGACCCCGGCGCCGCCCAGCGACCGCATCGGGTAGGCGCGGCCGTCCCAGAAGTTGAAGTCGCCGACCAGCCGGACGCCCCGCGCGTTCGGGGCCCAGACCGCGAACGCGGTGCCCGTGCCGCGCGGCCGCGCGCCGAGCGCGTCCCAGAGCTGCTCGTGCCTGCCTTCGCTGATCAGGTGCAGGTCGAGCTCGCCGACCGTGGGCAGGTGCCGGTACGGGTCGTCTTGCAGTTCCTCAGAGTCGCTGCCTGGATAGGTGACAGCGAGCCGGTAATCCGTAACGGACCGTTGCGCCTCTGGCAGCGTCACCTCGAACACCCCCTGGTGGCGGTGCGCCATGGGGTAGCGGCTGCCATCGGGCAAGACCACAGTGACAGAGGCGGCGAGCGGGCGCAGCGCGCGGATGGTCACACCGCCCGCGCCCGGGTGCGCGCCTAGCACCGAGTGCGGGTCGTGGTGATGACCCGCGACGATGCGCTCGATCTCGCCGAGGGAAACGTGATCCGGCGAGGTTCCTGCGGGCAACTTGTTCACTGTCATGTCACGTACTCTGCAGTCGGCGGAGCGGCTAGAACTCCGCGAGAGAATCCAGCGGAATGGGCAGCCAGGACGGGCGGTGCCTGGCTTCGTAAAGTACTTCGTAGACCGCCTTATCCAGCTGCAACGCACTAAGGAGCACGTCGTTGCCTGCCGGGTCGAGGCCGCCCGCCTCGGCGTATCCGGCGCAGAAGGCGCTGGTATTCCTGCGGACCCAGTCACGCGCCGCGCCGCTCAGCGCGGCCTGGTCGGGGCGGCCGATGAGCTGGTGGCGAGCGGCGTAGTCGAACGAGCGGAGCATCCCGGCGACGTCCCGCAGCGGTGAGGAGCGCGCGCGGCGCTGTGCAAGCGGGGTGGCCGGCTCGCCCTCGAAGTCGAGCACCACCCAGCCGGTTTCGGTCCGCAGCACCTGCCCCAGGTGATAGTCCCCGTGCACGCGCTGCACCGGAAACGGCCCCTTGAGCTTGGCGAGCTTCGAGTACGCGTCGCCGATCATCTCGGCGTACCGGCCGATTTCCGGCACCGCGGCCTTGGCTAGATCGAGCTTCCGGTACATCTGCTCGGTCAGCTCGGCGAGCGCGTCCTGGCCGAGCTCGTCGGTGCCGAAGGCGGCGGCCAGGTCGGCGTGCACCTGCGCGGTGGCGATGCCGAGCCGGTGCGCCTCGCCGGCGAAGTCGCCGCCGGCGTCGGCCGCGCGCACGACGTCGGATGAGTCGTCCTCGATCATCGCGTACAGGTCCCGCACGCTCGTCGCCGCCAGCAGCCAGCCGTCGGAAGCGAGCCGCAGGTACCTGGACAGGATGGCCAGGCTGGTGGACACTCCCTCCAGCCTGGTCTCTATCCAGCCGAACGGCTCGGCGACGTGCGGCGATCCCAGCCGGGCCAGCGCGGTGGTCACCTCGAGGTCCGGGTTCGGCCCGGGGGAGACCCGGCGGAACACCTTGAGGATCGACTCCTCGCCGAACACCAGGCTGGTGTTGCTCTGCTCGGCGCTGAGCACGAGGCTGTCCAGCCCGGTCCCGAACTCGGCGCCCGGGACCTTGCGCATCTGCAGTGAGCCGACGGAGCTTTCGGCCGCGATCGCGGCGAGCAGGCTCTTGGTCAGGTCGGAGTCGTGCAGCGCATCGTAGGCCGCCCGCCCGTCGTCCGCCGCCCCGATGCGGGCGTGCTGCAGATGGTCGGGCAGCTCGCGGCGCAGCCCCGCCAACACCTGGTAGTAGTCGACGGTCGTGCCGTGCGAGACCGCGAGGATCAAGTGCCGCAGCTCGGGATCGCCGCTGATGATCTCGGTATCCGCCACGATCGCGAGATCACGCAGCTCACGTCCCTTGCCGGCGAACCATCGCTGCCTGACTAGCCACGTCGCTAGTGCGTCCTCGAAAGCCATCGCCTCGCTCATCCCGTAGGTTGCCGCGTTCTCAGCCCCGCATGGACCCAGGGTTTTGTTTTACCGCATGTGCCGGTCTAGGCCGTCAGCCGGCTCACCGGTCATGTTCCTCCCTCGCAGCGGGCAGCTGAAACCAGTAGAAGCCATGTCCCGGCAGTGTGAGCAGGTATGGCAGCTCTCCGATCCGTGGGAACGTCACGCCACCCATGCACTCCACCGGTGTGACGCCCATGAATCTGCGCAGGTCAAGCTCGACCGGCTGCGGGAACCTCGACAGGTTATTAACGCAAAGTATCCGATCCGCTGCGTCATGTTCCCAGGGGGTGCCATGCTCGCCGGCCAGCCGCTGCGCCGCCAGGGTGCTCGCGGCGTCGTACTCCCGGACGAAGGCCAGCACGCTCGGATTGCTCGAGGTGAGCTCCTCATACGCCCCGAGGCCGAACACCGGGTGCCGCTTGCGGATCTCGATCATCCGCCGGGTCCAGTGCAGCAGCGACTGCGGGCTGCGCTGCTGGGCTTCGACGTTCAGCGATTGATAACCGTAGATCGGGTCCATGACCGGCGGCAGGTACAGCCGCTGCGGGTCGCTGCTGGAGAAACCGCCGTTGCGGTCCGGGGTCCACTGCATGGGCGTGCGCACGCCGTCCCGGTCACCGAGCCAGATGTTGTCGCCCATGCCGATCTCGTCACCGTTGTACATGACGGGCGAGCCGGGCAGCGACAGCAGCAGCGCGGTGAACAGCTCGAGCTGGTTGCGGTCGTTGTCGAGCAGCGGCGCCAGCCGCCTGCGGATCCCGATGTTCGCCTTCATCCGCGGGTCCTTGGCGTACTCCGTGTACATGTAGTCCCGCTCGTCGTCGGTGACCATCTCCAGCG
>Ga0310914_10002895_pt1 | contig 11743 bp, 9 predicted proteins | sample GREbulkMGAN108_FD_203450 | JGI IMG/M metagenome (GOLD analysis project Ga0310914, IMG submission 203450) | Lab enrichment of tropical soil microbial communities from Luquillo Experimental Forest, Puerto Rico - GRE.bulkMG.AN108 | ecosystem: Environmental > Terrestrial > Soil > Tropical forest >...
ACCCACTGCCGCAATAGGTTGACGAACGCTATCACGGACAGGGCGGCCGCAAGCGCGTGGCCGACCTCCCACCGGAGCCGATATGCATCCCAATCGGCCGGCAACGTAGTTGCCGTCCAAACGCTCAGAGCCTCGTTCACCGGGGCGTTGAAAAGGAAAAAGACGCCGATCATGCCCGCGTAGCAGACGAACGCAACAGCGTACCGAGATCGGACGCGAGTGCGCCACTTACTGATCAGGAGCACTCCGCTCAAGAAGAGCGCGGCGATCTCAACGGGTCCGAACAACGTGCCCCAACCACGGTAAAGGTGCTGCTGAATCGCGAGCCAGAGCGGCCCATCAAGCATTAGCTTCGACGGCAGTTCGAGGACGTGCGCGAGTGGGGCTATAGTCGCGATGAAGGCTAAAAATAGATTGACCGTTCTCAAAGCAGCCATCACGCGCTCCTGCAAAGCACAGCCCTCTAGGAATCGACGACTACCTCTTCAAAAGAGGTCTGCAACCACCGGTAGGCGTTTCAGCGAGAACATGTGAACGCGACGAGGTTTGACCTGCTTGAACACTATGAAACCAGCCCTCAGTTCAGCCATTCTCAATGGCCGCGCTCGATTACAACACTTGTCCAACTTGACCAACATAGGTCTGAACATCGGATGGGATGGGCTCTGCCGGATCGAGCGTGCGGCATCACATAAGCGATGTTGCAATCCCTTCTAAAAAGCGTGCTCCATAATGTTTTCGTCGTTGCCGTCGGATTCGCGTTCGCGCTCCTTGGCACTGGCGTAGACAAGGTCTTTGGTTTTCCGCGCTTTCATTCCGCAGCCACTCTGGTCGTCGGCGTGACGCTCCTCACCGCCGGCTTCCTTCTGCGGGTGTGGGCGGCATACCACTTCTACAAGTACCGGATGAACGTGATCGTTCTCTCTGCGCAATCTCACCTCATAACAACCGGACCGTACCGCTTCTCCAGAAATCCCCTATATCTTGGCGGAAATGTTTTCATCTTCTTGGGCGCTTCATTGATTCTTGGCACGCCGGGCGGCCTGATGCTCACCGTCCTGCACCTCCCACTCGTCAATTTCATGATTAGGCGCGAAGAGCGACAACTTGAGCAGAGCTTTGGCGATACATGGCGGGAGTACGCACAGCGAACCCGCAGGTGGATATAATGCGGTTTGGACTGTCAATATCAGCCTCGACTGCGACGAAGGTAGGGCGCATCTCGCCCGTCGCCGCGCGCGCCGGCGAATGTCCCCTCGCCGAGACCGACAGCGGCTGTTCAGCCGGGGAGGCGAAACTGGTCTTCCTGCCCCATTTGCATCATTCGCCCCGTCGCACGTCCGTCTCAGGTGTGTGAAACCGGGCATTTCCTAGATTTCCGCGCGAGTTGTTCCGCCCGCGTGCCGCAAACGCAGTGATGAGTGAGCAGATCGAGGAGTGCGGTGTATCCGTAAGCTCGTGGCGAGATAGACATCGTGCCAAATTTTTACATCCGCGGAATATTGGCCAACCTGCTAACGCTCGCAGTTTTGCTTGCGTGCCTGTTTATTCCCGCAGGTACGATAAACTATTGGCAAGCGTGGGTCTTCGTGGCGGTGTTTGAGGGGTCCGCCCAGGCGTTGGGCATCTATTTTCTCATCCACGATCGAAAGCTTGTTGAGCGCCGTATGAGCATCGGACCGGTGGCGGAGCAGCGACCGGCTCAGAAAGTCATCTCAGCGCTCTTCATGCTCGGGTTTGTAGGATTCGTGGCGCTTCCCGCGTTCGACCATCGCTTCGGTTGGTCGCCGGTTGCGCCGGTTGTGTCAGTTATGGCAAGCGCAATGATCGTACTATCGTTCGCGCTGTTTTTCGTGGTGATGCAATCGAACAGCTACGCCGCGTCTACCATTCGGGTAGAGGAGGGGCAACCCGTCGTGTCGACGGGCCCGTACGCGTACGTCCGGCACCCTATGTATTCGGGTGCATTGCTCTTGCTTTTGGCGATGCCGCTCGCGCTCGGTTCGTGGTGGAGCGTTCTCCTCGCGGTGCCGTTCTTCCCGGTACTCGTCTGGCGTATCCTGGATGAGGAAAATTTTCTCCGTAAAGATTTACAAGGGTACACCGAGTATATGCAGCGGGTAAGATATCGTCTTGTTCCTTGGGTGTGGTAGGGCTGGCTGCAGAAGGAGGAGGTTGTACACCAGCTCGGGTCCTTCGGCCCACCATCGAGGATGTCCGAAAAGGTCACGATGAGCCCTCGCACCACAGAAGTTGAACGAGACAGCTTTCGGATTAGAACCCGACAGATTTGCTGCTTTGCGCCGATCGACTGCTTACGGCGCAACCTCACCGTTCCCCACGGCGTTGATGAAGGTCGGGTCGTCGACCTTTGCGGACCTCCTCATAGCGGCGTGCACGACTTACGACCTACGCCCTGCAAGCCGCCTGAGAGCAAGCTGGATGGAGGCGAGGGCAAAGAAAGTGCCCAGAGTTTCGGTAAGGTTCTCGAAATCCTTGACGAGACGCCGGTTGCGTCCGAACCAGGAGAAAGTGCGCTCGACTTTTGGGTCAGGCTGTCAGCGCCGGACGGTGACCGGGACGCGGCAGCCTTAAGGTACGTTTAGCCGACAGGGCGGTGGCGGAATGGCCCAATCTCGCCCGCCTCGCCGCGACAATCGACGAACTCGTCCGCGCGTGACTGCGCCACAACTCGAGGTCAGCCGTGCCGGTCGAACGCGGCGAGAAAGCGCGCGAGAAAAGTCTCCATGCCGGGATGGGGCGGCGCCTGGGTCGGAAACAGGCCGGAGACGTAACCCTCGGCCAGAACCGGTGCGACCAACTCGGGATCCCGCGACAGGACGTGGATCGGGACGGTCCAGGGCGGCTGGGGGTGGCCTCCGTCGATTGTCGGAGGCTGGTGATCGCCGAGTAGGATCACGAGCCCTTCCCCGGTCATTTGGGTGGTGAGCCAGCCTCCGAGCACCGCGAAATCGTACCGCAGGCTGTTTAGATATTCGGGTGCAAGCCGGCTGAAGTCGGGTTGGCGCCAGACCTCCTCCATATACGCACCGGGAACGCTGTCAAAGGTGCCGGAATCGTCCCAATCGGCGAGATAGGGCGGGACTGGGGCGAACGGTATGTGACTCGAGACCAGAACCACTTGGGTAAACACCGGCGGTGCCGGACCGAGCGCCAAGCGTATGGTCACCGCACGATGCAGCGTGAACTGATCGGGGATGCGGAACCAGCCGAAGGACGGGCCCCGATAATCGAGTTCCCTGGCAAAGATCTCCCGGTCAAAACCCCAGGCCTGGGCTTTGGGGGAGGGCGTCTTGATGCCCGGCATGATGTCGATCGCGCGCCACCCCGCATCTTTGAAGTAGGCGGGTAAGAGCTTGCGGCCAGAATCGAGCAGCAATTCATGACAAACCGGGTCAGCTAGGCGGATTCCGCTGGCAACCGTGGCATGGGCGAGCCAGGAACCGCCGCCATAGGTCGGCGAGACCAGCCGGTTCGAAGCGATGGTGTAGCCGGCGCCGCGCAACGAGGTTTCGAATTGTCGCAACGCTTCGCCGAGCCCGGCGCGGAACTCCGGCGTGTCGAAGACCGTGGTGCCGTAGGATTCGAGGTAGATCAGGTAGACGTCGCGCCGTTTGAGCCCAGCAAGGTCGCTGCGCGGCGGCGATGGGGTAGCGAGGGCCGCGGCGCAGGGACCGCCACTTCCGGTCATGGCAATCGGTCCCCGTATGAGGGCCGCTGACTGGCGAACGATATCGAGCCCGAGCCCGGTCGCGAGCGGCCGGTTTTCGGCCGGCATGAGAGCCGTCACGTCTAGCGCCGCGCCAAGCAGAACCGCGAACCCGAGCGCGACACGCCGATCGGCCAAGACCGGGAGCACTTCGCGCCAAATCCGCGTGATCCCGGCGATCAGCAGAACGATTGCCCCGCTGAGAACGCCAATCGCGCCGGCCATCCGCCAGAAACCGACCGCATCGCCGGCGAGCCCAAAAAGCGAAGGAAGGTGCCGAAGATCCCAATAGAGGTTCAGGTCACGGCCGAGCACGATCGGGGTTGCCGCATCGATCAGGTTGAGGAGCGCCAGCGCGGCGACAAGCATCGCGAGGATGCGGGCTGCGGACGGTGCCGCGATGATTTGCGGGCGTGCGGCGCCAATCACCGCGACGAAAAACAGCAGGAAGGAGAGCTCTGCCGAGGGGCGCCACCCGATGGTCAGATCGTACGTAACCGGATCGCGCGCCGGGGTAAACATCAAGGCGAGCAGCAAAACCCCGAGAACCGCCACGGGAAGGCGAGCCGTAGATCGGCGAAATCGCGGAAGGTGTTGTCCGACTGGCGTCATGACCGGGCTCAGGTTATGTCATGCAGGCGATGGGAAAAGCAAAAGTTGGGGCAGCATGTTACGTTTCGAGGGTACCGACACCTATGTGGCGACGCAGGACCTTCAGGTCGCCGTCAACGCCGCGATCGCGCTCGAGCGCCCGCTGCTCGTCAAGGGAGAACCCGGGACCGGCAAGACGATCCTTGCCCACGAGGTCGCCCGCGGGATCGCCAGAGACCTGATCACCTGGCACATCAAATCGACGACGAAGGCGCAGCAAGGCCTCTACGAATACGATGCGGTGTCCCGTCTGCGCGACGGCCAGCTCGGCGACGAGCGCGTGCACGATATCGCCAACTACATCGTGCCCGGAAAACTCTGGGAAGCCTTCGAAATGGCGCAAGCGCCAGTGCTGCTGATCGACGAGATCGACAAGGCCGATATCGAGTTTCCCAACGATCTCTTGCTCGAGCTCGACCGGATGGAGTTCTACGTCTATGAGACGCGCCGCACGATCCAGGCCCGACATCGCCCGATCGTCATCATCACCTCCAACAACGAGAAGGAATTGCCGGACGCTTTTCTGCGGCGCTGTTTTTTCCATTACATCCGATTTCCCGACCGCGAGACAATGCATCGGATCATCGACGTACATTTTCCCGACCTGAAACATGAGCTGGTGCATGAGGCGCTGACGATTTTTTATGATGTCCGCCAAGCTCCCGGATTAAAGAAAAAGCCCTCGACGTCGGAGCTGCTCGACTGGATCAAGCTGTTGCTCGTCGAGGATATCTCTCCGGAAGTGCTGAGAACCCGAGATCCGGCAAAGCTGATCCCGCCGCTGCACGGCGCGCTGTTGAAGAATGAAGAGGACGTGCACCTGTTCGAACGCCTGGCATTTCTGCATCGACGCGAGCGCAGCAGCTCTTAGCCGTGTTCTTCTCGTTCTTCGCCGAGCTGCGTGCTGCCAAGGTGCCCGTCTCGCTGCGTGAGTACCTGACGCTAATGGAAGCGATGCAAAAACGCGTCGCCGCCTTTGACATCGAGGATTTTTATTTCCTGGCACGCACCGCGCTGGTCAAGGACGAACGGCATCTCGACCGCTTCGACCGCGTCTTTGGTCACTGCTTCAAGGGGATCGACACCCCGGGCGATCCGCAAACAAGCATCCCGGATCACTGGCTGCGCAAAATCGCCGAGCGGTTTCTGACGGAGGAGGAAAAGCAGCTGATCGAAGCGCTCGGCGGTTGGGAAAAGCTGATCGAGACATTACGGCAGCGCCTCGCCGAGCAACGGTCCCGCCACCAGGGCGGCAGCAAATGGATCGGCACGGCCGGCACCTCGCCGTTTGGCGCCTACGGGTACAATCCCGAAGGCGTGCGGGTTGGGCAGCAGCACGGGCGCAACCGGAGTGCGGTCAAGGTTTGGGACCGCCGCGAGTTTCGCAATCTGGACGACACTGTCGAGATCGGCACCCGCAACATCAAGCTGGCGTTGCGCTGGCTGAGGCAATTCGCCCGCGAGGGTGCCGCCGAGGAGCTCGATCTCGGCGGCACCGTAAAGTCGACCGCGCACAACGCCGGCTGGCTCGATCTCAAGCTCGTGCCCGAACGGCACAACGCCGTGAAGCTGCTGCTGTTTCTCGACGTTGGCGGGTCGATGGAGGACCACGTTCGCATTTGCGAAGAGCTGTTTTCAGCCGCGCGATCGGAGTTCAAGCACCTGATCCACTTCTACTTCCACAACTGCATCTACGAATCGGTATGGCGCGATTCGCGGCGCCGCCATGTCGAGCAGGTGCCAGTCATGGAGGTCATCCGCACTTACAATTCGAGCTACCGGATCGTTCTCGTTGGCGACGCCAGCATGAGCCCCTACGAGATCGAAAAGGAGGGCGGCAGCGTCGAGCGCTGGAACGACGAGCCGGGCGAGGTGTGGCTGCGCCGCCTGTTTGAGGCCTATCCGCGGGCGGTATGGCTCAATCCGGTGCCGGCGAAATATTGGACCGGGACCTCCAGCATCGGGATGATCCGGCGGATCTCCGAAGACCGAATGTTTCCACTGACCCTCGACGGCCTCGACCGCGCGATGGCCCGTCTCAAACGCCGCGGTTGATCCGTGCCGTCGCGGACGCATTAAGTGCCAGGCAAAAAGCATGAGAATTGACGCTCAGTCGATAAACTTGGCCTGCCTCAGGCTCCGGCATGCCGTCCGACGAACGTCGGCCGCGATACGCTGCAGGGAGGATTGCGATGCCCCGTCTGGCCGTGCCGATCGTGACTTTCATGCTCGCGTTCGCCACCACCGCGTGGGGACAAGCGTCATACGCTGACGTCAAGACTGCAGTGGGCTGGGCTTTCGCGCGAATTCGCAATGACGAGATCGCCGATTTCAGCCAGCGCTGCGGAAAGCTCGACCCGCATAATAAAACCGGTTGGGACGATCCCTGCCGGCGAATTCCTTCGCGATTTCTGTTCGACGTATTGACCGTCCCGAAGTGGCTGGATCAGGTAGCGCGGCACCGCGTGCGCCTTATCGGGGCCTTGGTCGATGGCACAATCGATCTCTCCGATGCCCAGATCACGCCGGAGGTTTGGGTCAACGCGAGCCGAATTGAGGGAAGCCTCCTCCTAACCGACTCTCGCTGGGACCGAGCCCTCTCTCTTCAGGGCACCACCCTCTCCGGCGCGCTCAGGGCCGATAGGATGCGTTCCGCAAGCATCGTTCTGCTGCGCGACCACGCAGCCATCGAAGGCGACGTTGGGCTACTGGGCGCCAGGATCGGCAGCAATCTAGAAATGGAAACATCCTCGTTCGCCGGCATAGTGAATGGCGACTCCCTGACCGTCGAAGGCGGCCTGTTTATGGGTGACGGGGCGACGTTCAATGGCGAGGTAATTCTGGTCGGCGCCAAGGTCGGCGGCAGTCTAGAAATGTTCGGCTCGTCGTTCAGCAAACCAGTAAACCTCAACAGACTGAGTGTTGCAGGCAGCCTTTTTATGGACAGTCACGCGACGGTTAGTGGCGACGTGAACCTAGTCGGCGCCAAGGTGGGCAGCAACCTGGAGATGGACACATCCTCGTTCGTCGGCGCAGTGAATGCGAATTCCCTAGACGTAGAGGGCAACCTTTTCATGCGAGACCACGCGACGTTCGGCGGCGAGGTGGATCTGGGGAGCGCCAAGATCGGAAGCAACTTGGAAATGTCAACGTCTTCGTTCAGTAAGACTGTAACCCTCAACCGACTGAGCGTTGCAGGCAGCCTTTTTATGGACGATCACGCCTCGTTCAACGCAGTGAATGCGAACTCCGTGAAGGTCGAACGCAGCCTATTCATGCGCGATCATGCGACGTTCGGTGGCGAGGTGGATCTGGGAAGCGCGAAGATCGGCAGCAATCTGGAAATGGACACATCCTCGTTCGTCGGCATCGTGAACGCGAACTCGCTGAATGTCGAAGGCAGCCTGTTCATGCGTAACCATACGACGTTCGGAGGCGACGTGAACCTGGGGAGTGCCAAGATCGGCATCAACTTGGAGATGGACACATCATCTTTTGCCAAAAAAGCGAATCTCAACCGATTGAATGTTGCAGGCAGCCTGCTCATGCGTGACCACGCGACGTTTGGTGGCGAAGTGAACCTGCGCGGCGCCACGATCGCGAACAACCTGGAAATGGACACATCTTCATTCGCTGGCGCAGTACTGGCCGACCCCGTGCGGGTCGACGGCAATCTCCTGATGCGCAATGGCGCGACGTTCAAGGGTGCTGTGTCCCTGATCGGCGCCAAGATAGGCGACAATCTTCACCTTTGGGGGTCAACCGCTTGGCGCCTCGACCTCTCCGGAGCTGATGTCCGGGAGCTCCTGCTGAACGGTCTGGGATGGTGGTGTGAAGGGGGCAAGGCTCCTGCCGGTGCAGCTGCAGCGGCATCGCCGAACGGCACCAAACCCACTCCAGTCCACTGGCAGCTAGGCAACCCGGCTTGGCGCGAGGCTGGATGCGATGCATCGGACCCCGCGACATTGCCGACGCTAATCCTGCGCAATACCCATGTCGACGCTTTCCAAGACAGCGCCGACGCTTGGCCGCCAACGATGGACCTTGAGGGCTTTCATTACGACCGTCTCGGGGGGGTCGGCGGGATGGGGCGCAACGACATGCGCATGCGCTCATCCGATGAATGGACCGATTGGCTGGCGCGGGATCACACGTTTAGCACTCAGCCCTATACCGAGCTCAGCTCTGTGCTCACCGCGGCAGGGCATCGCGACACGGCCGATGCGGTCCAGCTCGCCGGGCGAGAGCGAGAACGCAACGAGGCCTGTGCGGGCTGGAGCCACCTCGGCAGTTGCATGTGGTTGACCTTTCTCTCCTACATTGCCGGTTACGGCATCGGCCTTTACACGTTCTTCGTATTATTGTGGGTGCTCGGCCTAACCGTCCTGGGGGCCGATGTCCTGTGGTATTCGTCAAATGCCCGCCAACAGGGCTATTGGTGGCGCTTTGGGGCGAGCCTGCACTGGTTGCTACCGATCATCGAGCTGAGTAAGGAGTTCACCAACTTCTTCGACACCCCTTTTCCGGAGCCGATCAACCGCGCAATCTTAGCCCTCGCCAGACCGCCTATTTTGCTGGGCATGCCATCGCCGGTTGGATCCTCGGTTTCTTTCTAATCGCCGCGATGGGCGGGATTATCCAGAAGGGATAGAGACGCGCCCGTCTCAAACGCCGTGGTTGACGCCCCTGGCAGACGGTCTTGCGGCCCGCCGATCAGCTCAGGCGGCTTTGGCTTTTTCCTCCTTCTGCTCCTTTGGCCGTACGTAGGCGATCGCCGCGTGCTCGGCGCAGTAGGGTTTGCCGGGAAGCGGCTGGGCGCCGCAGAAATGGAAATCCGCGTCGTCCGGGTGACCGTGAGGCCACAAGCAACTCGGTCCTTTGAACTCGAAGAAGTTGCGTTGCGGCTCAGCAACCGGAATTCCGCCGCGCGGTGCCAGCGCGATGCGGTGCAGCTTGCCGATGACGGCGTTCTTGGTGAGGCCCAATCGGCGCCCGATTTCGGCAGTCGGCAGCCCTTCCTCGAACAGCTGCGTCAACCGTTCGACGCGCTCCGGCGTCCAGGTGATAATATCCATGAGTTCCCCCGTATCCTGTGGACCCCCCGATCCACATGCACAACATCCGGTACCACACTTGTGGCTGGATGCCAATCAATATCTATATCTTGATTCGCACCTCCATCAGAGCTCGCGCTGATAGCTCAGCACCTTCGAGAAATACGCCGGAACGCGCTGGTCCCGGGTGAAGCCCGGGCTCCACAGCCGGTCGAGGTCCTCCCGCAGGTAACTGGCGTAATAGGGTTCGTGAAAGGCGACCGGGAAATAATCGAGCATCGCGTCGTAATCCGGCTCGTCGCCGGGCTGCAGCGAATCGACAAAGACGAGCATGCCGCCGGGTCTGAGCACGCGACGGACTTCTCCGACCACGGCGCGACGCACGCCTGCCGGCAATTCATGGAACACATATATGCAGGCAATCGCATCGAACTGCCCGTCGGCAAACGGCATCGCCTCCGCCGCTGCGACGACGAGCCGCGCGCGCGACCAGGCTCGCAACTCGCGTCGGGCAACCGCGAGATAATGCGGTGAGAGATCGAGTCCGGTCACGTCGAGCCGCGGGTAATTCGCTTTAACCTCGCGCAAAAAGCGCCCGGTGCCACAGCCGATGTCGAGCAGCCGCGCGGCGCCGCGACCCGCAAGAGCCGCCTTGAGCGGCACTAGCGCTTGGCGTCGCATGGCGGCGGCGGCGCCACCGAATAGCACCTCGACCTGATGATCGTAGCGCTGGGCGGAAGCATCGCTCAGATAGCCGTCGCTCTGAAAATGGAACTTCTGCAAGTAGTAGCGCGGGTATGGGCCGGGTGGCACTTCGCTTAGAAGACGTTCCTCGGGTGCGCCGTGACGCCGTCGCTCGACGGCGCTCAGATCGGTAAAAAAATCAGCAGCGCGACGCAGCGCCTCGAAAGGGCTGCCGAGGCCATCCTCCGGGCGCGCGTAATATCCCGTTTCGATGTTGCGCCAATCCTGCTCGATCAGGGACCAGAGATCGCTGAGAATGCGCTGCCTGTCGGGCATCGGCCGCCCGCGCAGGGGCTCGGGCAACGGCACCGGGCGGCTGACCCGCGCGGCTAACAGCTTCTGCCCAAAGAACCAGGAGACACGCGCGACTTGCGCGGCGTCGAAGGCGAGCTTGTCGAGAGCAAACGGCATCGCGAGGCGGCTTACCGCGCGAGCGCGGGTTTGCAAAAGTTTTAGCACCTCTGGCGGTGGGCCGTTACAATCTGAAATTGCGTTGAGCACTGGCCATCGTCAGGTCTGCAGCGAATCAGCAGCAAACATTCTCCTGAAAGTTGCGATGGCCAATCGGATCCCGTCGCACCTCCCTCCCCCGCATCTACCTCGGCAGCTTTGCTATGCAATGCGAATATGGCAATTTTGTGGCAGGAGGAATCGCAAAGGTCTACCCCACGGCGACGGAGACCGGCGAGCGAGACGGTCGTCTACCTACCGAACTTGCTCCATCTCGGCGCGCTGCCTATTATCGCCGCCCGGACGGAGCGATTGATCCACCGAAATGGCGCCGAGTGACCTTGCCATAGCGACGCCTGTGCGGCATCGGTCGAGCGTCGCCAAACCGCCGGCGACCTGAACGGGCCGCCGGTCGCGATCGACATCGGCGATGTCGGACGCCAACCACCGGCGCGGCCCGTCGGTTCGAAGCATCCCTGAAGGCGACAACCGCGAGCGCATGATCTGCGCCGAATGCGGCTATATCCTCTACGACAATCCCAAGATCGTCGTCGGGTCGGTTGCCAGATGGGGTGAGAGCATCCTGTTGTGCCGCCGCTCGATCAATCCGCGCCACGGCTACTGGACCCTGCCCGCCGGCTATCTCGAGCTCAACGAGTCGGCAAGCGCTGGCGCCGAGCGCGAGGCCTGGGAGGAGGCCCGGGCGCGCATCGAGATCGAAGGATTGCTGGCGATTTACGATATCCCGCGGATCAGCCAGGTGCAGCTGATCTATCGCGCGCGTCTACTGGACCAAGCCATCGAGCCAGGACCGGAGAGCCTTGAGGTCCGGCTCTTCGACTGGGAGGGGATCCCGTGGAGCGAACTCGCGTTCCCCTCGGTCAGCTGGGCGCTTCAGCACGATCGGGAGGCGCGGGCGACACGCGATTTCACTGCCCGCATCAACCCGCCGGGCACTTGATGGTCCGCTACGGTTCGAGCCCGACGAGGCTGCGCGCATAGGCCCGCGCCTCGAACGGGCGCAGATCGTCGGCAGTCTCGCCGACCCCGATCGCATGGATCGGGATGCCGTATTTTTCGGCCAACGATACCAGCACTCCGCCGCGCGCGGTGC
>Ga0310914_10002896_pt1 | contig 11740 bp, 13 predicted proteins | sample GREbulkMGAN108_FD_203450 | JGI IMG/M metagenome (GOLD analysis project Ga0310914, IMG submission 203450) | Lab enrichment of tropical soil microbial communities from Luquillo Experimental Forest, Puerto Rico - GRE.bulkMG.AN108 | ecosystem: Environmental > Terrestrial > Soil > Tropical forest >...
GCATCATTTTTCTGAGATGGGTCACGGGAACACCTCCTGTGACCCACACTTACATCCAAGCCATCAAGCAACCAACGCTCGGTCACCTCACGCGCAGCGTCCGCCGCCGGGCGGCTACGTCCTAACGAGGTTGCCGTCGAACTTGATTTTGGCGTCGGTCCAGTACCTACGGCTCGGATCGATCTGCTTGACACTCACGTGGTCGGCGCCGCGATCGCCTTTAACCGCTGCTTCCGTTCCGTCCATCTTGGCCGTGAAGCTATCGCTGACTACAAATGCAGGAATTACGAATTATTCGGGAAATAATCAGCGGGGCAGACTCACGATCTGATCGATCGTGTAGATGCCTTCTGCTCTGCAGGATCGACACCTTGCGGGAAAAACTCGGGTTTGCAATTGCTGTTGCGGGCTCGACTCTTCTCTCAACTTAGCTTCACGCCGCAAAAGCCCCGCTGATAGCCGCACTGGTATGCCACAATAAGCGCAATAGACGCCTCGAACTTCCTCCTGAATGGCTACGGCTGCTGTTGAATACATGTTGAACTCCAGGTTGGAGTGCTGCCGGGCAAATACCATTATAACCCAGCGAAGTTTTTCGTCTGTGATGAGCGACCCGCGTTTAAACCAGGCGTTCACAGACCGGACGTAAAATGTGAGGGGGACGTTTATACCCCGTTATCCTGCTAGGAGATACGAGAACGCCTTTATGAAAGCGGAAACTGTGTCCAAAGAATTTGTGCCATCGTAGGGGTTCACCTCAGAAGTTTCCGTCCATTCCGTCCAATAACCGCCTTTCTGAAAACTTCTTCGACGGAATAACAAAACCAAAGCCTACCCAACTTTCCGGTTACGCCAACTTCCCAGGGCTTTAGGCTGAGTCGTGCTAAATTCTGTCTGACTTCACATTCTTACGAGCTTCGTCACCACTCTCGGCGTGCTTGGCAACTTCAACCGGCGACACACATGCAAGAAACGCAAAGAAAAGGGTTTCACACGCGAAGGGTCCATAGGTTCGTTCCGTCCATTCAACATTCGCAAAACAATCGCAAACAGGACACAAGAATGAAAACCATACCCAAGCAAAACATCCTCAGCGCAGCACTCGCTTGCTCGCTGGCGTTCACAATAACCGGAAGCCCAGCTCAAGATGTAAGCCCGCCACAGGTCTTCATGATTCTAAAAAAAAAGGAAGACTTGAAAGGAAGAACGTTGTTTCACTCGGGCGCCCAGATCTTTCTAGGACAGTTATGTTCTGCTCTTGAGATACTGAGCTTCTGGCTTCTTCTTTTTTAAAAGAGATGTGCCGCGGCGGCGACGGGGTGGTTGGGCTGTACAGAGCTTGCAGCAGCGTTGGCAAAAATCCGCTTTAGGTTCTCGGGATCGAAGAACTTCTCTTGCGAGATCCATCCCTCCAGCGCCATGACGAAGCGGTTCGTATCCTCTTGATTGCCACGCAGCGCAAGGCGGAGTTGGAGGAGTTCAGGTGAGATGGGGGTGAACCTAGCGGCTTCGATATTTTCGCGATATTCTGCCATCGTGGCTTCGTTTCTTCGGTGCTCATATCTCATCAGAGCGTCATCCAAAGGGCACTGCCCAGCCAAACCTTCGTGAATCGCCGTCGTCAGGAAGTCGGCGTCGCGAAAGGCATCGCAAATTCCGTGTGCCTTGATGGGGTCTTTGTGACATCCAGCATCGCCCACGAGTGCCCAGCCCGGCCCGAATGGACGGCGCAAGAAGTTGGGCACGTTGGCGGCACCATAGAACCGCTCTTCGCGGCGTCCGGAGCGCACGCGTTCCGCGAATCCGGGAATCTGATCCACAACGCGCATGAACTGGCCTTCGATGTCGGCTTTCACCGAACTAAACTCGTCGATGGGCCAACCGATGAAGATCGCGAACAAATTGTCGTTGGTTAGGAAGCCGAAGATCGCCCGGTTTTTTCGCAGGTACCACTCAAATCCTTCCGTAGGCACTCCGCTCCAGTAGGAGAAATACCAGCAGGTCAGCGTTGGAGTTTCCTCGTAGGAGAGAGCACCAACCGCACGAGCGAGAGTCGAATTCCTGCCATCGGCGCCAATGCTGATGAATGCTTTTTCTGTGCTCCTGGTAGGTTGACGGTGATCGCGGCCGCGAATGCCTGTGACCCGGTCACCGTCCCAGAGGCAGCTCTCCACAAGGAAGTTCGGGCGGAACTCGACACCAGCTTCGATCGCCGCTTCCACCAGTACTTGGTCGAGCTGCCGGCGTCGCGGACCGTATCCCCAAGCCACCTTTCCAACCAGAATGCCTCTTCCAATCAGGGGGAAATCTCCGAAGTCGGTGAGATGGGTGGTAAGTGGAGGACAGTTCGTACCAACGATTCTCTCCAAAAGCCCCCAGTCGGCGAGCCGCTTTGGACCATGCCGGTGTATGAAGTGCCCCCGGTGCACATCACTGGGAATAACACCCCGTTCGAGAAGCAGGACCCGATGACCGCGGCGAGCTAGCAGCATTGCCGTTACCGCGCCCGCGCACCGGGCGCCAATCACAATCGCGTCGTACATAACACCTCCGATAGTCTGCGAATGATCGCAACACGCAAATGTTGGCAGACAACCGGAAGCTTGGATTGTAAGAATGGGAAGTGCTACTTGAGGGAAAGGCGCCGCCCGAACCCGTTAGAAGCACCAGTCATGAATTCCTGGGGAGAATACCCGGTCATTCTTTTGAATTCTTTTGAGAAGTGAGCTTGGTCATAGTAGTAATCGTAAAGGCGTTCCTTGAGAAGGTCATACGACAATCCTTGCGCCCATTTTCGGTAGAATATTTGAAATCGAAAGATCCCCGCCAAAACCTTGGGAGGCAGACCAACTTGCTGCTTAAAGAGGAGGTCTAAGTACCGTCGCGAGTATCCTGTCCTCCGTTCCAGTTCTCTTATTCGCATTCGGCCATGGGCTAGTTTCAGAGCGTTAACACAAAACTCAATGACTCCGTTGCCCCGCTGACTCCTGCGCGAAAGCTTGACTAACTCGTCCTGAATGAAAGTCACCTTCTGGTCCACTTCTTCCAAGTCGCAAAGGGCTTCCCTGGTTTCTCTGCCCCATCGGCCGAAAAGCACCTCCGAGTCGAATATTTTTTCGTCCACTGTTTCGTGCATGGGTATCCCAAACAAGGGAAAGGCAGCGTGGGGAGAAAACTCAATCCCGATGAACCCGGTTTTTCGTGCGCTCGAATGGATCAGAGTCGCCTTGATTCGATTCCCAACGAAATATAAGCCGTGCTCGCGACTCACTCCTGCGCGGTCTTCGCTTATACCAGATAGCGAGTTTTCGTAAGGAATAATAAGCTTGGCACAGCCGTTAGGTACCGCGAGATTTCGGTCGGTCAGGGCTATCCCAGTTGCACTTTCGAAGACCCAGAATGACTCGATGTAGGGCTGCAATTCCAGCCGCGGTTTTACAAATGAAAGCCTCATTCTGAGATCTCAGCAAAAGCCATGAATGCAGCATTTCTATCGTGCACAGCAATGCTCTGGGTCGTGCCATTCAACATTCTGGTGGAAGAAAGCGCGGAGGGAACGCACGATCGCCCCACCCGCGTGCCGATCCGATTCATTTTCATTTTGCTCCCTAATGTTCGATGCCGCAGGAACCACCGAGTTGCGCTTCGACGCACATTGTCGACTGCCGAGAGCCAGTGCGCGATCCTCAGCTCGTGGAGCGTCGGCTGCGAACTCAGGAAAAGATCGACGACGAACAGGAAGCCATCATTCGCTGGGCCCAATTAATTGTCTTTGAGTGAATGCCGCGAAAAGATGCGCTGGGTTTGCCAACTTGATTGAATGCGAAAAATGGCATCGCTGCCCCATGACTTACGATACTTACTGAGTTGTGACGTGGACGGGCCAGCCGAGAAGCTAGAATTGGGACTAACCAGCCTTCAGCTGATAGCTATGGGACGGAGGCGTCCGTGTAGGACAGGCTCTCGTTCCGCTCTGTTTCTCACTTGCAAGGCTAAGACGCGCAGTTCCGTTCCGAGCCGAGCGCGTGCGACGGATTGGCTTGTAGGATTCGGCAGGCATCAAGAGCACGTTTGTGGTGTTGCTCGGTGTACCAGACCGCAAAAGCCCCTTTTTTGACCGCCGCCAAAGATGCCGCAAGCGGACTAGATGCATCCTGCAGCGGGCGTTCTCGTGTTTATGGGCGCATCTGACCGGCCGTCACTTGGCCCCAGCACGAATAGCGCTAACGTCGGGGGCAGGGCTCGCCTCCGGGTCCACCCTCGGCGGGAATCCGCACAAAGTGCGCAGTCGAATCAGCCCACCAGCCAGTTCCTTACCTGTACTTCTACCTGTTCCTTCATGTGGAAATGGCTGGAAATGTAGCAAAACGCTGCCTGTGACCGCCGTCACCGACGACTGCCGAAAGCTGGCCTTAGACTCGGTTGCAACGTTCACTACCCTCACGCTGGGAGCCGTCGTTGGTCGGGGGTTTCTTGCTTTTCAGGCCCGTCACTGACAATCGCAGCGAAAGGTGCTATATAGAAATCGTCAGCATGCAGCCTCAAATCCATTGAGGCCCGGTTGGCGCACCCGCTGGTTCTTCGACTCTGGCGGGTGCTTTTGTGGTTGGCCGTCACAGACATTCGAACAGCTTGAGCTGTATTTATTCGTCCGCGCGGGTCTCAAGCATTCGACAATCAAACGTTGCGCCGGTCCCCTTGTCACCCTGTTTTTGGTACATTCCTTCGCGTGCCAGTCCCAAGGAAGCCAGACGATCGACAGTTCAAGGTCGGTGACAAAATCCGCGTCAACCTGCATCACGGCAAAATTGAGGATGCTGTTGTGCGCGCTGTAATTCAGGACGACGATGGCACCAAACTGCAGGAGGACGTTGTTGGACTTGATTTAACGGCGTTGATTGATACGCGGCCAGTTGTCGATTGAAGTTGTCCTGTTCTGCCCACGAAAATCTAAAATTGAATTGCCCTCAGGCAATCTAAGTGCGGGACGGGGAATCTTGGCTGGAGGATGCCTCGTCCCGTCCTATTTGTTGGCAGGTCTCGAGTCCGACTCGTGAGCGGATTCTGCTTTGCTGAGAGCGCTGCGCTATCACATCGGGTCCGCCACACTCATCGCTGTTATTGCACAATTTAGGCAAAGTGTTTGACGATTTTAAGTGGCAACAATCCCGTGCCGAAAAGCCAACCGCCTTCCACTCCCGACTGTATGTCCGACTAGCCCTTGGGCTTAGGCGGCACGCGGGGCATCCGCAGTCGAGGCTCCACGCCTGGTACGAGAAATGCTTGACCGTTCGTTGCGGGCTAGCTGTCGGATCACCTCACTCCCCATGACACCTGACACCTGACACGTCACGAGGGAAATTTCCAACCAGCTCCGCTACAGTTAGCCCGTTCCTCCCAGCGCTAATCGACACGTGGCAGGTTGTCGAGTGAAGTTGGTTTTTATCACTGCGCCTTTGGGTGCCTGCGGCGCCACTCCGCACGCGCCTCTTCCAACTGGCGCGATGATTCGGGTTACGTCGCATCATCACGAAATAGCGGATGAGGAACGAATCCCTCGGGAAGCTCCCTTTCGATTCTCAATACATCGGAAGGTTTATAGACGTATTCCTTGCCACACATATCGCATCGGACGCAGAAAGGTCCGTGGATAAGTGGGCGCGAGGTAACGGCGTCGGCCTCGGCGAGAAGGATTTTGTGCTTATAGATAAAGCGCGGAATGTGGTAGATGTGATTTTTGCAAGTCACGACCCAGCAATAGGAAATATCCTCCCACATAGAGTCCTCCCCATATGGACTACGCAGGATGGCAGGTTGGCTGGGAACCCGCTGATTGAGATAATTCTAATTCCCGTATGACTCGAACGTAAATAGTACGCAAAGGACTAGGCACTGCCAGTACGCCCAGATGTCATTTCGAATTCCACTAGCGCGTGTTGAGTTCAGGCGAGTCCCTACGTATCGTAGAGGCTTATTCGACGAGGCAGCGCCCGAGAATTCCTGACGGAGGCAGCCATGGCCGCAACGAAAATCACTCCCTCGCACAACGGTCCGCTGCGGGTCGAAGGTGACTTCGAGATCGTTGATCCCGGAGGAAAACCCTTCGGGCTCGCCGGCCGGACGAAAATCTCGCTTTGCCGTTGCGGCCACTCCGCCAACAAGCCCTTCTGCGACGGCACCCACAAGGTCGTTGGGTTTACCGACGAAGTCCACGCCCGCGATCTGCCTCCGCCGGCACCGCCCGCGCTGAAACCGTAACGCCCAGGGAGAGGTTCAACGCGAGTCCGTGAACCCGTAATAGAGGATTCTCATGAAGGCTTACATCGTGACGACTGGGGCGGCATTTGGCCTCCTGACCTTAGCTCACATTGCGCGCATGTTTGAAGAAGGCGCCCACCTGATAACACAACCAGTTTTTCTGCTTACGACAGTTGGATCAGCAAGCGTTTGCGTGTGGGCAATAATCCTTCTTAAGAAACTCAGACATTCCGCCGCTTCGTTGAGCGGTTAAGGCAAGGCGAGGCCGATTTCAATTTTACTCTTGACTTGAGTGGCGAGGTAATTCGGCGGCTCCAGACGGCCTGCAGGCGGCCCGGCTACGTGGAAATTACCGGGAAATAGGCTCAAAAATGTCCAAGTGCTTGGTAAACGCGATCGCGGTAACTTAGGTCACGGCACCTGCATCGGCGGTTTCGCTACCTCTACGATAGGCAGTGACCGGATCGCGTGATTACCCTTCGCTGGCGTGCTCTTTGATCACCGTGCGTGCGTCCTTGTCCTCTCGTAGCCCCGCGAACTTTGAATGCTGTAGATGGTCGACTTACGCTTCATACTGCACCCATTCATGGCGTGAGCCACCAAATCACGGGCCCAAAGACCGCTCCGTGTCGACCAGGCGCAAACGATCGCACGACTTATCAGGCACAACCTTAGTTGGGGAGTGGTTGCGGAGCGTCGTAAAAGTTCGGTCGGTTTCGCGTGCGCGACAAAGACGGGATGGGTCACTTAGCGTCGGTATCGGGGTGAACGCTCTTGAGTTCCTTGATTTGAGTGATGGCGATGGCTCGAGTACCCTTTCGCTCGAACACGGCACCAGTGGCCTGCACATACTTTCCGACAAAGGGCATCATCTTCTCACGCTGGTCGGAATCGGGCATGTCCGCAGAGATTGGGAAATAGATGAGTCCGTCCTTGGTGAGGATGATGATCGGTGAGCCGTGCTTAACGCAATCCAACGTACACTTCAAATCGAAGTTGGTGGCGGTGCCAGCGGGATTCTGGACGGGGCAAGCGAGGTCGCGAACGGCGCCCTCGATCGTCATCGTCTGCGCGTTGGGATCCATCTTAGTACCCTGACGCGCGAGCGCCGAACAGATGAGCACCACAGAAAAAGCCGTCGCAAAGAGCACATGAAACAAAGTGGGGCGCTTCATATAAGCCTCCCTCGGCAGAACGCACAGCTTCGCAGACCTATTTGCGGTTTGGCCACCTAAACTGCCGGAGAGTCTACACCATCCCGCGACCGGTTCCTGAGAAATAACGGAGTTGGCTAGTCGCTGTATTTTTGGGCATTCTGCCCTAAGAGCCTGGAACAAAACCCTCCCCAGATTCGCAGTGGCGTAAGTGTCCGGCAAGACACTCGGATTGCTTCCGAATGGCCCTCATTCCCTCCCACTGGTCGCGTTGTGTCTAAAGAGGGCGGACTCGCATCATTTGGTTCCCACCGCGTTGAAATTCGTATGGCACCGTTTCAAGCGAAACTGCCCAAGAGTCGCTGAGATCGTTCACGATACTTGCGACGTATCGCGAGCGGCGACCGTCCAAGGCGAGTAACGGAAAAATCCTAACCTCACGGGCGACGCGGCATAGTTCGAGAATTGCGGACCGATGAAAAGCTTCAGACAAATGCTCCGTGTACAGAAAGAGAAAATGCGAGCAAACCGCCAAATCAAATGATTTGTCCGGGAAGGCGATAGATGGGAGTTCAGCAGCAACGTAGCGGCCTTGGCGCTTTCCGAAATCATAGTCGTCCAGGAATGCCTCCATAGCCTGCATTCGAATGCGGCCTAGTTCCTCTACTGACTGGATCGTATCCCAGACAAACTGCTGAGTGTTACGTTGGACCTGCTTCAACATCTGCTCATACGTCGCTGCTATCCGGTCACGAATCGCTCTGGCGTCCAATTGATACAACGGATCAATCGAGATGACCCGTGTGCCGCGCCGAGTCGATTCGGCGTTGAAGCTCGCTGGACCGTCAGCGCAACCGAGAATTCTGAGCTGGAGATCCGCCTCGTTCAAAGCGAACATGCGCCGATATTCCTCGAAGGACCGACCCCAGGGAACTACTTGATCGAGTATGAACATCGCCCTTTCAAGTGCTTTATCTTACGGGAAGTTGGCTGCTTCGTGATTCGTTCAGCCAGCGAACGACAGGTCCTCGGCGAGTGGTCGGCTAACCTAGAGAGACATAGAGGAAGTATATAAAGCCCGAAGTCGAACAGCTGAGTGGCTCCATGATAGCCGTAGCTAAATTCGCACTATGGTCAGCCGGTATGGACGGACACAAACGGCCATGGTTTCGCCTCTGAGCTACTTTTCACGCTCCTCGCGCACATTCGCTCAGCGCTTCGCCGCTTCCAACTCTTCAGTCTTGCCCACCTCGCTGACGGAGTCGCCAGCGCGGATTACCCCGCTGGTAAGAACGTTTGCGCGCAAGCCTCCGCGATGAACCAGTCCGGCCAGCACGCCCTTGGTGGTCATTTCCTCTAAGTAGTTGCAAGGTTCGCACAAGCGGACTCCCACCAACCGCACGTCGCCCACCTGAAATTCCTTGCCGACCAAGTGATTTAGGGGAACTCCGCGTGTCACCAAATTGCGCCGCGTCTCGGCGGGTTTGAGGGCAATATTGTTTTCGTATCCCAGGCCCTCAATCGCTTCCATTTCTACTAAGGTGATTTCGCGGCCCTCTCCAGGATGATTTGACCAAGCGCCGGTGCCTTCGAAATACCGGTCGCCTTCAATGCCGCGGCCAGGAGTCGCCTTCACCTCATCGAGCGCTTCCATAGGCGCTCCCGCCTTGCTGGCGACAAAAATCGAAACCACTTTTCCTTCGAACATTCCACACCTCGAATGCGATCGGGCCACTATTCTCTCGAATGCAGCATTCTCCTCCAAGTGCCATTTTGGGCCTAGCCTGTAGCGTCGGGCGGGTGGTGTTTAAAGGGGAAAACGGTAACAGATTATGTGGTCAGCGCTAAGGGAACTTTTTGGCTGCTCGAGGCATTACCAGTTGTAGAAGGCTAAGGCAGATGGGATGCAAGAAGCGCTGCCGGCATTCGTTCTAAATTCGTGAGGGAACATCGCGCATTGCCATGAACGAAACACCGCGAAAAACGGAGAAGGAGGCGCAGGCTAGCCCACTCAGTGATGAACAGCTGATGGCAGCGTTTGTGAAGGGGTCACACGCGGCGTTCGGAGAGCTCTTTTCGAGGTACAAGCAACCGTTGTTTGGATTTTTCCGGCGGCGTGCAGCAGATGCGGCGCATGCCGAGGAGCTAACGCAGGAAACGTTCCTGGCCATTCTACGAGGAGCTTCGCGATACGAGGCGTGCGCGCTGTTCCGAACCTATTTGTACGCGATTGGGTTCAAGATTTTGCGAGCGCATCGGAGGAGGGCCGCGTTCCGGCTGGCATTTCTAGGAAAGGTTCCGGACTATCGCGAGGCTGCAGTGCAAGATGCGGCGGAGGCGGGATTACTGATTCGGCAGGCCGTGGCGAAGCTAGGTGCCATCGATCGGGAAGTGTTGCTGCTACGGGAATTCGAGGAATTGAGCTATGCGGAGATAGCGGTGGTGCTTCGACTGCCGCTGAACACGGTGCGGTCACGGTTGTTTCGCGCGCGGACGGCACTGCACGATCTGCTGGCGGCACCTGCCGGGAAGCAGCCAGTGGCTGAGTTGACGGAATCCGAGGAACACGTATGAACACCAGTGCACATCCTGTTGCGCCGGAAGAAGTCATGGCATTTCTGGACGGGGAGCTTTCGATCACCGAGGCCGAAGCAATTTCCGAGCATGTGAAGCGTTGCTCGGAATGCGCAGGTTTAGCTGAGCAATTCCATGGGACGTCGGCGTCACTCTCACGGTGGAGTGTGCCGATAGCACCGGGGATAGTTGAGGATGCTGTCGAGGAATTGACCGGCAAGGAGAGTTCAGGCGAGAAGATCGGCAAGGCAAACATATTCATCCGCGCGAGTTTTTGGAGTTGGAAGCAGTGGACTCTGTGGATTGGGGCAACGACAGTTGGGCTCGCGGTTCTCTTTGCTGCCGCCGGCTCATTAGACAACCGTGACGCTGTGCACCGAGACCGGCTTGTGCGAAACGTGGGTCGAGCCGGCGCGCCGCAAAGCGAAAGTGATGCGTACGGCACCGTCGGGAAGCTTGAGACGGGGCGCAATGTGATTTCGGGACAAGCAGGGTTTAACACGTCGACGGAGTTTGCGGTGGGTGGTACAGGTCCGGCTCCCCCGGTCGCTGGAAAGGTCGATTCCTTGGTTTCAGTGCAGGCACCGATGATTGCGAGGACGGTGACACTCACGGCGGTAACAAAGGATTTCGCCGCGTCGCGGGCTTTGCTGGAGGCCATCCTTGCCCGGAGACATGGCTATGCCGCGCAAATGAACGTCAACACGCCCGAGAACGCGCCGCGTTCGCTGCAAGCATCACTGCGTATTCCAACGGCTGAGTTGGCTTCGGCTGTTGGGGACCTGAAGGCCCTCGGGCGAGTGGAGAATGAAGCGCAGTCGGGAGAGGAAGTGTCGCAGCAACATGCGGACCTGGTGGCACGGCTGAAGAATTCGCGAGAAACCGAACAGCGGCTGCAGGCGATCCTGACGCAACGGACGGGGAAAATGTCCGATGTACTGGAGGTGGAACAGGAGATTGCCAGAGTTCGCGGGGAAATCGAAGGGATGGAGGCGGAACAGAAAAACCTGGAGCACCGCGTGGATTTTGCTACGGTGAATTTACAGCTGACGGAGGAGTACAAAGCACAGTTGGTAGCGCCAACTGCATCGGTTTCGACGCGGATGCACAATGCGATTGTAGCTGGATTACAAAACGTTTCGGAGATGGTGCTTGCGATAGTCTTGTTCTTCTTTGAGGAAGGCCCGACGATGCTCTTTTTGCTGGCGATTTTTCTGCCACCGCTGTGGATCGTTTGGGCGAGGTATCGCAGGGCGATGGCAACCGTCTGAGCCGGCAGGGGAAACCGGTAACTTGATCTAGTAGGCGCAACGTGGAGGTTTTGCGACGGTCACCAATCCTCAACCCTCGCCACCATGTTCTTTGATCACCGTGCGTGCGTCCTTGTCCAGCCTTCTCATTTCTGCGGTACAGCAATACTCGGCCCCGCATTCCGGTCATTTCCTAGGACAGGTCGCTGACGATTTTGCGATATTCATCCTCGGTGAACGCCTTAAGCGTTTCAGTCCTCACATTGCCGAGGGCGCCATCCCACAGTGTGAACTTGGCGGCTGCTTCGTCGTTTGGAAATTCAGAGACACACACAGCATCATACTGTCCCATTGTTAAGTACCAGGCGTGAATTTTTCCACCCGCCCTCTCAGCGGCTTTTTTGGCAGCGTCGAGTTGTGTCGGGGTCTCCTTGATTCTCGTTATTCCTTGCTGGGTGTACCGGATCAAGGTCACAAAGTGCGGCATGACTTCCTCCTGCTCGA
>Ga0310914_10002897_pt1 | contig 11739 bp, 12 predicted proteins | sample GREbulkMGAN108_FD_203450 | JGI IMG/M metagenome (GOLD analysis project Ga0310914, IMG submission 203450) | Lab enrichment of tropical soil microbial communities from Luquillo Experimental Forest, Puerto Rico - GRE.bulkMG.AN108 | ecosystem: Environmental > Terrestrial > Soil > Tropical forest >...
CTTGCGCCCCTTGCCGCGCTCGACACGCAGCAGCATGCGCTCGGAATCGATATCGCCGACCTTGAGCGCGACCACTTCCGAGACGCGTAGCCCAGCGCCCCACGGGTCCGGCCTTTGGCCGGCCCGAGGACAGGCTCCGGCGGTGGCGAATGCCGCCTTGTACTTCGGCGCCGTTGCCGCGCGCAGCAGCAGCGTCACTTCCTCGACGCTGAGCACCGCCGGGATCCGCCGCGGCTGCGGCACGACGGTGAGCCGACGCGACAGGTCCGGCCGGTCGAGCGTCACCGTGAAAAAGAAGCGCAAGGCCGAGACCGCGCTGTTGATGCTCGGCGGCTGCAGGCCGGTCCGCGTCTGGTGCAGGTGGAAGAGACGCAGGTCTTCCGCCGTCGCCGTGTCGGGCGACCGGCCGATAAAGGCTGCGAATGACCGCACCTGGCGGACATAATCGCGGCGCGTGTGTTCGTTGAAACCGCGCACGGTCATGTCTTCGATCATGCGCGCCCGCAATGGGCTGACGGGCCGAAGTGAAGTATCGGAGGTCATCGAGGCTCTCCCGAGCTGAAGGTTGCTGCACCTTCAATCCTCGGGATCCGAGGGCCCGACCGTCACGTGCTACCCCGCATCACCTCGCCGAAAACGAGCCGACCGCACACGCGCTCCCTCCCGCGCGAGCGGGTTCGTTCATCCACCCAACTCAGCCGATCCCGACGGTTTCGCGAATGAAGGTATGGGGCATTTCTCCCCTTCGCCGTTGCCTGCAACGAGTGACCGCTTTGGGTCGACTGCAGTCGATTTCACAGTTGAACGCGGATGGCTCGGACCGGTGGAAAGGCGACACTCGCACCGGAATTCTGCGCCAGCTAAGTGGTTGTTCCTGCGTCACCGGCACCGCGGCGCAAAAATCTTGATTAGGGAACCAGACACGCGCGTTATAATATCCCCAATGTGGCTTATTCTTGATCGCTTCAAAGATATAATAACCAATGGTCTCGATCTGTTAAGTTTCATTTTAGTTACGCCGGAGGTATTTCGATATGTCAGGCCGGCTCTTGAGTGGCCGATATTACCAGCACTTTTGGTAGCCGCATTGAGCTTCGTTAATATAACTATACTTGTTGGACAGCCAACCTATTGGATGTTATCCGTAGGACCTACCCGCATTTATCAATGACCGTACCGCTCACCTTGTTTGATATTTTCGGTGTGTTAGATTCACAATATTAATGACTCTTATATATTTTATTTATACTAAATCCACATATTTATGGACAGTGGCCAGCAAATGGATGTTGTCCCTTGGAATTACTCTTTTTATATTATCTAGATTGTTAGCGTTCGGGGTCGCCATACACGGGGCTGTGTCCACCAAATAGAGATGTCACTGTTTCTGCCATTTAGAAATGCCACTGCGGTTTAGGTCGGGCGCCTTCATCCGGAACAGGCCGAGGGGTTCGAAACTCGATGCGAAGAAACGTGACGAGTATCAGTCCGAGATGGCCCGGGCCGAAGCTTGGGACACCTCGGATTGGTCAACGTGGACTGTCACGGGCCGTGTGTTGCCGGAAAGATGCGACGTGCGGGTAGCCCCAACTCTGTCGCGTGGGATCGACGCAGGGGGAAAGTACCAGCTGAGACTGGAGGTGATCCAATCCACATTTCGGTTCTGTGTGCTGTTGAGAGTGGTGGCCCGAGCGTCTTTCAAATCACCGACGTCGTGCGCAGCGCCCTCGCGTTTCCGATAGGCTACATCGCCTTTCAAAATCGGGGGGCTTACAAGATCGTGCTGGACCTCTGCATTAACAATCAGACCGGCGAGGCCTCACCCATACCCTTTTTTGAGCCAACGTTCGATGCCGAAGATCCTGGTCTTTGCTTTGATGCACGGTCCGATAAATCGAACATTTTAATACCATTCGCGGCCGCCGCCGTGTTTGAATTGCCAACCGCTCTGCACGATGCTACCGCAGCCGTGCGCTATCCACGCCGTACCTTCGAATACTGTCGTATGGCAGGGGCAACTATTCGGCGGCACTTTGACCCGCCGGCCATCAAGGGCCACGCTGATCGGTGGCGCGAAGGCGAAATCGGTATGTGCGCCGCCCTCCACTTAACGCGAAAGAGCCTGCAAGCACTTGAGGCGGTCGCTGCTAGGAGCCGCCACGGCGAATTGGTGTTCTCGATCAGCTGGGAGATGCGGAAGCGCGCGTTAGAGTTCGCAGGGGAATTGGTCGCCCGGTTCGCAGACCATCTCCAAGGCAAGCCAGATGATCATTGGAGGCAGCTCGACGTTCAGTTCGAAGACTAAGTCACTGCGCACGCCGCGGTCGCGATGCCGTAGGTCCGCAATGGATCGGCGACCCGGCAGATAGTGGATGCGAGGGTTCTCCTGACCGCGACCGCGCCCCCGGCGCTGCCCGGCGGTAGCGTGTCGGTTGGTTCGCTGGCGCCTCCCTTGGCTGCCATCGCGCGGTTGCTCGGATCAGCCCAGCGCCGGCGGCACCTGCCGGGCGATGGCCCACACGAAGCCAGCCAGCTCGCGAGCGATCGCGGCAGTGACGACATTGGCGGGCTTGCCGGTGCGCGCGAGCCTGCGATAGCGCGCGCACAGTCTGAGCTGTGCCTTCCAGGCGATCTCGCGGATCGGTTTGGGTTGCTGCTCCTGCCGGAGCCGCAATTCGCGGCTGACCCGGGCCGGGAACCGGTAACACCAGGCCGCCTCGATCAGCAGCCGGCGGGCCACGCTGTTGCCGGCCTTGGTAAGGCCGCCGCGCTTGATGCTCGTGCCGCTCGAATGCTCGGACGGGACCAGCCCGAGATAGACCATCAGCTGGCGCGGATTGGCAAAGCGCGAGAGGTCACCCAGTTCGGCAATCAGCGTCGCCGCATTGACCAAGGCCATGCCACGCATCGTCTGCAGCGCCTTCACCACCGGGGCCAGCGTCCAGTTCGGCAGCATCGCCTCGATCTGCGCCGTCAGCCGATCGCGCCGAGCCTGGGCGGCTTCGACCGCCGCGATGTAGTCCTCGAGCACGATATGATGCACCGCCTGCTCAAAGCGCAGACCCGCCAGCCAGCGACGGTGCAGCTTGGTCCAGGCCGGACGCCGGTAATGGCAGCCCTGGCGCAGCAGAAATCCCGAGAGCTGCTGCCGCGCCCGGCGCAGCGCGTGCACCGCATCCAGACGGGCACGCACCAGATCGCGCATCGCCTCGTGCCCGGCATCTGCAACCCAGACCGCGGTCAACTCGCCCGCCCGATGCAGCCGCGCCAGACTGGCGGCATCCCGCCGATCCGTCTTGACCCGGTCGCCCGCCCGCTTGGGGATCAGCGACGGCGCCACGACAATGCAGCCGTGCCCACTCGCCGACAACTGGCGCTGGATGCCGTAACCGCACGGTCCTGCCTCGTAACACAACCGCAGCTCCACCCCTCCTGGCCGATCTTGCGAGACAGCCGCTGCAAAGCCGCCGCCGTGTGGGCGATGCGGCCATAGTCCCGAACCTCGCCGCGCAGGCCGTCCTCCGCCAGCGCCACGACAATCCCGTCCTTGTGAACATCAAGCCCGACATACGTGATACGATCTCCCACCACCCGTCCCCCATGCATGAGGATCGCCACCGGCCAATCCGGCGCAACCCTCGCTACCTGCATACTGTGAGACGGGTCGCCCCGTCTTCGGGCGGACATGTGGTCTAGCCGGTCCACACCGCCATCAGGTGCTGCGTGACGGCCCTTGCGAGGCACAACCTTCGCGACGGCTTGCCGGACTGTCCTGTTCAACTGGGTCCATACCCCGTCGATGGTCTTGGCGTCGGGTAATGTCTCTGCCGGCAGTTCGGGCGGCTTTCTGGGAATCGACTGCGTCACCTCGAGGACTTCCGCGGCATGGCGCTCGATCGCTCGACGGCGCGGACAGGCGCTGGTGACGACGCGCCCGGAGGGCGTCTGCAGGGTGGCGCCATAAAGGTAAGGTGGCGCTCAATCGAGCTCTCCGGAGGCGATCTTTCGCCCAGCGCAAATGGTTTCGAGTCGAGCGGTCTCGGGCCTCGAGCGAAGCTGGCGAGTAGCCGCCCGCTTTATGCTCGGCCTTGACGTTCATAGGGAGTTCGAAGGATGACTGAGGCCAAACTCGCTCCAAACCATCCGGGCTGGATGGTGGAGCATGCAAACCGCTACCTGTCCAGCGGCGGCACTGACCGGCACATGTACGAGATGACCCAGCCGGGCCGACCGGAGATCGCGGTACCGTCATTGCTATTGACGACGACCGGCCGAAAGTCAGGAGAGAGGTACGTGTTCCCGCTGTTCTACGGGAAGGACGGTGACGGCTGTATCGTGGTCGCCTCGAAAGGCGGCGCGCCGCAACACCCCGGCTGGTACCGCAACCTGCTCACCAATTCGGACGTCGAGGTGCAGGTCGGGACCGCGAAGCTAAAGGCGCGGGCGAGGACCGCTACCGGCGAGGAGCGCGCGGCTTTGGCAAAAAGCGCTAGAGTTCTGGCCGCCCTACGCCGATTATCAGCGCAAGACCGAGCGCGAGATCCCTGTGGTCGTGCTGGACCCCGTCCGCTGACATCAACAGCACCGCCCAAGCCTGCAGCAGCACGACAAGGGCACGCGGCAACGTCCCTAGTGAAAAGGGGCCCGCGGAGACGCGAGCGCCGACATTATAGTCGCGGCCACGGTACAACGCCGCCCCTCCTTCAAGCAGGCCTGGCTGCAGCCTCTGGCATTTCGCTCGCCCACCGGATCGTTTCGCGCTCCGGGCGCATCAGCGACATGCCAATGACGCCGCCGACCAGCATGATGACACCACAGATCATGAAGCCGGTGTTGAAGCCGTCGAGCGGCGTCGCCGCTGTCTCGACGACGCTGCCCATGACGTAGGGGGCCAGGAGCCCGGCCGAAGTGCTGATCGCGGTACCGATGGCGAGCAGAGCGCCGCGCTGAGCGACCGGCGCGATCTCCCCGACGACGGCGCTGCCGATCACGTAGATGACCGAAGGAAGGGCCACCCCAAGCGTCGTCAGCGCGATCTTCGCAGGAATGGCGGCCACGTACGGCATGATCGCCATCGCTGCCCCGCCGAGCGCGACGCCGGCGCCGCCGAAGATCCCGCGCGCCGCCCGGCTCGGCACCCCGCGAGCCAGCAGGCGTTGCGAAAACCAGCCTGCAAAAATTACCAGGATCACGCTGGCGCCCGCCGGAAGCGCGCCCAAGAGGCCGATCGAGCCCTGCGCAAAGCCGAGCCCTTTGATCAGAAACGCTCCCTGCCAGGACAGCGCTTGCGACAACCCCCACTGGGCGCCGAAGCTCGCGCACCAGACCGCCATGATTGTCGGGCTCAGTAACAACCGTCCGTAGGGGATCCGCCCGGGTGTCGGCGCTGCATCCGTCGCCGCGGCGGCGGTCAGTGGGCCCTCGCGTCCAAGCACGAACCACGCCGCCGTCCAGGCAAGACCGGCAATACCGAGCACGCCAAAGGCCCAGTGCCAGGAATAATGCACGAGGACCCAGTTGAGCAGCGGCAGCGCCACCAGGATCCCGATGCCCGCGCCTTGCGCGACGATCGCAGTCGGCAATGTGCGCAGCTCGTTGGGAAACCATTTGTAGGTCGAATGGAGCGCCACCGGAAAAGCCGGCCCTTCGCCGGCGCCGAGTGCGATCCGGCACGCAGCGATTGCGGCAAATCCGACCGTCCCGATCATTGGGAACTGGGTCAACGCCCAGACGAGTCCCATGACCAGCAATGCCCAGCGCGTCTGAACCCGATTGACGATGAAGCCGGTGACGACCGCCGACACCGCGAAAAGCAGGTAAAAGCTCGAGCCGAGCAACCCGAACTGGCGCGGACTCAGCTGCAGCTCTTGCATGATCGGGACTGCGGCGATGCCGATCACCGCCTTGTCGGCAAAGTTGACCAGCATGAACAGGAACAGCAAGGCGACGATCAGCCAAGCCGCCTTTGGCGGCCGAGTGCTGTTGGTTTTGGCGACACTCATGGGCGCCTCGGTGTAGAGTGGTGGTTCTCACCGGTACCTTCGTATGGTATGGTACGTTTTGGTACCAATGCAAGAAGATTCTCGGAACCCATGAAAACATCCAACAGCCCCGTTTCGGCCAAAGCCGAGAACCCGATGCACGAGCGCATCCTCGGCGCCGCGTTCCAGGCATTCGCAGAAGACGGTTATGCCGATACCAGCACGCTCGATATCGCGAGACGTGCCAAAATCTCGAAACGGGATCTCTATACAAATTTTGGTAGCAAGCACGCGGTGCTCGTTGCTTGCATCAAGAGCCGCGCCGATCGAATGCGACTACCCCCGGATCTGCCGACCCCGCGCAGCCGGCAGATGCTCGCCTCAACGCTTACCGCCTTCGCGACGAATTGGGTGCGTGAGGTCTCCCACCCATCGGTGATCGCGACGTTTCGCTTGGCGATTGCGGAGGCGACGCGCTCGCCCGAGATAGCCCAGGCTCTCGACACGGCTGGCCGTGACGCCATTCGCGGTGTGCTCACCCAACTATTATCGACAGCCCAGTCTACCGGGCTGATCGGTGCAGGAGAGCCGACGCGGAAGGCGGCCCAATTTCTAGGGCTTGTTTGGGAGGACCTGATGGTTGGCTTACTGCTGGGGGTTGCCGCGACACCCGAGCCAGCCGAGGCCGAGCGACGGGCAAGCAAGGCGACAGCGGCATTTATGCAGCTGCATCCTGATCCTGCTATAAACGGGTCCTCCGGGCGCCGTGCGGGACCGACATGATGGTCACGATGTGCCGCATAGACACAATGAGCGGCCAGACGATCGTCATCGACTTCGCCCGCTACTTTCCTTGACCATCCGAAAGGCTCCTTGCGAATGGACATCTCCGGCAAGACCGCCATCGTAACCGGTGCTGCATCCGGTATCGGCCTGGGGATTGCGACCGCGCTCGCGGAGGCTGGTGCGAAGGTGGTCATGGCCGATATCCAGAAAGCTGCGGTCGAAGAGGCGGCTCATGGTCTCTCCGGCACCAACAAGCGGGTCATGCCGGTGCGGATCGATGTCACGCAGGAGCAATCCGTGCTCGATGCCCTGGCGGAAGCCGAGCGCAATTTCGGCAAGCTCCACATCGCCTGCAACAATGCCGGCGTGCCGATGCACGGCACCAGACTGATCGACGTGCCACCCGGCGACTGGGAGTTCGTGATCGGTGTCAACATTTGGGGGATCATCCACGGTATCCGCCACTTCGTCCCCGCCATCCTGAAGCACGGCGAAGAAGGGCATATCGTCAACACCGCCTCGGTCGCCGGCTTCCAAAATCGCCGCGGCACCAACCAGGGGCCGTATTCGATGAGCAAATTCGCCGCCCTTTCCCTGTCCGAAGCATTGGAGCACGAACTGGAAGGCACCAATGTCGGCGTCTCGGTGCTGTGCCCAGGTCCGATCAACACGAATATCGCGCGCGGCGCCCGAAACCGTCCCGACCACATGGGCGGACCGCAAGTCCGTGCCAATCAAGAAACGGTATTGGCTGAACGCCTCGCCACCACGGGTCTCGATCCCAAAATAGTCGGCGAACGCGTGGTGGATGCAATCCGCACGAAGACGTTCTATGCCTTTGTCAGCGCCGTTCCCGCCGATGTCATCAAGGTCCGCCACCGCCGCATCGAGGACGCCCTCAACAGCCCGTGGGTCACCCATTACTAACAGTTGGCGGCCGTGGCGACACCCCGCGTCATCGTCCGCGCGCAATAGACGGCCGCGCTGTGGGTCTGGCTGTTTTGCTGGTTTAGCAGCGATTTATCAGCCATCGACATCTCGTCCTCCGCGGAAATCCTCGTCGATGATTCGGCGCGCTGAAAAACAGCGGATTTCTGTGGCTGTTATTCGCTGTTCTGGTTTCCGTTGTCGGTTCAGTTTTGTCTCACATCATTAGTTTAACCCGCCGCATAGCCATGAAACCCTATATGTTACCCTCTTTGCGTTCAGAGGGAGTTCGAAGGATGACCGAGGCGAAGCTCGCGCCAAACCTTCCGGGTTGGATGGCGGACCACGCGAACCAGTACATTTCCAGCGGCGGCACCGACGGGCACATGTACAAGATCACCCGGCCGGGCGTACCTGAACTGACGGTACGGTCGCTCTTGCTAACGACGACCGGCCGCAAATCCGGAGAGAAGTTTGTGTTTCCGCTGTTCTACGGGAACGATGGTGACAGCTATATCGTGGTTGCCTCGAAAGGCGGCGCCCCGCAACATCCGGGCTGGTACCGGAACCTACTCGCCAACCCGGACGTCGATGTGCAAGTCGGGAGCGCGAAGCTGAAGGCACGGGCCAGGACCGCTACGGGCGAGGAGCGCGCGCGGCTCTGGGAAAAGGCTCTGGAGTTCTGGCCGCTCTACGCCGATTACCAGCGCAAGACCGAGCGCGAGATCCCGGTGGTTGTGCTGGACCCCGTCCGCTGACATCACGCGCAAGGCCCAAGACACGCAGGACGAGAAGGGCAGGCGGCCACTTCGATGGCGAAAAGCCGGCCACAGGGATGGGAGCGCCGACATGGGGTCCCCATCTGCCGCACCCAGATGATGACCGGCTAGACGATGGTTATCGGTTCCGGGCGCTGTCTCTCATGCCGTCGACAGCCGCCATTGCGCCGTCGGGACCACACGGTCCGATTTCGACCATGGCGGCGATGCTCGCAACCGCGAGCGAGCGGCTGTACCTGCCCCATGGACGACCCGGACGTGACCGCCGGCGCCGGGGCCGACTACCGCCCGCCACGCCCCTGTTGCGGCGGCCGCATGATCATCGTCGAGCGCTTCGGACCTGGCGGCGCACCTCGCGCCCCGCCCTCGCCACAAGCCGGGGTCGGGACCGCAATGCCATGACGCCCATCACCGCCCCTTCGAAACTGCTGCCCGCCGGGGAACCTCGCCTCCGGCATTCACCGCTGTCGCGCCGCCGTCTCGGAAGCCACCTCTTACACCTTCGATCAGGCCAAAATCACCCCGTCGACCGCCGCTGCAACGACGATCCTGGCACTGCGATCGTCGATCCGACGCCAACTACTCCGGCCAGCGCATCCCCTACCCAAGCCGCCGCTCCGTCAAATCCACGTAGACGGCAACCGCCCCACGGCCCCCGCGGGTTCCTTCCTTCCTAGGGGGCTTTCGGATGCCGGCCCTCAGTGCGCGCGGATAGGTCACGACGGGCCGGCATTTGAAACCCTCCACCACACCAGTCACTGCTCTCCCCGGTCGCAGCTGGCTCTGTCCGGTGGATCATTGTGTTCACTGCTTCGGCTTGTTCGACGCTCACGGCGAAAGCACGCCCAGACGCACACAAAGCCAGCGCCGCCGGGGTCGGCGAGTGCTGCCGCCTATGCCGAGAGCGGTTGGCCGCAACGTCTCGGTGCCGCACGCGGCACTTTCGGGCGGATGTCGTCCCGGCGTGCCGTTTGCAGGATCGAGTTTACGGAGCTCGGCTGGTGCGATTTCGCCTCCGAACCTTTCCCCATAGTCCCCCGTCAGTGGCAGCACGCGATCTCTACGTTGGTGGGTCAATGGATTTCGACCTACGGACCGAATTTGCGGCGAAGTCCTTCGGCAACGTGGTCGAGAAATAAGCGGACCTTGGGCGAAAGGTGCCGGCCTTCCGGATGTACGATGTGAATGGGTGCGGGCGGCGGTTCGTATTCTGCGAGGACGGTCTGCAATCGGCCGGCCGCCGCATGCGGCTCGGCCTGATAAGACCTGATGCAGGTAAACCCCAAATGATCGAGCGCCGCGTCGACCGCCGCTGCCGTTGTGTTCACCACCAGCCGGGGCGTGACGGGTACGGAAATGACGCCGCTCGGAGCATGGAACGACCAGCGGTCGGGAATGGGCGTGACGGCTGTGCACGCCACCAAACTGTGGCGGCACAGGTCGCGCGGCGTCGCCGGCACGCCGTGGCCGGCAATATATTCCGGTGTTGCACAAACGACGCGTCGGACCTGTGCGACTCGGATTGCCCGCAGCGAGGAGTCCGGCAGCTGTCCGATCCTGACGCTGAGATCGAGCCCCTCGTCCACCAATGAGACCACCCGGTCGAGCAACAGCAGCCGAACATTGACCTCCGAGTATTCATCGAGAAAGCTTCGCACAAGAGGCAGTACGTGAAGGCGGCCGAACATCGTGGGCGCAGTGACATTGATCCGGCCGCGCGGCTCGACCCGCTCACCCAGATTCGCCGCCTCGAGTTCGTTATAGGTTGCGAGTAAGCGCCGGCAGCCATCGAGATAGCGGACACCAGCATCTGTCAGCGCGACCGAGCGGGTCGTCCGATTGAAAAGGCGGGTCTGCAGTTGCGCCTCAAGGGCTGCGACTGCCCGCGTCACGGAAGCTGACGATCGGCTCAATTGTCGCGCAGCTTCAGCGAAGCTCTGCCGCTCCGCTACGGCGACGAAGATCGTCAAGGCGTCAAGGCGGTCCTGCATATTGTTGCACCAATTGAAATAGAGAAACGCGTTGTCACTCAATTCAATTGCCGACCGCAATGCGCATTTTCCGCGTCAACATCAACATTCCACGCACCGAGGAGCCGCGCATGCCCCCGATCACCTACCGTACGGTCGCGGTCGACAGCCTCAGCATTTTCTACCGCGAAGCCGGTCGCGTCGACGCCCCAACTTTGCTTTTGCTGCATGGCTTTCCAAGCGCCGGCCACATGTTCCGCGATCTGATCCCGCTCCTGGCCGATCGCTTTCACCTGGTGGCGCCTGATCTGCCTGGCTTTGGTCAGTCGGACACGCCTCCACGCCACGCGTTCAAATACACGTTCGAGCACCTTGCCGAGACGATCGACCATTTCACTGAAGTCATCGGACTGAAACGGTTTGGAATCTACATCTTTGATTACGGCGCTCCGGTGGGGTTGAGGGTTGCTCTAAAGCACCCGGAACGCATCACTGCGATCGTCTCCCAGAACGGCAACGCCTACGAGGAAGGGCTGAGCGACGCCTGGAATCCGATTCGAACCTATTGGCTCGAACCGACCGCGGCGAACCGCGATGCCCTACGGAAATTCCTGGCGCCCGAGACAACGCTCTTCCAATACACTCACGGCGTAACAGATCCCTCGCTCCTGTCTCCCGATGGGCGCTCGCTGGACGACCATTATCTGGCACGGCCGGGAGCGCACGAGGCACAGCTCGATCTGCTGCTCGACTATGCCAGCAATGTCGCTCTCTACCCTGACTTCCACGCCTACTTCCGAAAGCACCAGCCGCCGTTTCTGGCGGTGTGGGGCAAGAACGACCCATTCTTCGTGCCCGCGGGAGCCGAAGCCTTCAAGCGCGATATTCCGAATGCCGATGTCCGCTTGTTCGACACCGGACACTTCGCGCTGGAGACGCACGCCGCTGAAATTGCTGCGGCGATCCGCGACTTTGGTGTCGGCAGCATCGGGTCTGGTGACGGGGCGCAGTAATCGCAAGACAGTGAAACAAATCCGAGGGTAAGCAGATGGTCGCTCCCCCCTAACCCGGATTATGCGTGAGGGCTGGCGGATGTAGCACAAGATGTTGATTCGGTGTAGGGTTTTGGTGATGAGCCTGAACCCTCGGATCAACCGGAGCTGCACCCGCCATTGTTGATATTACGCCGTTTCTGCCGGGTCTGTCACCGGTGCAAGGCAAGGCTGTGGTCGCCCGTTTTGATGGTGGCCGACTGTCCTCGGAAGGCGGCTTGCTGGCCTTGCGCGAGATCGAACG